>Ga0180435_10000178_pt1 | contig 66908 bp, 55 predicted proteins | sample SS_ome_3_FD_132467 | JGI IMG/M metagenome (GOLD analysis project Ga0180435, IMG submission 132467) | Hypersaline lake sediment archaeal communities from the Salton Sea, California, USA - SS_3_S_1 metaG | ecosystem: Environmental > Aquatic > Non-marine Saline and Alkaline > Hypersaline >... | reverse complement strand
AATGCGCATTATTATTGGCTAAAAACAGATATATGTTACAAGCTGTTCTTTCTTAATGATGCCTAATGCATTCAGACAGTGTCCGCTGAAGTTGCTGATCATATCTCCGCACCAGGCAAGGTTGCGCCAGATTTTTCCTGCGTTGAACACTTTCATGACATACCTCCTTTGGCTAAAATATTTGACAATGGCGAAATGCCAAGGTAATTCTAAGATGTTCAAAGCATATCTGCAATAATTTCGTTAAGTTTGATAACTGAGCCTGTCTCCATCAATTACAGTTTCCGGTTTGAAGATTGATTTGCGCAACTTTTGGTTCCGTATCATCGATTTTGACTATATGACAGAAAAGATGTGAGTGGAGGAAACTATGAGACCGAAAAATATTCATTATTTTATACTGACGATTATCTTGGCTATCAGTCTAATTTCATGTAGTCAAAAATTTCCTGTACCAAGGTCTGAAAAAACCGGACTTCTTGTAATTGCGCATGAGGCTGTAAATGAAACAAAAAATAATTTCGGGTACAGATATATCTTACATCACTTGCCGGAAACTTCAGCAGAAATAAGCATCATGCCGAGTACGAATCAGGAATTTTTTATATTCGACAACTTCCCTGACGGCTCCTACTGGATATCCGGTGTAACAACGATTGGAATTGTGGGTGGTATTGATACACCGATGACCAATAAAAATGTACGCTCTATGAATGGGGAATCTTTTGAGATAAAACCGAGGCATGTTACAATACTGAAAACAAAATTTTCAGTATCTAAAAAATACGTAACATCGGCCCGATGGAGACAATCTTATAAATTCGAGCAGTTAGATGAAACGTCCAAAGCAAATCTAATTAACCAATTAAAAAAGTTAGAAAATTCAAATTATTGGGTATTTCCTGATTGAGATAAAATGAATTACCTAACGCGGTTCTCTATACAGCTTATTTCATTGAATCCGGCGAACCTCCTTTAGCGATAACTTGGATTTAAGATTCCGAACCTGAGCGTCAAAAGGATTGATCATCAAAACCATCTCATTCCTCTGTTTTGGCAGCCAAATTCAGGTTGCCACTTTCCGGGCTCGCTTTATCTTCTTTGTCAATCACAAACTGATCCGCAGAAGCGGCCAGTTGTTCGGCCAAGGCGGCATTTTGCTGGGTTGCACTGTCGATCAAGGTCACGGCCTGGCTGATTTGATCGATTCCTTGGGTTTGCTCATTGGAAGCGGCGGTGATTTCAGAAATTAACTGGCCATTGTGTTCAATTTTTTCTGCCAATTCAGCAAAATTTGTATTGGTATCCTTGACGCGATCTGCGCCAATACTAATTTTTGCTTCGATTTCATCGATCAAACCGGATGTGCCTTTGGCGGCTTCGGCTGCCCGCAGCGCCAAATTGCGGACTTCATCGGCTACGACGGCAAAACCGGCTCCGGCCTCACCGGCACGGGCAGCTTCCACCGACGCGTTCAAGGCCAACAGATTGGTTTGGAATGCAATTTCATCAATTGTTTTGATAATCTGGGCGGTTTCCTGACTGGCTACCATGATGGCGTCCATGGCCTCGGTCACTTCCTGCATGGATAGTTTCGATTGTGCGGAGATCTGATTTGCCTCTTTCATGAGGACATCCGATTTTTGGGTTCGATCCATATTCTTCTTAACAATTGAAGCCATTTGGTTTATGGAGGCGGAGGTCTCCTCAAGGGAGGCCGCCTGGGAGGATGAACCTTCCGAGAGCGTGTGGGCGGAATTGACGATGCCGTGAATCATATTTTCTAAAGTTTCGTTAACGAGGTTCATGCGGGCCGACATATGGCTGATTTCATCGCGACCATTTATTTTGACCCGCTGGGTCAGGTCTCCCTGTCGCATTTTTCCGCCCAGATTCAACAGGCGCTGAACTGGTTTTCTGATCAAAGAATGAAGCAATCCGAATACAACGACACATAGAATTAAAACACCCACGATCCCGGCAATGATGCTTATATTTCGGTTTGAGGCAGAAGCCTGGAGGACATTATCAATGGCGGTTCGCACCTGCATACCACCCAGGATTTTCTTAGACCGGCCGTGACAATGAAAACAGCGCGTTTCGTTGCGGATGGGCTTGATAATATTCAGGTGTCTGACGCCGTTGAGGTCCTCTTGGATTGGTTGTTTGGGCACGTGGCCTGTCTCGAGCATGGCCTGAATTTGTTGAACAAGCGCCGGCTCGGCTGTATAATCGTTTACATTGCTTCCGATAAGTTTCTTTTCGGTGGCAAAGGTCACATCTCCCCGAAAGTCAAAAATCATAACGTCCAAAAGGGCCATGTTTTTATTAAGGCGATGAAACTGCTTGCTAACCACATCATTATCACCAATGGAAAGCGCGTCGATCATGCCACCTTCGATGGCCAGGGCCATATTTTCGGCCCCCTCCTGGCTAATACGCATCTGGCTGGTGTGCTGGTTGTTAATATTCATACTGATAATCACACCAAGAACCAGAATCTGGGCAACGACAATGGGTATCAGAACTTTGACTGAAAGCTTTTTAGCAAAAAAATCGATTAGTTTCACCAAAACCTCCGGTAATTGAGCAAGGATTAATGCGCACCGCCAAACAGGAGCGGTTTAAATTTAAAGGCATCAACGCGTTCAGAATTGTGACATGTATTACAGGTCTCGATGGACAGTACCGCAAAAATATCTTCAGGATCTTCGGATTCCACGTGCAGGCTTCCGGGTCCATGACAGACTTCACAACCAGCGTTTTTTAATTGGGGCGTTTCGGCTTCGGAAGTAAATCCCCCGCGAGTCCCATATCCGGTGGTATGGCAGACATAACACTCCTTTTTCTCCATTTCCGTTAAACCCTTTTGCATAACCCGTATGCTTTCAAAGGATTTTGCTTTTTTGGCATAAGATTGAAAGGCTTCGAACTGGTCTGCATGGCATTCACCGCAGGCTTCCGAACCAACATATGATTTTAAGGGTTCTTCTTCTGCCAATCCAGGCACCAGACACCATATAAAAAGGATCGAGATAAGCACACAGACTGGGTATACAAAGCTGGATTTTTTCCACAACATTTCAGGGTCCTCAAAATTGTTCATTCGTTTTTTAGTGGTTATAAGGGCAAGATTGTATCCACCTATTTTCAATCATAAGCAAAGACGCGTTACGCATGAGCCGGTAGCCGGACGGGTAATAAAACCGCTTAGTCTCTTGTTAGTGATTATATCGGTAAAAGAATTAAAAACTTTAACGATACAAAAAAAAATTGAGATCCACCGGATTTTCGAAGCGTCAATGCTTATTCTACATTGATTCAGGTAACAGAAAAAAACCTATGAATTACATGCCCTTAGAAAAACCGTAGAATTGGGCTGCTAACGGTGCAGATACGTTCGGAATTTGATCCCAGGAAACAGTTATGCTATTGTTGCTTGAACATACCTTTGAAATAATGAGCCAAATTTGAAAGCGATGATCAGACTCGAAGATATCCATAAATCCTATACCACCGGCACCAACCGATTACACGTCCTGAACGGTATCCACCTTCGCATTGAAAAAGGTGAAATGGTGGCGGTTATGGGATCGTCGGGTTCGGGCAAATCCACATTACTGAACATTTTGGGACTTCTGGATTCATATGATTCCGGAACGTATCAGTTTAATGGCGAAGTACTGGCCAATCTGAATGAAACCCGCGCCGCCCAGTTTCGAAATCAAAATATTGGTTTCGTATTTCAGTCCTTTCATCTGATTCCTTTCAAAACCGCCCTCGAAAATGTGGCCCTGCCGCTTTATTATCGCAAGGTCAATCGCAAAAAACGGAATCGCCTGGCACTCGAGATGTTGGACCGGTTTGACATCGCCGACTGGGCCGATCATTTACCGGCAGAGCTGTCTGGCGGGCAGAAGCAACGAACGGCTATTGCCCGGGCCATGATTGCAGGGCCGTCACTGCTGCTGGCCGACGAACCCACCGGCGCATTGGACAGTGCCACATCCTTAGAGGTGATGGCGGTTTTCAAGAAAGTGAATAGCATGGGTACGACCATTGTGGTCATTACCCATGAAAAGGATATTGCCGCGGCCGCGGATCGGGTATTGGTTATCAAAGACGGCGTTATACAAAATGAGCGTTCCAGATTTTAGGAAAGATAGGCTTTTAGACTGTTAGCAGTTAACTGCCAATGGTTTCAGGGTATTGACGCCATTAGGAGTATTCAATTGCGGGATACGGTTTACGGCTAAGGCTAAATGCCTTAAGTTTATAAAGCAGCCTGATAGCCTAACAGTCTAATCACCTAAGATCCTATCAGTTTGGTTACCGACTCATTGTCATTTGAGATAATCATGTATATTAGGATTATCGGAAGTAGTAGAAAGGGAAGAGTTTGATCGCCCTAGAAACCTTCAAAGACAAGCTGCAGGAAATCTTCCATAACCTTGGCAAAAACAAGCTGCGCACCTTGCTGACCGGTTTTTCGGTGTCCTGGGGGATTTTCATGCTGATCATCCTCCTGGGATCGGGATATGGCATTGAAAAAGGGGTTCGCAACGCCTTTTCCGAGGACGCCGTCAATAGTATCTGGATTCAGAGCGGTCAAACCTCAAGACCCCATGAGGGCCTGAAAGAAGGCAGACGCATAAAATTTAGAAATGATGATTATGATGACCTGCGACAATCGATTAAGGGACGTGAGTATATCACCGGCCGATTGTATTTGGGGCGTGATGCCACCGTTCGATTTCAATCCAAGGCAGGCACGTTTTCAATTGTCGGTGTTCACCCGCATTATGCCGCCATCGAAAAACTCACGGTCGTGCAGGGCCGCCTGCTCAACGCCTATGACCATGTTCAACAGCGCAAGGTCGCCATTATCGGTCCTAAAACCAAGCACGAATTGTTTCCCGATAGTTCGGCCGTGGGTCAGTATGTATCCATAAAAAACATATCTTTCCAAATTGTCGGGGTCTTTAACGATATGGGTGACGAGTGGAATTTAGATCGGATTTTTATTCCCATCAGTACCATGCAGCACCTATTCAATCGCAACAATCGTGTTCATAATTTGGCCCTGACCATTGATAGTAGCGCATGGGAACAACCGGAGGCTGTGGAAGTCGCCGTCCGCCAGCGGCTGGCCCAGCGCCATCGGTTCCACGTGGATGATCGCCGGGCTGTATTTACCTACAATACACTGGTAACATTTCAAAAGTATATGCGCCTATTTGCAAATATTCGCATTTTTGTCTGGATTATCGGTATCGGTTCGATTGTGGCCGGTATTGTGGGCGTGAGCAATATTATGCTGATAACTGTCAAAGAGCGCACCCGGGAAATTGGCATCCGCAAAGCTATCGGTGCTTCACCGGCCTCGATTATCGACTTGATTGTGACTGAGGCCATTATCATTACACTTTTTTTTGGTTATTTCGGCCTGGTAGGGGGTGTGGTTGTATTGGAGATTATGGCCCACATGATAAAAGGGGTGGCCTACTTCAAGGATCCCGAGGTCAATTTACTCACGGCCTTTGGGGCCGTTTTTCTGCTGGTTCTTTCAGGTACGCTGGCAGGGATATTTCCGGCCCGGCAGGCAGCCCAGATTCGGCCGGTGGAAGCTTTGCATGACGAATAACCCCAATTCTGAATCTGGAGCGTAAAGTCATATTTCGGATGTATCGGTAGGATGTTTTAAAAAAAAGGCTAAGATGATCCTGTTCGAACAAGACATCTGGCAGGAAATACTGCATACCGTAAAGCAGAACCGGCTGCGTTCCCTTTTGACGGCTTTTGGGGTGTTTTGGGGTCTCTTTATGCTGGTCATTATGATCGGTACCGGCCAAGGTCTGAGAAAAGGGGCCTATTCCGAATTCAGCAGTTATGCCACCAACAGTGTTTTTGTGTGGGCCCGTGTTACCACCAAGCCTTACAAGGGTTTTCCCATTGGGCGGCGCTTCCGGTTTACCAATGAAGATACCGAAGTCATCCGACAAACCGTGCCGGGCATCGACTCCCTGGCGCCACGGGGTCGCCGGCGGGGCGGGGAAGGTGACAACACCGTGACCCATGGCGATAAATCAGCGGTTTTAACAATTTTCGGTGACCATCCTGAAGTATTAAATATCCGCCTGTTGCAGATTTTATCCGGCCGTTTCCTGAACCATCTGGATATAATTGACCGCAGAAAGGTCGTCATCATCGGGGAGGAAACGGTGAAACTGCTTTACGGCAAGAGCGAAAAGCCCATCGGTACGTATATCAATATAAACGGTATCAATTTCAAGGTCGTGGGTGTGTATCGCTTACCCAATAAAAATGAGGATAACTACGAAGAAAATGCCAAGGCGGTTTATTTGCCATTGTCCACATTTCAACAGGTATTCAACTGGGGTGATATCGTGGGCTGGTATTCGATTACATCGAAGCCACATCTGAGGGTTTCCCAAGTGCGTGATGCGGTTATCCAGGTATTGGCGGCCCGACATCATGTGGCTCCGGACGATGAAAGGGCATTCGGTTCCTGGAATATGGAAGATGAGTTTCGAAAAATTGCCGATCTGTTCGTGGGCATTCGCTTTATCGTCTGGTTTGTGGGCTTATTTACCTTACTAGCCGGCGTCATTGGTGTTTCCAATATTATGTTGATCGCCGTCAAAGAGCGGACGCGTGAAATTGGCATTAAACGTACCGTGGGGGCTACGCCCGTGTCGATTGTCAACCAAGTCATATTGGAGGCACTGTTGCTGACATCCATACCCGGATATCTATCGCTGGTGTGCGGTGTGGCTGTTTTAGAGGGGACGCGGTATCTACTGAATAAGTTACAGGTTGATGCCCAAATGTTTCAGGACCCCGGCATCAACTTGTCAGCGGCCTTGTTGGCTTTAACCGTACTGACCGTTGCCGGTGCCTTGGCAGGCTTGATGCCGGCCTATCGGGCTGTGAAAGGGCGGCCGGTTAAAGCGTTGAGGTATGAACATTGACGGTTGCGTAAAAAGCCCATTTTGTGTTTGGTATTTCGGTTGTGAATAGCATTTTTACCACAAGCGCCTAATAGTCTTCAGCCTAATAGCCTAATGGCCTATGTAAGGAAAGCTGTATGAAAAAATTTTTACGGATATTGATGATCATTGTATTTGTTCTGTTGTTTTTCGGTACCATGGTTTTCCTATATGTAAAGTCGAAACCCAGAGCCGCTCCGATTCGAACGGTCGCCCCGGTGGTGCGGAATATTGTGGTTAAAACCGTTGTAACCGGCAGTATCGTTGCGCGGCGCGAAGTGGAAATCAAGGCACAGCTGTCCGGGATAATTGAGGAAATTATGGTCGAGGCCGGTGAACCTGTAAAAAAGGGGCAGGTCCTGGCAAAACTGGACCTGATACCCAATTTGATACGCGTCAACGAGGCTGAGGCGCGGGTAAAAAAAGCCCGGATTGTCCTGGATGATGCCCGTAAAACCTTTGATCGTGTTCAGCGACGGTACGAAGCCTCCATTAAAGGCGGCAGCTTGTTGACAGGAAACCAGTCACCCAATCTTATCAAGTTGCATCTGGCGGAAACGGATCTCGAACAGTCGCGCCTTAATCTGGCGGATGCTCAGGATAATCATGATCGTGAAAAAGTACTCAGTCAAAAACAGGTCATATCGGAATCGATTTTTCAGGATACGATTTTAACGCTATCGAAGGCCCGGGAGGCGTATCAGAAAGCCGAGACCTATTATCAGATGGTGCGAGCAGAGACTCTCGATGTTATCGAGGAAGATTTTCAAAAGGCTGCCAACGCTCGGCAGCAAGCCCTGGAGGAACTCACGGCCGCGGAAAACAACCTGCAATTGATCCAGGAGGGCATCACCCCCAATACGCAAGATAAAAGCAACACCCTCATCCGGGCCACAATTGACGGAACCGTGCTGGACGTGCCGGTGAAGGAGGGCAGTCCGGTGGTGGAAACCAGCACCCAGTCATCCGGGACGACCATTGCCGTGCTTGCCGATATGAGCGATATGATTTTCGAGGGCAACGTCGACGAAACCGAGGTGGGCAAGTTGCATCTGGGTATGCCCATTATTTTGACCATTGGCGCCATCGAGAAAAAGACCTTTGCGGCAGAAATTGAGCATATCGCCCCCAAGGGAAAACTGATTAGCGGAACGATTCAGTTCGGGCTGCGGGCCAAGGTTGTACTAGAAAAAGATTTTTTTATTCGTTCCGGCTATTCCGCCAACGCAGATATTGTCTTGCAGGAGAGTCAAAACGCATTGTCGCTGGAAGAAGGAAATTTGATTTTTAATGATAATGAAGTTTTCGCAGATGTTCTCGTGGGACCTCAGCAGTTTGAAAGGCGGCAGCTTAAGACAGGTTTATCAGACGGTATATTCATTGAGGTGCTTTCAGGGCTTTCGTCAACAGATCGTGTGAAGGTACAGTGAGACATCTTTGGCATTAAGCTCAAATGTACAAGCGGTAATCTGCTGATCGCTTAAAGCTGTTTGCTCAGCACCTATATTTGTGGGTAGGTAATCGGGAACTGAATGAGGTCATGACGCGTGAATCGCAAAAGGAGGAAAAATGAGTGGTTGTGAACAATGCAAAATTAGAGCAATTTATGATCGCAGTCCACGCTCGTTGTTGGGTCGCATATGGAGATGGCATACAGGCTGGTGCCCGGGGTGGAAGTCTTATCTAAAGTCGGTGTCAGAAGACGAACGGGAAGCATTAAGAAAAAAATATGGTAGACCCTAGGTTAAACATTTCGAGGTTATACCGCTACATTGGGGAAGTCTCGTTGGGTTAAGGCACGATCGCGGTAAGGCGGAAGCGAGCTCGAATAATCAGATGCGATGATTGGTCTAACATTCAGATTCTTCTGCTAATTCGGATTCAATCTTTGTCATGGTTTGACCACAGTGGGGGCAGAAGGGGGTGGCGATATTGTGTTCATCCACACAAGCTTCCTGGGGTATATTCAACACATAGGGCCCATTGCCTTGATAGTTGCATTCTTTTTCCGGACATGAAAATTCCATTTTTCTTCTCCTTTTATGACTTAAAACGATGCTGGCGTATCGACCAGTTACGCCCGTTTAGTTAGGCGCATGTCACTATCATGTTTGTTCTTGATTTGGAAGCATCCAACTATCCAAACCGGGTTTTATTTCAGACACAGAAGATAGTCACCTTCCCATTAAAGGCAAGTTCTGAATTGTAAAAAAAATAAATATTTGAAATGTTTGTGAATTATTTATTCCTTGGCCGGGAAAAATGAATTGGTCCATATGTTTTTGATGGCACAATGTGGGTCTTTTTAAAACGCGTTTGCTTTTTGGGCGATTTTAGTGTTGCCGCTTGGTCGATGTAAGCTTTCTTGATAGGGTGTTTTTTTCATGTTAGCATGTTGTAATCCAGAATAAAAAGCACCTGGTTGGCGGGGCTTAATATGATCGAAATTATATTGTTTGACTTGGGCGGCGTGCTGGTTGAACTCACCGGTGTCCCTACCATGCTTCAATGGACCCACAATAAATATGACGTTGAAGCACTATGGGAAAATTGGCTGCATTCGCCTGCCGTGCGCGCCTTTGAAACCGGTAGATCGACCCCGGACCAATTTGCAGAAAACATTATCACGGAGATGGATCTCCCGGTAGGAAAGCATGAGTTTATCCGCCGGTTCACAAAATGGCCACGGGGGTTGTTTCCGGGCGTACCACACATGCTGGACCGGTTAAAATCCGATTATACCCTGGCCTGCTTCAGCAATTCGAACACGCTGCATTGGCCCATTTTAATGAATGACATGGCACTCAAATCCAAATTCAGTTACCATTTTGGATCGCATCTGATTGGCAAAGTCAAACCGGATAAAGCGGCCTTTGAACATGTACTCGGTCAGCTAAATTGTATGCCGGCATCGGTCATTTTCTTGGACGATAATATCCTCAATGTGCAGAGTGCCCTAGAAATGGGTATGCAATCATTCCGGGTTAAAGGACCAAAGGATATAGCGCTCGTTTTAAGCGATTTGGGCATTTTAAATCAACGCGATAGGAAGAACTTGTATGGAGGTGGCCTCCGTGCTTTTACAGACTACCCCGCATTAAAGTAAAATTGTGTCGGATCTTTTCTTTTAGTGAAACTTCTGTCTTGACAGCCAAAGCGTCTTTTGAAACAACAGGCAGTGTGTATTTAAACCAGATATTAAATGGAAGTCGCGAATCGGCACCGCCATGGAAAATGAAAATGAAAACGTTGTTGTCCTGTTTGCAAACATATCGGACAGCGCCCGCATTTACGAACGGTTGGGCGATGCGGATGCAACCGATCTGATTAAATCGTGTCTCACACGCATGCAGCAAGTGACGCAGGATCAAATGGGAGATGTCATCAACACCATTCGCGATAAGATGAACTGCATCTTTTGGGATGCCGTATCCGCTGTATCGGCGGCGAAAAGTATGAATGAATCCATCGACGCCTACATCTTGGAAGAAACCGATGGTCAAATACCGGTCAATCTGCATATCGGTATTCATGCGGGCTCTGTCCAAATGGAGGGCAATAAAATATTTGGCGATACCGTTAATCTGGTGACCAAAGTCACCCAAACTGCTAAACCCAGAGAGATTCTGATGACCGAAGTGGTTTTCAATGATCTGGATGATAGGCTAAAGCCGTCAGCCCAGCAAACAAGCACCGTATCCATAAAAGGAAGTGAAACGCCACTTAAGATTTATGAATATGTCTGGGAGGATTTTGATACGACCCTGGCCCTGGACCGAGATAAGCTCAGTCAGCTAAGGCAGGCCCAGCACATCAGTTTGGAACTCAAAACTCAGGACAAGACCTACGAGATTACGCAGGAAAATCCCCGTCTGTATGTAGGGCGGCAGTCTCAAAATGAGATCGTTATCCCCACAAAATCAGCCTCACGATTTCATGCGTTTATTGAATTGCGTGAAGGCCAAATCGTTTTAGCAGACAACAGTTCAAATGGTACCTTTGTCTACCCCAAGGATGCCGAGCCTTACCATGTAAAACAACAAGAAACCTACCTTGAAGGATCCGGTACATTATGTTTGGGGGAAGACAGCGGTGCCGACGCACCTCATGCAATCCATTATGAAACCAAGAATCTATCGGAATAGCCAAGCACAACCCAAAACAATAAAATTTCTCGCCGAATGGATCCCCACGGGTAAACCCGTGGTATTCTGCGAAGGCGGAGAAAGAAAATCCGGAACTTGAAAATACTTTAATGCAATCGAATTCCTCAATTTGGTGGGCTGCCTGTGTTGACATAAACCAACCACCGCAATATAGTCTTGTGGTCTTAAAATATGTAGGCAGGAAAGTAACTAGACCATGGTGAATGATTCAAAACAATACTTTTCCAGTACCCTGGAAAAAGGACGCAACATTTTAAATCTTTTTGACAGGGACCATGCCAGCCGGCGTTTATCTGAAATCTCAAAGATTACCGGCATAAACAAAACATCCGTTTACCGATTTGTGAACACCCTGGTAAAACTCGGATACCTGCGCAAAAGTCAAAATAACCGGCTCCCAATGTAGTAACCGCCATCTGCCGCGATTTGGATATCATTTTGATTGAAGACTGTGCCCATACGGTTGGTGGCCGCTGGGGCGATACGTTTACCGGCCGTTTTGGCTTGACGGGCTGTTATTCCAGCCAGACTTACAAGCATATCAATTCTGGTGAAGGCGGACTGTTGGTAACTGATGATGATGACGTCATGGCCAAAGCCATCCTGTATTCCGGTTCCTATATGCTCTATGACCGCTATTTATCAAAGCCGCCCCTGGATATATTCGAGCGTCATAAGAAAATGATCCCCAATTTCAGTATGCGCATGTCCAACCTGTCCGCGGCCGTTATCCGTCAGGTGGCAGCTGAAACGTTTAAATCCAGATAACGCAACCAAGGATGCCAATGTTGAAATCGAAGCAATCGGATTGCTTTAAAACCGGGAGGATAAACGCATGTATGTAACCAAACTATCATGCCCTAAATGTAGTGCGACTTATGAGAGTGAAAAACTGATCCAGCTATGTGAATGCGGTGCACCGCTATTAGTGGATTACGATCTGGCTAAAATCCAATCGGTCTTTACAAGAGAAATGCTCAAAGATCGGGAGCCGACCTTATGGCGATACCGGGAACTTTTACCGGTAAAAAGGGAAGAGAACATCGTCTGTCTGGGAGAAGGTATGACGCCATTGCTTTTTTTGAAGAACCTGGGCCCCCAGGTGGGTATGCCTAATTTATATATGAAAGATGAGGGCATCATTCCCACCGGCACCTTTAAAGCCCGCGGAGCGGCAGTCGGCGTTTCGCGGGCCAAGGAATTGGGCGTCAAGGTGCTGGCCATGCCCACCAACGGCAATGCCGGTGCTGCCTGGGCAGTTTATTGTGCGCCGGCCGGCATCGAAGCGGTCATCGTCATGCCCGAAGATGCTCCGCCCATTCCCCGGGGGGAATGCGCCATTGCCGGTGCCCGTCTTTTTCTAGTCAAAGGTTTGATATCGGATGCCGGCAAGATTGTGGCCCAGGCCGTGGCCGAGCATGGATGGTTCGATGCCTCCACTCTCAAGGAGCCCTATCGTATTGAAGGCAAGAAAACCATGGGCTTGGAGCTGGCGGAACAGTTTAACTGGGAAATGCCGGACGTGATTCTATATCCCACCGGTGGTGGTGTGGGGATAATCGGTATTTATAAGGCCCTGATGGAACTTAAAGAAATGGGGTGGGTAGCGGGCAATTTACCGCGCTTGGTTGCCGTGCAATCCACCGGTTGCGCCCCCATTGTCAAAGCATTTGAGGAAAAACGCGCTAGTTCCGATTTCTGGGAGGATGCTCAGACCTGCGCCTTTGGCATTACCGTACCCAAGGCTCTGGGAGATTTCTTGGTCTTGGATGCCATCTACAAAACCGATGGTTGTGCCCTAGCCGTTCCGGACGCGGATATCCTTAAGGCTTCAGCGCAGCTTGCGGCCGCCGAGGGTACTTTTATCTGCCCTGAGGGCGCAGCCAATCTCAGTGCCGCCATCAAGCTTAGAGAATCAGGTTGGATCAAACCGGAAGATCGGGTTGTCTTGTTGAATACGGGCAGCGGCCTCAAGTATCCGGAAACCGTCGAGGCGAAGCCGCCAGTCCTTGAGAAAGACGGTGTTTTACCCGTATGAGGTTAATCAAAAGTTTTCAAACCCCTGAGGGTTAAAGTCCATGAACAACGACATCTTTTGTTTGAAAATTGTTAATAAACAAACCTTGTTCATTCAAGATATTGCAGGCCGGCGCAAACGGGCCACTATGGATGATTTCGATAATATTACCAGGCTTTGTGAAAACAGTCGCAATGTCAAATTAGTGGGCGTAATTCCAGTCGATCCGGTGGACATCCCAGATCAGAATAAACCGGCCATCCTGGTGCATCATTTGATGCGGTACAGCAACAAACCCCTCATGGGACAAGCCGTCATTTATGAAGGTGCCAATCAAATTTTCGAGTTAATAGAATTGGTTATGGGGCAAACCGGCTTTCTTGATGACCACGTGGCGATTGCCTACGGTGTCAATCCCGCCAGCCCGATCCGATTTGATAAGCCAGCCGGAAATCAAGAGCTGGACGGTGTACGGATTTGTGAGCCCTGGTGGTTTGATTCTTTATACCTAGTTTTTGCATTAAAGATAAAAGGGCCGGGTGTTATGCATCCGGCCCTGTCTGTTTTTGAAGCTTAAATTGCCCTGACGCGAAAGTTGTGCTATCTATATGAAGATCACACCAAACGCGACCAGAAAATGAAAACAACCCAATTACAGGATGAACTCAGGGAACTGAGACGGGAAAAAACCGCCTTTCAGGCTCAGAACCGCCTGTTTGAGAACCTGATTGAGATGGTCCGATCTTCGGCCCATAAAGAGATGCTCAAAACCACCATGAATAAAACCCTGGAAGTTTCCTGTGAGCTGTCGGGAGCGGAAAAGGGCAGCTTGTTTTTGTTGAACGAAGATGGCGCCGTCACGGACAGTATATTAACCCGCGGTGAAGTTAGCAGTGAAAAACGGACAAACCTGATCGGAACTGTTTTGGACCGGGGTCTGGCCGGGTGGGTTCGTGAAAACCTTGAAATCGGTCTGGTGGAAGATGCCAAGGAAGACAGGCGCTGGCTGTCACTCCCCAATGAACCCTACACGGTGCGTTCAGCCCTGGCCGTACCCATTCTCAGACATAAACGGCTTTTTGGTATTTTAACGCTGATTCACAGCCATCCCAGGCATTTTACGCCGGATTCCATTGGAATGATGCAAATGACAGCGGATCAGATTGCCCTGGCCATCGAAAATGCCCAGCTTTATGATAAGCTGGATGCATCCTATCGGTCTTTGGAAAAAGCCAAGCAAGCCATTGAAACCTATTCCAAAGCGCTGGATCGCGAGCTGGAAAAAGGCCGAAAAATTCAAAAAGATTTTCTGCCGCACCGATTGCCGTCGGTGGCAAACTGTGAAGCCGTTCACTTCTTTCAGCCGGCCATGCAACTGTCCGGTGATTTTTACGATGTCTTTCGGTTGTCCGGGAAACAATTGGGGGTAGTCATCGGCGATGTCAGCGATAAAGGGGTTGGCGCGGCCTTATTCATGGCCCTGTTACGGAGTCTGCTGCGGGTCTATTCTGGCCAAGCCCATTTATATGGTCTTAACCCTGCAGGTGCGTCAGCCAGAGATGCGGCCACGGATTCAGCTGGTGAAGAGTCAATCCCGGATACCACGCGATCATTACAAGCGGTCGTTTTGGCAAACGACTATATTGCCTATCAACATGGTGAAGAGGGCATGTTTGCCACCCTGTTTTTCGGGGTCATCGATCCAACAAATGGATCCATGGCTTACATCAACGCCGGTCACGAACCCCTGGTAATCATCAATAGAGGGGGGATCGTCCAACGCTTGCATCCTACCGGACCGGCTGTGGGCTTGATGCCCAAGGCGGCTTATGTGATTAAAACCATTCAATTCCAACCGGGCGACATCTTGTTTGGCTTCACCGACGGGGTAACCGAGGCGCGTTCCCCGGAAGGAGAGCTTTATACCCGTCATCGCTTCGAATTAGCGGTCGCGAAAAGCACGATCAATACGGCGGCCGACTTGATGGAAAACATTCGCTCTGATCTATTTAAATTTATCCGGAATGCACCCCAAAGTGATGATATTACCATATTGGCGATCCGCTGGGATCTTGCGCCTCCCTGAGGCACAACTTGCGTTTTTTGGAATAGCGCATTTTAGAAAAAAACGGATGCATTTAATTTGAATTCTCCTTGGGTATAAACATGAAACACGGTTTTATTACGGACCCAAAATGACTCAAAAGTTTAAACGAAATGCCGGCCGGCGCAAACAGGATTTTCTTATCAGAAATTTGGGCAAGCGTTACCAGAAGCTCTACCGCATCGGCCAGACGATTACCTCCCAGTTGAACATGGAATCCATATTTAATCTGGTTATTGAGCAAACCAACCAGATCATGGAAACCGAGCGCAGTACCCTTTTTATATACGATGACTATACGGATGAATTGTGGTCCCTGGTTGCGACCGGTGTTGAAAAAAACGAGATTCGCATCAAGAGCGACTCCGGTTTAGCTGGTTGGGTTTTTCAGAACCAAAAAGAGCTCATCATCAATGATACCTATAAAGATTCTCGCTTCAATCTGGACGTGGATCGTCGTACCGGATTTCAAACCAGGAATCTCCTTTGTGTCCCGGTTTTTAATCGTGAGAAAAAATGCATCGGTTCTCTGGAGGTATTGAACTGCCGGACGGAAAGTTTTACCCCCGAAGATGCTGACTTTCTCCGTCACATATCAGACTATGTGGCCATCGCCATTGAAAACGCCCGCCTGTACGAAGATGTGCAATCCTATTCTCACAGCCTGGAGACCGCTATTATTCTCAATGAAAAACTTGAGAAAGTGAAAAATCAGCTTACCAAGTTTGTACCGGATTCAGTCGTTAAAATGGTGGAGAAAGAGCCAGATCTTGTGGTCGGAGAAAAAATTCTCATGGCCGTTTCAATATTATTTATTGATATTCAGGAATTTGGCAGGCTTCTGGAAAACCATGATGCGCGCCTCGTAAACGATATGGTCGAGAATCATTTCTCCAAATATCTTTTGTGTGTGGGTAAATATAACGGTGAACTAAATGAGACTTCCGGTGACGGCCTGATGATCATATTCAAGGGCGACAGCAAGGTGGCACATGCCCATAACGCCGTTGCCGCCGGGTTGGAAATTATAGCCGCCAACCGTAAATTAAACCGCACACTGGATTATCCCTGGGGCGATGTTCAGCTGCACTTGGGGATCAATACCGGTGAAGCCTATGTGGGTACTACCAGAATGCAAAGTATCACCGGCGATCGCTTAACCTATACGGCCACGGGTGTTGTCACCGTTCTGGCCGCTCGGATCGGTTCCATATCAGAGAACACCCAACTTTTGATCGGCCCGGATACATATGCCTTGATTCAAGACGGGTTTCGGTGTGATTGCGTCGGGGATTGCAAGTTAAAGAATATTTCCGAACCGATTCCGGTGTACCGGGTTATATCCAGTAAAAAACATCACTGATTTTGATAATTGGTATGCGACCTCGATTTTACGAAATTCATGTACAAAATGACAAGGGTGGTATATCTCAAACAATATGAACACAAACAAATCCAATTTTGAAGGACGTGATTCGGCCTATGTGGCATTACAAAAGCATCTAAATCGACAAGCAATTGGATTTCCAGCGACCAAATCAGGCGCAGAGATCAAGCTGCTTAAACATATTTTTACCCCACACGAAGCCCGCATCAGTTGTTTTTTACGGCAAAAACCTGAACCGCTTAAAACCATATTTAAACGTGTGTCCCACCTGGTGGATTCGCGGCAGGCATTAGAGACAATCCTCGAAGATACCCAAAAAAAGGGCGGCATCGAATTCCAACAAAGAAATGGCAACCGGTATTATTGCAATGCGCCCCTGGTGGTGGGCATGTATGAGTTTCAGCTTAAACGATTAACACCCCAATTTATAGACGATTTCAATGCGTATACGTCGGATCGAAAATTTGGAGTCGCGTTCTTAAGCACCGAATTGCCGCAAATGCGAACCATCCCCGTCAAGCAAAGTATCCCCTTACAGCATCATGTGAGTTCATATGATGATGTATTGGCACTGCTTCAGCAAGCGGAAGCACCGTTTGTGATATTGGAATGCATCTGCCGCAAAAAACACGCATTACAGGGTGAAGCGTGTCGGGTAACGGATCGAACCGAAACCTGTATGGCTATCGGCAACATGGCCCGGATGGCATTGGCGAGCGACCTGGGGCGTGAGATCGAACGTGATGAGGCCATGGCCATCATCGCCCAAAATCAAAAAGACGGATTGGTACTCCAGCCCTCCAATACCCAAAAGGCCGAGTTTATTTGTTCCTGCTGTGGCTGCTGTTGCGGTATGCTACGCATTCAGAAACGGCTGCCATTGCCATTGGATTTCTGGGCTTCAAATTTTCAAGCCACAATAGACAACGAATTGTGCACGGGTTGCGGTATTTGTGAACGGCATTGTCAGGTGGATGCCGTAACCATATCTACCAGAACAAAAGTCGCTGTAATAGCCCGTGATCATTGCATCGGCTGTGGAATCTGCGTAGCGGCTTGTCCGACCAATGCGATTTCCTTGAAAAAGAAAAAGCATCCAACGGTTCCGCCCGAGACACGCGAGGCGCTTTTGGATATCATCCGGAATAACAAAAAGGGCAAATTGGATAAACTGATGTTGACCGGAAAATTGGTTTTTGATGCCATCCGAACCGGCAAAACTGATTTAATAAAATCATAGAAATGAAAAGAGGGGGATTCTGTCATGCTTATAAAATTAGTTCGTATATATTTGATATTCGGTATGTGTTGTCTGGGGTTGATGCGTTCACCGGCATCGGCATTGGATTTGGAATTAGCCGGTATTTTAGGCAAACAATTGGGTGTCTCCCAGGACCAGGCCACCGGTGGTGCTGGCGCAGTTTTTCAGCTGGCCAAACAGAAACTGAGTAGCCAAGATTTCTCAAGCATTGCCAAGGTAGTTCCCGGCATGGATACATATCTGGGTGCGGCCCCCAAGCCCAAAAAGAGTTCCGGGGCCCTGGGCGGACTGACATCTCTGGCAGGAGGCGGGTCCAGTAAACTTAGTACACTGACCAGTTTGGCCGGCTCCTTCAAGCAGCTGGGCATGTCCGGTGATATGGTCGGCAAATTTACGCCCCTTATTTTGGATTATGTCCAGAATAAGGGCGGAGAAAAAGCCATGCAATTGCTACAAGGTGCTTTGAAGTAAATCGCGTTCGCAAAAATCATACAGATCAACATGAATGAGGACGATGAAAATGAATCATCAGGAAGGCTACTTCACAGGCGTACGAAGTCGTAAGATTTACTTTCAATCCTGGTCCCCTGAAAAAGCGCCCAAGGCCGTGCTTTTAATTGCGCATGGGTTGGGGGAGCATAGCGGCCGCTATATGAATGTGGTCAATCATTTGGTTCCGGCCGGCTATGCTGTGTACGCGCTGGACCACCTGGGACATGGCAAATCAGACGGCCAGCGCGTATACGTGCAACGGTTTCAGGATTTCACCATCACGCTCAAAACCTTTTTTGATATGATCCGAAACCAGCAAGATCACAGGCCCATTTTTCTGGTGGGGCACAGTATGGGCGGGTTGATTGCGACTGCCTATCTGTTGGAATATCAACATGAACTAGCTGGTGCCGTCCTGTCCGGCCCAGGAATCAAAGTTCCGGATGATATCAGTCCGGCGGTTATCTTCATGGGCAAACTGCTATCCGGCATCATGCCCAAGGTGGGGATCGTTCAGCTGGAGGCAGAAGGGATCAGCAAAGATCCAGCGGTGGTGGAGGCGTATATCAACGATCCCCTGGTGCATACCGGCAAAATCACAGCCAGGCTGGGGGCCGAAATGCTCAAGACCATGCAGGCAGTCACCCAGCAGGCCAACCAGATCAAATTACCGCTCATGATCGTGCAAGGTGGTGCGGATCGTTTGATCGATCCATCCGGTGCCCAGCTACTTTATGATCGTGTTAGCTCCCCGGATAAAACCTTAAAGCGCTATGATGAATTATACCACGAGGTGTTCAACGAACCCGAGAGAGAGCAGGTATTACAGGATGTGGCCCAATGGCTGGATGTGCATGTGTCACGCAATAAATGGAAGCTGTAAAACGAGGGCTTTCTCCGATTTTATTGGAGAAGGCGGGTTCAGATATCATCAGTTGCGGGTTGCGGGATTGGGGACAGCACTGATTAGGTTATTCGGCTGGAGACTGTTGGGTGATTAGACCATTAAATGCCGGTGGCCCACAGTCTAAACACCTATAAGGCTGAAGCTGCGGATAGACAGGAAAGATAAAACAATAGTACAGGAGAGGCGTTGTGCCCGAGTTAAACCAATTGATTGCGAGAGCGAAAACGGATTTTGATTTGACAAAAACAGACGATCAGGAAAGCTTGACCAGCTTAACTGAGAGGTTGCTAAGCCTGCCTGAATCCAATTCTGACGCATTCCTGACGGCGGCCCGTAAACCAGATGCACCCCTGGAGTTTCGGCTGGCGGTGATGCTGCTTAGGTCGCGTCAGAATATTCTGCGTATCAAGAAACCGCTTCATGTTGCGGTGGTGTTTGCCATGTGGGGTGAGCAGAATCGCCTGCTGCCCAAAAGTGACAGCAATCCCAATGGTGAGGACTGTTTGCGCGTTAAACTGGCCCAGCTTACCTGGGCCACGAACGGCAGCCCCATCAATTGGGTGGTTTATGCCGTGGATGACGGTTGCCCCTATGGCAGCGGTAAAATTGCGCAAGATATCATTCGGGCCGATCGATTGGGTGAGAAGGTCAAGGTTCATTTTCTGGAACAGGCCCTGCCCGCAGATACCGGTCCTCTGAAAGCATTGAAGTCCGCTGACGATTCACGCAAAGCCGGGGCCGTTATCCTGGGGTGTCAGCAAGCGATATCCGATGGCATGGACGCTGTCGTATATACCGATGCCGACAGTTCGGTACACCTGGGTCAGATCGGTCTACTGCTGGAACCTCTGGTTGCGGAAGGATACCGGGTGGTTTTGGGCAACCGCAAACATGCTGATGCGGTGCTGGTGAAACAGGAAGGCCGCTGGGGAATCGGCATCAAAGTCCTCAGGCATATGCAACGCATGGTGGGGCAGTCTATTTTTTCGCGTAACATCCTCGATACCCAGGCGGCATTTAAACTGTATGAAAGCAATCTATTGCAAAAAATCATTTCCAATCCCACGGTGTTTGATTTCTCTTTTGACACCGATTGGATACTGGCGGCCATTCGCATGGATGTGCCCTTGATAACAGTGCCTTTTGCCTTTATCGATTCCTTTGCCGAGTCAGCTTCCATTACCCAGGGCCCCATGACTACCTGGGAGTCTCTCTTGAAAGGCTTGGTACAGGCGGTGCGGCAGCGCGGTGTGCCTCATAGCGAAGCCATGGCCCGAGTCCTGGATGAAGAAATACAAAGTTCGGCCGATCTGGATGCCATCATTCATCATCTGCCACCCGAATTGGCAGCGGCCAAACCAGAATCCTTGGGTGACCCTGCGGTGATGTCGCCGGAGGACCTGCAGGCATGGATTCAAGACCGCAAGGCAGCGGCGGGATAAGGCCCTTGGCCGATATTTATATGATGAATATTTTTAAAATCTGACAAATTCTTAATGAAAGGAGCGCATACATGCCCGGATTACTTTCTAACATCGATCCAGAAGGACTTTTGGAATACTCGGTTGTTTTCACAGATCGATCACTCAACCACATGTCACAGTCATTTCAGAGCGTGATGCGAGATATTTCAGCAACCCTAAAAAAGGTATACAATGCGAAGTCCGTGGTGGTGGTCCCGGGGGGCGGCACCTACAGCATGGAAGCAGTTGCCCGCCAGTTTGCAACTGACAAAAAGTGCCTCGTTATTCGGAATGGTTGGTTCAGTTTCCGTTGGTCCCAAATTTTCGATACCGGCCAAATCCCTTCAAGCCATATGGTTCTAAAAGCACGGCCTGTAGATGACAGCAAATATGCCCCTTTTGAACCAGCACCGATTGAAGAAGTGGTCGCGACCATCGAAGCGGAAAAACCGGACCTTGTATTTGCGCCCCATGTGGAAACCGCTTCGGGGATAATGTTGCCGGACAATTATGTACGTTCGCTGGCCGATGCGATTCATGCGGTGGGTGGGATGATGGTTCTCGATTGCGTTGCGTCCGGGACTATTTGGGTGGATATGCAATCCTGTGGGGTGGACGTTCTCATCAGTGCGCCTCAAAAAGGTTGGAGTAGTTCACCCAGCAGCGGCCTGGTGATGTTGAGCGCTCTTGCCCGCGAACGCATTGATTCAACCACCAGTAGCAGTTACGCCTGTGATTTAAAAAAATGGTTACAAATAATGGAAGCCTACGAAAGCGGCGGGCATGCCTACCATGCGACCATGCCGACGGATAGTCTCAAGCGTTTTCGAGATAACATGAAAGAAACGGAAGTATACGGCTTTGACAAGGTCCACGCCGAACAGCAGGAATTGGGGGATAGGGTCAGAGAACTCCTGGTCAATAGAGGCTTCAGCAGTGTCGCCGCCCATGGATTCCAGGCGCCGGGCGTGGTCGTCAGCTACACCGATGATCCCGATATTCAAAATGGAAAAAAATTTCTGGATATCGGATTTCAAATTGCAGCGGGCGTGCCCCTGCAATGTGATGAGCCGGAAGATTTTCAAACGTTCCGATTAGGGCTCTTTGGCTTGGAAAAGCTTCACAACATCGATCGCACAGTTGATACACTGAATAAAGCATTTGATGAAATCCGCTAGACCACGCATCCCTTTTGGTGGTCATGCGGCTAACATGAAATAGCCTCTTGGTAGCAAAGTAAGCTCGGGAAACCTGAACCAATCTGCCCGGGCTCGCCGCTGGTGAGGCCGAATCATTGTCTCCGCCGCCCTAAAATGCCACCAGGATTTTAGCTATAACAAATTGTTTTTATAAGCAATAAAGTTCGCTTATATGATTTTTTTAAGAAAAAACAAATAATTAGCTTGCTTTCGGCCCCCAAGATGTTATTCTTCAGTTATTCAACATACCCTCGCCCAAATTTGGCGAGGTGATTCTTTTCTGAAGGAATAATTCATTTGTGATGCATCCTCCAGTTTAAGATTTTGAAAATATTTGAAAGGAGGAAAGCATTATGACAAATGGAATTGTTAAATGGTTTAACGACCGCAAAGGCTTCGGTTTCATTGAGCAAGAAGACGGAGCAGACGTATTTGTGCATCATTCAGCAATCAATGCTGTTGGCTTTAGATCTCTCAATGAAGGTGACCGGGTTTCCTTTGACATAGAGCAAGGCCCCAAGGGTCCTTCAGCTGTTAATGTCACCGTGAACTAACCACCCCCCTGTTTTATGAAAGAAGGGCATCCCGTCATTCTATGATGGATGCCCTTTGTCTTTTCTGCGTACCCAGGCTTGGCCTGTCAGGCATCAGGCAATCGGTTTTTAAATTTAAGTAGATTTTTTCACGGTCCTTCTAAGTATCTCACAAAACAGTAGGTATTTTTATTCTTAGGTGTCGCAGTCGTCACCTTTGCTGATGAACCGAAGCCATATGCAAAAAGAAAATCAATATGTGCAGTATTTTTATCGAAAGTATCATGGTCGCGTGGCAATCGGTGTCGGGTATGGTAATGATCTGTCCGAAATATTCCCCTTTGTCTTTCTTGATGATAGCGGCAAGGCCATTGGAATTGTGGCTTTGGGCGTCATCCATAATATTGACCACTTTGTTTATATCTACCACATGAGTGCTTTTCGTTCCAATCGCGGACATGGCAGTGTCATTCTAAAGGAACTTTGCAGTCAGGCCGACCGGTTTAAAATCGATTTAAGCGTCAGCGCTATCTTCATCGATACCGGCAAAGATCAGCCCATGGAGACCGATAAATTAATTCGATGGTACCAGGGATACGGTTTCGAAGGAAGTTCCGGTATGGTACGAGCCCACAATCGTATTGAGGGAGAAAAAGATCATTAGCTTTATTCAGACAAACGGTTCCCGGTTTTTAAAGCTCTTTGCGCTAAGCTACTACAGGGAAGCATTCTGTATCGAATATTTTATTCATATAAATTTCATTCGGGTGACATCCCATTTTTGAAGTAAGCTTCAACCGGGTTGAAAAGGAGAATTCGTATGCGCCAAAAATTCGTAATTTCTCGAAATGATATCAAAAATAAACTCAGAATCAGCGAGTATGCCATAATCGACAAGATGCCCAAATATGCTGTGGTGCCAATTCGCCAAGATGAGCGTTACACGCTTCTGGGAGAAGAAACGTATAACAGTGAAGTCGTGGCAAACTCGATTTCCAAGGGCAGGGGAGAATTGTTGGCAATGCTTCGAACCAAGAATATGTATCCCATCGGGCCTTATGCCAATCGTATTGTCGATTCAGTCATTGCGTTGTATCAATCCGCAAAGGATCAATCTACTGAGTTATTTTTTGATGATGTCGATTTGTTACCTGATTTTACCTAGTAGCAATGAAACTTAAAAACACCAAATTAGGGAAATGGATGATTATAAATGCAAGGTTATGTCAAATCATATGATGAAAAAAAAGGTTACGGCTTTATCGAAACAGCAGAACACGGGATTGTCTTTATCCATCGATCGGGAATAAAGGATTTTGGATATTTCGGGATCCGCCGAGGCGATATCGTTTCCTTTGAAATAAAGGAAACCGCCCAGGGCAAGCAGGCTATTCAACTGAAACATGCAAGCTGATTTCAAAAAAATGATATGCCACGATTTGATCAAACGCGACGGTGCCGTTCCGAGGCGGACAACACCACCACCAGCGGTTGCGGCTTACGATGACTAACGTTTAGATTCACACCGCGCGGCAAGACTTGCCGGCCAGGCGTTCGGCCGTGTCGACTGAGGCCCTCGAAAGCGCCTCGGCCGAACACCGTGCCGAATTCGCACGCGAGCCGGAAATTTATCCACCTTCGCAGAATACCACGGGCTTGCCCGTGGGGATCCATTTTTTATCACACCCAAAGACACGGTTTATCTATTCCCCGCAGGATTTCGGGGCAATTTTACCGTGAAGCGCGCACCTTTCCCCAGTTCGGTTTCAACGTTGATACTGCCGCCATGTTTGTGAATAACTTTGCGGGTGATAAACAATCCAATTCCGGTTCCACGACTGCCTTTGGAGGAATAAAAAAGCTTGAAGATATTATCCAGCTGGTCTGCTGCGATTCCAGGTCCATTGTCAGCGATTTCGAATATCACCTGGGTATCATCTCCATGAACGTTAAAGGAAATGCGTTGCCCCGTATCACTGGGATCTTCGATGCAGGCTTCCATGGCATTTTCAAGAATATTAATCAGGGCGGGTCGCAGAATTCCCGGATCGATACAGAATGAACCCAGGTCGGCTGGGAAGGCGCACACGAACTCAATATTGGCGGCACGAATGCGGGTTTCTACACTGGTGGAAACATCTTCGGCAAATTGCCAGACATCGGTGCTGGCCAAATTTAAATCGCGTTCTTTGGCGTAGTACAGGATGTCGAACACCAGCTTGCGGATCCGATCAACCATGAGCTTGGTCACATCCAACCCTTCCTCAATACGCGCCGGCTGGTTACGGTAAAACCCGGTTTCAATCAGATAGAGGCTGGCGTCCAAACCGGTGAGACATCCTTTCAGGCTGTGCGAAATCGTACCGATCATGAGTCCCAAAGAAGAAAGGTTCAGTTGCATTTTATGCAAGCGGGTAATGTCCATAAAATATCCCAGCGTCGCTCGTCTGCCATTGTGATAGACCGATGTGACCGCCTCGGTAATCCAGCGAATATGCCCTGACTTGTCGAAAACACAGAACTCATATGGCGTGGTGCTTTCGCCTTTGAGCATGGCCACGGCCTGGAGCCTGACGTAATCGCGGTAGTCCTCGTGGATGTAGTCAAATGGATTGGACTCTAATAGTTCCGCCTGCGTGTACCCGACAATGCGAATAAACTCCGTATTGACATATTTGAATTTGCTGTCCTGAACGATGAAGGTGCCGATGGGTGCATTTTGCTTGCTGTCTAAAAACTGCTCCACCGCCAGCTTTTCTTCGGTAATATCGCGTATGAATCCCTCGATGACAGACCGGCCATCCTGCTTAAATGCGATCCAGCGGTCATGAAGCCACTTGATGCTTCCATCGGCTTTTACCAGGCGATATTCCAACTCACCTTGATCGGAATCAGATAGCAGTGTGATCGCATAGGTATCTTGAAGTTTCTGGCGATCTTGGGGATGGATTTTTTTAAGCAACAAGTCTGCTTTTAAATCCCGCCGCTTGATGTCGTGTAAGCCGTATATTTGAATGAATCGCTGGTTAAAAAAAAGATAGCGACCGCGGTCGACGGCGTAGTGATAGATAGCATCCAGCGATCGATCGGCCAAGCGCTGAATATTGGAGACACCATCTGGGCCGATGAGTTGCGAATCGGATGACGCTGCTGAGTCGTCGTTTTTTTGGCGGTAATTCAAAACAGTCCCCCATCGAATGGGATTATTCCTTTCCATGGCAAAGGCAGTTGGGCGCTGTTTAATTGCAAGCTTTTCTTTTGTGACGATTCAATTGATTCTGTATGCTCTGATATCCTGAATAAAAATAAATTTCAACGTGTTTGCTGAAAAAGGTCTGGGCCTCAAATCCGTTAAATTGAAAAATCTGGCCATCGGAATTCACTGTCTGTCTCAAGTTGAAATCCAGCTGTTCCGAGCCAGGTAAGTTTCATAGTTAAACCCAGGTGCTATGATAGGAAAAACCTATCGCGGCTTTGGGTTATAATGCCAGTGCAAGTGTAATTAACTGTAATCAGTGGGTTAAATTAAACAAGCCCGAGTGCAACAATACAGCATACATTCATGTGGTCCATTCCCCGCGATTGACACGAACGTCCAGAGCCTTAAGTTAACTCATTAAATCAAGTTTATACGAGGACAGAATTAATTTTAGTGACGAATCTTTAAAGTGCCTTCGGGAAACATCAGGGAGATGACCAAACAGCATTTTACTTCAGGCAAGCAGTTCATTCAAATTAAGTGACCGCTCTTATTGGGATTTTCTCCCTTCCTACGTCCACAGAAGCTCCAGGTTTCGCCATTTCCATTCTGTCAGTTTTTGCTTTCCAAAACAGGCTCACCAGCCTGATTGCATGTGTTCAGGGGGATTGAAATCATGAAAATGTTCATACGTATATCCATGGCACTATTCGGTTTGATAATTGTTGTGGGCGCCTTGGGCGCAGTCAAAGGCTTGCAGATCAAGCGTATGATCGCCCACGGTGATTCCTTTGTGCCGCCGCCTCAAACCGTAAGCGTGGCTCCGGTGCAACGTTTGGCTTGGGAAGAAACCATCCAGTCTGTTGGAACCCTTGAGGCAGTGAAGGGCGTTGTCGTGACGGCCGAGTTACCCGGAAAAGTGGTTCACATCGCCTTCGAATCCGGGGCATATGTGACAGCCGGACAGCTATTGGTGCAGCAAGATATTTCCATCGAAACTGCTCAGTTAAAAGTTGCACGCAGTGAAACGGACTTGGCTCGGAAAGAATTGGAACGCGTGCAGGCGCTCTACGATAGAGCGGTAGTGCCGGTTGCTCAGTTGGACGAATTGGTTTCGCGCTTGGCGCAAGCCAAGGCGCAAGAGGAGCTTATTCGGGCCAACATTGCCAAGAAAACAATCCGTGCGCCATTTATCGGCCGTCTGGGAATTCGCCAGGTGAATCCCGGCGAGGTCATGTCCAGTGGACAACCCATAGTGACACTTCAGTCTTTGGATCCCATTTACGTCAATTTTCAGGTACCCCAGCAATATCTTTCCGACTTGCAGGATGATCTGACTGTGCGGGTGCGTTCCGATGCACTGGGAGACCAAGTATTGGCGGGGAATATTTCGGCCCTAAACCCTGAGGTGGACAGCACGACCCGCAACATTAAAATTCAGGCAACGTTAGCCAATCGCGATGAAAAGCTACGTCCCGGCATGTATACAACGGTTTCGGTGGTTCTTCCCGTGAAAAAACGCGTCCTGACCATTCCCACAACGGCGGTCAGTTTTGCTCCCTATGCCGATTCGGTATTTCTGGTAGAAAAATCTGAAAAAAACAATGCGGAGGGTCAATTGGTTTTGCGGCAGCAATTTGTACAGCTGGGTGAGAGACGGGGTGACTATGTGGTGGTGCAAAAGGGCGTAAACCTGGGACAACAGGTTGTCAGTACCGGGGTCTTCAAACTGCGCAATGGCCAAACCGTCGTGGTGGACAACAGTCAATCACCAAGCTTTGAAACCGCACCCAGGCCCAAAGACGCTTAACCCGATTATTGCGGGCATACCCCGACAGGTGCAACAACCGGGTTGACCAAGGATAACGACCATGAATATAACTGACATCTTCATACGCCGCCCAGTACTGGCAATTGTTGTTAGCCTGCTCATCATCATCGCTGGCGGACAGGCCTTTTTCAATCTCAATGTGCGTCAGTACCCGCGCAGCGAAAACGCTGCCGTGACGGTGACCACGGCCTACATTGGCGCCAACGCGGAGCTGGTGCGTGGATTCATTACGACGCCGCTTGAACGCGCCATCGCAGCCGCCGATGGCATCGATTATGTTCAATCCAGCAGCGCACAGGGGCTTTCGACCATCACCGCACGTCTAAAGCTCAATGCGGATGCCATCAAAGCGCTTTCTGAAATTAGTTCCAAGGTAGATCAGGTTCGGGGCGACCTGCCACCCGAGGCCGAAGTACCTATCATTAACGTTGAGTCGGCAGACAGTCGATTTGCATCCGCCTATTTGAGTTTCACATCGGATATTTTGCAGCAGAATCAGATAACCGATTATCTCGTCCGGGTGGTGCAACCACGATTGTCGGCCGTTGCCGGTGTACAGCGAGCTGATATATTGGGCGGGCGCACGTTTGCCATGCGCATCTGGCTGAAGCCCCAGCAAATGGCAGCATACAACGTCAGCCCGGTTCAGGTTCGCCAGGCATTGGCGGCCAACAATTTTTTGGCGGCCGTCGGTCAAACCAAGGGATCGCTGGTCCAGGTTAACCTGACCGCCAATACCGATCTGCAGTCCGTGCAGGAATTCAAGCGCCTGGTAATCCGGGAGAGCGGTGGTGCCATCATCCGACTCGAAGATGTGGCCGATGTGGTTCTGGGCGCCGAAGATTATGATACCGAGGTCCGATTCTCCGGTCAGACCGCCGTTTTCATGGGCATCTGGCCGCTGCCGAATGCCAATAGCCTGGATGTCATCCGGGCTGTCCGCCAAGAGATGGCTGCCATTACGGCTGAGCTGCCCGGTGGGTTAACTGGGCGGATTGCCTATGATGCCACCGCCTATATAGAAAATGCGATTTCGGAGGTGGCCCAAACCCTGGTGGTGACTCTGTTGATTGTGGTGGTCATCATTTTTCTGTTTATGGGCTCCCTGCGCTCGGCGCTGGTACCCTTGGTAGCCATACCGCTTTCATTGATTGGCGGGCTGTTTCTCATGCAGGTGTTTGGTTTCAGCATTAACCTATTAACCCTGTTGGCCATTGTGCTGGCGGTGGGTTTGGTGGTGGACGATGCCATTGTGATGGTTGAAAATATCGAGCGCCATCTGCGTATGGGCAAATCGCCCCGGGCGGCGGCCATCGCCGGCGCACGTGAGCTGGTGGGCCCGGTCGTGGCCACAACCATTGTTCTGGTGGCAGTTTATGCACCCATTGGACTGCAAGGGGGCCTGACCGGTTCACTTTTTCGTGAGTTTGCCTTTGCGCTGGCCGGCGCCGTGGTTATCTCTACGATTGTGGCCCTAACCCTGTCGCCCATGATGTCGTCAAAACTGTTGAAAACCGGTATGGCTGACCGGGGTTTGGCCGGTCGAATTTCGCGCGGTTTCAAACGATTGAGCGCTTTCTATGGCCGCCTGTTGGACGGTACCCTAAAGGCTCGTCCAGCCGTATATGTGATCTGGATTATATTAAGTCTGGCGGCAATACCCCTTTACATGATGTCGGCCAAGGAACTGGCACCCACTGAAGATCAGGGGGTTATATTCGGTATTGTGGACGCCGCGGCCAATGCCACCCTCGATCAGACCAGTCAGGATGCAGCCCAGGCCAATCGTGTCTTTATGGATGTACCCGAAACAGATTTCACCTTCCAGATCACATCACCATCAGGCGGATTTGGCGGAATGGTCGTGAAACCATGGGAGCAAAGGGATCGGACCATATTCGACATCCTGCCTGAAGTTCAGATGGGGCTTCAGCAAATACCGGGTATTCAAATGTTTGCGGTTACCCCCCCAGCTCTCCCGGGGGGGGGGCAGTTCCCGGTGGAGTTTGTTCTGGCTTCCACGGACGAGCCCGAAAAAATTCTGGACGTTGCCCGGCAATTGCAGCTGAAGGCCATTCAAAGCGGCATGTTTGCCTTTCCCCCGATCATCGACGTAAAGATCGATCAACCCGAAGCGGAAATCCGCATCGATCGTGACAAAGTGGCGGATCTAGGTCTCAACCTGCAACAGGTGGGTCAGGATCTTTCCGCATTGGTTGGTGGCAATTACGTCAATCGGTTCAATATTGCTGGGCGTAGCTACAAGGTTATCCCGCAGATAAAGCGCGTGGATCGATTGACGGCAGGGCAGCTGAAAAATGTATATGTCAGCGGGCCCGATAACCGGTTGGTGCCCTTAAGCACCATCGCAACGGTGGCGAATCGTACGGTTCCGCGTGCCATTAACCGCTTCCAACAGTTCAATGCCGTGACCCTCAGCGGCGTACCCGTTCGCCCTCTGGATGAAGCCCTGCGATTCCTGGAAGACGAGGCCGCCAACCTTCTGCCGAGCGGTTACGTGATTGACTATACCGGTGAATCCCGGCAACTGCGCACAGAAGGCAACAAGTTTTTACCGGCTTTTAGCCTGGCGCTCATCATGATATTTTTAACCTTATCCGCCCAGTACAACAGTTTTCGCGATCCCTTTGTCATTATGGCCGGCTCCGTACCCCTGGCCCTGTTTGGGGCGCTGATTTTTACCTTTTTACGTATGCCCAATCCCAACATCGCCTTCTGGACCGACAACTGGTCGACGACCCTCAATATATACTCACAGGTGGGTTTGGTGACGCTGGTGGGTGTGGTTTCAAAAAATGGGATTTTGATCGTCGAGTTCGCCAACAAACTTCAACTTCAAGGCCGCAGCAAACAGGAAGCCATCCGCGAAGCCGCACAAACCCGTTTGCGGCCGGTTCTCATGACCAGCTTTGCCACCATTGTCGGCTATTTCCCTTTAATCCTGGTCAGCGGTGCCGGGGCGGCGGCACGCAACTCCATCGGATTGGTACTGGTGGGCGGTATGGCCGTGGGTACCCTATTTACACTGCTGGTGATTCCTTCGATTTACATGCTTATCGCCCGTGAACGGAAACGCACAGCTGTTGAAGCAAGTGAATCGGAGGATGTCGTAGCGGCATGCATCTTGCCGCAGGCCGCCGAGTTCAAACTGCCGGTCGGCTGCAGTATTACCGCCGAAGAGAATTGCCAATGGACCATCGACTGCAAAACCCCAAAGGTGGTGGGCTTAAAAGAGCAGGCCGGCTAGCACCCAGAGATTTACTCCCATCACAAACTACCGACCCATTCGGTGGTCGTTGACTTTTACCGATCTGGGTCTTGTTCCCTAAGTATTTCTGTTATATAGAGATATTTCGTGTCATTGCGATGTCTTCACGGCAATGAAGTTATCCACGCCAAGCATACAGAGATATGGGATCTATACCGCCGTTCGTGCATATTATTTGGAAACCGAATTGTAGGTTTTTAGCGGCACCGTATTTTCCGAAGTGTTTTGTCCTGGGGATTTAGGTCACCTTTATGGTAGGCAGCCCACCTTCCTTGACCCCGGCCGCAGCTGTCGATTAAAGCGATGATCGCAACACCTTTGACACCGTCACGGTTTATTGGGAGAACGATGTTTTTGCCAATACAGACCGTTTTATTTTGAGCTATGCCTATGTTTATCGCACCAAGGAATTCGAAGACCAGGAAGAAGCGCAGGTTTTTGGAGCCATTACCATGTCGCTTTTGTTCTAAATATCCATATTGCTTTTGAATTCTGTATAACGGTATGATATTAAACCAATTGTCCCCAGAAATCAACGTTGTCTCCGCCATTTACAAGCAGGATATTGTTATGCGCCCATAAGGGGGAATCCCACAGGAGAACGGTTATGTATTGGAGAAAACCACTGGATCAGGATCGTATCAAAGTTCCTTATGGTGTGATCCACATTATCGAGGAGCGTTGCAAGGGATGCGGTTTTTGCGTCGAATTTTGTCCCCAAAACGTGCTCGACATGTCGGAAAGAACCAACTCAAAAGGATATCACCCACCGGAAATTCAGGACGATTCACACTGTGTCAATTGCGGCCTGTGTGCCCTGTTGTGTCCGGATTTCGCCATTTATATTGAAGACAAGGGTGAGCGCACGCCAGAGAAAATCGAATCCAAAGTCAAAAAAGAGGACCCAATATGACCCAACACAAAGGTTTACTGACCGGGGATCATTTCCTTTTGGGAGATTATGCTGCCGCGGAGGGCGCTATCCTGGCGGGCTGCCGGTTTTTTGCCGGATATCCCATTACGCCGGCAACCGAGATTGCCGAACGGATGTCCAGCCGGATGCCCCAGGTGGATGGTGTCTATATTCAAATGGAGGATGAAATTGCTTCCATGAACGCCATTTTAGGTGCCTCCTGGTCCGGGGTCAAAGCCATGACCGCCACCAGCGGACCGGGCTTTTCTCTGATGATGGAAAACTTGGGTCTGGGCATCATGCTGGAAACACCATGTGTTCTCGTGAATGTACAACGCGGCGGACCTTCGACGGGCCTGCCGACACTGGTGGGGCAGCAGGACATGATGCAGGCCAAATGGGGCTCCCACGGTGATTATGAAATCATCGCCCTGGCACCCAATTCTCCCCAGGAACTATTTGACCTGACCATTCGGGCCTTTAATCTCTCCGAAAAGTATCGAACCCCCGTTCTTATCATGGCGGATGCCGAAGTGGGTCACATGACCGAGAAGGTGGTTATACCGGATCCGGCTGAGGTCGAAATCATCAACCGTCCCCTGGTGCGCAAAGGGGATGTCGAGCCGGATCATTTTCGAATCTACCGGGATATGGACCAATGCACCGGAGATGCCTGCGTGTCTCCCATGGCTTTGGCCGGGGAGGGCTATCGCTTTCATGTGACCGGACTGACCCATGATGAACGGGGATACCCGGATATGAGTGCCAAGGGTAATGCCTGGAATGTTCAACGGATTATGAAAAAGATTCATGACAATCTGGATGATATCATTATGCTGCAGGAGGAAACCTTAGATGATGCCGAAGTGGTGGTGGTCTCCTATGGAATTTCCGCCCGGACTTCCCTGTGGCCCATTGAAACTGCACGCCAAGAAGGGATTCGCGTGGGTGTGTTGCGGCTGATTACGGTCTGGCCGTTCCCGGAGGAGCGTATCCGCCAGTTGGCCCGTCGCGTAAAGGCCTTTGTGGTCCCGGAAATAAACATGGGTCAAATTGCCAGAGAGGTTGAACGGTGTGTTAGCGGATCTGCCAGTGTAAGGGGCGTTCACCGACCCGGGGGAGAGGTGTTGGATCCGACGGTGGTGTTAGAAGCGATAAGGGAGGCAGCGGGAAGTAAGCGCGAAAACACAAGTTGAACTTTTGGATTTTAAGCAAATCGACATTTGAAAATAGTTAGACTGTTGAACGCTTACAGTCTAAACATCAGCCCTTCGGGAGAAGAATTTAGCATTAGCAAGATTTACCATGACTAACTTCGACTTACATTACGGAGATTCTAATTCTCATGACAGAACGTAAACCATCCATTCAAAGCCAGATACATTTGTCCGGCTACGAGCCGCCTGAGGAAAGCGATTGGCAAACCGGTCTACATCCCATGGACAATCTATTGCGGGGGGAACGCCTGCCGCATATCTGGTGCCAGGGATGTGGCCTGGGAACGGCCTTAACCACGTTTATCAGTTCGCTGCAATGGCTGGAAAAAAACAAAGACTGGAATTTGGACAAAGTCACGGTTGTATCGGGAATCGGTTGTTCGGGACGCGTGGCCGGCTATGTACGGCTGGATTCTTTTCACACAACCCATGGTCGGGCCATACCTTTTGCCACCGGCTTAAAGTTGGCGAACCCCGATTTAAAGGTCGTGGTTTTTTCAGGAGATGGCGATATTGCCGGAATCGGTGGCAATCATTTTATTCACGCAGCGCGTCGAAACCTGGATATTACTGTAATTTGCGTCAACAATTTTAATTACGGCATGACCGGCGGACAAGTGGGATCTACCACGCCACATGGTGCCAGAGCCGTAACAACCCAATATGGTAATTTCGAGTATCCCTTCAATTTGCCCTACCTGGCAGCCGCCGGGGGCGCCTCATTTATGGCGCGCTGGACCGTCCTGCATGCCCGCCGTCTGGAATGGACGCTGCGGGAAGCCATGGAACACCGGGGCTTTAGTTTTGTGGAGATTATTGCACCGTGTTCCACTGCTTATGCGCGCTGGAATCCCGAAGGCAAAGGTCTTGATCCCCAAAGCCTGGGCCGCAGAGGGCTGGAGGTGATGAAACATTATCAAAATGTAGGCAAGATATCACCGGAAACGCATCCCAAGGATGCCAATGTGAAAGTCGATGCCAATGGCCTGATAACCGAAATTGTCGAGGGCAAATTCCTGGATGCCCCCAAGCCGGATCTTCAAAATGCCATTGATGCAATGGCTGAAGCTGCCGAAACGAAATGGCAGGCGGCAAGGGACGGTATGGCCAAACGACCCCAGCTTTCGGGTCGCAAAGATCGGGTAAGACGGACCGAACTGCAGTTGGGTGGTTTTGGCGGACAGGGGATCATCAGCGCCGGCAAAATTATCGGGCAGGCAGCGGCTATCTACGATAAGTTGGAAGCCTGTTTTACCCAAAGCTATGGCCCGGAGGCACGGGGCGGGGCTGCTGGTTCCCAGGTGGTGATTTCCAGTGAACCGATCCATTATCCCAACATTACCGAGCCTGGCAGTGCCGTGATTATGTCCCAGGGGGCCTACGCAAAATATGCACCCCAGTTGGCAGCTGGTGGTATATTGCTGGTGGATACGAGCCTCGTAGAACTCCCGGATGATCACCGCGCGGACTTAACTACGCATGGGATTCCGGCTACAAAGGTTGCCGAGGAATTTGGCAACATCCGGGCTGCCAATACCGTCATGCTTGGTTTTTGGGCGGCTGCGGTGGGTGCGGTATCCCGGGAAGCCATGGCGCATTCCCTGTCCGAATCGGTACCGCCCAAAACACTGGATGTTAATTTGAAAGCGTTTGATTATGGGTATCAGGAAGGGTTGAAGATTGCCAAGGAGAGGTCAGTAGACAGGAGTCAGTCGTCAGCGGGAGCTGAAAACATCAAGGTATAAGCCACAGCTGTTAAAAGCCTACTGCTGATAACTGAAAGCCCACATATACTGAATACAATTGGCTGACAAACACCATTCGATATTCGATGTTGGACGTTGGATGTTCAATGTTCTATTTTAAACGAATCAGGGGAATTAAATAGTATAGGAGTCATTATCTCCAAATCGTTTGACTATATTCTCACAGAGGAAATATAATTGTGCCCCCATCGGTATTAATTATTGGTGCCAGCCCGGCCGGTATTCAGGCAGCGATGGATCTGGCTGATGCCGGCGTGGATGTTCATCTTGTGGAGCCCTCGCCTTTTATCCAAACCGACATGCACCTGGAGATGCCGGCGCACCAGCAGCACACCCGCATGCTGGAAGCCGCCCGGCACCCGCGCATTACACTTCAGGTCCATACGGTTCTGGACACAATCAGCAATGGCGTCGGCAGCTATCAGATCCGTCTGCGCCAAAACCCCCGTTATGTGGATCTGGCCTTATGCACCGCCTGCGGGGACTGTTTAGATGTGTGCCCAGTCAATGTTCCGGGCAATGACCGCAAAGCCGTCTACCTCCGGGAGAACGCCGAACCGGGCTGTGCCGTTATAGATAAGTTGGGAGTGGCCCCCTGCTCCCACGCCTGCCCGGGTGGCATTCATGTTCAGGGCTATGTGGCCTTGATAGCCCAAGCGCGATTCCAGGAGGCCATTGATCTTATCCGTGAAGCCATACCATTCCCGGGAATTTGCGGGCGTATCTGCACCCATCCCTGTGAATTAAGCTGTCGTCGTAAAGAAGTGGATACAGCTGTTTCCATACGACGCCTTAAGCGTTTCGTATCGGATTGGGAATATCAGGGTGAGGGACAATCCCCAAAATCGAAATCAAGTCAGACTAAAAATCAGGGCAAATCCAAACGGATCGCCGTGGTGGGAGCCGGGCCTGCCGGGATGACCGCTGCCCATGATTTGAACCGCAAAGGATATGCGGTAACCGTATTTGAAAAACTGCCCGTCATCGGCGGTATGCTGGCCGTGGGTATCCCGGCCTACCGCTTGCCGCGAGATATTATATCCAAAGAATATGAGATGATTTGCCGCCAAGGTGTAAATATCCGTCTCAACACCGGCATTGGGCCCGGCGGAGACTTCAGTCTGCCAGATCTTTTTGCGGACGGATACGCGGCGGTCTGCCTGACAGTCGGTGCCCATAAAAGTTTGTCCTTGGGCATTCCCGGTGAAAAGCTCGGGGGTGTCGTCCACGGTATCGATCTGCTCAAAGCCGTCAGCCTGTCACAACAAACAGATGCGGCTGACTGGCATGAACGCCTGCAAAAAATGCTCCCACGTGGCGTCCTTACCCGCGCCGCGGTTTTGGGCGGCGGCAACACCGCCATGGATGTGGCCCGCACCCTACGGCGGCTGGGTTTGACCGATGTTCAGATCCTTTATCGACGCACCCGCGATGAAATGCCGGCCCTGGAAGAGGAAATCACAGATACCGAAAAAGAAGGTGTTCGCCTAAAGCTGCTAACGGCACCCAAATTGATCCGGGCTGACGCGCACAAATGTGTTCATGCCATTGAGTGCCTGCAAATGGAGCTGGGATCGCCGGACCAAAGCGGACGCCGCCGTCCGGTCCCCATAAAAGGAAGTGAATATCACTTGGAATTGGATATGGTTGTGCTGGCCATCGGTCAAGCGCCGGAACTCGGTTTTCTGGAAGCCGATTCCAATATCGCTATTGGGAAAGACTGGCGCATTCACGTTGATTCGCAAACCTTTATGACCGATCAGCCCGGTGTGTTTGCCGCTGGCGATGTCATTACCCGCAGCCAGATGTCGGCCATCGAAGCGATCGGTATGGGAAAAAAGATGGCCCAAGCGGTGGATCAGTATGTGCGCTTGGGAACTGTAAAAACGGCAGCGGAAAATAGCGAACAGCTAGTGGTGGCCCAGCGCACATTTACACCAGATGAGTTAGAGCCAAAACCGATCACGCCGGTCCCGACCCTTCCTGTGTCAGAACGCCTAAATGGATTTGAGGAAGTTGAAAAAGGCTTTTCCCGGGCGGATGCTGTCCAAGAAGCCAAGCGCTGCCTCGCCTGCGGCCCCTGCAGTGAATGTATGGCTTGCGTGACAGCCTGTAAAGCGGAGGCCATCCTGCCCAACCAGTTGCCACGTTTTCGTGATGTAACTGTGAATACCGTGATTGTGGCCCTGGACGCGCAACACGCTGCCGCTCTCCTGACGCAGGTGCCGGAAAGCGCAATCACCATCCCGCCCGACGACCTAATCTCAGCTTCCGCCGCCGCTGCGCACGTGCAAACCGCCTATTACAATGTTCAGCCGACCCCTGCCGCGCCGGCCTGGATTCAAGCGCCGATTCAGGATACCAAGATCGGTGTTTATATCTGTCAATGCGGAGATGACATGGGGGGTGCGATTCAAACCGCCGACCTGAGACAGACATTTCACCAGCAGGCGCGAGTGGTCCTGAGTGACCGTTTGGCGTTTGCCTGTCGCCAGGAGACCGCGGATAGAATCTATGAGGATATTCGCAGGCATCAGCTAGAGGCTGTGGTTTTGGCGGCTTGCTCATGTTGCGCCTCAGATCAGGTTTGCTATAGCTGCTCATTTCAGCGGGTGCGCTGCAAAAAAAATCTGGGCCTGTATGCGGCTCAGCAACAATCCGCGCTGCAATCAAGCGCGAGTGATGCGACAAATGCCCATTTTGAGTTTGTTAATATCCGTGAGCAGTGTGCCTGGGTACACAAGGATGATCCCGCAGCGGCCACCCAAAAGGCGAATCTGCTGATTCAAGGGGCCCTGGCCAAAATTCAGTCACTTCGGCCGCACCCCATTGCGGCAATAAAACGGGATCAATCCGTATTGATAGTCGGTCAGGGGGGGGCCTCCGGCATTTGCCTAGAAGCGCTGCAGGCTTCAGGCATCACCGCAATCCAATGTAAGTCACTAACGGCGCCCTTGATCTTTTCTGAAGGCTATTACCATCTTGATCAAAACGGACAGGATTTTAAATCACCGGCGATCATTCTGACACCGGCCGCGAGAAGCGAGACTGAAGATATCATCAAGATGATGAAAGCCAAGCACTCAGGGACTTCGGTCGTTTGTGGTCAGGGTGCTCTGGAGACCAGCCGGCCGGGGGTGTATTTTTGTGATCCGGATCTCGATCCGCAAACAACGGGCATGGCGGCGGCCGCACGTTGCCGTAGCTGGATGGGGCGAATTCAGACTTATCCTAAACACGAAACCGGATGGGTGGATCCGGTCCGCTGCCGCATGTGCTATACCTGTGTGGACATTTGTCGGACCGGGGCACCCCAAGCCATTGACCACGGTGACCGGCGTCATGCTTGGATCGATCCGGCGCTTTGTATTGGTTGTGGTACCTGTGCGGCCAGCTGCCCGTCCAACGCAATTCGGGCGGCAGATGCTTCGGAAGCAGAGCTGTTAGCAATGCTAGAGGGAATGCTGTCCCAGGGGAGGGCCATCGGTGGCGCCTAAGCACCTTATCGTATTTACGTGCAATTGGCATGCATATCAAGGTCTGGAAATGGCAGGTGCGTCACAGCTGGGCTATGATACCCGTGTATTACCTGTGCGTCTCGCATGTCTGGGGCGGATGAGCGCCGGCATTATCCTAAAAGCATTTGAACAGGGCGCCGTGGGCGTTCTGTTGCTGGGATGCCCACAGGGAATGTGTCAATACGAATCCGGCTTTGGGCATGCCGAAGAAGTTGTGGCACAAGCCAGGAAATTTTTAAAGCTGTTGGGATATTCCCAAAAGCGGCTTAAGCTTGGTACGCTGCGCGCGGAGGCCGATCAATCTTATGCCGACACAGTCGATACCTTTCTCACGGAACTGGACGCCATGGGAGACGTTTCAGGTATCGCAACTGTCACGTCTGCAAGCAGTTAGATCAAATGTAAACAATTTGATGATTAAATATAATTTATGAAATCCATGGATGCCATCATCAAGCAAAATCAGGTCTTGTACTGTCTGACCTGTGGTAAATGCAGTTCGGTCTGTCCCATCACACGCTGGGAAGATCAGGACTATGTCAGCCCACGCCTCCTGGTTGAAAAGGCCTTGGCGGGTGATCGGCGAGCAGTTTTTGAGGACCCGCTTTTCTGGTCCTGTCTGTCATGCCGCCAATGCACCCAATTGTGTCCTTCTCAGGTAGATTTTTGTGGTTTTATCCGCGAGTTGCGTACGTTGGCCCGGTCCGAAGGCTTGCGCGGAACCGGGACCCACGGTGATATTATCCAGACCTGGACGCAAATGATGGCAAATGAGAACATCAATCAAAATCGTTTAAGTTGGCTGGAGAAGCACCATCAGGTGAGCCCAAAATCCGATACGATTTATTTTAGCGGTTGCCTGCCGTACTATGAGGCGCTTTTCCAGGATATGGGTGTGGAAGCTACCAGCATCGCCCGATCGGCCGTCGATATTCTGAATCAGGCCGGTATCGTCCCGCAGGTGATGCCCAACGAACGTTGTTGCGGGCATGACCAATTATGGCAGGGTGATTTGGATACCTTTAGCCGGCTGGCCCGGCACAATTTAGCCCTATTTGAAGCCACGGGAGCCACCCAGATCGTGACCACCTGCCCTGAGTGCGCCTATACATTGAAGACTGAATATCCACGTCATGGAATCCGGCATGAATTAAAGATCATGCATCTGTCCGAATTGCTTGCCGACCTCCTTCATCAAGGCCGGATTGATATACAATCCCAGACCATACGTGAACCGGTGAGTTTCCAGGATCCATGCCGGCTGGCCCGGCACATGCAGGTATATGAAGCGCCGCGGGAGGTATTGGCAGCCACCGGTTTCGAACTGGTGGAAATGCAAAAAAACAAGACCCAGACACTTTGCTGCGGTACGAGTTGTTGGACGGCCTGCGGCCGGGTCAACAAGCAAATCCAGACGGAAAGGCTGAGGCAGGCCAAGGCCACCGGTGCGGGCTTGCTGATAACTGCCTGTATAAAATGCCAGATTCATCTAAAATGTGCCCAGAAAGACCGGATGTTGCCGGATGACATCAATATCGCGATTCGGGATATGACCACGGTGGTGGCAGAACAGATGGGATTCAAGGGTTCAAGTGATAAGGAAAGGCTGCCGGCTGATAGGCTGTAGGCGTCAAAAGGATACTGCTTCAATTTTTTCACATGTATATTCGTGTCTTTTGCGAGAAGGCTTGGATGCTGGGATGTTATAAAGTTGTATGGAGTGGATAGCTTTAAGCAACACCCGAACCCTTGCACACCCAAATCTGAACATCGAACATGGAACGTCCAACATGGAACAACGAAATCGGAACCTTTATTTTGGTAAGTGAGAAGCGAAACCTATGTCTTACGATCTAGGCCAGGTGGAACAGTTCGATCCCACATTCCTCAACAGTATCGTCAAGCAGATGACGCAGCTGCTGCATCCAGCCGGAAGCGGTGTGTACCTGTTTGATGACGTTGCGCAGCAGCTATTGCCGGCGGCCGAATATCAGCTACCGCAAACACCCTGTGATGCGACTTTATTGCAACAGGTTCTAGAGACACGCAAGCTGATCCGTGAGAATAGGGTCGGGCATCCGGCATTCATTGCCGCGCCGTTGATTCAATTCGATCATTCCCTGGGCGTATTGATGGCGGCCGATGAAAATCACCAGCGCGTCTTCAGTGATCGTGATGTTGATCTGGTATTGTCCATGGCCGACCATGTGGCCCTGGTGCTCCAACAGGCCGAACGGTTGTCACGAATGACCGCTCAGTTCAGAGCGCTGCATGATATTGACGTGGCGCTGACATCCAGCTTGGAACTGGATCGGGTGCTGGGGCTGATTCTTGAAAAAGCCGTGGACTTGGTTGGGGCTGAATCGGGATCCCTACGCCAGGTGGAACCGGAGACAGGTACATTGGAACTGAAGGCTCATCTGGGTTCGGGCTGGACGAAGGAGGCGCTTGCATTCATTCCTGAAAAGGGCATTGTCCGCTGGGTGGCCGAACATAAATGTTCCTACCTATGTCGGGATCTCAGCAAAGACCCCCAGAATATTGTTCTGTTCGAAGGCATGCGATCCAGTGTGGCGGTGCCCTTATTGAAGGGACAGGAACTGACGGACGAAAACGATGCTTTGCTGGGTGTGTTGCTTTTGGAAAGTTCCAAGCTGGCTGCTTTTGAGCATCAAGATGTGGAATTGTTGGAAGCCTTGGCGCAGGAGGCGGTCATTGCCATTCAGAATGCCATGCAGCACCAAAAATTGCAGTTAATGTATACCAAATACGCCAAGGAACAAGAAAGACGGGTAGCTGCTGAAAGATGGGCTGTTATGGGACAGGCGGCGACTGCTTTGGCGCATCGGATAAACAATATCATGGGGATTGTCCCGGTCAGCGCCAGAGAGGTCCGGTCAGCGCTTGGTGGGGTATCTTTACCAAGCCGCGATCGCAACTGGATTGAAGAAAATCTGGAACGGATCGAACGCAACGCAAAGTTTATCCTAAAATTGAGCGACGCCCTTTTTAGACCTTTTAAAGACGCAGGTCCGCCCCTGCGGCTCAACGTTAATTTGGTGATCAATGAAGCAATCGAATCGGCCGATTTGCCTGAGGATATCCAAATCGAAGTTGATTGTGCCGAGGATATTCCGGACGTGGAAAGCAACTCCCTGTTGGTGGATATTTTTGTGGAGCTCCTCACCAATGCGCGCAAAGCCATGCAGGCTCGTCCGGAGAAGAGACTTTGTATCCAGACACGCAAGGAATCAAATGACGATGGCCTTTGGGTGACCGTGGAAATAGCGGATAGTGGATGCGGAATCCCAACTGAGAAGATGGCGCACTTGTGGGGTATGTTCCAACTCAGCCGGGGAGGCCTGGGATTCGGCCTGTGGTGGTTGCGCACCTTTATCGAGCGCCAGGGCGGTACAATTGAATGCCAAAGTCAGTTGGATCACGGCTCTGTGTTCACGGTCCGCCTGCCGGTGGTGGATAAATCAAGGCTACAGGCGCTTCCTGCTAGGGGGTCTTGAGGAAATTTATGCCGCCACGCACAAGCCACCGATATCGTCGGTATTCGTACTTGGAATATTTCTTTTGGAGGAGATCATGAAAGGCAGGGTTCTAATCGTTGAGGATTATGAAGATTGGCGCGAACTGTTGGGGGGCATGCTGCGGCGGGCAGGTCATCAGGTTACGGCGGTGGCAACACTGGATGAGGCCATGGCCCATGTGGATGAAACCAAAGATTTGGATTTAGCTATCGTCGACATTCGCCTGGTGGAAACAGACGAGGGGAATGAGGACGGTATGCACCTGCTGGCCCACGTAAAAAAGAAACAGGCCTTTACGAAGGTGATCATGATTACGGGGCACGGCACCATGGAGACCCAACGCAAAGCATTTCGTGAATTTCAGGCATTTGACTTTTTCAGGAAAGAGCAATTTGATTCCGATGAATTCCGACGGGGATTTGGCGAAGCTATTGAGCAGGCGATTCTGGAGCGGCAGGCCTGGAAAGAAAAAAGCTATATGGATGGCCGTAACTTCGAACTCTGGCAACAAAAAAATGAGGATTAAAAGGAGAAAACTGTGATGAGAGAAGCCTTACGTGTCGGCGTCTTTGTCTGTGACTGCGGATCAAATATTGCCGGAATGGTGGATACGGAGGCCGTACGAGAATACGCAGAAGCATTGCCGAACGTGGTTTTGGCGGTACGGAATAAATACACCTGTGCGGATCCCGGGCAGCAGGAAATTCAGCGATCCATTTATGAGAACAACCTCAACCGGGTCGTGGTGGCTTCCTGTTCGCCCACTTCGTATGAAACCATTTTCCGGCAGTGCATTCAAGGCGCCGGCCTCAATCGCTATTTATTGGAGATGGCCAACATCCGCGAACACTGCTCGTGGGTAACGGCGGATCCGGAAGCAGCCACCCGAAAAGCCAAGGAAATCGTCAAAGTGGCGGTGGCGCGGGCCAAATGGTTGTATCCACAAGACGAGGAACATATACCGGTCACGGATGCCGCCCTGGTAATCGGTGGCGGGGTGGCCGGTATTCAGGCGGCCCTGGATATTGCCGATGCCGGTCATCAGGTTTACCTGGTGGAAAAAAAGCCTTCCATCGGCGGTATCATGGCCCAGCTTGATAAAGTCTATCCGGACATCGAGTGCAGCATCTGAATCCTGGGACCCAAGATGATGGATGTCGGTCGACATCCCAATATAGAGCTGCTGACCTATTCGGAAGTGGCGGATATCAGTGGTTATGTCGGTAATTTCAAAGCCACAATCCGCAAACGGGCTCGCTATGTGGATGAGAATGAATGTACCACCTGTGGGGATTGTGCTGCCGTATGTCCGGTGGTGGTGCCGGATGAATTTCAAATGGGACTGGGAAGCCGCAAGGCCGTGTATATTGCCTTCCCCCAGGCGGTTCCCTCAGCCTATCTGGTGGCGGCCAATGAATGCCTGGGGCAGAACCCGATTGCCTGTGGTCGCTGCATCGAAGCCTGTGAGAAACAGTGCATCAGCTTTGACCAACAAGACAGCTTCCTGGAGTTGAATGTGGGCGCTATTGTGGTGGCCAGCGGCATGGCGTCCTATGACCCCACGGCTTTGAACGAGTATGGTTACCGACAGTTTTCCGATGTGGTTACCAGCATGGAATTTGAACGCCTGATTTCAACCGGTGGACCGCTGGAGGGGCATTTCGGGCGTCCGAGTGATTTAAAGCAACCGGGACGCATCGCCTTTATTCAATGTGTGGGATCCCGAACCCGGGATGTTGACAGGGGGTACCCATATTGTTCCAATATTTGTTGCATGAACACCATCAAAGCAAGCCAATATCTCAAAGACAACTACCCGGAGATCGATATTACCGTGTTTTACATGGATCTGCGCGCTTTTGGCAAAGGTTTTGAAGAACTGCTCATGCGCAGCAAACAAAGCGGGGTCCGGTATATCCGCGGTTTGCCCGGCGATGTGGTTGAAAACCTTGAGACCCATAATCTGATGGTAACGGTGGAAAACACCACCGCCAAGCGTTTGGAGCAACATGAATTTGATATGATTGTGTTGGCGACGGGCGCCAAACCGGCCGTCGATACCGAATCGATTCGGAGACTGGTGAGTCTTTCCAAATCGCCAAACGGTTTTTTAAAAGAGGCGCACGCCAAGCTATTGCCGGTAAATACACCCACCAAAGGCGTATTTATCGCCGGCTGTGTCGAAAGTCCCAAAGATGTTCGTGACAGCGTCACCCAGGCAGGGGCGGCTGCATCCAAGAGCAATATTTTGCTCAAGAAAGACACCTTCTCGGTGGAAGCCATCACATCGGTTCTGAATGCGGACTTATGTATACAATGTGGCCAGTGTGCCCAGGTGTGCCCATTTGGTGCCATCCGCTGGTCCAAGAAGGAATTGCCTCAACTCACCAGTGCCGCCTGTGTGGGGTGCGGAAATTGTGCCGCCGAGTGTCGCCATGGCGCCATCGAGATGCGCCATTTCACGGACCAGGCCATCTATGCCCAGATCGATGCCATCCTGGAGGAAAACCCGGCTGATAAAATCGTGGCCTTTGCCTGCAACTGGTGCTCTTATGCCGGCGCCGATACGGCCGGTGTGGCCCGCATGGCCTATCCGCCCAATGCCCGCATTATTCGTACCATGTGTTCGGCCCGGGTCAATCCGGAATTCGTGTGGTATGCCTTTAAAATGGGAGCTCCCGTTGTGCTGGTCTCCGGATGTCATTATGTGGATTGCCACTACATCGATGCCAATCGCAGCACCGTGCGTCGCGTGGACGGGCTGTGGAAAGGCTTGGAAAAAGCGGGGCTAAGGCCCGACCGGTTGATGTTGGAATGGTGTTCGGCAGCGGAAGGGGCCCGCTGGCAAACCATCATGGAAGCGGTTGAAACCAAACGCCAATCCGTTGATATGACGGAGATTGATAAAACCCGGGCGACTTTGGAAAAGGTCAAAGTTCCGCGTCCCCAGAACCCCAAACCGGCAGATGCGGGGACCGAGGCTGAATTTGTATGCATGCGTTGTGAGCATCAATGGCAGGATCGCTACCAAGTGGACATGGAACGGGCCTGTCCCGCATGCAGATCCAATAGTGTCCGTTGGATTAAAACAAAAAGGTAATCAACACGCTGAAAACGAACCAGCACATCAAACTCGATCACGCACCCGTTTGAGGACCCGAATGATTTCATTGAGTGGTCGTGTAATCGTCCCGCTCACCAGGAGCGTCAGACCGATGCCGACCACCACCCCAAAAATGATCACACTCATGATTGCCGGCCTGAGCATTTCTATCAGTTTGGCTGGTTCCGGGTCAATCCGGTAGGTGCCCCGCAAGTATAGCGACAATGGCGAGGAACGGAACCAGGTTGCAGGCAAGCAGCAGTGCCGCCAACCGTTTGCGTATGCGTATTCGCAGCGTCTTGGGCGTCATATAAAGTCCGCCATTGGGGAAAAAATAGGGCACCATCAGTTTTTGCAGGACGTACTCCAAAATGAAAAAGGCCGTCGTGGTGGTAACCAAACCAATCAGGATGTTTTCTGCCATAAGCTAAAGTTTCATGATTTTTTTGGTTTCTGCCTTGCTGTCGCCAAGCTTATAAGGTAAAAAGGTGATAAGTCCCAATAGGCATACCAGGGCGCATACCAACCAGATCACCTGCACACCCAAGGGGTTTTCGGCGCTGAATCCAAATAGATTGAAGATACCCATCATGATCAATGAACAGAAGGCCCAGCCGGTTTTACGAACGATGCCGTAAATACCGTAATAGACTGCTTCGCGCCTTTGGCCGGACTTCAGTTCATCATAATCGGTGAGATCAGCGATCAAGCCCAGGGCCACCACAAACATGCCGCCCAGGGGTACGGAAACAATTGTCAGGATACCGATTGTCTGCAAACCCAAAGGCAGCGCCGGAATTTTGCCAATGAAAAAACTAAAGATAAAACCGGTCATCATGGCCAGAATGATAAAGCGAAAGACATGCCGTTTGGGGAATTTACTCAGTAGAAAATACCATGCGGGTGTGGATAAGGCGATGAGGATGATGATCTTGCCCATTAACATGGATGCGGCGGCCTCGTCCTGACCCAGGATCAAGGTTGTTAAATAGGGAACGTTCATGAGCATCAGTTGGTAGGTAAGCTGTACCAGCATGATGCTGATGGAAAAAGCCAGCACCTGCCGGTCCATGAAAACCGTCTTTAATACCCCTATAAAACCTTCTTTGCTCTGCCTGTGTTTTTTTAATCCGGCTGGATGGCGTTCTTGTATGCCCAGCAGGGTCAGCTCGCTGGCCACAAAAGCGACGGCACCTAAAATCAAGGACATTTTGAAGGCGCCCAGCTTCTCCAGAAGCGGCCCGGAAAGGCCGCCACCCACCAGGGAACCGATCACACCAATGGCCACACCAAAGGTTGCGATTTTAACCCGTTTTTTGTTTTCGCGACGCATTTCAGGCAAGACGGCAAACCAGGGTATCAAGACACCGGTATAGGCCCAGTAATATACAAACAGTATCGCACCCAGGTAGACGGCGTTGAGGTAACTGGTCTGCGCTTGCGGTGGCAGCCAAATCAGGGCAAAAGAGATGTAAAGCAGCGGGGCCGCCACAAAAATGAAAGGTTTACGTCTGCCCCAGGGTGATGTTGACCGGTCGCTGAGGTAGCCCACCAGGGGATCGGTAAGGGCATCCAGAATCCGGCCGCCAGCCAAAATGACACCCAGGATCGCCATGGGTATATAGCGGATATTTCCACTGTCTTCCGGCGGCATGTAGAAAAACATGACCCAGGCCGCCAGAATGGTTTCGTAAACATTGAGTGAAAATCCGGCCAGGTTATAGACGACCGTTTCGCGGAAGGTTAAGCTAGCTTCAGAATGAATTGTTTCCATTTTTCTATTTTGTACAAAATTGGTTTTGCCTCGGAATGTTAGACCAAAGATCCCTTATGGCAAAAAGTTTTGAGGTATAAGAATTAAGCTGCTTTTGGCTGATGGTTCAGGATTCCCATTCGGCAGCTTCAAAATCGGCGATGCTGCGTCGCTTAACCACATCCACATAGTTGTCCAGTTCCTGGACCAGTTTGGGCTCCAACCGGTGAGACTGATGCTGGGCTAAGATTCTGGTGACCTCGGCCCGGGCATGATCGGCGATGCCCGGACTGCCAGCTTTTTTCCAGGCTTCCATTTGATCCCGATCGGAAACCAAAGGTATGAAATGCTCCTGTTTAAAACTTTCCAAGGTCAAAGGTTCCATCAAGTAGTTTCCGCTCGGACCCACCCGCCGGATGTCTTTCGCCGCCAGCAAGGTATCATCCACCTGAATACCCCGCAGGGCCCGATTCACCCTGCCGATGATCTCATTATCGATCACCGCCAATTCATGCGCACCCAGGTTGGTGGATTCCAGGGTGCCCACACAGGTGATATAATTGGCGCCGGCCATGGCCGCCAGCAACATGGATTGGGCCCGCTCAAAACCACATTGGACATCCAGTCGCTTAGATTCGGTGGCGCCGGCGACGGTACGCACCGGCAACCCATAGGATCGCGCGAGTTGAGCCGATGCAGCACTGATCATACCGGTCTCTATGGAACCCAGGGCCGGGGATCCGGTTTTCAGGTCAGCAATGGTGGAAACCGTTCCATACATGACGGGCGCACCCGGGTTGGCAGTCTGGGCCATGACCACATGGGCGATGATCTCGACGTTGTGTTGCAGCAGCAGGCCGGCCAATGGCGCCGGCGCCGTGGTGCCGGCCATGGCCTCTGGCGACAGCAGCGCCGGCATTCCATGCTCACCCAAAATGATCATGCCTTCCAGTTGCGCCTGGGTGCTGGACAGGGGACTCTCGATGCTTACGATACCGCAAAAGGGCGGATTTTTCTGCATCGCAACTAGACCGCCCCTGACCAGGGAGATCATCGCCATCATATCCTGAGTGGCCATAACGCCGTAGGCGCCCATGCCAATGGATTTGGTGCATTCCATCGCCCAGGTACGCAGGGCTTCCACATGAATGGTATGCATGGGTAGATCCTGGGCCCAGATGTCCATCTGGTTGCAGGAGATATTATCCAAGTGGTCAAACAGGATTAGATGTGTGGCCACGTCCTGATGGGTGGCGTCGGCATGGCTGCCGTCCTCGACATTCAGCATCCGAAAGGCAGTGCCCAGCCCCGACCAGACTATTTTTTCCGGACCGATGGGAAAACGAATATCGGGATTGGCGCCACCGATGACAAATTCGGGGGGTGCCTTCTGGATGGCAGACTGCACCAATGCCGGTGAGAATTTGGTGATGTGGCTATTGGGATCGACCTGGCAGCCATGATCGGCCAGTAAATCCCGCATCTTCTTGAGATTGACTTTGATGCCGGTGTGCGCAAGGATCTCCAGGGTCTTGTTTTGAATGGTCGCTACTTCTTCAGGGCTTAGGAATTCGAGTTGTTTGGGTTGCATGTGCTACTAGACTCCTTATGAACTTTTAAAATTATATTTACAGCCCTACCGTTTCCAGTGCTTGGGATAAATCCGCAATAATCGCATCCGGACTTTCCAAACCCACGCTGAAGCGGTAGATCCCATCGCCCATCATCTGCGAATATTTCGCCTTTTGATCCGCATCAAATTGAACCATATCTTCAAAAAAGAAAATCGTCGGAATAAACAAGATCAGGCTCTGATCATGACCCAAGGATACCGCATGTCGAATGAGGTCCAGGGCGTTGATAAATTCAAAGTTTTGCAGGAGTTCGATGTCGAGGCTGAAATTAAGCATACCGGAGAAGTTCGACATCTGTTTTTGGGCGACCTCATGCTGGGGGTGGTCTGGATGACCAGGATAATGCACCCGAAAGACACCTTTTCGGGCGGCTAGAAATTCAGTCACTTTGTGAGCGTTTTGGGCATGTTGCTGCATTCGCAGGGGCAAAGTGACCAAGCCTCGCATGATCAGCCAGGCATTAAATGGGCTGATACAAGCCCCTAAATGGACAATACCATATTCACGGACATCGGCCAGCAGTTGGCGGGGTCCCATGATCGCCCCTCCCAGGGCGTCACCGTGGCCGTTTAAGTACTTGGTGGCACTGTGGATCACGATATCGGCCCCAAGCCGCAATGGATTTTGGGTGATTAAGCCCGACCAGGTGCTATCCACCACCAATCGGGCCCCGACTTCACGCGCACTGGCAGCGATGGCGGCGATGTCGCTGATGCTCACCAGGGGATTGCCGGGTGTTTCCACAAAAATAAGCTTGGTCTCGGGCCGAATGGCAGCCCGGACAGCGTCAAAATCGGTGGTGTCAACCATGGTGGTCTCAACACCAAAACGGGGCAGATGCACACGCATCAACTTCTGGGTACCGGTGTAGCATATTTCCGAGGCCACCAGATGATCGCCGGATTTGAGCAAGGTGAACAGCAGGGCGGAAACAGCCCCCATGCCGCTGGCCGTGACAACACAATCCTCACTGTCCTCTAATGCGGCCAGGCGCTCTTCCAGGTGCCGTGGCGTGACACTGTGTTCACGGGTATACTGGAACTTATCCAAATTGTCCCAGGAAAAGACCGCTAACAGTTCCTCGATATCCGTGGGCAGTTCATAGGAATTGGCCATCTGGATCGGCCTTCGCAGCGCCTTGTTTTGGGGATCCACACCTTCGCCGGCATGCACGCACAGCGTTGCAGCATCAATAATGGGAAATGTATCTTTCATGGCGGTCCTTCTTATGATTTGAGAAAGTTGGGAAAAGTGGGGATGAATTTTTTGTCGAGGCCGGTTGTATCATGCCTGTGCTGTGAAATACAGGGAAATATTGGGGACGCCCTTTGTATATTTATATTTGAGATGGATAATCGTTCTGAATTTATAGGCTCGAGATATCACTTCTTGAAACCTAAGGTTTTCATGGAAAATAGGGTCAAATGCAAATATACAAAGGGCGTCCCTCTATGTTGGCGAAAGCTTGAAATCGATAGTGAGGGTGCCAAATGTGGAAATATAAAGGACGTCCCCTATGTTGAGGATACTGCTAATCCAAGGTCAGCGAGGTGACCACGTTGGTTAACTCGTCCAGGGGGGTATCTGCAAAGCCATGCGCCATGGCACAAATGAGTTTTTGGTTCGCGTAAACGATCACCGCCGCAGTGGTCAAATCAAGGGTTTGAGACTGCCAATCAACAATTATGTGATTGGCCTCAGTGCCATCGGCTAGGTTGATAAGGGCTTCCTGTTTAATTTTCGGCCTGGTTTGTAGAAACAAGGCCTTATATAAATTTTGAAGGTATTCCACGGCTTTTTGAACCGTCTTGGGTAGTTTGCTTAAATACACGGGTGTGATTTTGGCCCTGGGTTTTTTAAATGCCTTCTTATAATGATCCAGAAGATAGGCCGCGGTTTCATCCAGGGCCAGACCGCTGGGGATATCATCCACCCATACGGATAATTCGGGCAGGGCTCTTAAGCCTCTGACTTTAAAGACAAGCGGCGCTGGGTATTGATTTTTCCAAGCGATTAGGCCGGCATCATATTGGATTGAAAAACCATGGGTCTGGTTCCGATAAGTTACCGTGACTTTTTCTGTTTGCTGCCGTCGGTGTTTTGATGGAAAGTTGGCCGGATCACGGTCACGGGTCGTGTTATAGGCATGGACAACATCACCGAGGGCCTTGTCCATTTCACTATTTTGCGGCAGCGGTGTTTTGGATTTTGCTGCCGGTAGAATGTAGGACAACAGTAAACCCATCGGCGTCCAGGTATCTTTGGCAATCAAGCTGCTGGTGAATACGACCACAATATTTTTTTCCGGAACCACCGTAATAAATTGACCGTCATGCCCCAGGGCCGTATAAATGCCCGGTTTAATGATCCACCATTGATACCCATAATCTGCAATCCAGTTGGCATCGATATGTTTTCGGGTTGATTCTCGAATCCATTGAGACGAAATGATCTGTTTGCCATGCCACTGTCCTTGATGAAGATACAAGTAACCGATTTTAGCCATATCCCGCGGCCGAAGATGCAGTTTGCTGTAACCCAAGGTTATGCCCTGGAGATTGGCAGGCCAGGTAACATCGGTAATGCCCAAGGGGGCAAAAAGATACTGCTTGGCAAATTCAAAAGTATTCATCTGAGTTTGCTGCTGGACAATGGCCGAAAGCAAAAACGAGGCCGCATTACAGTACTCAAAACGGGTCCCCGGTTTTTCTAGCAGGGGCAAATCTAGAAAATACTGAACCCAATCCGATCTTGACTCCATTTGGTGCAGGCCCCGCCACGCATACAGATAGGAATCTCTGCTTTCAAGGCCCGTTGACATGGTCAAAAGATGTTCCAAGGTGATTTCCCGTTTGCGGTTTGCGTTCCTTTTGGCCGTAATTTTTGGGAAGAACGCGAGAATCGGTTGATTTATACTGCTTATATGGCCCTGGTCCAGGGCAATACCGACTAGGGCAGAGGTAACACTTTTAGAGCATGAGTATATATTGCGTTTGTCGGCAGCATCATAGGCGTAGGCATTGGTTTCCAACACAATATAGCCATTGCGGATTATCACCAGGCCGTTGATGCCGAGTTTATTGCGCCAGATTGCTTCCAGCAGATCCAGTAGCCGGGCCGAATCCATGCCCTGACTTTCAGGTGACGTGCGACGCCATCCATGGGTGGGCCAATAATCGGGGTAGTGTTCACTGGAAGCGGCGAGCGCACACCCGGGGACCTGGCCCGCCAGCAACATGATACAAACGGCATAAAAACAATGACGCTTTGATAAGATAAATCCAAGCCGGTGAATCATATCGGTCGCCCTCCGATTTAAATGAGAACAACAAATAGCCCTCAAGGGAATCGCGGTTCAGCTTAACCTGTAATGGTGCTAGCCGAGGTTGATCAGAAAAACGGCCAAGCCTCCCAAAATCAAAAACAGGTAGTTGGCCGGGCGTAATTCTTCTTTCCAGATAAAGAGGCTGGCCACAACTGTCAGGGCAATGACGCCGACACCCATGGTGGGAAAGGCAATTGCGCCGGGAACGATGGCCAAAGCCAGGATCTTGAAGAGCGTTGTCAGTACATTGCTGACACCCAGCGTGAAACCCCACATCATGCATTGTTTGCTGGGACGCGGGCCCTTAAATAACTGGGGCAGCGTCAGCAAAAGCGCCGTAGCGAATATGAGCATCATAAAGCCATTGGGATCCGCATCTGGTTCAAGCTCGACCTGGAGTTTGAACCCAAAATCGGTAACCCCGGCGGCAATAAAAAGCAAAAGTCCCCAATGCATACCCCCTAAAATATCTGTGCCCATTTGACGCAGTCGCAAGGGCTCCTTATTGGCCAACGGCAAGCAAGCAAATGCGAGTACCAGGCCCACAGTCTGCAGAATACTGGCTTTTTCGGAAAAAACGAGTATGGACGTCAACGTCGGTATCGCAGCAGACAAACGCATCAAGGTTGTGGACAGGGCCAAACCGGTTGCGGCAATGGCGCGGTCATATAGCCACAGGCTCAGCACAAACAAAATTCCAATCGAAACTCCCAGGGCCCATACAGTCGGAGATCCGAATTTATGGATCTGCCAGTTCCCTTGGATCAATAGACTCAAACAACAAACAATATAGTTAAGCGCTAAAATCTGCCCCAACTTAAAATGTCGGGTATTGGCCACCTTCATGGTCATGGCAATAATGAAAGAGAACAATACTGATAAAGTCAGATAGGATATTCCGCCCATTGAGAACCTTTCCGCATCACAGACGGCACGCCCGCCATGGTTTCACAAAGAGGATCAGGCCTGCGGCGGCCAGATACATTAAGCCAAGGTAAGAGAAAACGAGGAAATAGTTACCGCCGGTGGCATCCAGAATGATGCCGCTTAGCCAAGGACCCAGGGGGCCGGATACAAAACCATAGGCCGTGAAGATAAGGCCGAAAATAGCCCCAAAGTGGGTCATCCCGAAACAATCGCCGGCCAGGGGGCCTGACACGGCAAATAGGGTTCCAAACGCATAGCCGATAATGGCTGCCAGAAAAATCCACAACCAGAGTGCGGCTAGATGGGGCAGGAGACCATAGGCCAGCCCGGCAGCGGCAAAGCTGAAGGCCATGGTCTGGGGCCTTCCCAAGCGGTCCGAAAAGTAGCCGCTGATTAAACGACCCAGGCCATTGGTCAAATTAAAAGCCGTGAGTATGAAGACCGCCTGGGCCAGGCTCAGACCGTTGGCCAGACCAAAACCGGTGGCCAATACGATCATGCTCGCTCCGGCGGCCCCGGCAAAAACCCAGGTGAGCCAGAGGCACCAAAACTCCCGGCTTTTGAGAGCCTCCTGAACCGACCAGCTGGTACCTGGTTGCAATACGGCAGCAGAACCGCCGGTCTGCAGGCGTACATCCGGAAATCGAATAAAGATTGAAGCCGCCAGTCCAATTACAAGTGCGGTGATACCAGCGACCGTGGTCAGGGTTTCATAGCCCCATTTTGAAAGAAACCATGTAAAAATCGGAGACATGACGGCAGCGGATATTCCAAAGGACATATTAAAAAAGCCCGCAACCAGGCCGCGCCGCAGGGGATACCATTGTTGAACGGCGGTTAAGCCTGGGAGGTAAACAAACGCCGAAGCAGACCCTGTCAGAAAGGCCCACACATAAACGGCCGTCATGTTGGCTGACTGACCCAACCAAAAGGTACTGCCGCCGCCAAGCAGGGCGCCCACGGCGGCCAGTTTGCCGGGTCCTACTTTTTCCTGCAAACGTCCGCTCAAGTACATGCAACAGGTTGCGCCGGTCAAAACGAAAAATACAACCCCGCCGACCGACCCACCGCTAACTTCGTAGCTTTGCTGCCAGTACTGGCGCAATACCCCTGGCAGGCCAAAGATAAATGAACCCGGCCAGAAGATGGCGGCGGCGCAGGCCAGCAATATTAGCATGGAAGGGTTTTTTCTATCCATGGATCCCCTTGGAAATTTGGGCACTGCATTGGGGTGGGCGTTCAGCAGTTGGGTTGCGCTGCGTATGGCCTTGTTGAAATAGGGATTAAGGAACTTCCCAACCTTGTCGTCCTCCATCAAGTCTGATATCGTTGTTTCGCCTTGATGGTGCGGGGAATGCAGCGTGTAGCTGATCACCATGATATTTAGCGTCCGGGAGAACGACATGATGCAATGCCCGGTATGTCATCATCACATCGGTATGTTGCCGAGTGCACTGCTTACAATAAGCCTATTGCTTAAGAAATACAAGCAACGTCCGTATTGTGGCACCAATATCTATCGCCCGGCAATTCCGACCTGGGAAATTTAGGCGTCTTATTTCTGCAAAGGATCATTAAAAAGTGATATGAAACTCAAATCATTTTCTCAAAAGGATTGGACGATTCTCGTTATCCTGCTGGCCATAACTGGAGTGGCCGCTGCCGTGTTTGGTACCCGCGGGATATTTTTGGGGATCATCTTGCTCTATATCAACGCGTCTATCGATATCATTCGGCAGATTAAGAATCGGTTGAAAACAGGGCAGATTAAAAATGCGCTTTCAAACCTGATCGCATTTTGCATCATATCTACTGGCGTTTTTACCGTTTTTCTGCAATGGCTCTGGTAATTGGGGCAATGCCTGCTCAACCGGCCCGTTCACGCGGCCTTGCCACGAATACAGGATCCCATCATTTTTCGCAAAAACTTTATCGGATTCCGAAACATACTTAAATTCTATCTGGTTTGAACAGTGCAGGGTTAAGTGTTTTGAGTTATGTGCCGATAGATGCAGGTGAATCCGTTTTTAACCGGTATGTTTGCATCTGCGGATATTCTCCCGATTCGTTGAAGCAACGCTGGTGGTAAAAGCCTTGTCGCTATCGGGATCGAGATGGTATTGGACCATCAAAATATCAGACGGTTACCGCATTTCAATCGACGATCTTGCATGGGCATTGGCGTGTGGTGCAAAACAAGAAAAAAAACCTAGAATATAGAGGGCATCCATACTAATGAAACTGAAATATTCACTGGAACAATACTGGAAACGATTTCAATCATTCGCAATGTGCCGAATCGCCGGTGTGTCCAAACTGGAAGAAAACAGCTTGTCATACTGGCGCGCTCGGATTCTGTTCACGATGCTTTTCTATGGGTTGCTGATCGGCATATTTGTATTTATCCCTGTTATTGCGCTGGTGGTCACGCGTGGCTTGTGGGCCCTGTTCGTGTTCGATATGGCAGCATGGCTCCTCTGCCTCGGGATGTTGCTGTTGCGCAGCCCCGGATATAAAATTCGGGCAGCCGTAACACTATCGATATGTTACCTCATTGGCGTTGTAATTATTTTCAACGTCGGTATGATGAGCGGCGGACCCGCGTGGTTATTTGCATTTGCCATACTGGTGGGGGTTTTGCTGGGGATAAAAGCTGCGGCCATCGCGTTGCTTGCCAATGCGGTTACCATGGTCGTCATCGGCTGGCTCTTCAGCCATAATTGGTTCAATCCATCACCGATATTTTTCGAAAGTACGGAAAGCATGTTGGCTGCCGGGGCAAGCTTCCTGCTTTTAAACACGATTGCGACCATGTCTGTTGCTGTACTGGTCAAGGGACTTCTATCTGCGCAGCAAAAGGAAAGAGACCTGGTCAACTCTTTGAAGACGGAACATTCACAATTGGTGAGGTTGAAGAATGAGCTGGAACAGGAGGTTTTGGAGCGTAAGCAGACTGAAGAGGCCTTAAGAGACAGTGAACGGCGCTATCGTCTAATTGCCGATAACGTGGCTGATATTATATGGACGGTGGGCATGGATTTAAAATTTACCTACATTAGTCCATCTATCCATCGGCTGCGTGGTTTTACGGTTGCAGAAGCGATGCAACAAAACTTAGATGAAGTGATACTGCCCGGTTCACTGGAAAAGGTGATGAATTTGTTTACAGAGAAATTAGCACTGGCAGAGTACGAAGACCCAAACGGATATGAGCCGGTTTATTTTGAGGTGGAACAATATTGTAAGGATGGTTCCGTGATTCGGACTGGCAATGTGGCCAGATTTTTACCGGGGCCCGGGAATAAACCGGTGAGCATGTTGGGCGTAACCCGTGATATTACCCAGCAAAAGCAAGCCGAGCAGGCCCTGCGGGAAAGTGAAGAAAAGCTGGCCCGGTCTAAAAAGATGGAATCTCTGGGCCTTTTGGCAGGCGGTGTGGCCCATGATTTGAACAATGTCTTATCTGGAATTGTCAGCTATCCGGAGCTTATCCTGATGGATTTACCGGCGGACAGCAAATTCAGAGAACCGATTGAGACCATCAAGGCGTCCGGGCATCGGGCCACGGCCATTGTGCAAGACCTGCTTACTGTGGCAAGGGGCGTGGCGATTACCAGAGAGCCCCTGAATATCAGCAATATTGTGGAAAACTATCTTCGATCGCCAGAGTTCGATAAGCTCAAACAATATCACCCCAAGGTGCAGATAAAAACCGACCTGAGTGAGAATTTATTAAATGTTTACGGATCACCGATCCACCTCAGCAAAGTGTTGATGAATCTGGTTTCAAATGCCGTGGAAGCGGTCGATGGCGGCGGCAACATTCATATTCGTTCTGAGAACCGATATCTGGATAGGTCTCTCAACGGTTATGAAGATGTCAGTCGCGGTGAATACGTGGTCTTGACAGTGGCCGATGACGGTCCCGGTATATCTTCGGAAGATCTCGAAAGAATATTTGAACCCTTTTACACAAAGAAATTTATGGGGCGTAGCGGCACGGGACTGGGCCTGGCGGTTGTCTGGAACATCATATTGGATCACAAGGGCTATATTGATGTCAAAAGCGATCAAAATGGAACGATATTTAACTTGTATTTCCCCATCACCCGGGATCAAATTTTGGATACAGATTCTGGGAAGCCTCTGGCGGACCTGAACGGAAATGGGGAAAGCATCCTGATTGTGGATGATGTGGATACCCAACGGAAAATATCGAGTAAAATGTTGCAGACTCTCGGATATGAAACGGTTGCCGTAGCAAGTGGCGAAGAGGCCATCGATTTTATGAAACAGAATCAGGCGGATTTGATATTGCTCGATATGATCATGGATCCGGGAATCAATGGCCGTCAAACTTTTGAAAGCATCAAGCTGATTCATCCCAATCAAAAGGCCATTATCGTCAGTGGTTTTGCGGAAACCGAAGACGTTCGGGCGACCCAGAGGCTTGGTGCCGGTCCTTATATCAAAAAGCCGATCACATTGGAAACCCTGGGTCTCGCGGTGAAAAATGAATTGGCCAAAGGCGGGAACCTGTGATGAGGTGTGTGGATAGGGGATTTTTTACAAGCCATAAAAAGGAACGGGTGGATGCAGGCACAACCAAGTAGATCGGAATTATTAAGAAGAATAGCCAGACTCGAGACCAAAGAAAAACTCTATCGACACCTGTTTGAAACGGCTATGGTGGGTATTTACCGCACACGGCTTTCGGATGGCAAATTTCTGGCCGCAAACCGAACCCTGTCCCGTATGATGGGCTATCCGTCAGTTGCAAAGTTTATATCCGAGTTTGTAACCTCTGAGAACTATGTTGATCCGGCCCGCCGTGAGGAGCTCATGAGCATACTCGAAAAGCACGGCAAGGTAGATGGATTTGAAACCGAAATGCGTCGCGCTGATGGCGCTACGATTCAGATTGCTTTGAGTGCGTGCGCCTATCCGGATAGGGGGTATTCCGAGGGTGTCATCATCGATATCACTGACCGCAAAATAGCAGAAGCAGCCTTAAAACAAAGCGAGCGCCGTTATCGTACTATTTCTGAAATTACCTCAGATTTCGCCTATGCATTCAAGATCGAGCCCGATGGTAAACTTGTGGTTGAATGGACAGCCGGAGCCTTGGAACGTGTTACCGGTTTTACCCGGGATGATATACGCGTAAAAGGGGGGTGGCAGTCCTTGGTCCATCCTGCGGATATGAAGATAATCCAGGGGCAACTTAACAAACTACTGGCCAATCACAAAACAGTGGTTGAATACCGGATTGTTAATAAAAACAATCAAGTGCGCTGGATGCGCGACTATGCCCGGCCTGTCTGGAATGATTCTGATCAACGGGTCCAAGGCATCGAGGGGGCTATCCGGGACGTTACCGATCGCACAGAAGCTCAAGAGGCCTTGAAATCGTCCCATATCCGATTTCTCACCGTTCTGGACAGCATCGATGCAACCATATATGTCGCCGATATGCAAACATATGAAATTCTTTTCATGAATAAATACATGATCGATACCTTTGGAAAGGATTTGACCGGCGGCATATGCTGGCACGTTTTTCGAAATGAAACCGGGCCATGTCCGCATTGTTCGAATGCCCGATTGATAAATGCGAACGGTCGCCCCACCGGTGTGTACGTCTGGCAAGGGGAAAATCCGGTTACAGGCAAGTGGTACAGTAACTATGACCGTGCCATAGAATGGGAAGACGGGCGTCTTGTACGGATACAGATTGCCACCGACATCACCGAGTTAAAACGGATGGAAGACGAGTTAAAACAGGCCCATAAAATGGAGGCCATCGGAACGCTCGCCGGAGGTATTGCTCATAATTTCAACAATTTATTAATGGGTATCTTGGGGCGGGCCTCTCTGATGTCCGTTGAGCTGGATAGCGCCCACCCGCTCAACGAACACATCCAAGCCATTCATGAGCACACCAAGAGCGCCGTTGATATGACGAAACAATTGCTTGGTTTTGTGCGGGGTGGAAAATATGAGGTCAAACCGATTGTCCTTAATGCGCTGGTGACGGAGAGTGCCGATATGTTTGGGCGCACCCGCAAAGAGGTTCGCATTCACATTAAGGACGCTCCGGACAGGATTGTTATCGAGGCAGATCGATCTCAGATCGAACAGGTTTTACTGAACTTATATGTCAATGCCTGGCAGGCTATGCCCGCGGGCGGTGAGATTTACCTGGAAATAAGCACCGTTCAATTGAACGAACAGGTTTGCAGCGTGCATGAATTGGAGCCCGGACGATATGCGAAAATATCCGTTGCCGATACCGGTATCGGCATGAACAAAGCAACACGTCAACGGATATTTGATCCCTTTTTTACAACCAAGGACAAGGGGCAGGGGACTGGACTGGGCCTGGCTTCGGCCTACGGTATTATCAAAAACCACGGCGGCATCATATCCGTCGATAGCCAGATAGATGCGGGTACAACTTTCAATATTTACATCCCCATTTCCGCTAAGCAACTGGAGCCGACCCAGGCAGCACACCAGACGGTCATTAAGGGAAACGAAACGATTCTGCTGGTCGATGATGAACAAATGATCCTGGATGTGTCCAAGGCCATGCTGACAAAGCTGGGCTACACCATAATGACCGCAGAAAGTGGATTGCGGGCCCTGGAAATCATTCAGGAAGCCCAGGCGGCCATTGACCTGATTGTTCTGGATATGATTATGCCGGGGATGGATGGGGGTACGACGTTTGATGAAATTCGCAAACTTCTTCCGAAAACCCCTGTGTTACTTTCCTCCGGGTATGCTTTAGACGGCCAGGCCACTAAAATCATGGAACGCGGGTGTAACGGGTTTATTCAGAAGCCCTTCACCATACAAAACTTATCACAAAAAATTCAGGAAGTAATCGCCGATAAATAATCTTCCGAAACGTCGAATGTCCAGGCCGACGGGATGAAGCCTTTCTAATAGAACATTTCCGTATACACCAACGAATCGGGGAACCGCTTGTCCACCAATCGGGTCACATCCCGGATCATGTTGCGACTCCCGCAAAGATAAAAATCATAGGGGCCCCCGGACAGATGTTTTTCGAGATAATCGGTAACCCGTCCCTGGAAAATAAGTTTCGGGCCAGGTTCGGTATTCGATACACAGGCGATATAGGTTTTTGCGGCGGATTGCAGCAGATTGCGATAATAGAGATCAGCAGATTGCGGGACGCCATGCAGCAGAATAAAAGCGCTAATGCCTGAGCGGACCATCGCACAGAAAGGGGCAATCCCGGTACCGGTGGCCACAAAAATTGCCTGGCGGGTAGATGGTTTGAAGGTAAAATAGCCGTAAGGTCCTTTAAGCGCGATTTCGGTGGGGATGTGACAGGTGCTCAAGAATCCACTGACACGACCCTGATCAACCAACCGAATACATAACGCCAATTCCCTGTCATTGACACCAGATGCGAGGCTATAGTCACGCTCACCAGCAGGTTGTATTACGCGCAGTCGTTGACCCGGAGAAAAGTCAAAACCCTTGGGGCGCTGAACGCTGAGTTCAAATGTTCTGGGCGCTAGCCAGCGCCTTGCAGTGATTTTTGCTATCTGACTTGTGTTGCGCATAGGTATCATTGGGAACTATCCGCGCCACGCAATGTCGGCTTGGTTGTTAAGTTGGTTGCAATAGCGGGCGATAACAAACAAATAGTCAGATAGCCGATTGAGAAACTGCAAGATGATTTGAGCATTTTCTGGTTGCTTGCCCGTTTGGGCATGCTGATAAAGTTGGACAGCATGGCATTCACAACGCCGGCAGACTGATCTGGCAATATGGGCCCAGGCACTTGCCAGATGCCCGCCGGGGAGAATAAACCGGTCTAGTTTGGGCAAGACCCCGAGCATGTCATCGATCCCTTTTTCGAGGTTAGCGACGCGGTTGGTATCAAATGGCTGCAACTGGGATGCGGCCGGAGAATCCGGTGTTGTGGAAATCCAGGCCCCAACCAGGAACAGGTCCGACTGGATGATTTGCAAAGCGGTGATCAAATCCGTCTGCGTGTTCGGTATTTCAGCGATCAGGGCGCCTAAAAAGGAATTGAGTTCATCCACGGCGCCGGACGCCTGGATGCGGGCATTGGCCTTGCTGATGCGTTCGCCGCTGAACAACCCGGTATTACCGCCGTCACCTGAGCCTGTGTATAGTGTCATCATTGCACTCCAGAATTGAATTTCGCTATTGCAAAAAATGTGCGCTCCATTTTTAACAAGCTGTATAGCACGCAAAACCGATAGTGAGCAAGGCCTGGTATCGCTGTGACGTCGTCGGTTGTCCCAAAAAGGCCCTGTTGAAATGGAGAAAATGTCCATGAAATTGCCTAAGTATTTATCTGCTTGAATTACTAATGAAATTTTCAATTAGGAGTCTTTTTGGGCGGAAAAGCTGTACTATAATTATTACTAACTTACTACTAATAATCAATAAATAAATGTAATCCGAAATAAGTAAAGTAACTTGCCGATATAAATAAAGAAATTAATTTAAAGTGAATAGTCAGGGAATATAACTTAATGTATTTATTACACTTTTATGATACGAGCTGGCACAGAAGAAAATAAAAAAAAATGAAAAAAATGCTTGACAAACAACATTTAAATAAACTATTCAAACAATCAAGGGGAACTACCGATCCCAATCGTGATGACCCGAACTTGCACGGTGAGGCCAATCTGAAATGACTAGTTCGATGAAACTCGCAAGAGTTGAAACGAACCAAGAAATTACAGAGCAGACAATATCCGGCAAGCGGTTGAGCGAGGTCAAGTTTGAAACGAACAGGTCTGGCAAAGCCTTAATTGGCAGGGCTTGACAAGGGAATTTCAAACTGGACAGCGCGAGGCACTTGGTTGCACAAGGCCGGTTTTAGCCCGATTAAGAAACGTAAAGCCTGCAAGGGTTGTGCGGGTCTTAAAAAGGAAAAAGCAGGCAGAACGAGACAAGGTGTCGAACGCGGTCAGGCCGAGTATGACTAGGTGTGAAGAAGCTTGCAAGAGTGGAACATTACCTACTTCAAATTGGGCAAGATTGACGGGAAGCACCAGGTTTAGCGAGGCTACGTCAGGATTGACTAGGCGTAATGAAACCTGTAAGGACGATTTAGGCCGCTGAAATACTGGCGAGGCAGCGTGCGGTCAAAGGCCGAGCAAGGTCACGCATGGCTTGACTAGTCTGAGGAAAATCCGAAAGGATTGAAGTTAGACGAGACAAGCAGGCGGGACAGAGCGAGACACGATGTCCAACATGGCCAGACTGGATCTGACCAGGTTGCGCAAAGCCCTCGGGCGATGCAAAACATGGAAAAATTCGGTCGGACAATGTTCGGCACCCGCGGCGAGGACGATTGGCACCCCACAAGGTGTGTATCGATAATCCCTGGGGCAGCAGGATTAAATTCCTGCTGCCCATTTTTTTTGCGACAAGCTGGCTTATTTCGGAACGCGGTTCTCTGTAACGCTCAAGTTCATTGAAACTCCATTAGCGATAATGTGAGTGTCATCGATAAGCACATACCTGATAGCCAACAATCTATTGACCCCCAGGCACGGTTTTGGCATACTCGATTGCATGAATTGCGCTTCGTGAGACAAAACCGTATGCAGGGAATAATCAAAATGAACAAACATCTACAGTTTATAAGTATTGGAATATTGGTTTTTCTACTGGGGGCCTGTGCCACCCGGCAGCTTGAAAGCATACCCGGCCAGGATCCCATGCAATTGGTCGGCCAATTGCGATCGGATTTGGAAAAGGCCCAGAGCCAGCAGGTGGACGCCCTGGCGCCGGGACTGTTCAAAGAAGCGCAGTCCGCCTATGTTAAAGCCCAAAAAGCGCTGGATAAAGGCGCCAAATTAACGGTCATCAAGGATCATGTTGCCAGGGGCAGATCCCGTTTGGATACGGCCTTGGATGTGGCCCAGATATCGCGGACAATTCTGAGCCAGACCAACACTGCTCGCACCAAAGCATTGAACGTGCGGGCCGATAAACTGGGTGAACCGTTCCAAAATGTGGAGAAGCAATTTCTAAAGCTAACCAGCGCCATTGAAAATGATAACTTGAGCTATGCCCAGAGTAAAGCCGGCCAGGTGCAAGCAGCCTATGGCGAGTTGGAAATTATGGCCATCAAAAATAATGCCCTGGCTGAAACCCGTCAAATAATGGCCAAGGCCGAAAAATCAAAGTACCCTAAAATAATTCCCATCGTCTTTGGCGAAGCCCAAAAAGCGCTCAAAGATGCCGATGACTATATCGGCCAGCACCCTTACGAATCCGCAACAATCGCCCAAAAAGCTTCGCATGCGGCCTTTATGGCCCGACGGATGACCATCATACACGAATATAGTCAAAAATACGAGGGTATGGAACCTGAAGCCATCGCGCTTGAGGTTGAAGGTATATTGACCAGCCTGGAAGTAGCTATGGCAGTTGGTGATTTACGTGATCGGCGCATTGAAGAACAGGTGGCGGTCATGGCAGAGGCCTATCAGCGAAAATTGAAAAAAATAGACAACCTGGAGATAGTCAGGCTGCAGCACCTTAAAAAAATTGAGGATCTTGAGGAAAGCCTGGCCGGTCAACAAGGTTATTCACGCGAACAGGAAGCGGCACGGCGTGAGCTGGCGGCCGAGCGCGAATTCAATGAGCGTTTTAATAAAGTACAGGCCTATTTCCGACCCCATGAAGCCGAGGTGTATAAACAGGGCGAACAGCTGGTCATCCGCATGCGCGGCATCCGGTTTCCGGTGGGAAAAGCTATTTTAACACCCGATAACTATTATCTGCTCAGTAAGGTCCAAAAAGCCATCCGCACCTTTGATTTCCCAAAAGTAGTCATCGAAGGCCATACCGACAGTACCGGATCGGCTGAGTTGAATCAAACCCTGTCGCAGGAGCGGGCGGCAGCCGTCGAAGCTTATCTGGTGGCCAACAACACCCTGCCTGCCAGCCATGTCCGCTCGGCCGGTTTTGGGCCGGATCGACCGCTGGCACCCAACACCACTGAGGAAGGACGTGCCATCAATCGGCGCATCGATATTGTGATCAAGCCAGATCAAAAACCTTAGCTTAAAAGGCCAAAATATCGTATCGTATTTTGAAAGACGACGTATGGCTGAAAGCTGTCAGTAAACGTTGCCATTCGTTATTCCCTGTTCGATATTGATAGGCGCGTAAAAAGTCCGATAATTGGCACTATTCAAATTTCACTCTTAATAATTTTAACAAGTTAAAAGGCAACCCACTTAATCACCGTTTAACGGTTATCAAACAGGAGCTCCGATCGTCATGAGTTCGGCCTTCATCAGTATTTTATGCGGATTAGGGGGTATGTTCGGATGGGGTGTCTATGATTTTTTAGGTGGTGTCTATTCCAAGCAAATTGGGCCGTTAAAATCGTTTTTCTGGTCGCAACTGGCAGGACTGGTCACAATACTTTTCCTCTTATGTGTATTTGCTGTAAACCGCAATTTACCCTTTCTTATCATCGTGCTACTCTTCCTTGCAGCGATCGTTTATTCCGCGGGCTATCTATTTTTTTTTAAGGGTTTCGAGATCGGCAATGTGTCGATTGTGGCCGCGGTAATGAATCTCTGGGCGGTCTTTACCATGCTGTTTGCATTTGTATTCATGGGGCAGCGGCTATCCCCCCAACAATCTGCGGGGGTTTTCATGATTATTGCGGGGGTCACCGTTGCTTCACTGAATTGGCAAGACATAAAGAAGCATGATTTTAAACTGTCTCGCGGTGTGAAGGAAACCATCCTGGGCGCATTCTTTTTTGGCGTGTTTTGGAATATCAGTGAAATTATATCGGAAGAGATTGGATGGTTGGCAACGACCTTATTCATAAAATTTGGAATTGTTTTATTTCTGCTACTTTTTTCTTTTTTTATCAAAAGGGGGCTGAATCTATCACAGGTATCTGCCAAAACAAAGTTAATGGTTTTGCTAATGGGCAGCATCGAAGCTGCAGCTGTGGCAGTCGTGAATTTTGGTCTAACCATCGGCGATGCCATATTGATAACCCCCATTGCCTCGGCCTTGTCCGTCGTAACCATCACCCTGGCCATCATATTTTTAAAGGACAGGATCTCAAAACTACAAAGATTCGGCGTGATTGCGGCTGTGGCTGGCATAATTGTAACCAGCCTGTAGGCCGCGCAGCTCCATGGGTACTACTATAATGACAAGCTGATGACTCTGGCGGGGCTGGGGGTCCTAAGTCTTTACGATATATCTTTGGGTTGCGGTGGACAAATTCATAAAATCATTTATGTTCTCAAGGATCATGATCAAGCGAAACGCCTTTGCCTTGGCGGCCTTGGCCATTGCGTTTGATATGAGCTTCAAATCCAAATCCACCTATGATACTGCTTTTTTGCATTTCGAACATCTAAGTCCTGTCGAATTTAGAAAACAGAATTAAAAATAATCCCCCCAAAAGAGTCCGGATTTATAACTTGGGTCGATTCTTCCCCATATTTGCACCATTATGGATTGTAGCTATTGTCTGAATTCCAATCCGATTGTCACACGGGTAAGTTACACCAATCGATTGACATCTGGCAAATCGTTGGAGATGAGATCCACTAACACCTATCGACTATACCAAGGATATCAATGCCGAGATATGAACTTGCAAATCATAATTTTCAGATCTTGCCTGTTTGCTATTGGCCCTCAGCTTCTCATCGGCCACAATGGGTTGTAACGGCGGCAATGGCGGCGGTGACGATGATGATGGTGGTGGTGGTCAGGCAGGAACAATCAGAGTAGAAGCAAACGGTCGGCATCATCAACACCGGTTCCTATGCCATCTGTACGGATAACCTGACACGCACGGCTTCTCTGGTGTGATATTGAAGCTTACACTTGGGACAGGATGTTTTCAGCCTGTTCCCGGGCATACGCATAATTTCAAATGAATCCGCCAGGGTGGTTTCAAGCCTTTGTCGGCGATGGTCGTCATGAGGTGCTCGTTAAAGTCGAGTCCCACACTGACCGTGCTGATGGAAAATTCATTCTCAATCGCAATCCCAGCCATGTTGCCCAAATCTATCGGATTGGTCACGCCACGATTGGCGATGCCGTCGGAAATGAGAACCAATCTGCCGTTGTTCCCGTTGCGATTTCTGGACAGCAGGGTGTTGATTCCTTGTTGCAAACCCGATCCCAGGTCAGTGCCGCCGCCGGCCTGAACCCCGGAAATATAGGATGTCAGATACCTTTGGTTGGCCCTGGTCGCTTGCAAGAGACCCGAGTCGCTTTGGACGCCTTCCGAATAAGTAATCAGCGCAATGCGATCATAGTCGGATAGTTTGGGGAGAAGATTTAAAATGGACTGTCGGGCGTCGTTGATCTTTTGACCCTTCATGGATCCGCTCCGGTCCAGGACAATGACCATCTCGACATTTCGGTCTGTATGGGTAGTATGGGTATCATCGGCAGGGACATCGGCTCATCAAGATACATGGCGAACATACATTCAGGTAATTGAAGGCAGTCTAATCACGCCAAACACTTAGCAGGAAATATTTTTGAGGTGATACAAACAAATAGTTTTGTAATCGTACTTGGCCGTAACTATCCTCTGCTTGAAGTGCCGCCATGCATGAGATTAACGAGTTCGGTAATATTGGTTTTCATTGTGCCTGCCTGTGCTGTCATTTGTGCAGACGCAGTCGCAGATTCCTGTGCGCCAGCTGCATTATTCTGCACCACCTTGTTCATCTCGGTTACAGCCTGGCTTATTTGTCCTATGGCTTGAGCCTGGTCATTGGATCCGGCTGCAATTTTTTCCACAAAATCCACAACACTATCAGCGCTCTCAGTGACCTTAACAAAGGCGCCGTTTGTGCTCTCGGCCAACTGGGTACCTTCGAGAATTTTCTGAGTAGTGCTTTCGATAAGGTGAGCTGTATTTTTAGCAGCTTCTGCAGCGCGCATGGCTAAATTTCTAACTTCATCCGCAACCACTGCAAAACCGGCACCAGATTCTCCTGCTCGAGCGGCTTCCACCGCTGCATTCAATGCAAGCAGGTTTGTTTGAAACGCAATTTCATCAATTGTTCTGATAATTTTAGATGTTTCTTCACTGGCCTTGAAAATCGAATCCATAGAACATTTTAACTGGCTCATCGATCTATTGGCACTGGTGACAATCTGCTTGGTTTCATGAGTCAAATGCTCGGCATTGCCTGCGTAGTTAGCGTTTTTCTGGATCATGGCCGATATTTCCTCAAGAGATGAAGAAGTTTCCTCGATGGAGGCAGCTTGATCGGTGGTTCCTTCAGCCAAAGAATCACTGGCTGAGGATATATT
>Ga0180435_10000174_pt1 | contig 67277 bp, 57 predicted proteins | sample SS_ome_3_FD_132467 | JGI IMG/M metagenome (GOLD analysis project Ga0180435, IMG submission 132467) | Hypersaline lake sediment archaeal communities from the Salton Sea, California, USA - SS_3_S_1 metaG | ecosystem: Environmental > Aquatic > Non-marine Saline and Alkaline > Hypersaline >... | reverse complement strand
GACCGGCGGCATGGGTGCGGTCCGTTACCTGAAACCTCATGCCGGTCTGGATATGACGGGACGTGCGGGTTTTCGCCCCGCTCCTGCCGGCAAAGAGCTGCCGTAATTCTTCCCTGCCGACGCTGACCCGTTCGCCGTGCGTATAGACCGTATCCTCGCAGAACAGGTCGACGAGTTCAGCGACCAGACCGTTGTCGAGAAAATAACAGAAATCGTTGTTCAGGTCGGTCAGCGCCAGGCGTATCGCAACGTGTTCTTCCGGCGTCAGGCCAGTTTCCATGCACCGATCTCCCGTTCTTCGATTATTACCGGATTATGCTGGGTGCCGAGTTTCTCGATCGTGATCTCCACCGGGCCGCCGGTCACCAGGAAGTTGGCGTGATGAATCGATTTTCTTTTTTCAGACGGCTTGAAGGCGGTGCCGCAGGACACGATATCCCCGGGGTTCAGCGTATGGAACTGGCTGATGAAGCTGATCAGTTCAGCGACTTTGTAGTTATAGTAGCGGGTGCTGTCCTCGGCGACGATTTCCCCGGCCACCGCACAGGTGACGCCGAGGTCGTCCGGATTTACGATTTCGTCCGCAGTCACGAGCCACGGTCCGAGCACGCCGAAGTTGTCGGCGCCCTTGTATCTGCCTGCATAGGACAGGTGCTGCTCCCGCCGTTCGAGCCTGTCGGGATCCTCCGGCGACGCATAGAGGGCGTAATAGTGGAACATGTCTTCGGAGCGCATATGGTTGCCGGTTATATCGTTGAAAATCGAGTAGCCGCAGACGTGATTCAGGGCCTCGACCGCATCGACGTCCCGGGTCCGCTCCCCGATGATGACCGCCAGTTCCGGTTCCGGGTGCACGCTCCCATAGTACGTGCGCATCGTAATGGGCTGCAGGTGGCCGACCAGGCAGGAGGGCGGTTTGATGAAGAAGGCGGGATGGTCCGGAGCCGCAATTTTGCGGGCGTTGCTCGCCGAGTTGTTCATTGCGATGCCGCAGATTTTGGACGGCTTGACGACCGGCGGCAGCCAGGTTATCTCCGAGATTGGAATGCGCGCTGAATCGGGCGCATTTGCAGCCGCGTCCCGGGCCGTCTGCAGCCCTTCTTCACCGAGTTCGATGAGTTCGATCATCGAGCCGGGGCGCTCCTGTCCGGCCGGCCAGGCCTCCTGCAGGTCGATGATGACGTCTGCGCCGCCTGCGGCGCCGATTCGTGCGATACCGTCTGAAATAAAACTGGCAAATTTCATGATTATTTCATCCTCGATAATGCCGGTTTACGATATAAAACAGGCTCCTTACTGCATGACAACCTCGTGTAGCGTCGGTCGTCCTGCCGTGATCGGGTGCTGCATTCATCACTCGCCGGCGGGAAAGTGAGCAGTTTTGTATTGCGTTGTTGACCTGTGCGGCAAAGGCAATTACTATGCACATTACATGTAATTTGAGTAAAAGGAAACCGTGTTCTTGGCATCTGCCCCGTCTTTCTCAGAAAGGAGTGACCGGAATTGAAAATTTTACTTTATTGCAGAAACAGCGAAGCAAACAAGAGGGCGCTGGAAATTGCCCTCGAACAGGCAAAGGCGTTCAATGCATCGGTCGATCTGGTGACCTGTTTTTCGGAACAGGACAAAATACCGATCGAAATCTATGAAAAGGCCGAGGCAAAGCTGCAGGAGTGTGCCCAAAAGGCTTTTGTCCCGGCATCCGTACCGTATACGACAAAAATCCTGAAAACCGCCTATACCAGCGGAGAGGAGCTGGTCAAATACGCTGAAGCGAATGATATCGACACGATCATCATGAGTATTCAGAAACGATCCCGCCTCGGTAAAATGTTCTTCGGCTCGAACACGCAATTCGTGCTGCTCGAAGCGCCCTGTAAAGTCATAACTACCACTTGAAATAACTTTCTGGAAGGGGACAGCCTGAAGACTGTCCCCGCAAATTCCCTGCTTCTCATTACCTGCGAGGAGCCGTTCGTCAATACATCAGGTTGGGCAGGAAAAGAACGATCTCCGGAAAGATCATCAGGATGATGATCCCGGCCACGACCGCGATCAGAAACGGGACGATCCCCTTGAAAATAGATTCAAGGGTGATGTCGTCCATGATGTTCTTGGCCACCCCGTAGACGACGTAAACGTTCAGGCCGACCGGCGGCGTGATTACCCCCATCTCGGTAACGAGAACGATGATGACGCCGAACCAGATCGGATCGTAACCGAGGTTGACGATGATCGGGAAAAAGATCGGGATGGTCAGCATGATCAGCCCGAGCGAATCCATGAAACAGCCGCCCAGAAAATAGATCAGAATGATGATCGAGATGATCACGAGCGGCGGCAGGTCAAAACCACTTATCCAGCTTGCCAGGTCGAACGGAATGCGGGTGACCGCCAGAAACTTCCCGAATACCATCGCCCCGGCGACGAGAAACAGGATCATGCAGGATGTCTGCAGCGTCTCGTGGAGTGATTTGATGAAAGCCTTCCAGGTCAGCTGCCGGCGCAGGAGGGAGACGACCAGTACGGCGAGCACGCCGACGGCGGCGGATTCGGTCGGGGTAAAAAAGCCGGCGAAGAGGCCCACCATTACCAGCACGAAAATAATGACCGTGTCGATCAGCCCGGCGAGCGACTTGATCTTCTGCTGCCACGTGAACTGCTCGCCCTTCGGTCCCTTTTCAGGGTTGAGCCTGCATGTGATATAGACGGAGATAATGAACAGCACGGTCATCAGCAGCGCTGGCAGGATACCGGAGACAAACAGTGCGCCGATGGACTGTTCGGTGAGGATGCCGTAAACGATCAGGACGACGCTTGGCGGCATGATCATGCCGAGCCCGCCACCCGACGCTACCGATCCGGCGGCCAGTTCGTTGGAGTAGTTGAACCGCTTCATCTCGGGCATGCCGACCGTGGCCATGGTCGCTGCGGTGGCCGGACTGGACCCGCAGACCGCCCCGAATGCGGTGCACGCGGAGACGGTGGCCATGGCCAGTCCGCCCCTCGTATTGCCGAGAAACGTATAGGTGGTGCTGTAGAGTCTCCGGCTGATGCCGCTGTTGAATGCCAGCTGCCCCATCAGGACGAAAAGCGGGATCGTCGTCAGCTCATACGAAGAAAAGGTGTCGAAAAAGACCCGGGGCAGCAGGTGGAGGCCGGCGTTGGTCGAGATCAGGTAACTGAAGCCGCCGAGCCCGACAAGCGTCATGACGTATGCCACCGGCATTCTGGTTATGAAGATCGTCAGCATCAGCAGGATGCCGATCACGCCAATCGTTGAAGGACTCATCGCTGGTGCCTGTTTCCTTTAAAGAAGAACATGATTTCCTGAAGCAGGTAGAGGGAAACGATCAGCAGGCAGAAGGAAAGGGCATAGACGAAATAGTACGTCGGCAGTTCGAGGTTCATCGACACTTCGCCGGAGTGCTGCATGACCTGAGCATAGACGAACATCTGCCAGGACAGCAGCAGGAAAAGCAGCAGTGAGAGGGCGTTCGTGACCAGCCTGATGCGTTCCTGGCTTCTTTTAGAGAGCAGGCGGACGACGATTTCAACCCCGACATGGGAGTCTTTTTTATGGGCGTACGGCAGCGCGAAGCCGATGGCGAGCACGGCGAAAATGGAGACGATTTCCTCCGAGCCGAATATCGGTTTGTTGATCGTTGCCCGCAAAATCACATCGGCGCAGGTCATGAGCGCCATACCCATCAAACAAACCGATGCGACCCCTTTCATGAGACGTTGGGTCTTCTCCAGGAAATTCCAGAAAGGGTGCATGGACGTGCTTTGGCGGTTAAAAAGGCCGACCGGGCAGATGGTTCAGCACCGCCCGATCGGCGTATTTCGGCTTATGTGTCTCGGCCTGCAAAATTATGATCTGGTAAATCGACTAGTTGAGCATTGACTGGATATAGCCGACAATTTCCGCGCCGTTGAAGCCTTTTTCGTCGAGCCCGGCTGCGTAATCATCGATTGCAGGTTTGACTGCTTCCTGCCATTTCATCCTCTCGGCGTCGTCGAGGGTGAGAATTTTCACGCCTTTCTCGTCGAGAAACATCTTTCCTTCCTCGTCGCTGGAATCCCAGGCTTCACCATGCTTGACCGCCCACTCGGCGTTGATTTCGCTGATGGTTTTCTGGATCTCCGGCGACAGCGCATCCCATTTCGCCTTGTTCATGGTAACGAAAAAGGTGGTCGTGTAGGCCACGGAGCTTTCATCGACGACGAAACTGAGCACTTCACCGAGTTTCCAGCCCTTGTTTGCCTCCATGGGATGGGCGCAGCCGTCGACCACGCCTTTCTGCAGGCTCTGGTATGCATCCGGCATCCCCATGCTGACCGGGGTGGCGCCCAGCGCTTTTGCCAGTACCGCACTCATGCCGGTTGCCCTTATCTTCAGTCCTTCAAGGTCTGCCAGCGTCTTGACTTCCTTGTCCCTGGTGTGGATCAGGCCCGGCCCGTGGGCATGCAGAAACATGATCTGGGTGGTTTCGAATTCCTCGGGGTTGAATTTCTCGAGAACGCCGTTGGCAATTTTCGTTGCAACCACGCCGTTGGGATAACCGATCGGCAGATCCATCGCGCCCAGAACGGGAAATCGGCCCTTCGAGTAGGCCAGTACGGACATGCCCACATCGGCAATGCCCTGCTCGACACCGTCGTAAATCTGCGGTGCCTTGACCAGTGTGCCGCCGGGGTAGTAGTTGATTTTAACGGCGCCGTCGGTCCGTTTTTCGACTTCCTGGCACCATGATTCGGCTAATTTTGACTGGATGTGGAAAGGTGGAAAAAAATTCGCGTAGGTCAGTTCAACCGCCTTCGCACCGGCAAGGGTTGCCATTCCAGAAAGAAAAACAGCAGTTACAGCTACAGACACGATGGTCACGAAAAACTTTTTCTTCATCGGTTAACCCCTCCTTGATCTGCTTGATTGATACCTGATTGATTATTGTCCGGTTCGTCCGAACAGCTGCAAGAACAGTACTGCGATCGTACAATTTCAAAGCGGGTGAAGCAGGTCGTAAACTCTTTTCCTGAACTGAAAGCTATCGTGTTTTGGCCGTTTTATCCAGATGTTTTCGCTTCTTTCGTTAGATATTTTCGGGTTGCTCCCGTGTGCTGAGAATCTCCTGCCGATATGGAGGATTACCGTGTTCACATTCCAGACCCACACACGATTACATGCAATATTGCGCGCAAAATTTTTTAAGTCAAGTAAATTCCATGCAAAGGGGAATATAGATGGCGACGCACAGGAATATGCTGTGCATTTTTCCACCCTTGGCGCATCATGTCCCGTGAAAATAACCGCGGTCCCGATGATAATCCGCTCCCGGATAGGAGACATCGGCGCTATACCGCACGGTTGCTTTAATTGAGGATTTGTTTACTATAAAGGCACTTGTATGTAATGCCTTTGAGCGTTTTGTAGAACCAGTCACTGAAAATATAACACGTATCGCAGGCGATGCGGGGAGGAACGGACATGTCTGGAGATCTAAAGCAAAACATGCAGAGACTGATCGATGAAGCATACAACCAGGGTAATCTGGCGGTGCTGGACGAGCTGATCGACCCCGGGTACCGACGTTACCAGCCGCCGATGAAAAAGGTCGAGGGCGCAGCCGATTACCGGACGTTCATAGAAGAAGTGCGGGCCGCGTATACGAATTTCAGGATGGACATCGAGGAAATCCTGACGGACGGGGACAAGACGGTTACAAGGATCGTGCTGTCGGGAAAGCATACCGGCAAGACGCCGACGATCCAGGCGCCGCCGACCGGCAGGGAAGTGGCGATGAAGGGCTGCACCGTATCCACGTGGAAGGACGGCAAAGTCGTCGAGGAATGGGCTTACAACGATTATATGGGGCTGACCCAGCAATTCGGCGTGATGCCGCTGATGACGATGAACAATATCGAGTAGGACACGACCGTGCGGTTGCGCGGTTTATCGGGATATACGATTGAAAAAGAACAAGAATTTAACGCTGAAGGTCTACCACCAGATTATCGACCTGATGCTCGACTACGAGCTGGTCCCGGGCCAGCGGCTGGTTTTCGTCGATCTGGCCAGACGCCTCCAGGTCAGCAGGACGCCGGTCAACAACGCGCTATCCATCCTCGCCCAGGAGGGCTATCTGGATTTCGTGCCGAACCAGGGATATTCGGTCCACAAGCTCAATCGCAAAGAGGCGGAAGAACTGTTCCAGATTCGCGAGGTGCTGGAAGTGGGCTTTATCGGTCAGGCGATTCGCCAGATGACGGACAAAAAACTGAACAAGGTCGAGCAGTGCATGCTGGCCTTCGAGAACCTGACCGCAACGCACGTGACCCGGAAAATGTTCATCCTCGACACCGAATTTCATGTCGCAATCATGAAGATGACCGGCAACGATCTGCTGGCGCAGCGCTACATGGAGTTATGCCGGAAGATCTTCCTCCGCTTCCGCATCGAAGACCTGGTCATGAGCCGGATCGAGGAGATCAGGCGGGAGCACAAAAGCCTGTTCGAAGCGATCTGCCTGAAAGACGTAGAGCGTGCCAGATCCCTGCTCAGGGAACACAGCCGGCATTCCAGGGAAAACCTGTTCCCGCTGATTTTCGCCAAGAAATAGCGGCTGCTTCATCCCGCAAACGGGCCGGCGAGGGGGGCATGCTTCAGCGTGTTCCCCGGTCGTGTTATGTTGAATCTCTCAGTTCATCAAACCAGGCAGGAACAGCGACAGCTGCGGCAGCGAGATCAGGAGCGCCAGTTCGAGAACATCTGCTATCAAAAAAGGGATGACCCCCCGGAAAATGGTGTGCATAGGCACGCTGGTAATGCCGTGCAGAACGAAGACGTTGAGCCCCACCGGCGGGGTTATCAGCCCCATTTCCGTTACCCGTACGACGATGATGCCGAACCATATCGGGTGAAAACCGAGCTCGAGAATCAGCGGGTAGAAAACCGGTACGGTCAGCAGCACGATTGCCAGTGAATCCATTAAGCAGCCAAGGATCAGCAGCACGATGACGATGCAGATCAGGATGACATAGCGGTTTACCGGCAGGGCGGCGACCATCGACGCGAATTCGAACGGCAGTCGGGTTATCGAGAAGAAATAACCGAGAATCATGGCGCCCATCACGATCAGGAAGAGCATGCCGGTGGTGGATACCGTCGACGTGAGGCTGTTCGTGAAATTCGCCCACTTCATCTTGCCGCGCAAAATGCTGAAGCACAGGGCGCAGAAGGCGCCGATGCCGGCGGCTTCCGTCGGCGTGAAAATACCCATGTACAGGCCGCCCATCACGACGGTGAAAAGCACCAGTACTTCCCAGGTCCGGCCGAATGCCTTTACCTTTTCGGTAAAGCTGCAGCGGGGTCCCGGCGGCCCCAAGGCCGGGTTCCTCCTGGTCAGCAGCCAGATCGTGATGATATAGAAAGCCGCCTCGAGAATGCCCGGAATGACGCCGGCCATGAACAGTTTACCGATGGACTGTTCAGTAAGAATACCGTAGATGATCAGGATCACGCTCGGCGGAATGAGGATGCCGATGCAGCCGCCGGCGGCTATGGACCCGGTTGCCAGGCCGAGATCGTACTTGTATTTCTTCATCTCCGGCATCGCCACCCTGCCGAGGGTGGCCGCCGTCGCCAGACTTGAGCCGCTGATAGCCGCAAAGCATGCGCAGGCGGCGACCGTGGCCATGGCGAGACCGCCTTTCAGGCCGCCGAATATTTTGTGCACGGCCCGGTACAGGTCTTCGCTCATGCCTGACTCGAACGCGAACGCCCCCATCAGGATAAAGAGCGGAATGACACTCATGCCTTCGTTTGCAAATGTCGAATACGGCACAGTGCGGAGAATGCCCAGGGCGGGCGTCCAGCCTGAGATATAGGCAAACCCGATAAAACCGACGAACCCCATGGCCAGCCCGATATGCATTTTCAGCAGCAGGAGCGTCAGCACACAGGCCATTCCGATAAAGCCGATAATCGTCGGGTCCATGGCTACTCCTCTGATTTTCTGTCAAAAAGCTGGACAAACATCACGATCGCAAAAACGCACATGCCGACGGCGGTCGCCGCGACGAATGGATAGGTCGGAATGCGCAAAACGGCCGACGTCATGTGCGAACGATACATCTCGCCGATGTAGAGAAAGTTCTGCCAGCTGATCAGGCCGACGAAGATAATGCCCAGACCGCCCGTAAAGACTCTGAGTATTCGCTGTGTGGTACGCGGGAGCCGGTCCACCAGCAGTTCCACCGAAACGTGGGCGCCCTGCAGCGCACAATAGGCGACACTGAGCGGCACGATGATCGCCATCATGTATTCGATGAGTTCAAGCCCGCCGGAAATCGGCGCGTTGAAAAAATAGCGGCCGATGACGTCGGCGGCCATCAGGAACATCATCGCCGCCAGCGTCGCCGCCGCCAGGCACACCATAAGCTTGATCAAGAGACTGGTTGCGGTCGATACGAGCTTCATGATCCGGTCCTGAGGATTGGAGAGGAGACTGAAAAAAGGCGGCCGCCGGCGGACATGCCGGGCAGCCGCCGGTGGAGCTGATTATTTACCCAGCTCGATGGCTGATTCCAATATCTCGCGGGCGTTGACCACACCCTTCTTTTCCATATCCTTGACCCACATATCCCAGACCGGCTTGCCGCCGACATCGATCCATTTCTGACGTTCTTCGGCAGACAGCATGTAGATGTTGTCACCTTTGCCGATGGACTTGATTTTTTCCATCGCGACAGCGGTCATATCGTCGAAGAAATGCTTGCCCCAGAATTTGGAGCCGGCTTCCCCACCGACTTTCATGATCGCATCCTGAACATCTTTGGGGAGTTCGTTCCACTTGTTCTTGTTCATGATGATCGAGAAGTAAACGGACGGGAACGGGACATTCTCCGTGTAATGGTCGACGACCTCATAAAATCGCCACACGTGAATCGCCTCCCAGGGCGCCCCCATGCCGTCGATAACGCCTTTCTGCAGGGAGATGTAGTTGTCCGGCATCGGGATGAGCATCGGGACGCCGCCCAGTTTGTTGAGCATATCGGTCGGCGGACCTCCGGTCATCCTGATTTTCATGCCTTTAAGGTCGTCGATGCTCTTGACCGCTTTTTCGGTGGTGATCAGCGAGTACGGTGTCGACGTATAGAAAAGCAGGACCTGCACATCCTTGAACTCGTTCTGGATCGCCGGATATTTTTCATACAGCTTCCACAATACTTCACTGCCTTTTTCCGCCGTGGTAAAGGACATCGCCGGCAGGCTGATGACATCGGTGACCGGGGTCATGCCCGGCCAGTACCCGTGAAATGCCCAGCCGATATCGGCGATTCCGGTTTTTACCGCGTTCCACATGTCCTTGCCCTTCGCCAGTGTCTGGCCATAGTAGGCTTCGATTTCGACTTGGCCTCCGGTGGCCTCCTCGACCTGTTTGAGCCATGGATCAACACAGTTCTTGGAGCTGAGACCCGATTCCGGATTCTGATGCGCAAACCGGAGCTTGATCGGCTTGGCGGTTCCCGCAGCGGCCCAACCAAAAATGAGACTTGCTGCGACCAGGAAAACTAGCATGCGCCTGTTCATTTTCTACTCCTCCTTAGATAGGTGTGGGTACTCAATCCCCGCTTCACCCCGTGGGGGAAACTGCCTGAATAAAGGGGATTGAACAAAAAAGCATGGGGCGATCGGTATCGCCGTGTCATCTTTGCCCGTATCTACATCGCCAGTGATTTCGATATATTTACCGCTGTTTCCCTGAGATCGGCGGCGGCTGATTTCAGGAATGAATCAGACAGCCGCGATGCCGGACCGGCAATGATAACGGCGGCTTTCGGCGATCCGTCAGGCAGCAGCACCGGAACCGCCATGGCGTATATGTCCTCGTAGCGTTCACCCCGGTCATAGGATATTCCATCTTTCCTGACTTTTTCCAGGAGTTCCAGGTATTGCCGTTTCGAAACGATGGTGCGGTCGTTAAACCGCTTGAACTCGCCTGACAGGCATGATTCGACGAAATCGCGATTGCTGTGGGCGAGAATCGCTTTGGCGCCCGCCGCGACATTTATCGGCACCACTTCTCCCTGCTGAAAATTGAACCTGAGGTGGCTCGGGCCTTCAACGTGCAGGGCCAGGATGATATTGATTCCGGATACCATTTCCATCGCCACGCTCTCGCCGGTTTTCTGGGCGAGGTCATAGAGGTGGGGGTGAGCTGCAGCCAGCAGTCTCGAGTTCAGGGTTCTCGTGGCGGCATAGCCGATCCGGTATGAAGAAATACCGAGGATATACTTCCTGGTAGCCGGATTCTGCTGCAGGAATCCGGCCTGAACGAGTGTCTTTATAAGCCGGCTGGTGGTGGATTTGTGCAGACCCAGCTGGACGCTTAATTCGGTGGTCCCCATTTCACGGCCTTCGGAAGCAAACGCGAGCAGCAGGTTCAAGGCTTTCTCGACGGAGGATTCATTGGCCGGGGACGATTTTCCCGGGGACGGATCGGGCTGATTCCTGAAGGTTCCGTTAAGCATGTAATTTGAACTCTCCGTTTTTATGGTATCTGTTTCGCATATCGAAACAAATAGAATGGTTCGCGATTTGTGTCAAGGAAAAAGTCGAAAAATGTGCTTTGAGATTGATATGATCTTTGTTAACTAAACGATATTGATAGTTTTATATAGGTCATCATGAGTCTCTATATTACATGTAAAAGTCCTTGACATGGATTTTTCATAGTGTATTCTGTTTGAAATTGATTGGCTTGGTTTCGTAATGTAAAACACATGTCGGGAGCGAAGGCAAACAATGAAATCAGCTGGTCCGAAATGTTGATCTTCCGAATCAACGAGCTGATTTTGCAAACAAAAATCTTATACCATTGCCGAATGCAACAGTGATTACTGCCAATATTAATGCGAGGAGGTTATGTAATGGGTGAGAAGGTTTTTACGAATTGCACCAACGCGGGACCGGTCAGTGTCTACGTGAAAGACGGCAAGGTCACCCGGATGCGTCCGCTGGTTGCCGATGAAAAGGATTTCAAGCCGTGGACCATTCAGGCCGGCGATAACAGCTATACGCCGCCGAAAAAATTCGCGGTCGCCCCTTACGTCCATGCCGACCGGCGGAGGCTGTATTCCGAGGAGCGCATCAAATACCCGATGAGGCGGGTCGATTTCGACCCGAACGGGGAGCGAAACCCGCAGAATCGAGGTAAATCACCCTATGTCAGGATTTCCTGGGACGAAGCGCTCGACATCGTGTCATCCGAGATAAAACGGGTCTCTGAAACATACGGCGGTTCGGCGATCAGCGGTATGACATCGTCCCACCACAACTGGGGGATTGTCGGTTACAAAATGGGGCCGTTCGCCCGTTTCATGAATATGCTCGAGTTCACGCCGGTCCTCGACAACCCCGACAGCTGGGAAGGCTGGCACTGGGGTGCGACGCATACGTACGGTTTCTACTGGCGCCTCGGCATGCCGGAGCCCTACGACATGCTGGAAGACGCGCTGCAGAATGCCGAGATGATCGTACTCTGGTCCAACGACCCGGATACGACCCGCGGTACGTATACCGGCCAGGATTCGGCGCTCTGGCGGCAATGGCTGAAAGAGAAAGGGGTCAAGATGGTCTTTATCGACCCGTTCCATAACTTTACGGCCGCCGTCATGGAGGGCAAATGGATTGCCCCGCGGATGGGTACCGACACGGCGATGGCCATGGCGATTGCGTATGTGTGGATTACCGAAGACACGTACGACAAGGAGTACGTGAAAGACCGCACGATCGGCTTCGACGAGTTCAAGCCGTACGTGCTCGGCGAAATCGACGGAGAGCCGAAAACGCCTGAATGGGCCGCGGAAGAGTCCGGCGTAAAAGCCCGCGTGATCAGGGCCCTGGCCCGCGAGTGGGCCGCCAAGCGGACCGTGCTTTCCGGCGGGGCCCGCGGCGGCGAGGGCGGTGCGTGCCGGACCGCATTCGGCACCGAATGGGCGCGTATGATGGTCCTGCTGCAGGCGATGCAGGGACTCGGCAAACCCGGGCGCTCCATCTGGGGAACAACGATGGGCGCGCCGTCCGATACGAAGACCTGGTTCCCGGCCTACGCGGATCCGGCCGGCCGCGTGGCGACCTCCAAGGTCGCCAACCATCTGCCGGTCAATCCGACGCAGCAGCGCCTGTGGCGCCTGACCCTGCCGGATGCCGTCCTGAATCCGCCGGTCAGCTGGTACGGGGAAGGGTTCTGCGGCCAGTCGCTGGAGCAGCAGTTCACCCATTTTACGTACCCGATGGAAGGGTACCAGGAAATCAGGCTGTTCTATCGCTACGGCGGTTCTTTCATGGGAACGATGAGCGATACGTCCAAATGGGTGCGGATGTACCAGAGCCCGAAGCTCGAATTCGTCGTCAACCAGGACATCTGGTACAACAGCGAAACGAGAATGGCCGACATCATCCTGCCGGCCTGTACGAACTTCGAGCGCGACGATGTCGGCGAATGGGGGGCCTGCGGCGGCTACACGTGCCACGCGAGCAGCGGCTGCAACTTCAGGATCATCGTCAGGCAGCAGAAAGCCATCGAGCCGCTGTACGAGTCCAAGTCCGACTACGAGATCTTTGCGCTGCTTGCCGAGCGGCTCGGCAGGAAAGAGGAGTTCACCGACGGCAAGACCGAGCTCGAGTGGGTCGAGGCCTTCTTCGAATCGTCCGATCTCAAGGAGCTGGTGAGCTGGGAAGCGTTCAACGAAAAGGGATACCATATCGTCAACATCACCGACGATTACAAATCGACGCCGTCGCTGCGGTGGTTCGCCGAAGGCCGCGACTGCGACACGCCCGACCCGAACAACCCGAAGCGGGGCACGATCCAGGCCAAGGAACTGGGCACGTACAGCGGCAAGATCGAATTCGCGTCGGAGAGCCTGAAATCACAATTTCCGGACGATGAAGAACGACCGGTTTCACCGCGCTACCTGAAAAGCTGGGAAGGGCACCACAGTGAAACGTTCAAGAAATATTCGCTGCAGCTGCTGTCGCCGCATCCGCGCTTCTCCTTCCACTGCCACTACGACAAACACACCGACTGGCTCGACGATATTCCGACTCACCGGATCAAAAAAGACGGGTATGCCTGGTGGCCGGCGCGCATCAACCCGCTCGACGCGGAACTCCGCGGCATCAAGTCCGGCGATATCGTCCGTCTCTACAACGACCGCGGATCGGTGCTCTGCTGTGCGGTGGTGACGGAACGGGTGCGTGAAGGCGTCATCCACAGCTACGCATCATCGGCCAAATACGATCCGCTGATTCCGGGCGACGCCGATTCGCCCGACAAGGGCGGCTGTGTGAACATCCTGACCCCGTCGCGGATGGTGTCCCAGAATGCACCCGGCATGACACCGAATTCGTGTCTGATTGAAATTGAAAAATGGGAGGGCTGATACCATGTCACGATATTCAATCCTAATCGATATCGCCAAATGCAACGGCTGCTACAACTGCTTTCTGGCCTGCCGCGACGAATACTATGGCAACGACTACCCGCCCTATTCCGCCGCCCAGCCGCTGAACGGCCAGTTCTGGATGCAGCTGAAGGAAATCGAACGGGGCGTCTACCCGAAACCGAAAGTTTCATATATCCCGATTCCATGCATGCACTGTGAAGCCGCGCCGTGTATGGATGCCGCCAAGGACGGCGCCGTCTACCGCAGGGATGACGGCATCGTGATGATCGATCCGGAAAAAGCGGCAGGACAGCCGGATATCGTCAATGCGTGCCCGTACCGGGTGATCTACTGGAACGAGGAAAAGCAGATACCGCAGAAATGTACGATGTGCGCCCACCGGCTCGACGAAGGCGAGAAGCTGCCGCGCTGCGTCGAATCGTGTCCGACCGGAGCCCTTGTGTTCGGCGACCTGGACGACCCGCAGAGCGAGATCTCCCAATTGTCGGCGAAGGCGGAGACGGAAAGTCTGCATCCGGAATTCAAGACCGGGGCGTCGGTCCAGTACCTGGGCATTCCCAGGCGATTCGTCGCCGGGGAAATCGTCTACAGCGACAACGAGGGGGAGTGCGCCCCCGGCGTGACGGTCAGGCTGAGCGGGGAAGGACAGGATCGGAAGACGGTGACCGATACGTTCGGCGACTTCGAGTTCGAAGGACTCGATAAGAACGGGACGTATACGGTGTCGGTGAAAGCCGACGGGTATGAACCGCTGGAAATCGAATTCATGACCTACAGCGACGTGAATCTCGGGGAGATTGAACTGGACCCCAAATAAAAGACAGCGGGCGTCGAGCCGCCGGCCTGGCGCCCGCCAAATTTGACCCTGTGGGAGAGGGAGAGATGATCAGTGTAAAAGATGCGGAAGGAACCCCTTACGATGCCGCCAGGCACTCCGAAGTCTATGGTCTGCAGAAATTCACCGAGGCCGACACGAAACGGACGACCGTCTGCTATTCGTACTTTCAACCCAACGGCGGGGCGGAGATGTGCCCGTCCCCGAAAGAGCGCGTGTACTATGTCGTGAAAGGGTCCATCACGGTGAACGGCCCTGACGAAAAACATGTGCTGAATGAGGGCGACTGCATCTATATTGCGCCCGGCGAAGATCGCGACATGACGATCAACAACGGCAAGCCGGCCGAAGTCCTGGTCTTCATCGTGACCCCGTAGCGTGTTTGCCCGGATAACCGACTCATCGATCAACAGGAGCGTGTGACATGAAAGACATATTCAAACTGGATGGAAAGATCGCCGTCGTCACCGGAGGCGCCGGCGGCATCGGCGAAGCGCTGGCGCTCGGTCTGGCCTACCATGGTGCGACCGTGGTCGTGTCGAGCCGCAATCAGCAGGCAATCGACGCGGTTGCCGCGCAGATAACTGCAGAAACCGGCAGGGAAGCGATTGCCGTAGCCTCGGACGTGACAGACGAAGCGAGCCTGCAGAACCTCGTCGATACGGTGATGGAGAAGTACGGCCGAGTCGACATGCTCGTCAACGCGATGGGCATGAACATCAAACGCGAAGCGTTCGACTACCCACTGGACGACTGGGATAAGCTTTTCGACGTGAACGTGAAGGGCACGATGGCCGCCTGCAAGGCGTTCGGTCGGGTGATGCGGGACCAGCAGGGAGGTGCCATCGTGAACCTGTCCTCGGTGCGCGGCATCAGGGGGTATACCGGAGGCAACACCGGCTATTGCGCAACCAAGGGCGCCGTCGAACTGATCACGAAAGCGCTCGCGCTCGAATGGGCGCCGCACGGCATCCGCGTCAATGCGCTCGGTCCGGCGCTGGTGATCACTCCTGGTACCAAGCATATCGCCGAAGACCCGAAGCTGGCCGCCAAGTATGCCGCGGCCGTGCCGATGGGACGGATCGGCCTGCCGGAGGATATGGTCGGCGCCGTCGTCTACCTGTGCTCCGATGCGGCCAGTTTCGTATCCGGGCAGACCATCTACGTCGATGGCGGCCTGACGGCGGCGTGAGCGTACGTGCTCGCCGCGGCGAGGATCACCTGACGATTACTGCAAAATTACGATTGAATACATGAGCAACGAGGAAAGAGCTATGGCAATTGCTGAGATTTTGAGTAAGGCCCGGGAACAGAAACGCACGGTGCTCACCGAGATCGAGGCCAAACAGATCCTCGGAGATGTCGGCATCAACTGCACGAGGACCGAACTGGCTGCCACCAGGGAAGAGGCGGTATCGCTCAGCGATGAGATCGGCTACCCGGTCGTCTTGAAAGTCTCGTCCGTCGATATCACCCATAAAAGCGACGCCGGCGGGGTCAAGGTGAACCTCTCCGACCGTGCCGCGGTCGAGCAGGCGTATGGCGAGATCATGGCATCCTGCCGCGCGTATGCGCCCGATGCCGATATCGAGGGCGTTGCCGTCCAGGGCATGGCGAAGACCGGAACGGAGATCATCATGGGCATGATCAGGGATGCCAGTTTCGGCCCGGTGGTCATGTTCGGCCTCGGCGGCGTCCTGGTCGAAGTGCTCAAGGATGTGTCGTTCCGCATCGTTCCGATCGAACAGGCCGATGCCGCTGAAATGACCGGTGAGATCCAGGGCAGAAAACTGCTGGAGGGCTACCGCGGCCAGGATCCTGCCGATGTCGCCTGTCTTCAGGACATGCTGGTGAAACTCTCCGATTTCGTGAGCGACACGCCCGGCATCGAGGAGATCGACATGAATCCGGTCTTCGCCTACCGCGACGGGGCCGTGGTCGTGGACGCACGAATTATCCTGTCTGAATAATGGACCGCTTGCCACGTGGCGACCAATACATTACTTCGAACTGACAACTACAGGTTAGGTGCAATTATGATGGATCTATTTTTTCAACCGAAATCGGTGGCGGTGATCGGAGCCAGCGGCACCCCCGGAAAGTTGGGGTATGTCATTGTGAAGAATATCGCCGACAGTGATTTCGCCGGCGACGTGTACCCGGTCAACCCGAAATCGGACGAGATACTGGGTTACCAGGTGTACCGCTCGGTGACGGAAATTCCGGGCGACGTCGACCTGGTGGTCACCGCGCTGCCCACGCCGAAATTGACCGTGATGACGATGGAGGAGTGCGCGCAGAAAGGCGTCAAGGCGGTGATCGTCGAATCCGCCGGATTTGCGGAGATGGGCGGCGACGGCAAGGTCTTTCAGCAGCAGATCGTGGACATCGCCAGAGCAAACGGTATCCGCGTGATGGGTCCGAACTGCTCCGGGATCGTGTCCCGCAACATCGTCACGTCGATCTACCCGATCACCAAGAAAGTGCCGAACGGCAATGTCGTGCTCATTGGCCAGTCGGGCCTCCTGGCGGCCGGCATGGCGTCCGACATCGTCGAGAACGAGAGCCTGAATGTCAGCAAGGTCTGCTCGATCGGCAATAAGTGCGATGTCAACGAAAACGATCTGCTCCAGTATTTCGGCAGCGACGACAGCGTCGAGGTGGTTTCGATGTACCTGGAAACCATTTCCGACGGCAGGAACCTTACCCGGATCGCGAAGGAAGTCGCTGCGAAAAAACCCGTTATCTTTCTGAGCGGCGGCCGCACCGAAGCCGGAGCCAAAGCGGCCATGAGCCATACCGGCAGTATCGCGAGCAACGCGAAGATCGTCGAAGCGGCGGTCAAGCAGACCGGCATGATCATGGCCGACGACTTCACCGAACTGAAGGATTTTGCCAAGGTTTTCTCGACGCAGCCGCTGCCCAAGGGCAACCGCATCGCGGTCATTACCCTGGCCGGAAGCGTCGGCGTCAACGTGTCGGACCTGTGCGCGGCGCACGGCCTGGAACTGCCGAAGCTGACGCCCGAAACGACGGAGAAATTGAAGGACATGTTCGACACGCCGGTGTCGAACCCGGTCGATCTCTATTTCTCGGTGACCAAGGTCGGCTTCACGAAAACGCTGGAAACGACGTTTCCGGATGCCTTCAGGGATCCCAATATCGATGCGGCCGTGCTGATTCTGGCCGGTTTCGAATACACCCAGGAAGCGGTCCAGAAAAAGATCATCCAGAAAATCGTCGAAGATGTCGGCAAACCGGTCGTCGTCTGTATGATCGTCGGCTACAACCGCTACAAAAACGTGATCCTGGATGAGCTCGGCAAGGACCTGCCCGTGTTTCCGTCGCTGATATCCGGGGTCAAGGCCCTGAGCAAACTCTGTGAATACGGAAGCCGCAAAAACAAAAACCGGACATAACCGGGCATCTGCCTGAGAGAGGGAACGTCATGTCATACGAGAATATCATTCTGGAAAAAGCGGACAAGATGGCCGTTATCACCTTTAACCGGCCCGAGGCGATGAACGCCCTCAACAACCGGACGAGGGCGGAGTTTACGGCGGCGATAAAAGACGTCGAGGAAGATGAGAACGTCACGGTGCTGATCCTGACCGGTTCGGGCAAATCATTCGTGGCGGGCTCCGATATTAAGGAATTCAGCGCCACCACGCCCTATGTCGCCCACAATATCGTGCGGCTCGGCGCGCTTGTCGAAAAACTGCCGAAACCGGTCATCGCCGCGGTCAACGGATTCTGCCTCGGCGGCGGCTGCGAGATCGCGATGGCCTGCGACCTGATCATCGCATCGGAAAAGGCCAAGTTCGGCCAGCCGGAGATAAACCTCGGCATCATTCCGGGCGGCGGCGGCACCCAGCGGCTGCAGCGCCTGATCGGGCCGTGCCGCGCCAAGGAGTTGATCTTCACCGGCGATATCATCAGGGCCGAAGAAGCGGACCGGATCGGTCTCGTGAACCGGGTCGTGCCGATGGAAGAGCTGATGGATGCTGCGAAAGAGACGGCGGCGAAGATCGCCGCCAAAAGCCCGGCCGCGCTGAAGCTCGCCAAACAGGCGATCAACAAGGGCATGCAGACCAGCCTGCAGGACGGCCTCGACTATGAATACGAAATGTACGCCCTGGCGCAGTCATTGGAAGACAAGGCGGAGGGCGTGAACGCGTTTCTCGAGAAAAGAAAGCCGAATTTTGCCGGCAAATAGTCAGGACAGATAACAAACGACCGATACCCATAATTGTTAAAGCCGAAGCAGAAGAGGACAGAAACGATGGAAAACATGGCAAATACCGTCGCGCGCATCCCGAACCTGGTGGACTGGTCCACCGGCGAGGTCAGGCTGATGAGCGCAAAATGCAACTCGTGTGGGACCTACTTTTTCCCGAAAGAGCACTATCAGCACCGCCCCGGCTGTTCGCGGGAAGGGGTCGAGGATGTCCTGCTTCCCTGCAGAGGGAAACTGGCGAGCTATACCATCCAGCACTATCCGTGTCCCCCGCCTTTCAGGACCGAGAAAAAGATCACCCCATACGGCATCGGCCTGGTCGAGTTTGAAGACGAAAAGATCCAGGTCGCGGGCATCATCACCGACACCGATCTGAAAGCGCTCAAACTGGGTATGGAAATGGAGACGACCACGCTGGAGATGTTCACCAACGAGGAAAAACAGAAGGTCGTTACCTGGGCGTTTCGTGCCGTTAAATAATTCATAAGTGGGGACTGAAACCATGAGAGACGTATATATAATCGGGACCGGGATACACCCCTGGATGGGTTTTTCCGAACAGGTTTTTGCAGACTTCGCGGCCACGGCCGTCGACGGCGCGTTGCAGGATGCGAATATCGAATGGGAGAAGATTCAATCGATCATGGCCGGGATTTTCATCTACGGCGGCAACGCCGGACACCTTTCCGGCCAATACCTGGAGTCCATTTTCGGCGAGACCGGCATTCCGGTCGTAAACGTCTACAATGCCTGCGCCACCGGGTCGGCGTCCATCAGGATGGCCTACAACAGCGTCAAGGCAGGCGAGACCGATACGGCGCTGGCGTTCGGTGCGGATGTGTCGCCGAAAGGATTTTTGACCGCCAAATCGGATAACGCGGTGCAGGACAGAGACGTCATCCGCTGGAAGATGGGCGGTATGCCGAACCCGATCTACTGGGCGCTCGAGTGCACGAAGCGGATGGCCACATACGATACGACCGAAGAGGACCTGGCGCTGGTCAAGGTGCTGATGTCCGAATACGGTGCCAAGAATCCCGACGCCCGTTTCAAAAAGGCCTACAGCCTCGATGAAGTCCTGAATTCGGTCTATGTCTGTGAGCCTCTCAGGCTCTACGAGATCTGCCCGGTCAGCACCGGAGCCGCGGCGTGCATTGTCACCGCCGATCCGGAACTGATCGCCGGGGCCGACAACCCCGTGAAGATCAATGCGACGACGATGGGCAGCGCTATTTACGGCGACCCGACCATCCGCATATCGGCCCTGTCCTGTCCGTCGGTGCCGGAAGCGCCGATGCTCAGCGAAAGCTACTCGGCCTCACGGCAGGCGTACGAGAAATCGGGTATCGGTCCGGAGGACATCGACGTTCTCGAACTGCCGGACAACAGCAGCTGGCACTACCTCGTATACCTCGAAACCTGCGGCTTCTGCGGTGAGGGCGAGGCCGACAAAATGCTGCGCGACGGTGAAACGAAGATCGGGGGCAGGCTGGCCGTCAACCCGAGCGGCGGTTTCTCGTCCCACGGCGAGGCGCTGTCCGCACAGGCAATCTGGCAGGTCATCGAATGCGCCAATCAGCTGAGGGGCCGCTGCGGCGACCGTCAGGTCGAGGGCGCTAAAGTCGCGATGGCGCAGACTTACGGCCTGATGGGCAACAGCGGTACGACGATACTGTCCGTGTAAGCGCGCCGGTCCCGCAGGGGATGGATGATGCGGCATGTTCAGCCTGCCGGTATCGCACATACGCGAATGCCGGCAGGCTGTTCTGTTTTTATCGTGTGAACATTGTAATTTTGCGGTGTTATGGCTATTTTTTCTGCCATCATCGGAAATATTCAAATGTTCGGAAAGACCAGGCTCTTCTGGAGCCCGGCAAAGGAGTGATATGACGGATCGATGGAGTGAGCTGAATGAGCAGGCGCTGGACATGATGAAGGACGGCAACGTGCCCGAGGCGGTGACGTGTCTGGAAAAAGCGCTTGCTGCGGCGCGGTCTGAAAACGGAGACATCCACGAGAGCGTTGCCGTAACGCTGAACAACCTCGGAGAGCTCCACTTCATGTCCGGTGAGTATGATCAGGCAGAAAAAACGATGCTCGAGTCGGTCGCCGTCGGCGAAGCGGTTCACGGCAAGGACTCCATATCGGTCGGCGAAACCCTGCTGAACCTCGCCGAGCTGTATTTTATCAGGCAGCGGTACGAGGATGCGGATCGGCAAACGGCGAGAATTGTCGAAATTTATGAACACGGGGCGGCGGACAACCCGGCGCTGCTGACATCCGTTTACAATGCCTGTGCGACGTTCTACCTGGAAGTGGGCATGGTTGAACCGGCGCAACCGCTGCTCGCCAGGGCGCAGAAGGTTATCGAGGAACACAGCGATGAGGACAACCCGGAACTGGGCGTCGTGCTGAAAAGCCTCGGGATTATCGACCGGCATCAGGGAAATCTCGACGGTGCGGAAACACGTCTGCGACGGGCGCTGACCATTTTCGAAAACAGTGTCGGGCCGGAACACCCGGAGTTTGCCGGGGTACTGGCCCATCTTGCCGAGGTTTACCTGAGCAGGGGGCTGCTGCAGGCGGCGGAGCCGCTGCTGAATCAGGCGATCGACATCTACAAGCACGCCTTCGTCGACCCCCAGCCGGAAGCCGGCGCGGCGATGGACCGGCTGGCCGCGTTGTACGCCGCAACCGGGCGCACCGATAAAGCCGAAGAGCTGCTGCTGGAGGTTCTCTACATCTATTCTTCGTCTCTGGGCGAAGAGCACCCGGCGGTCGGCGACGTCAAGAACAGCCTCGGTGAGATTTATATCGGCAAAAACGAAACCGATGAAGCGCTGCCGCTGATTGAGTCGTCGCTGAAGATCAGGCAGAGCTATTTTGGCGAGCGGCACCCGGCGGTGGCTCAATCCATCAACAACATCGCGATTGTTTACGATCGCCGCGGAGACCGGACGCTTGCGCTCCGGCAGCACAGGAAAGCGCTGGAAATCAGAGAAGCGGTATTCGGTGCGGATCATCCGGCGATTACCCAGTCGCTCGACAATATGGCCGCCATCTATCGGGTACAGGGAAAGACGAAAGACGCCATCGAACTGCTGGAGCGATCGATCGAGATCTGGCAGCAAGCACAGGGCGCCGAACACCCGGCAGCCGCCCAGAGTTTCCACAATCTGGCGACGCTGTATGTCGATGCGGAGCAATATGAAGAGGCGGAGCAGGCGCTGCTGAATTCCAGAAAAATCCTGGAGACGGACAAGGGCGGCAACCAGATGCATCTGGCAACCGTGTTCGAGACCTTCGCCGGCCTCTACAGCAAAATGGGCAGAGAGCCGGAAAGCCGGGAATATGCGGCCCGGGCGCTGAAGATAAGAAAACCCGAACAGATGGGTGATCCGCGGGTTCACTAGGGACGGAGCGTGAAATTGGCAGTAGGAACAGGGTGGTACGAACAATAATCAAGGAGGACATCATGCACGAGAAGAGTATCGAATTGCTGAACAAGGCGGTAGCTGATGAAATAACCGCACTGCACCAATACATGTATTTTCATTTCCACTGCGACGACCAGGGGTATGACCTGCTCGCCGGCCTGTTCAAGAAGACCGCGATCGAAGAGATGATTCATGTCGAAAGATTGTCAGAGCGCATTCTTTTCCTGAACGGCGACGTGGAGATGAAGGCCTCCGCAGAAGTCAAGAAGGTACAGGATGTCGCGGACATGCTCAAAATGTCGAGGCAGATGGAAATGGACAGCGCCAGAGACTACAATCACTGGGCAAATGAATGCAGCGCCAATGCCGATTCAGTCTCCAAGAAGCTTTTCGAAGATCTGGTTGTGGACGAAGAAGGCCATTACGACCAGTATGATATCGAGCTTGAAAACCTGACAAAATTCGGCGAGCGCTACCTGGCCCTGCAGTCGATCGAGCGCAGCAAGAGCAGGTCGATGGCGGGTGCAGAATAGCCGTCTGTTTGCAGCGGCGCCGCCCCTGACTTGAAATTTTGAGGCGGATGGCCAATTCATGCGTTCACGAAGTATGGAGGGTGATATGACGAGCATCTTGGGTATCAGCGGCAGTATCAGAAAGGAATCGTTCAATACGAAACTGCTCCAGGCGGCCTCGGGCTGTCTCCCGGACGGTGCTTCGCTGGAAATTTTCACGCTGAAGGATATACCGCTGTACAATAAAGACCTCGATACGGCGGACAAGCCGGAGCCGGTGCAGCAGCTCATCGACGCAATAGCCGGAAGCGACGGCCTGCTCGTAGCATCCCCTGAGTACAACTACTCGGTGTCCGGGGTGCTGAAAAACGCGATCGACTGGGCGTCGAGACCCGCCTATAAATCGGTTCTGGCGGGAAAGCCGGCGGCGATAATCAGCGGGTCAGCGGGCCCGGTCGGCGGCGCCAGATCCCAGCTCCACCTGCGTGATGTGTTTTCGGGCACGCTCACGCCGGTGGTCCCGTCGCAGCCGCTGCTCGTACCGACGGTGCAGGGCAAGTTCAACGAGGACGGAACACTGGCCGATGAACATACCATTCGGGGACTGACGACGTATCTCGCCGATTTCGTGCAGTGGATCGAGCGCCTGGCGTGAGGGGATATGCGCACATGCTCGGTGAAAACTGATGAACAGGGATGACATGACAGACAACGACCGGATCATACTGTCGGTGGCAGGCAGGGTGAAGTGCAGACGGGACTATTCGCTGAAAGAGCTGCTTTCGATGGGCACCGTCGAAGAAACGGGACAGCTGCTTATGGCCTGCGGCAGCGGAGAGCCCAAACGGCACATGGAAGGATGCAGGGGGGTCCTGCTGACCGATATCATCAACGGCGCCGAGGTTTTGATCGAAGACCATAACGATACCAAGAAATTCTACGTGGTGGTTTCATCAGAAGATGGCTATTTCACGGTTTTTTCCTGGCAGGAGCTTTTCAACACGTCCGTCGGCGAAGGTGCAATCGTCGTCCTGGAGGCGGACGGTAAAAAAGTCCGCGACGGGGACAGAAGCATCGATCTCATTTCCACCAGGGATTTTCTCACCGGCCCGCGTCACGTGAAACAGGTTAAAGAGGTCACCGTCATCATGGCGGAGCTTCTGTCGATCTGATTTTCAGCAAGACCGTCCCAGCATTCCGATAGAGCTGGTAATACACGCCAAGCGTGATTAAATCATACTAAAACCACACCTTTTTTCAGCAGGCGGTCTTTTCTTCGGTAGCATATGAACAAAATCGGGATCATAGCGCTGCACCTACTGCTCTTTATTTTCACCGCAGCCTGTATTCATGCTCAGGGGGAGAAGACTGGTTCGGGCTGGCATTCGCGAAACGATGCCGAACCTGTCCGGCAGGATGATTATGAACAAGCGGTCGAAGCCGCCCGGAAAGCCCTTGACATGGCGGAGGCGACCGTCGGTCCCGCCCACCCGTATGTGGCGATCAGCCTGAACAACCTGGCGTCGCTCTACAGCAGCCGGGGTGAATATGCCAGGGCCGCACTCCTCTACGAACGATCACTGGCCATCTGGGAAAAAGCGCTTGGACCTGACCATCCGTATGTGGCAAGCTGTCTGGACGAGCTGTCCGAGGTTTATCGTGCGATGGGAAAAGCCAAGGCGGCTGCGGAGGTCGAACAGAGGATAGAGCGTATAAGAGGTAGTAAGCGATAGCATTACGGATATGGACATGACTGTTTCAAATCACTTCTTTGGCTTCAGAGCAATGCTGATTGCCCTGCTGGTTCTGCTGACGGGCCAGCTTTGTCTGGCCCGTTCCGTGGACGAATCCCTCGATATCGAAACGGAATTTTTCGAGGGTGAAGTAAAGATCATCACGTTCTATGACCATGCGACCAGATTTTACCTGGTCGGGAGCGAGACAACGGTCTTCGATGTCCGCAACGATATTCATCTGCGCATGGTGGAAAACCTGCATGACCTTCCCGAAACGTTCAGGATTCTCGCGCCGATGACGGCAGTGAGCATCGTGGCCGGGGAAATTCCGCCGGACCTTGTTCACCACCACACCCTGCAGTACTACCTCGACATGCGGGAGAAGTATGAAAGACGCTTCGTTGCCAGGGAACCGCTCTCCGCGAAGAAGAAGATACTCAGCTCTATCGATATTTATAAAATCTGGGACCTGAATCTGGACGGCTGGACAACGTATGCCCGGACAATGGTCCACCCTGAGGGATGGCAGACCCAACTCTTTCCGGAAGACGCCGGCACGATAGTGATGTTCTTTGACAGCAATTCCTCGATGGGGCTTTCAGTTCGGCCCTTTTTCCGGGACCGCAGCAGTCCCCCGGCAAAAGTGACCGTCGGCAGCTACTACCCCGCTGGAACGCTTCCTGAATTCACCGAGACATTCAGGAAGCATCTTGAAAGGGACGAGGCCGCCGACCTGGGTCCGGACTATTCGGTAAGCGCCACGCACACCGCCTTGCAGAAAATCGAACTGATTCAACTCAACATTGAAAAAAACAAGTAGCCGCCGAGCCCCCGGGAAACGGGTTCAGGCCGGTTCGCCGGGGGAGAAAGCCGAGGTGCCTTGTACTCAGCGCCGTTTTCTCCCATACGGTATGCCGAGCCTGTTCATCCGGTTTCTGAGGGTGTTCGGGTGGATGTCGAGCAGGGCGGCCGCGCCGTTTTCGCCGTTTATCCTGCCGGCTGTTGCCTTGAGGGCTTTCGCGATGTGCTGTCTTGCCGCATCGTCGAGGGAGATGATTTCCCGGCCACGCTCCAGCGCTACCCCGACCACATCGGCGTCGTCTGAATCCTGCATGAATTGAAAATCAAGGGCACCCTGGCGGTGGAGGATCAGCGATCGTTCAATCGCATTTTCCAGTTCCCTGACATTGCCCGGCCAGTCATGCTGCATGGCCTGGGAGATGATTTTTTCGGTGATGCGGGGGACTGGGTTGATACCGAATTCCGTGGATTTTTTGTTGAGGAAATGATTGATCAGAGCCGGAATGTCGCTTGCCCTCTCCCGCAGCGGCGGTATCGAGATCGGGAACATGTTGATGCGGAACCAGAGGTCTTCCCGGAAAAGGCCTTCCCTGACCATCTGTCTCAGATCCCGGTGGGTCGCGGCGATTACCCTGACGTCCAGTTTGATCGGAGGCGAGCCGCCGATGCGCTCGATTTCCTGGGTCTGCAGAACCCGCAACAGTCTGACCTGGGCCCAGGGCGGGAGTTCGCCGATTTCATCGAGAAAGATGGTGCCGTTGTCGGCCCGCTCGAAGCGGCCGCGTTTTTGTGAGACGGCTCCCGTAAACGCGCCTTTTTCATGGCCGAACAGTTCGCTGTCTATAAGGTTTTCGGGTATTGCTCCGCAATTTACCCGGATAAACGGTTCGTTGCGCCTGCGGGAGAGCCGATGGATCGCGTTGGCGATGACTTCTTTGCCGGTTCCCGTTTCGCCGAGGATCAGCACGTTGTTTTTCAGGTCTGCGATCTGGCGCGCCTTTTCCATTACACCCGACAGCCCTGTGGCCGCTCCGACGACCTCGTCGCCGGACTGGGAAAAGAGTTCGCTGTTCAGGTAGCGGTTGTCGGACACCAGATTTTCCTTGAGTTCAACCAGTTCCTGATGTTTGAGCGCATTCGCCATGGCAATGGCGAAAGGTTCGCGCAGCTGGGAGAGCTGTTCGGCGTGCTTGCCGGTGTAGCGATCCAAACCTTTTGCGAACAGGTCGATCACCCCGAGGCGCTGCTGTTCGATGAAGAGGCGCAGGGCGATGAAGCTGTGGTTCTGCAGATCGAGTCTTTCCGGGATGATCCTGCCCATCGGATCATCATCCGGCCGGTTGATGATGCTGTAATTCTGCATTCTGCCGCCGCTCTCGATGGCGTGGATAAGACTGTCGGGAAGCTTGATGATGTGATCGACTTTGACGCCGCCGTTTGCATCGGCCATGGCCACATACCGCAAGGCGCCGATACGCGGCTCGTAAATGTTGAGATAGATCGCATCGGCAGGGATCACGCTGCGGATAAATTGAAACGACCTGAACAGCGAGACTTCGACATCGAGGCTGCTGCAGATCAGCAGGGTTGCTTTCTTGAAAAACAGATTTTCATCCATAACCGTCACCGCAATGTGAGTAATGTTAGCCGGGCCGATTCAGCGAGGATGTGCACCAGGTGTTTTACCATATCAGGTAACAGCGGCAATATTACCATATGAGGTAGAAATTTTCACCATATATGGTATCAGCGACGATATGTTATCAACCAAATCCTTGTAATTATTATATATTATTCCTGGCATGCATCTTGTAAGAGAATAGATGACAGGTCGAATTACCGATAAATCCATAGAACGTGGTGATGATGACAGCGTACATGATCGATAAGGTCCTGACCCGGTCGGAAAAGGTATCTGACTTTCTCTTCCGGCTGATCTTGTTTTCCATTTACCAGCTGATGCGATTCAAGCTGGCTTACAACCCGTGGTTTCGCAGCAGTGCCCGGGAAAAGAGTCTCACCGCTCAAATAAAGACCAGCGGGGGCAGGCACGGACGGACCTATGTCTTTAAGCGCGGGAAGCTGTCTTCCAGAAACGGCGTTGCGGCCGATGCGGATGTCTCGATGGTCTTCTCCGACACCCGCACCGCCGTTCGCCTGATGATGGATCAATCGAACAAGCTGCGCCAGCTCAACGCGATGAAAAACTTCAGGGTCGATCTGCAGGGAGATGACCATGATGTGATGTGGTTCTCCCGGACCCTGTCCATGCTGCGCTATCTCCATGCGGATCCGTCGTACGGAATTCCGGCCGAGGGCGGGACCACCCGTTATGTGAACAACACGAACGGCGGGCCGGTGTTTGTCTATGTGAAGGATGGGCGTATCGTCCGTATCACGCCGATCGTTTTCGATGAAAAAGACGGGGCGTCGTGGACCATCAATGCGCGGGGAAAGGCGTTCACCCCGCCCCGCAAAGGCTCGGTCAACCCCTATGTGTTCGGGCTTAAATCCCTGATCTACTCGAAGGATCGGCTGCTCTACCCGATGAAGCGGGTCGATTTCGACCCGGACGGTGAGCGCAATTGTGCGAACCGCGGCATCTCCGGGTATGAGAGGATTTCCTGGGACGAGGCGCTTGCCATCGTCGCGTCCGAGATCAAGCGGGTCAAGCAGGAGCATGGTCCCGGGGCGATCATGAACGGCAGCGGCTCCCACCATACGTGGGGAAATCTCGGCTACTGGCTCAGCGCGAAGACGCGCTTCATGAACTCGATCGGTTCGAGCCATGTGGTGCACAACCCGGACAGCTGGGAAGGCTGGTACTGGGGTGCGATGCACCACTGGGGCAACAGTATGCGCAACGGCGGCTCCGATACATACGGGACCGTCGAGGACTGCCTGAAAGAGGCGGAGCTGATCGTCTTCTGGTCCAGCGATCCGGAGTCGACCAGCGGCGTGTACGGCGCTTTCGAGGGAACGGTTCGCAGGCAGTGGGCAAAAGAGCTGGGGATCAAGATGGTGCATATCGACCCCTACTACAACCATACGGCTGCGCTGATGGGCGGCAAGTGGATCGCACCGCGGCCGGATACCGGCAATGCGATGGCGCTCGCCATTGCCTATGTGTGGATCACCGAGGATCTGTACGACAAGGAATATGTGGCGGAGCGGAGCGTCGGGTTCGAGAAATGGCGGGACTATATCCTGGGGAAAACCGACGGCCTGGCGAAGACCCCGGAATGGCAGGAGCCTGAAACCAATGTGCCTGCCCGGGAGATTCGGGCCCTGGCACGCATGTGGGGAAAAAAGAAGACCTATCTCGCCCCCGGCGGCCTCGTGGGCTTCGGCGGCGCGTGCCGCTGCGCCACCGGTATCGAGTGGGCGCGCTCGATGGTCTGTCTGATGGCGATGCAGGGACTCGGCAAACCGGGGCGCAATATCGGCTGCCTGCAGCAGGGCGCGCCGGTCGACACCAACTTCTATTTCCCCGGTTATGCCGAAGGCGGGCTGTCCGGGGATCTCGACTATACCGGGCTGCGCGTCAGCGTGTACCAGCGGATGCCGCAGCTGCCGTCGATGAACTCGGTTGCCCAGATGATCCCGAGACTGAGAATCCCGGAGGCCATTCTCGATCAGTCCTGCGAAGGGTACCCGACCGACCCGAAATCGATCGAGGGTCAGTTCAAAAAAATCACGTATCCGGCCCCCGGTCATTCCCCGGTCCGTTTGTACTACAAATACGGCGGCTCGCATTTCGGCACGATGGCCGACTCGAACCGGTATGCGAAAGCCTACCGCAGCGACAATCTCGAGTTTGTCGTGAACCAGTCGATCTGGTTCGAGGGCGAGGCGAAGTTTGCCGACGTCATCCTGCCGGCCTGCACCAATTTCGAACGCTGGGATATCGGTGAAACGGCGAATTCGGGCGGCTACAGCCATCATCAGTTCATCCAGTGGAACCACCGCGTCATCACGATGCAGCACAAATGCATCGAGCCGCTCGGCGAATCCAAGTCGGACTATCAGATTTTCCTGGAACTGGCGGAGCGCATGGGGCTCGGGGCCCCTTTTTCGGAAGGGCAGACCGAGTTCCAGTGGGTTCGGAGATTGTTCGATGCGAGCGATCTGCCGCAGGTTACGTCCTGGTCCGCGTTCTTGAAAAAAGGGTACTACGTGGTGCCGGCTCCGCCGGAGGAAAACCGGGCGCCGGTCTCGTACCGCTGGTTTGCCGAAGGGCGGAAGAAAGACGTGCCGGAGCTGGCGCCGCTGCCGTCGGATTATGTGCAGTGGAAGGAAGGTCTGCAGACCCAGTCCGGCAAACTCGAATTCGAGTCGTCAAGCCTGAAGCGTTTTGCCCCCGATGATCTGGAGCGGCCGGTGATTTCAACCTGGATTCCATCCTGGGAGGGGCATCACCATAAAGAGCTGTATGCCAGATATCCGCTCAACCTGATATCGCCGCATCCGCGCTACAGCTTCCACACGATGTTCGACGCCAAGGACGGCTACATCAACGATGTCAAGGATCACCGGGTGTTGATCGACGGCTATTATTACTGGATCGTCAGGATCAATTCGCAGGATGCTGCGGCGCGCGGTATCGAGCACAACGACCTGGTGTCGGTCTGCAACGATCGCGGTGCGGTGATCTGTGCGGCCCATGTAACGGAGCGGATCCCGCCGGGGACGGTGCACTCCTGCGAAGGGTCGGCAGTTTATGAACCGCTCGGCGAGCCCGGGTCATCTCCGGACCGCGGCGGCTGCATCAACGTTCTGACACCGAGCCGCAACATCATCGAGAAATCCCACTCCACCGCCTCGAACACCTGCCTCGTGGAAGTGGCGCTCTATAAAGAAGAGGTGCCGGCATGAAAGGATATGCGTTGATTATCGACGTCGAAAAATGCGAGAACTGCAACAACTGCTTCCTGTCCTGCAAGGACGAGCACTGCGGCAACGAATGGCCGGGATACGCTGCACCGCAGCCGGTTCACGGTCATCGCTGGATAAATATCCGCCGCCGGGAGCGGGGCACTTTCCCCATGATCGACGTTGCCTATCGGCCGACTCCGTGCATGCATTGCGACGATCCGCCGTGCCTGACGGCTGCGGAAAACGGCGCCGTGGTCAAGCGCGACGACGGCATCGTCCTGATTCTGCCCGAGAAGGCGCGGGGCCAGAAGGCGCTGGCAAAATCATGTCCGTACGGTGCGATCTGGTGGAATGAGGAACTGCAGCTACCGCAGAAATGCACGTTCTGCGCCCACCTGCTTGATGACGGCTGGTCGGAGCCCCGCTGCGTGCAGTCCTGCCCGACCGGGGCGCTGAGCTTTTTTACCGGCGACGACGACCAGCTGCAGCAGCATGTGATCGAAGAAGGCCTGCAGGTCATACCGTCTGGAGCTGCCGGCGACACGCGGCCGCGCTGCTATTACAAAAACATCCACAGATACGACCGCTGCTTCATCGCCGGGACGGTTGCCCGCGATCGGGACGGCGTCGAGGACTGTGTCGCGGGGGTCTGCGCCGTGCTCAGACATGACGGCGGTGTCATCGCCGAGACGGTCAGCGATGAATTCGGGGATTTCAGGTTCGATGACCTGGCCCGGGACAGCGGCGACTATCTGGTCGAAATCATCGTGGATGAAAAAATTGCAGTCGAGAAAAGGTTTTCACTTGGCGTCAGCGGCTCAGTGGGTACAATCTTCGTCTGATGCCCTGGCGGGACCGTTCCCGCAGTCGCTACCCCCGAAAAAAGCATAGACGAGCTCAGTGATATGAACCCCGGCGCCGACACCTCTGCGCACACTTCGGCGCCCTCGGCATACGGAATCATCACGGCCGCTTTTTTTACCGTATCGATCGCGTATGCGGTCCGCTACGGATACGGCATGCTGCTGCCGGGTATGCTGGCCGACCTGCAGATTTCGAAAACCGAGGCCGGGGTTATCTCGGCAACGTATTTTGCGGCGTATACGATCAGTTCTCCGGTTGTTGGGCTCCTGTCCGACCGTTCGAATCCGCGCCTGATCATCACCCTGTTCACCACTCTTCTCGCAATCGGCACGCTGCTGATGGGAGTTGTCGATTCGGTTGTGCAGGCGTCGGTGGTGTTCGGTCTTGTCGGGATCGGTCACGCCGCCTGCTGGGCGCCGGTGGTGTCTCTCGTGCAACAGTGGGTCAGCGATCGCTACCGCGGAACCGCCCTGGCCATCGCGACCACCGGGAGCGGAATCGGCATCGCGGCCTGGAGCATGTGGCTGCCGATTGTGGTGGAAGGTTCGAGCTACCGGGCCGGCTGGATACAGATGGGGATTTTCGGTCTTTTCGTGGCGGCGCTCAATTGCGCGCTGGTCAGGAGGGCGCCCGGGTCGACGCCGCACCAAAAGCCGCACGCCGGTGATGTGCTCAGAGAACTCTGGGGCGACTACAGCGCCCTGCTCGGTGCCGGACCGCTGTGGATCGTCGGCATATCATACAGTTTTATCGGCTTCACGGTCCTGGTGCCGTTCACGTTTCTCAACGTCTATGCGATCCAGGAGCTGCAGATGGATTACGGGGCGGCCACGCGGTTTTTCACGGTACTGGCGGTCGCCGGAATCGCCGGCAAGTTCATTTTAGGCGTCATGTCCGATCGCCTGGGCAGGGTGCCGGTCATGGCCATCTGCGGACTGCTGCTCGGGATCGGCTGCCTGTGCATCACGGCTTTGCCGGGCGCGGGCGGCAAAACCGCCGGGGTGATCATGGTCGGCCTCGGTTTCGGCGCCGTCTGGCCGGTCTATGCGGCCGCCGCGGTAGATTTCTTCCCCCGCAGTCAGGCCGGCAGCGTTATCGGGCTGTGGACGGTGTTTCTGGGGATCGGATCGATCCTGTCACCGATAATCTGCGGATGGAGCATCGATATGACCGGTTCCCACCGGCATGCATTCTATCTGGGAGGCGTCGGAGGTTTGCTCGCCGTGGCGCTGCTGTTCCCGCTCTGGAAATCGAAGCGTTGACCTCAGCCTTCTTCTACCAGGTGCATCTTACCGTGTTTTTTCTTGCTTCTGATGGTTATGAAAATCCCCACGATCGACAGGACCAGGAATGCGCATGAGATCGGGTGCGTAAAGAAAATTAACGGTGATCCCTGGGACATGAGCAGGCTTTGCCGAAAAGAAGTCTCCAGTATCGGTTCGAGGATGAACGCGATAAGCAGCGGGGCGACGGGAAAACCGTTTTTTCTCAGGATATAGCCGAACGTTCCGAAGAGCAGGGCCATCCACACGTCAAACAGGCTCTGGTTGAAACCGTATGAGCCGACCAGGCAGAAAGCCAGTACGGCGGGAAAGATATAGTGGGTCGGGATGTTGGCGACCTTGCTGGCAATCTTGATGTATTGACGTCCGATCAAAAAATTGAAAAAATTTGCCAGCAGCAGGGACATGAAGATCGCGTAGATGATATCCAGGTTGTTCTGGAACAACAGCGGGCCCGGATGCAGCCCCTGGATCATGAATGCACCGAGCAACAGCGCCGCGCCCACATCTCCGGGAATGCCGAGTGTCAGCAGCGGGATGAGATTTGCTCCGGCGACCGCGTTGTTGCCAGCTTCGGCGGCGGCAACGCCTTCGATGGCCCCGTGGCCGAATTCTTCCGGATTCTTCGACAACTTCTTCGCCTGCGCATAGCTCGCGAAGGCGGCGATGGATGGTCCGATTCCCGGGATGGCGCCGAGGATGGTGCCGATGCACGAGGCCAGGCCGATGATCTTGCCGCATGCGATCTTTTCGGCACCGCTTAATCTGGCTTGCTTTACATCCGTCGTTATTTCAAAAAGGCGTGCCTTTTTTTTCTTTCTGGTTTTTTCGATATTTATAAAGAACTCGGAGAGGGCGAACAATCCAATCAGCATGGGCATCAATGAAATTCCCTCATCGAGCTGGGTGAATCCAAAACCGAAACGACGGGAAGCCATGATCGGGTCCAGCCCGATTATCCCGACCATCAGGCCCAGAACTCCCGCTATGAGCCCTTTGGTTAAAGATTTACCGGCAACCGCGGTTATTATCAGCAGGGAAAAAACAACCAGCCCGGTCATTTCCGGGGGGCCCATTTTGAGGGCGATCAGGGCGAGCGGCGGGGCCACGAGAATAAGCACGATATCGCTGAAGCTGTCTGCCAGAACCGAAGAAAAGAGGGCGACCCTGAGTGCCTTGAAACCTTTCCCTTTTTTAGCGAGTTGATGCCCGTCCAGACTGGTAGCGGCGGCGGCCGGTGTGCCCGGAGTATTCAGCAGAATCGCCGGGATGGACCCGCCGAAACATCCGCCCTTGTAAGCGCCGATCAGCATCCCGATTGACACGATCGGGGAGAGCGAGAAGGTCATGGGAACGATAAGGGCTATGGCCATGGTGGCGGTCAGGCCCGGGATCGATCCCAGTACGACGCCGAGAGCCACGCCGAAGAAGGTGGCCAGAAATACCGGCAGCTGAAAGAAGAGGCTGAAAGAGGTGATGAATGTATCCATATGATTATATGATTAAAACCACAATCCTGAAGGAAGGATGACTTTAAGGGCTTTGACAAAAAGGAGGTAAATAAAGGGAATGATCATTGCCAGAAAGAGCAGGCCTCCTTTCCAGGACCTGACGCCGGCAAAATAGAGGAAAACCGCCATGAAAACGATGGTGCTCGTGAAGTAGCCGAGTATTCCGATAGCCGCGATATACAGCGCCGACAGCAGAACGGCGACAGAACCTCTAACAAGAGCTGATCTGAATTCTCTCGACTGCAGCGACAGAAGGGCGGGGTTTTGCTCCCTGATACCGGTGATAACGAGACTGATGGATAAAATCAGCAGTAAAAAAGCCGTGATATGGCAGAAGAGGCTCGGAGACAGTGCAACCGGCCCTCCGTCTGCTGATTCCACCTGCAGCGGGATAAGGACGAAGTGGAGCAGCAATGCGAAGATTGCCAGCAATGCTCCTGAAATCACATCTATTCTGAGCATAAGCGTCTACCGGTAGTCTGTCCATTTCTGCCGGGCGGGGCCCGGGAGGGCCCACCCGGCGATAAGGGGGTTGTTTATCAGGTGATTATTTCTTGGTTAGACCGATCCTGTTGATCAGTTCTTTTTTGACCTCGTAATCTTTTTTCAGGAACTCATCCAACTCCTGCTGATTCAGGTAGTAGGGGAGCAGGTCCATTTTCTTGAACTGCTTGATGAAACCTTCTTCCTGGCTGGCGGCGCCGAAAGCGTCGGATATCTTTTTAACAACTTCATCCGGCAACCCTTTCGGGCCGACGATGCCCATTCCCGAAACCAGTGAATAGTCATAGCCGATTTCCTGCAGTGTCCTGACATCCGGAAAGCTTTCGATGCGCTTGACTCCGTAAACGGCCAGAAGTCTCAAATCTCCCGACTGCACATACGGCTTCCATTCCGTGGCCTGGGATGCCGCGGTAACATGACCGCCAAGGCAGGCGGTAACTGCTTTTACTCCGCCTTTGTAGGGGATGTGGGTCCACTTGATGCCCTCTTTGGCCGCAAGGTATTCCATCACCAGATGCTGGCCCGAACCCGTTCCTGCGGTTGAGTAGGTAACTTTATTCGGATTTGCCTTCGCGTACGCGATGAATTCTTCGAAGGTCTGCCAGGGGCTGTCGGCTTTTACGACAAGTCCATGCTGGTAGAGTCCGTAAAGCATGATCGGGGTGAAGTCGGTAAGCGGATCATAGTCGACATCACGCAGGAAAGGAATGCGCGTCAAACCTGCCGTAACGAGAACACCAAGCGTGTACCCGTCAGGTTCCGCCTTCGCAATGAGCTCATGCATCAGCGCCGAGCCGCCGCCCGGTTTGTTGACGGCAACAATCGGCGTGGCGAAATCCTTCTGGGCCATGTTGGTCAGCAGGCGGGCTGTCACATCGGTGGTGCCGCCTCCGGAGTAGGGGATATACAGATTGATCGGTTTTTCCGGGTAACTCCCGGCCCCCGCCTGCATGCAGAAGAACAGGGTGGCGAGAAAACAAACCGTAAACGTGGATGCCTTGCTGATGGTGCGCATGCTGAAATCCTCCTTAATGAGATTTGAACATCAGGTTGATACTGCTGTAATAAACAGACTGCCTATCACGCTCCGTTTTCAAACCGAAAATCCTGGTCTGGGTCAACCATGGCCAGCACGCGGACGATGCAGCCGTCGCCTTTTACCCAGCGCCACGGAAAGGCCGTGAAGAAGCAGCGTTTGCCGGTTACTTCGTCCAGGTCGCCGCCGATATTCTCGATGCCCGGAATGCCGCCCTTGACCATCAGGTTCTTGTGCGCGTCCTCCCAGAGCGGAAAGTCTTCTTTCGGGTCCCGGCCGGTGAATTCCCGGTACTCTTCGATCAGGTGAGGCTGGGACGGTCCGAGGCCGTGGTCGACCAGCTTCGTGGCGATCGGATGGTCGTTGGCCTGGTGGCCGTAGCCGACGCAGCGTACCTTCTTGTCGACCAGCCACTGGGCTCCGGCGCCGGAGATGCCGCAGCCGTAGGCGAAATAGTCGGTGTTGTCGCCCCATTTGCGGTGGAATCCGGTGTTGATCATGACGATATCGCCTTCCCGGATTTCCGGTTCTGCCTTTTCCAGGTCCTCGGGCGTGACGATTCCCCATTTCTCTTTCGGGATGGATACGGCGACGCCGGTCCCGGCCAGCCGCCACAGCGGGTACTCGCTGATTCCCGGGGTGTTCTCGGTGACATGGAGCGGCGCATCCATGTGCGTGCAGCGGTGCATGATGCCTTCCCAGCTGACCTGGTAGACGCCGTCCTTGGCATGGAATTTGTTTACGGTTACGTTGACGCCCGGACTCGACGGCCATTCAGGCATGTGATTCATGAAGGTGTTGCTGAGGTCATATATCTTCAGGCTCATAGCGGTTCTCCTCTGTTACTGATTGCCGGCTGGAATGCGGTAGGTCCCGTTCGGGTCGATGATGCCGACGAACCTGACCGGGCAGGCGTCACCGTATTCGAATTTCCACGGGGTCGCGATGAAGGTCGCACGTTTGCCGATCAATTCGTCGACGTCGCCGCCGACCTGCTCGATGGTCGGAATATCGGCTTCGGCGATGGTCCGGTGCGCGACATTCCACTCTGGATGCTCCTGCCTGGGATCGAGCCCCGTCGCCTCTGTATAGGAAGCGACCAGACGGTTCATCAGCGGACCGCCGCGGTGCGGCCCCAGCGAAGTCGCCAGCGGGTGATCTATCTGCGGCATGTCGACGGCGACCATGCGGCATTTCTTGTCAACCAGCCATTGTGCGGCGTCTTTGGATAACCCCGGAGATTCACCGTAGTAGGCGAGCCCGTCGGAGTAGTTGTGGTGCCAGCCGGTAACGATAACGACAACGTCGCCGTCCTGAACCCCCGGCTGGGCCGCTTCCAGGTCGCCGGCGGTTATGACCTCCCAGCTGGTCTTTGGAACACCGAGGACAACGCCGTTACCGAACAGCCGCTCCGGTTCGACGGCGGCCAGGTCTTTTGCCATCTGGACCATATGAATCGGGGCGTTCATGTGGGTGCCGGTGTGCATGACGGTGTTGATTTTCCAGGCGAGGACGCCGTGCTGAGCATGCTTGACGCCCCTGAACATCTTTACATCATCCTGTCCGGGATAGGACGGGACGCCATGTCCCCATTCATGGCTGAGCTCGATGAATTGCAACTCGCTGTAGGGGTCTTTGGTAAAAGCCGACATAATCATCTCCTCTCGTTTTGTGTCGTGTGAAACGCGCGTTTCAGGGGCTCTTCCGGCAAGTTCCGGTCATTGAATGGTGTATCACTGAATGTTTGCAATCGTAATTGATACAGCACTGTTTTATATATTGAAACAAGAGCATATTGCTGATGCACGACTGCTTTCAGCAGGCTCCCTGATTAACAAACTTACACTTTGGGGCGTGATCGTGTCAAGACATATTGCATGTAAAATATACGACCTTTACATTATGTAATTACAACCAAATAAGGGAGATAATTTCTCTTCATCTTGACACCCCAGAATGGTTATCATATAGTGCGCGGGCAGATGCGGGGTGACGTCGTTTACGCAGGGTTAATTAATCACCTGGATAACTGGTTGTGGATCATTCATCTACGAAAATGAGCTGGGTCGTTTCACCCTGTGAAACTGATTGTGATGAGTAAGAAATGAGGAGCTCTTATGGATGACGACTTGGGCGTATATGTTAGGCCGATGCCGGACACGCTCCGTGACAAAATCGGGTTGATAGTTTTTGGGGAATGGCTCTGGCTGGTGCCGCATTGTTGGCCTTGGCGATTGGTCTGCTGGAGAGAGCCCCGTCGATTGTGTCGCTCTATTTCAGCCAGCCGTATTGACAGCATTCTCCCCTACAGGCTATGCTGCAATCGCGTGTGTCTCACATCCGTCCCTGAGGTCGGTTACCAGCGCCATTGGACCGCCTGTTTCGTTTTCGACAGGAGCCGGCGGGATACCCTTGGTTAAAAGTCATATGGGCGAGTTTTCAACGTTCAGCGTCGGCACTATGGTGACCGAAATCAAGCTGATGATCGGGGTACCGCTTGTCTTTCTCCTGCGACCCGGCGTTTTCGGGGGTGTGCCGGGTTGCGGACCAGATGAATAATTAATACAACATGCAATCAACATGCTAAAACCAATCGACTCGATACTGTTTGCCACGGATCTGACGCCGGGATGTCAGAACAGCTATGAATTTGCCGTCGCGATGGCAATCCGCAACAAGGCCAGGCTGCATATCCTGTACGTCATTCAGGATATGCCCGAGAGCGTTGAAGGCCGTCTGAAATCGCTGATGGGACGACATCAATGGCAGGATCTGATGAAGACCAAAAAGGAAGATATCTACCAGTCCATGACGGGGAAACGCACCTCGTCGAACGTTCTGGCGGATATCCAGGATTTCTGCCAGAAGATCGGCATGGACGGCGCCGCCTGCTCTTTTCATTCCCGGGAAATCATCATCAGTGCCGGGGATATTGCCGAAACGATCGTAAAAACGGTTGCCGAGCACCAGTGCGATATCGTCATCATGGGTGCCCATGAAGGGCTGGTTTCAGGGAATTCGATCGGCAACAGCATCAAAACCGTATTGAAACTGTCGCCGGTTCCGGTGACAGTCGTCCCGGCTGCTGACAACTGAGCAATGACAATCGATGCGCGTGCTGTATGCGGTGAGTACGTACGTGCCCTGCAAGGCGGTCCGGGATTTTCTGGAAACGAACGGAAGCGCGTATGATTGCGCGTAGGTCGACGAGGTGGGTCGGGTTTTCGGGCCGAATGTTGATCCCAGAGTAACTACAACAGCTGATTTCGAGTCAGGGAAAACGAATGAAAACAGAACGTGCAGATAACGGAAACGTGGTGACCCTGGAGTATACGATTCAACTGGAGGACGGCAGTGTCGTCGGCGGTCATAAGCCGATGTCGATGACCTTCACCGTCGGCGGCGGTGAAGTTTTTCCGGTGCTGGAGACGGCGGTCGTCGGCATGGCGCTGCATCAGAAACGCTCCGTGAAGATCAGCCCGGAACAGGGGTACGGCGACTATAGAGAAAGCCTGATACTGCAGGTCGAGCGCACGGCCTTTCCGGAGGATATGCCGCTTATTCCCGGGAAAACGATTCAGTATCAGAATCGTGACGGGCAGCGGGCTAATTTCATCATCCAGGAAGTGAAAGGAGACCGGGTTACGCTGGACGGAAACCACCCGCTGGCGGGGCAGACCCTGGTTTACGAGATGGCATTGCGGAAGGTCGAATGAATTCGATCTGATCAGGCCGGGCAGGAACCGGGAGCGATACCGGAACGTTTCCGTTATCGCTCCCGGTTTTGGGCCGATCAGCTCATGTCGAGGGGGATGTCGCCCAGGCCGCGGTCGATATCCGAACTCAGATCCTCGATGACCTTTGCGCTGCCGTCTTTTTCGATGGTGAGGGTAAAGGTCTTGTCGTCAGGCAGCCCTTTGATCCAGAAATCGCCGAAATTGTTCGTTGTTTCGGTGAAGGTCTGGCCTGATTCCGTATCCTTCAGGGTGCAGGTCGCGCCGATCACCACTTCTTTGATGTTCGGTTCATATACGGTGCCGGCAATGAACTTTTTCGGCAGCCCTTTGTAATAGACCCGTGACTTGGTACCCGCCTCCGGCTTGTAGGGCTCGGCCTCGGCGATGAAATCCGCGAAGTCCTCCTCCTCACCGAACCGCAGCGCCTCGGTCGGGCATTGATCGACGCAGCGCGGCACGCTCCATTCTTCCGGATCGTTATCCAGCAGGTGAGCGCAGCCGGTGCACTTCTGGGCCATGTTCAGCTCTTCGTTGAAGAAAATCGCATTGTGCGGACACGTGTCGGCGCAGAGTTTGCAGCCGACGCACGTTTCCGGATCGATAATGACCAGACCGTCGTCGCGCTTGTAAATTGCCTCCGCATCGCACTGCTCGATGCACGGCGCGTCGTCGCAATGATGGCAGAGGTACGGCAGGTACGATACTTTTACATGCGGCACATGACCGTGCACGGTTTCGTTGATGCCGATCCAGAACTGGCCGGTATCCGGCTGAGGTTTCGCATAGGGCGTCCAGTCATTGCCGACATGTTCGTCTTTGCAGGCGATCTGGCAGCAATAACATCCGTTACAAACCGATAGATCCAGGACAAATACTTTCATTATTCATCTCCTCCGTCAGCGAGCCAGGCGTCGACACGCAGTCCTGCCGCCGGGTCGTATTTCCGGGTAAAGGCCTCGGGGAATTCCCGTCTCCACGCGTCCATCTCTTCTCCGCTGACCTTCTGCACTTCGACCAGGTAACCGCCGCCGATCTGGCCGACGCAGTTTTCACTGGTAATGGAACCGGGGGTGATCGTATTGATCGCGCCGCCGCGCTCAATTTCACCGGTCTTGATCGGATCGTGCCGGGCGCCGTGGTCGACATAGGCAACGCCGGGGCGAACCCGTTCGGTCACGTAGGCGCCGGCCAGAACGATGCCGCGCTCGTTGAAGACCTTGACGATATCGCCGTTTTCAATTCCTCTTTTTTTCGCCTCGCTGGGATGCATCCAGCACGGTTCGTATTTATAGCCGTCCGGTCCCAGGACCTTGCAGGTTTCGACCTCCCTGGTCCACGTGATGTCGTCGCACTGCGCGTGCACGCGCCAGCGTCCGTGGTTGGACATGATCAGCAGCGGGAACATCTTGGCGCGATGGCTGGACAGCCGTTCGTCGTGGTTGTGGCTTTTTTCGATCCAGCGCGGGTACGGTCCGCGCTCCTTGTCGTGCGGATAGGCTTCGGCAAGCGCTTCGGAGTAGAATTCGAGTTTCCCGGTCGGGGTCGTCAGCGGGTACTTCTCCGGGTCATCGTAGAAATTCCTGAACCCTGGAGGATCATCTTCCCAGTCCTCGGCCGTCGGGTAGATCCAGTAGCTTTTGTCATTGAGCTGCTCCCAGGAGACCAGCTTCTCGCCGCCCATGTGGCCCCATACGGCCTTCTGCAGATCGGCGACGGTTTTACCGCCGGTCATCTCTTCGTACTTGCCTTCGAATTTCTTGGCGACTTCCTGGACGCACTCGGCGTCGCTCTTCGATTCACCAACCGGCTCGATCGCTTTTTCAGCAATCATGATGTTTGGCTGCATCGTGCCCTGCCGGATGTTGGTGATGATATCGTCGATCTCCATGTACGTGTTCGCGGGCAGAACGATGTCTGCGTAGACGCAATCGTTTTCAAACCACGGATGCTGCGCGACGAAGCATTCGACCTGCGGGCTCCGCATCGCCACTTCCGTTTCATGGCCGTAGTTCCAGCAGGTGATCCGGCACGGGCAGTCCGACCAGATCATATGGATTTTCGCGCCTTCCCGCTCTTTTTCGATCGGGTAGGTGTATTCGATGAACTGGTCATGGACCAGGGCGTTCTGCGCCCCGGTTCCGCGGAATGTGATCGGTTCGTCGGTCAGGAAGGCATTCTGGATCAGGGTTTTTGGGATTACTTGATTCTGCCAGGCGGAAACGGCGCTGAGCACCGGAAGGGCGAGCTGCTCTTCTATTTCCGGATTCCAGAAGAAGGTTCCGGAGAGCCCCTCTGCCCGCGGCAGGCCGAAGTAGGTCCACTGGTGCTGGTGCACGCCGGGGCCGCCGAGCCCCTGCATGCCGAGCATGATGCACTCGAGGCGGGCCGGTTCGTGCGAAAACGGTCCTCTGATGAAGCCCCCGCCGAAGTAGTGTGCGATCGACGTGGTCTTGGCGCCGAATTCACGGGCAAGGGCTTTAATGGTCCAGACCGGCACCCCGCACTTGGGCGCAGCCCACTCCGGGGTCTTGGGCACGTCGTCCACCTTGCCGAGTACATAGTCGGAGACCTTGTCCATGCCGACCGTATGCGTCTTCACGTACTCCTTGTCGTACGTTCCCTCGGTCAGCCACATGTAGATGATGGCAAGCTGCAGCGCCGCATCCGTGTTCGGCAGCACCGGTATCCACTTGTCTGCATGCACGGCGGCGCCGTAATTGCAGTCCGGACAGACGTAGACCTGCTGAATGCCGACTTCGGTGAGGAAGTAGCACAGGCGGCTTGCAAACTGTCCGGTGAAACCCCACGGCGTTGTTTCCGGATCGCAGCCCCAGAACAGGACCATATCGGCGTGATCGATCGTGTCTTTCACGATATTGGCGGCTGGATACATGATACCCTGGGCACCCTGGCCCCACACATGTTTGGCACCCCAGTACCAGCCTTCCCACGAGTCGGGGTTGCGGACCTGCAGCGTGAAGCCGCCCAGATATTCGAGGAGCACCCCGGGGTGGCCGTGCGGCGTATTGATCGTCTTGCACTCGCCGTGGCCGTCGCCCTGCATCAGGATTGCATTGTAGCCGTATTCCTTGTGTACGCGTTTGACTTCGCTGGCGATCAGCTCTGCCGCCTCGTCCCAGGATATGCGGACGAATTTGCTTTTACCGCGGTTCTGCGGGTTGCGCTCGCCGTTCGGGTCCCAGTCGATCCGCTTCATCGGGAACGGCACCCGGTTCGGGGAATAGACCCGCTTTTTGTAGGCGAGAGAGAACGGTCCCGGCAGTGATTTCCAGGTTGGCTCCAGGGTTTTGCCGTCGCGCTCCATTTTCCACTGGCGGACGTCTTCCTTCTTGTATTTCCACCCATAGCGCATCGGTCTGACCCGGACGATCTTGCCGTTCTTCACATCGACCATACCTTCCGCCCCGCCGCCGAAGTAGCCGCCGAGACCAAGCGATCTCAATACGGTTTTATCTTTTGTTTTCAGCGATTTCATCTGAACGTGTCTCCTCTGGCTAAATTGTCGTTATGCAACAGAGTTGGAATTATCGGCAGAATCGTCAGCCGATTTCTTGCACCGTATCTGATTTGTGCTACTATATTAGATAGTTAGATCAAATTTTGGGCTGATTCACGCCGCCTTGTCAAGGTCCCCCTTGTCAAAATTTACATTTTATATTACATGTAATTCAACCGTTGTCAAGCATCCAATTAACCGTCATGTGGCTGCCGGGCCGATAAAAATCGCCGCTGAATCATGGTTTCTGCCACCGTTGCAGGCATCATCCCGGCGTCAATGAACAGGAGCCCCGTTTGAAAAAAAACAAAAACCTGACGATAAAGGTTTATAACCGGATAATGGAGCTGATGCTGAATTACGAAATCGTACCCGGGCAGCGGCTCGTTTTCGTTGATCTCGCGAAGCAGTTGAAAGTGAGCAGAACACCGGTCAACAATGCCCTGTCCATTCTCGCCAGGGAAGGATATCTCGATTTCGTCCCGAACCAGGGGTACTCAGTCCGGCGTCTTTCAAAAAAGGACGCGGAGGAACTGTACCAGATCAGAGAAGTGCTCGAGACCGGCTTCATCGACCAGGTCGTCCGGAACATCAACACAAAACGCCTGCAGAGCGTGGAGCGGAAAAAACGTGCGTTCGAGCAGGCGATTTCCGACCGGGTCCACCGCAACCTGTTCGTGCTCGATACAAAATTTCACCTGGCAGTCCTGGCGATAACCGGCAACCGGATCCTGACCCAGCGCTACGAGGATATCAGCCGCAAGATTTTCCTGCGCTTCAGAACCGAAGAGCTGAAGGTGGAGCGAATCGAGCAGATCCGTCATGAACACGAGCAGCTGTTTGACGCAATCGCTTTTAAAGATGCAGAAAGGGCAGAAGAGATCATCCGGATGCATCACCGGAATTCCCGGGAATCGCTTTTTCCGATTATTTTCAATCAGGCGGTCTGAGCGCGCCGGAAAAGCGCGGCGTCAGGCGCATCATCAATGTTTATCAATCGACTCCCGAAACGTTTCGGGATAAGGGGCAGCCGGTCCAGGGCGGCATCGGCTCGATGCTGCAGTGCGAGTGCTGGATTTCCGGGAACCGGTGTCCGTCCGTGACGGAGCAGGCAATCGCGACGAGAAGTCATGGCGATGCACCAGGAGTCGTTTTTGCTTGTACCCTGCGCGCAGCGTTTGTTAAATGAAGCGGGTACGGCAGGAATTTTTGTGGTTGGAAGCATGCAGGAACGGGGGGAATTCGACGAATGGATACCGGCGGCAGGAGCGGGAAAAGCAAGGCACTCGAGCGATCAGCGTTGATTGTTGCAACATTGACGTCGTTCTTGGGGCCGTTTATGATGTCTTCGGTCAACGTGGCACTGCCGAAGATTCAGGCTGAACTGAACATGAATGCGGTGCAGCTCAGCTGGATCGCTACATCGTATCTGCTTGCTGTCGCCATCGGACTCATTCCGGCCGGCAAAATTGCTGATATATCGGGCCGCAAAAAGGTATTCGCGTGGGGAATTGCGGTCTATACCGTCAGCTCGTTCGCAACGGTTTTTACCGGTACGCCGGCAGCGCTCATCTTTTTCCGGGTTCTGCAGGGCCTTGGCGCTTCGATGTTCGTGACAACCGGAATGGCTATTCTTACGTCGATCTTCCCGCCGAACCGGCGCGGCAGGGCTATCGGTATCTATGTTTCCGCCGTGTATATCGGCCTGTCGGCAGGACCGTTTTTCGGCGGGCTGCTGACGAGCTATTTCGGCTGGCGTTCGATTTTTGCAATCATGCTGCCGTTCGGAATCTTCTCATTATTTACGACGCTCTACTTTTTAAGGGACGAATGGCGGGGAGAGGAAGGGCAGCTGTTCGATGTCGGCGGGAGCGTGCTGTACGGCTGCTCGATATTGTCCCTGGTTTACGGAGCGACCCGGCTTCCGGATATGATCGGGATCGTTCTGCTGGTGACGGGTACGGCTCTCCTGGTCGTGTTTTTCCGGTATCAGCTGAAGGCCCGGTACCCGGTTTTCGATGTCAGCCTGTTCGCTGCAAACAAACCCTTTACGTTCTCGAGCATGGCGGCACTGCTCAACTACTCCACGACCTTCTCGGTAACGTTTCTGATCAGTCTTTACCTGCAGTATATCAAGGGGATGGAGCCGAAGGCTGCCGGTACGGTCCTGATGGTTCAGCCGGTCATGATGGCCCTGCTGTCGCCGATAGCCGGCAAATTGTCGGATCGCATCGAGCCGCGCATGCTCGCAACCGCGGGTATGAGCATCACGGCGCTCGGCGTGTTTCTTTTTTCCAGGATTGGCGCCGAAACCGGCATATATCTCATTATCTGCAATCTGCTTTTTATGGGTATCGGGTTTGCACTCTTCAGCTCACCAAATATGACCGCAATTATGGGCACGGTTCCCCCGAAACACTACGGTCTGGCATCGGGCACCGTCTCGACGATGCGGCTTCTCGGGCAGATGGCGAGCATGGCTGTGGCCACGGTTGTGCTTGCCGTGATCGTCGGCCGGGAAGTGATTACGCCCGACAAATACGGTCTCTTCCTGCAGAGTGTCCACACCGTTTTCATGATCTCGACCGTCCTGTGTCTGACCGGTGTCTATTTCTCCTGGTTCCGTGGTTCGGTACTCGAATCGAATAGTGCCGGGGAGGGTAAAGAAGGGTCGCGCTGAAGCGGATACCCCGCACGAGTCGCTGTGGGAAAAGGGACAGACATGAGCGTATCCCCTCGGGCCGTGATCAGGGCACGTGCTGGCCGATTTCCACACGCGTGTTCTTCCGATACACCATCCCGCTGAACTTCGCGACGATCCGGTCCCGATCGTCGCTGACGACGACATCGTAAACCCCCAGTCTGCCAGGTTTTCCGACCTCCGACGCTTCGGCGTACAGCGTCCCTGCCGAGACCGAATTCAGGTAGCTGATATGGACATTTACCGAGAGCGCTAGCTGCCCGTGACTGTTCGCGGCGACAGCGAATGCGAGGTCCGCCAGGGTGAAGATCGCCCCGCCCTGGACCACGTTGGCGGCATTGAGGTGCCTGTCGTCGATCGTCATACAGGCTCTGCAGTAACCGTTTCCGGCTTCCAGGATCTCAACGCCGGCCAGTGCGGCGTATCGGTCGCGGGCGAACAGTTTCTTTGCTTTGTCGGTGTCGATCATCGTTGTCTCCGTCGGTGGCTTTATGAACAATTGGTTTTTCATACCAGGCTTTAGGTTCTTATTCAAAGACGAATCTGCCTGCGATTAACATTCGGCCGCTTGCCGCATGTGCTGATCGTACTGGTGGCCCCCCTGCCTGAAAAGCGCTTTCTTGAATTCATCGCGGGGCTAAATTTTCAGGCGATTTTGAAAAAGTGTCTTACAGTTTCACGATCTCACTTCAACATCGGGCAGCTTGGAGATTTGAGGCTGCCGGCAGGAGGCTGTTATGAAAATGATTCAGTTCACCAACGGCGATGCGATGCCGTCCATCGGTCTCGGTACGTGGAAGGCGAAACCCGGTGATGTTTACAAGGCGGTGAAGGAGGCCGTTCGCATCGGTTATCGCCATATCGATTGTGCGCCGATCTACGGCAATGAACCGGAAATCGGCAGGGCGCTGGGTGAAGTAATCGACGACGGTATCGTCACGCGCGAGCAGCTGTGGATTACGTCAAAGCTCTGGAATAACCTGCATGCGCCGGGAGATGTCGAGGCCGGACTGGAAAAAACGCTGGCGGATCTCGGGATTGATTATCTCGACCTCTTCCTGATTCACTGGCCGATCGTGCATAAGCGGGAGGAGATCTACCCGAAAAACGCGGCCGGATATCTGGCGCTGGAAGAGCTGCCGATCGCCGTCACCTGGAAAGAAATGGAAAACCTGGCCGATAGAGGGCTCTGCCGGCACATCGGGGTTTCCAACTTCAGCACAAAGAAGCTCGAAAACCTCGCGGAAGCGGCCAGGATCAAGCCGGAGATGAACCAGGTCGAGCTGCATCCATACCTGCAGCAGAAACCGATGCTGGACTATTGCCACGGAAATGGTATCCATCTCACGGCCTATTCGCCGCTGGGGTCGATGGACAGACCCAAAGCTTTAAAAGCTGCAAACGAGCCGGCGGTGCTCGAAGACGATGTCGTCAAGGATATTGCCGATAAACATTCCGCCAGTCCCGCTCAGGTTTTGATCGGGTGGGCCGTGCAGCGCGGCACGGCGGCTATTCCAAAATCGGCTCATCCAAAACGGCTCAGAGAAAACCTCGATGCGGCCGGGCTGGTCCTTGACAGCGGGGATATGGAGCAGCTGACTGCGCTGGACCGGAAATTCCGCTACGTGACCGGCGAGTTCTGGGTCACCGAAGGCGGGCCGTATACGCTGGCAAATATCTGGGATGAATAGACCTGGTCAGAACCGATACCCATACCTGATACCCAGCGTGTCGAGCCCTTCATTGGGATCGGCGAGGTAGCCGTTGGAGACGTGGTCGAACATTACGGAGAGGCGGTGATGCTGTTTAAAGGTTATTCCCGGCTCGATTGAAACACGAAAAAGAACCGGCGACCCGAGCAGGTTTTTGTCGTCAGGATCATCCGTATCGGTTTCCCCGTTATGGATGGCGATGCCCAGGCCCAGGTCGATAAAGGCGCCGTTACTCCACCGATATTCGTAAATGCCTCCCCCGTAGATCTTGCTCGTACTGCCCCGGTCGTTCAGCGAGAAGCCGGCGTTTGGCCTGATCTTTCCATGCAGGATCTTCCACGACGGTGAAAATACCAGTTCGGCGTTGTAATCAATGCCGTCCTCGCGGTTCGTTCCGCTCCACACGCCGAGATCGTGATACAGTACACCGACCCGGATTTCGTCGACGATGGAAGCTGCCCCAGCACTCGGCGCCGTCAGTGATACGGTAATCCCGCAGGCGATGGCGATGAGAAGAAGTCGTCGGGTTCCTGACAATTGGTTCATTACGGATTTCCGTCTATAATATGATTCTGGGATTCGCAGCGGGTTGTTCCCCCTTGCTATTTTTCCAGGAAGCCCAGCAGCTGACCGGCGGCAGCGGTAGGAGACAGTTTCTGGTCCTGAATGTCCCTGATCAGTTCAGGGAGATGGGACTCGATGTCCGGGTGGTGGTAGAACCAGCTCTTCAGCCCCTCCTCGAGCAGGAAGTGCATCCAGTCGAGGGCCTGCTTCCTGCGTTTGGCGTCCAGCTCTCCTGACGCGGTCAGGGCCGCGCGGTGGTTGTTGACGGTTTCCCAGATTTCCGTGAGCCCGGTTCTGTCGACGGAGCTGCAGGTCATTACCTGCGGCGACCAGTTGCTGCTCGCGGGCGTGAGGATGTGCAGCGCCGTTTCGTATTCGCGGCGGGCGCGTTCGGCGCGGGAGACGTTGTCGCCGTCAGCCTTGTTGATCACGATCGAATCCGCCACTTCCAGGATCCCTTTCTTGATGCCCTGCAGCTCGTCGCCGGCCCCGGCGATCATCAGGACCAGGAAAAAATCGACCATGGACGCGACCGCTGTTTCGGATTGACCGACGCCGACCGTTTCTATAATGATGACGTCAAATCCCGCCGCCTCGCAGGCGAGCATCGTTTCCCGGGTTTTCCTGGCGACGCCGCCAAGCGTGCCGCCGGACGGGGACGGCCTGATAAAGGCGTTGCTGTTGACCGAGAGTTCGAGCATCCGGGTTTTGTCGCCGAGAACCGAGCCGCCGCTGCGGGCGCTGGACGGATCGATGGCCAGCACCGCAACCCGGTGGCCGAGTCCGGTGAGCATGGTCCCGAAGCTTTCGATAAACGTGCTTTTACCGGCCCCGGGAACACCGGTGATGCCCAGCCTGACGGCGTTGCCGGTATGGGGGAGGAGCTGCTCGATGATTCTGCCGGCCAGTTCCTGGTGTTCAGGCAGCGCGCTTTCTATCAGGGTGATGGTCCGGGAGAGCATCAGCCGGTTGGCATCGAGTACTCCCTGGATATAGTAATGAGGATCCTTCTGCATCAATCAGCGGGGAAACGGCTGGATACGGCTGTGAAACCGCATGAAAAAGGGAGGCCGGCATGTCCGCCCTCCCGTCCGATAATGTCGACTGTGCTGGTTTTAAACCGAAGCTTCGATCAAATCAAGGGTTCTGTTGGCAGATACGATAATCGACGTGCCGGGGCCGAATACCGCATCGACCCCCCGCTCATAGAGATAATCGTAGTCCTTCGGCGGAATGATGCCGCCGGCAATGACCTTGATCTCAGCGCCGCCCAGTTTCTTTAACTCTTCCACCAGGCCCGGAACCAGGGTCTTGTGTCCGGCAGTCAAGCTCGATGCCCCGACCACGTGGACGTCGTTTTCAATCGCCATTTTGGCGGCTTCTTCCGGCGTCTGGAAGAGCGGGCCGATGTCCACGTCGAAACCGATGTCGGCATACGCGCTGGCAATGACTTTGATGCCCCGGTCATGGCCGTCCTGACCCATTTTGGTGACCAGCATGCGGGGCCGGCGCCCGTTGCTGCTCAGAAAATCCTCGGTGCGCTTTCGCAGCTGGGCGAGATCGTCCGAATCCGCCGAAAATTCGGAGGCATACGCTCCGGAGATGCACCGGGTGTTTGCCACATAGCGACCGAACACTTTTTCCATCGCGTCCGATACTTCGCCGACCGTGGCGCGGGCGCGGATGGCCGGCAGTGCCGCTTCGAGCAGGTTGCCGCCTTCCTCTGCAGTTTTGGTGATATTGGCAAGGGCCGCTTCAACCACGGCGGTATCGCGGGTTTCTCTGATCTTATTGATCCGGGCAACCTGTTCGTCGCGAACCGTCGGCGGAACTTCCCTGATCTCGAAATCAATCGCTTCATCCTCGAGCTGATATTTATTCACCCCGACGATCACGTCCAGACCCTGGTCGATACGGGCCTGTTTGCGCGCGGCCGATTCCTCGATTCTCATCTTCGGCATACCCGATTCGATCGCTTTCGCCATGCCGCCCAGATCCTCGACCTCGTCGATAATCTTCAACGCTTCCTCGACAATCGCATGGGTCAGAGACTCGACGTAATAGGAGCCGCCGAGCGGATCGATCACGTGACAGATCTCCGATTCCTCCTGCAGGATAATCTGCGTGTTGCGGGCGATGCGGGCGGAGAAGTCGGTGGGCAGGCCGATCGCCTCGTCGAACGAGTTGGTGTGCAGCGACTGGGTGCCGCCGAGCGCCGAAGTCAGCGCCTCGAGCGTGGTCCTGATCACGTTGTTGTACGGGTCCTGCTCGGTAAGGCTCCAGCCCGACGTCTGGCAATGGGTGCGCAGCATGGACGAGCGCGGGTTCTTCGGGTTGAACTGCTGCATCAGCCGGTGCCACAGCAGGCGGGCAGCTCGCAGCATCGCGATATCCATGAAGAAGTTCATGCCGATGCCGAAGAAGAACGACAGCCGTGGAGCAAAATCGTCGATATCCATGCCGGCATGTAACGCGGTGCGCACGTACTCGAGGCCGTCGGCCATCGTGAAGGCGACCTGCAGCACCGAGTTCGCCCCCGCTTCCATCATGTGGTAGCCGCTGATGCTGATCGTGTTGTAGCGCGGCATGTTCTGGGAGCAGAAGCTGATGATGTCGGACACGATGCGCATCGACGGGGTGGGCGGATAGATGAACGTGTTCCGGGTCAGGTATTCCTTCAGGATGTCGTTCTGGATCGTCCCGGTCAGGTGTTCATGGGCGACGCCCTGTTCTTCGGCGGCGACGATATAACTGGCCAGGATCGGGATGACCGCGCCGTTCATCGTCATCGAAACGGACATCTTGTCGAGCGGGATTCCGTCGAACAGCATCTTCATGTCCTCGACCGAATCGATCGCCACCCCGGCCTTGCCGACATCGCCGGTTACCCGCGGATGATCGGAATCGTAGCCGCGGTGCGTAGCGAGGTCGAAGGCCACGGACAGCCCTTTCTGCCCGGCTGCCAGTGCCCGGCGATAGAAATCGTTGGATTCTTTGGCGGTCGAAAAACCGGCGTACTGCCTGATCGTCCACGGGCGGCCGGCGTACATCGTCGCCATCGGCCCCCGCATATACGGGGCCAGGCCGGGCAGGGTGTTGCATTCGAGTCCCTCGAGGTCCTCGGCCGTGTACAGCGGTTTCACGGTAATTCCTTCCGGCGTCTGCCAGTTCAGCGACTCGAGCGGTTTGCCCTTCATCAGTTTGGTCGCCAGTTCCTGCCATGTATCGTAGTCTCGATGTTGTGCCATGATACGCTCCTTGTCAGGGATTCGAGCCCAGCCGTCAGCCGGCTATGAACGCTCGCATAACTCCACGAGAATACCGCCGGTGGCCTTCGGATGCAGAAATGCGATCCGGGCCCCGCCGGCGCCGTGCCTGGGAGTCTGGTCTATAAGCTGGATGCCTTTTTCCTTCAGCTCTTCAAGCGCCGCATCGATATCGGCAACCCGAAACGCAACGTGCTGGAATCCGGTCCCTTTTTTTTCGATGAATTTTGCCACCGGGCCGTCCGGCGCCGTCGATTCAAGCAGTTCCACTTCGCTTTCACCGACCGGGAAGAAGGCGGTGTTGACCTTCTGTTCAGCCACTGTTTCGGCTCCTTCGAACTCGAGACCGAGAACGTCGGACCAGAAATTTCTGCCTTCGTCGATACTGTTTACGGCAATGCCGAGATGGTCGATCTTTAAAATTTCCATGGTACTCCTCCGAAGCTGACCGGCGCATCGAGCGCCGGATTCAATTAGCGATGGGTGCCTCCGTTTTGATAATCCGGATTGAGCATTCCCCGCCAGACCATCTCGAACATCGTATTGGCCTGGGCGGACAGGCTCTCCTGCTGGCCCCGCAAAATCCACATGAAGAACGAGCGCTGCACGAAGCCCATGAAGAAGTCGAGCAGCACCCCGGCGCGCACGTCCGGTTTCAGGACCCCTTCTTCCTGGCCCTGTCTGAGAACGTCGATCATCAGCCCCATCATCCGCGGCTGGGCGAAGGTCTGGTCGCGCATCCACGTATTCATCGGCAGGGTCATGAAGACGATGCGGCCGAGGCCGGTATGCCGTTCGTAGTAGTCGAGCTGCAGCCAGAATACTTTGCGCAGTTTCTCCTTCAGGTCCTCGATGCCCTGCAGGTGATCGACAATGCGGTCGGTCAGCTTACCCATCCACACGTCGACAAAGGCAAAGACCAACCGTTCCTTGCTCCCGTAGTGCTTGTAGATGGTGGTGAAGCTGACCCCGGCACGGTCGGCGATGTCCCTGATGCTGGCTTTGTGGAAATCGGAGCTGGAGAAAATCTCCAGCACCGCCTTTTCCAATCGCTGATGGACGTCGGGATGAAATGGTTCTGCCATGATCAATCAGTTCTTCAGTGGATTTTGACGGTATTTCAGCCGATGACGCAGAGAACCGCGCCCTTGGTGATGGAATCCCCGCTGTCGAAATCGATCGCCTTGATCGTTCCGTCGCACGGAGCGGGCAGCGCATTCTCCATCTTCATCGCCTCGAGGACGACGACGGTGTCGCCCTGCTGCACCGCATCGCCGACATTCTTCTCGTATTTGACGATCATGCCGGGCATCGGAGCGAGCAGCAGGGTTCCGGACGGCGAGGCGGCCGGTGCTGCGTCCTTTTGGGGGGCTTCTGTCACCGGTGTCGGAGCCGCTGGAGCCGCCGGAGCCGCGGGCTGAGCGGCAGCAGCCGGTACTGGTGCGGCAATGGCCGGACCGCCGATCGGATCCACGTCGACGCTGAAATATTCGTTGTCGACGAACACGTTGAAGGTCCGGGCCGATTCGCTCTTGGCCGGGGTCTCCGGTTTGCGTTCGATCAACTCGCCGGCCCTGGCCTTCTTGAGGATCTCATCCTTCTGCTTCACCTCCTCCATCGATATCGGCTTGATGCTGTCCGGCAGCGGGCTGATGCCGTATTTCCATTCGAGGAACTTCTTGCCGGTAACCGGGAACTGCGCATACAGGATTACATCGTCGATGTCCTTGGCCAGATCGCCGATTTCCTCTTTTGCTTTCTCCAGTTCCGGTTCGAGCACTTCGGCCGGACGGCAGGTGATCGGCTCCTCGCCGCGCGGATATCCCTTCAGCGCTTTTTTCTGCACCTCCGGGTTGATCGGTGTGGCGGTCTTGCCGTAGAGGCCATAGCAGAGGTCCTTGACCTGGCCGGTGATCATCTTGTAGCGTTCATCTTCCGTATCGTGCAACACGTTGTTGACGGTCTGCACGCCGACGATCTGGGACGTCGGGGTGACCAGCGGGATCTGGCCGAGGTCTTTGCGGACCCGCGGCAGTTCCTTGTAGACCTCGTCGATCTTGTCGAGCGCATCCATTTCCCTGAGCTGGTTGACCAGGTTGGAAAGCATGCCGCCCGGGGTCTGGTGGAGCAGGACGTTGATGTCGATGATCGAGATTTTCGAATCGTCGAGCAGGTGCTTGTATTTCGGCAGCACTTCTTTTTCGAGAATCTCGTTGATCGCGGCCAGTTTCCTGATATCGAAACCGGTATCGCGGTTTGTGCCGAGCAGCGTCATGACCAGCGGTTCCACGGCGGCATGCGAGGTCCGGTACGCGTACGGCGTCATGCACGTGTCGATGATATCGACTCCCGCTTCGATGGCCTTGAGATGGGTCATGGATGACATGCCGGACGTGAAGTGGCTGTGCAGGTGGAGCGGTATGGAGACCGCCTCCTTCATCGACTTGATCAGGTTGTAGGCATCGTACGGCGACAGGAGACCGGCCATGTCCTTGATGCAGATCGAATCGGCGCCCATGGACTCGAGATCCTTCGCCTTGTTCATGTAGTAGTCGAGGTTGTAGACGTCACCGCCGAGGCGTGGTTCGGTCATCGTGTAACAGATGCAGCCCTGGAAATGCTTGTCGCATTTCTTGATCTGGGAGACTACCGTTTCGAAATTGCGGTAGTCGTTCAGCGCATCGAAGGTGCGGAAGATGTCCATGCCGTTTTCCGCGGCGCGTTCGACGAAGGCGAGAGCCAGGTCGTCGGCATAGTTGCGGTAGCCGACCAGGTTCTGGGCCCGCAGCAGCATCGAGAACGGGGTCTTTTTAATATAGCGCTTCAACGTCCTGAGGCGTTCCCACGGATCTTCGCCGAGAAAACGGTGCATCGTATCGAACGTTGCGCCGCCCCATGTCTCCATGGCCCAGAAACCGACTTCATCCATCAGTTCGGCGACCGGGATCATATCTTCGGTCCGTCCGCGGGTGGCGAACAGGGACTGGTGTCCGTCGCGCAGAGACAGGTCCATGATCTTGATCGGATTTTCAGCTGCGGGGCGATCACTGTCGTAATTCATTTCGGTCATGTGCACTTGGTCGCTCATTGTTTTATCTCCTTCACTGTGCGTTGGCTTTTATCTCAGGCTCGTAAATGTTCGAAATTGAATGAGTCTGCGCATGGTCATCATATCCTGACGACCGCTGTGACTCCAGGCGCTCGGATCCGCTGCCGGAACCTGCGGCGACTCCGGTGCAGTCTGCGCAGCCGCCTGCTCTTCCATCTGCAGGTAGGCGCTTACCGCCGCCAGGGCCGCTGCCATTTTTTGCTGCATGTCTGCCATGGGCTTACCCTTCTGGTTTGGATTCTTGCTGATGAGCGGGCATGGTTACCTACTCGTAGATTTCATAGGATGTTTCGGCGCCGAGCAGGCTGTCTATTTCGTCCTGAATGGCGATGCGCTTTTCATTCTTGATCCAGTCGTTCCAGTCCCCGACCGAACGCCAGGTGCTGATGACCATGCACTCGTCGGCCTTGTCGAGCCGCTTCAGCGTCTGGCCCGAGATATAGCCGGGCTGCATCAGGGTTACGCTTCTCATGCGTTTCAGTAAAACGGTCAGTTCCGGAATTTTGGTCGCGGGTACGGTTCGCTTGATAAATATTTTTACACTCATGGATAGCCCCTCTCTTATAGTGGAATATTGCCGTGTTTTTTCATCGGATTGGTATCGCGCTTGTTCTCAACGATCTTGAGCGCGTTGATTATTCGCAGGCGGGTCCGGGCCGGTTCGATAATGTCGTCTATGTATCCCCGTTGGGCGGCCACGTATGGATTGGCGACGGTATCCTGGTATTCCTTCTCCTGCTTTTCGAGGTATGCCGCCGGATCTTCCTCGTTTCTGGCCTGCTTGCCGTACAGCACTTCAACCGCTCCCTTGGCGCCCATAACAGCGATTTCGGCGGTCGGCCAGGCGTAGTTGATGTCGCCCCTGAGATGTTTGGACGACATCACGCAATAGGCTCCGCCATATGCTTTACGGGTGATAACGGTAACTTTGGGGATGGTGGCTTCAGCGTACGCGTAGAGGATTTTGGCGCCGTTGCGGATGACGCCGCCGTACTCCTGGGCCGTACCCGGCAGAAAACCGGGCACGTCGACAAAGGTAACCACCGGGATGTTGAAACAGTCGCAGAAGCGAACGAAGCGGGCCCCTTTTACCGATGAGTCGATATCGAGCACACCGGAAAAATGGGCCGGCTGGTTGGCGACGATGCCGACGCTCCTGCCGTTGTAGCGGGCAAAACCAACGACGATATTGGGGGCGAAATCCGCCTTGATCTCAAAGAAGTCGGCATTGTCAACCGTCTGCAGGATGATCTCCTTCATGTCGTAGGCTTCATTCGGATTTTCCGGGATGAAGGTGTTCAGGGTCTCTGCCGTTCTGTCGACCGGGTCGCTGCACGGGTAAACCGGCGGGTTTTCCATGTTGTTCTGCGGCAGAAACGACACCAGTTTACGGATGTAGTTGATCGCATCGACCCCGGTTTCCGCCGCATAGTCGGAGACGCCGCTGCGCGAGGCGTGCATGTCGGCGCCGCCGAGTTCTTCGACGGAGACGTCTTCATGGGTGACTGATTTGACGACTTTGGGGCCGGTCAGGAACATATAGGAGTTGTTCTTGACCATCACGACGAAATCGGTAAGCGCCGGCGAATAGACGGCACCGCCGGCGCACGGGCCGAAAATCGCGGATATCTGCGGAATGACGCCTGAGGACATCACGTTGCGCAGGAAAATATCGGTATAGCCGGCGAGGCTTTCGATGCCCTCCTGGATGCGGGCCCCGCCCGAGTCGTTCAGCCCGATCACGGGGGCACCGTTTTTGGCGGCAAGATCCATGATTTTACAGATTTTCTCGGCAAACGTTTCCGAGAGCGAGCCGCCCAATACGGTGAAATCCTGGGCAAAGACATAGACAATTCGCCCGTCGATCGTGCCGTGACCGGTAACGACGCCGTCACCCGGATATTTCTGATTCTCCATGCCAAAATCGGAGCAGCGATGCATCTTGAACATGTCGAATTCTTCGAACGAACCCTTGTCGAGGAGCAGGTCTATTCGCTCCCGGGCGGTCATTCTGCCCTGTGAGTGGAGCTTGTCGATCCGCTTCTGGCCTCCACCGAGTCTGGCCTCGGCCCTGAGTTTTTTCAGGTGTTCTAATCTCTCAATCGTATTCATGCGTTCTCCTTCTCGTGGTAAAAGCAGGATGGGGGGAAAAGACACTGGCATTGGAAAGGGCGTGACATATTCTTGTTTTCTTCATTAACATACTGTTATTAATATATAAGTATTGATTAATACAAATGTACAATACAAGAAAAAGAACAATGTTACACTATCCGCTTTTTAGATAATATCGGCACGCCTGTCAAGGAAAAAAGTTCATCGTTTTTAGAATCGACAAAAAATCATTTTGATAACAGTGTTATAGGGATGTGTTGATGGAGTCCCTGCAGGGGTTCTGGGGGGCGGTGCTGGGGCGGGAATACCGTGTGGGCGTATCGTTTTCGGGCAGTTGTGGTAACGGTGTTTTTTTATTCTGATGATGTTGGCAATAAAACGTGATATCGATATGATGGAGGTGGAAAAACCAAGCTCTCATGGTTGTTACCGGAGGGGATCATGGAAAAAATGCAGCAGCCGGTGTACAGTTGTTATTACCCCGTATCTTCCCCGGGTTGTGACGCGCAGGAGGAAGCCTCCTCAAAACGATGAGTCCCCGGTTCCCCGACGCTCGGTCTGCAGCTCTGGGTCGGCGGGAGTGTTATCGCTCATACCGGTTTCAATCTGCCTGATCAACTGGTCGATCCCCCGAGACGAGCCTGCTGCATTGTCGATCGGTTTTGCAGCCGGTTCTTTCGAGCCGTTGATAAGCATGGCATCGTCGGTGAGCACCGCATCGAAACCGATCGTGGTAAACAGGCGGTCGAGGGTGGCCGCTGGCGATGTCTGCGGAGACTCGGAAAAGGGCATTGACGGCGGTTCACCGTAGAGGATGAGGTCGCTGCCCAGCATCCGGGCATTTTCGATATAGGCTGGATGAACGATCTCCGCCGAATCATTGAAAATCGCTGCCGGCTGTAAACCGATTGCGGCGGCATAGGTGGTGGTCGCCTTGAGTCCGAAATTGGTGAGCAGCAGGTCGTAGTTGAACGCCTGGTACGTTCCGAAATCCAGGTTTTTTACTTCGCCGTCATCGTTGGTTCCGATCAGCTGGATAAAACCGATGTCGGTGCCGCGGCCGCTGACGGTCTGCTTTTCCGCCAGCTGCTGCAGCTCCTCTGGATCGTAGGAAGCAATAAACAGCTGCATCTGGGTTTGCGCGCCAAAGCTTTCGAGCAGATCATAGACCGGGCCGGCAAGGTCCTTGCCGTCGCGCCGATGCAGCCAGCCTTTGCGCAGCTCACAGATGATGATCGGTTTATCGGCGGGGCCGGGACCGGGGCGGATCGTGTCGATGTAGCCGAGCACCTGGTCGAGGGAAACAACCGGAAATTGAGGCGTAAAGACCGCTGATCCGCCGCCGTAACCTGCCGTGCCGGACGAGCGATAAACGAGATTATTGATCTCGTCGCGGGTAAAGTCGAGCGACAGGTAAGCGCCGTTTTCCCGGGCTCGATCGGGATAGATCTGCGCGACGTTGGTCAGCTCGTTGAGGCGGGGATCTGGCAGCACCATAACCTGATCATCAAGACTCAGGGTTACGTCGAGTTTGAGCGCACGGGTTCCGCGTTCAAGCGCTACCGCCACGGCAACGAGGCTACCGGAGGGCAGGCCGGTGAACGCGCCGCTGCTTATTATCAGGCGGTTGAAATCAAGGCCGTTGTCGACAGGTTCTGCCGAGGCCGGGTGGACGATAAACAGCGTGAGGCATAAAACGAATAACGGACGCAGGATGGACATGGGCAATGAGATTTTGAATTAGTTACGCTTAAAGGCTGAAATCTCGTGTTCAGCGCACCTTTTCGACTTTAACATGGTAAGGATCTGAACGGAAAAACGGCTGTTGCGCAAGGTTTTTGTTGCCGGGAGCAGGAAATGATGACGGCAGAAGTGAACAGGGGACAGGCTGGTGCCTGCCCCCTGTATTGAGCCGGATAAGGGTTAACCTTCTTGCGGTGGATAGCCCATGCTGTTGAGGGTCTGGGTGATTTCGTCGAGAATTACCGGATCGTCGATGGTCGACGGCATTCGATATTCCTTGCCGGCGGCAATAGAACGCATCGTTCCCCTGAGAATCTTGCCTGACCTGGTTTTCGGCAGCCGGGCGACCACATTCGATTCGCGGAAACAGGCGATTGCACCGATTTTTTCCCTGACCATTTTCACCAGTTCGGTCTGGATCTCCTCGACATCTCTGTCGACGCCCGCCTTGAGCACGAACAGGCCGACCGGCAGCTGTCCTTTGAGCTGGTCCTCGGTGCCGATGACCGCACATTCGGCGATGTCCGGATGGGTTGCGATGACCTCCTCCATCGCGCCGGTCGACAGGCGGTGGCCGGCGATATTGATCACGTCGTCCATTCTGCCCATGACGTAGATATAGCCATCTTCGTCGATATACCCGCCGTCGCTGGTTTCGTAGTAGCCGGGGAAGGTGGACATATACGAGTCGATGAACCGTTTATCGTTTTTCCACAAGGTGGGCAGGGTGCCGGGGGGAAGCGGCAGTTTGACGACGATGTTGCCCTCGACGTTGGCCCCGACTTCGTTGCCTTCGTCGTCGAGTATCCTCACGTCGTAGCCGGGCACCGCCGTGGTCGGCGATCCCGGTTTGACGGGCAGTTCCTCGACTCCGCGGCAGTTTGCGGCAATGGCCCAGCCGGTTTCGGTCTGCCACCAGTGATCGATGACCGGTACCTTGAGAAGATTTGCGGCCCAGTAGTAAGTATCGGGGTCGAGCCGCTCGCCGGCGAGATAGAGACATTCGAAGCAGGAGATATCATATTTGGAAATGAATACGCCGTCGGGATCCTCCTTCTTGATCGCCCTGAATGCGGTTGGCGCGGTGAAGAGCGATTTCACCCCATGTTCCGAGATAACTCTCCAGAACGCTCCCGCATCCGGAGTGCCGATCGGCTTGCCCTCATAGAAAACCGTGGTTGCACCTTTGAGCATCGGGCCGTAGACGATATAGGAGTGGCCGACTACCCAGCCGACATCGGACGCGGACCACCAGACGTCGCCGGCATCGATGTCGTAGATCGACTTCATGCTCCAGTGCAGTGCCACCGCATGACCGCCGTTGTCGCGGATGACCCCTTTGGGCATGCCGGTGGTGCCCGATGTATAGAGAATGTACAGTGGATCGGTTGCCGCCACCGGAACGCAGTCTGCCGGCTGCGCGGCGGCGATGAAATCATACCAGTCGATATCCCGGCCGTCCTGCAGGTCGGCAGCCACGAACGGGCGCTGGAGTACGACGCAATTGCTGACTTTGTGATCGGCGATGTCGATTGCTTCATCGACGATCGGCTTGTAGGCAAGGGTCTTGGCTCCCTCTATGGCGCCGGATGCGGTCATGATCACCTTGGGCTCGGCATGGTTGATGCGAATAGCGAGCTCGCTGGCGGCAAATCCGCCGAATACCACCGAGTGAATGGCGCCGATTCTGGCACAGGCAAGCATTGCATACGCTGCCTCAAGAATCATCGGCATGTATATGATAACCGTATCGCCTTTATTGACGCCAAGCTCCTGCAGCGCTCCGGCGAGGGTGGAGACTTTATCTTTGAGTTCTGAGTAGGTGACTTTGGTGATTGAATCGGTGACCGGGCTGTCGTGAATGATCGCAATCTGGTCGCCCCGGCCGTTTTCAACATGACGGTCGACAGCGTTGTAGCAGGTGTTCATGATTCCGCCGGAGAACCAGCGGTAGAAAGGAGGGTTGCTGTCGTCGAGAACCTTGTCCCACTTCTGGTACCAGTCGACTCCTTGCGCGGCTTCCGCCCAGAAGGATTCCGGGTTTTCAACACTTTGTGAAAAAACGTCCTTGTAGTTCGCCATGTGCCACCTCTTGCTTGGGGTTAGTGATGGATTCTACGCTTGTTACATTCGTTATGTGCCTCCAGATGGAAAAAATGAGATTATGAACATGATCACATATAATAAATATTTACCGTAACTTCAAGGCATTATGGTAAAAATGTGTTGCGCAGGTAAGTACGTGAAATGTGGCGTAATAAAAATTGAACCAGATAAAAACGGAACAATGTTACACCCTTCTCCAGCGCAGATCCGGGCTGCCGGCATGCGTATCAGTACATCAGCTCCTTGAAGGTCGTGATGGATGGGTAATCATCGCTGTATCGGGGCGGTATCTGCGAACTGGGACGGGCCATGTGAACCAGGTGGCCAATGCCGTGTCCCCGGGCCGTTGACAGTACATCGAGATTGTCGTCGGCAAACAGGGTGCGGCGGCGGGTGAACCCGATCCGCTCCTCCAGATCCTGCCAGAAACGCGAATCCTCCTTCGGTTTCCCGAGGTCGTCGGCGCAGATCAGGCGGTCGAAATAGGGCCGCAGGTCGACCTTGCCCATCTTGATGTCGAGTGATTTCCGGTGCGCCGCGGTCACCATGTATACGGATTTTCCGGCGGTTTTAAGAAAGGCCAGGAAATCGATGACATCGGGAAGCACGGCGATCAGATGCGATACTTCTTTTTTCAGTGCGATGATGTCCAGGTCAAGCGTCTCTGACCAGTAGTCGAGATCGGTCCATTTCAGCGTGTATTTGACCGAGTGATAGTGTTGAAACAACTCCTGTCTGGCCTGGTCTACAGGAAGGCCGTTCCGGTTCCCGTATACCTCCGGCAGGAACTGCTCCCAGAAATAATCATCGAAATATTTATCGAGCAGGGTGCCGTCCATATCGAGCAGCACCGTCGATATCTTTTCCCAGTCGGGCGCGGTCCCGTTTCGTCTCTGTTCAGGCAGCGGCATCGGTCAGTTCGTTGAGTTGATGAATGACGCTTGAAACCGTACGGTACAGCCCGGCCGGTTTTTTGTCCACCGGTACGATCAACCGTCCGTCGGGGGTCAGGCGCTGTTTATTAGCTGTACTGTTGAGCCTGGTAAGGAGCAGTTCGGGTTTTACCGGCGTATCGCTCATGAATGAAAAAACCAGGTTGGCAGGTCCATGTTCGAGCTTGTTGACCCGCAGCGGCAGCAGGGCTTTCTTGATGGCGACCACGTCGAACAGGTTGTTTGCTTCAGCCGGGATCGGGCCGTAGCGGTCGGCAAGTTCTTCTTTGAGTTCGACCGCCGCGCCGTCGTTTTCGCCGGCCAGGGCAGAAATCCGCCGATACATGATGTAGCGCTGGCTGATATCGGCAATATAGGATTCAGGAATATAGGCAGAAATGTTGAGGTTGATCTCCGGGTCGAAGTCTGCCGCCAACGCGGGCGCACTGCCCTGATTTTGCTGCGCTTTGAGATCGGCGACGGTTTTCTGCAGCAGATCCAGGTAGAGATCGTAGCCGATGGCGGCAATGTGGCCGCTTTGCGAAACACCCAGCAGGTTGCCGCCCCCGCGGATCTGCAGGTCGGACATGGCCAGTTTGAAGCCGCCCCCGAGCTCGTTGTATTCCATCAGGGCCTTCAGGCGCTCCCGGGAGTCTTTGGAGAGATGGTCGATGGACGGCACGAGCAGATATGCGAACGACTGGGTCGACGAGCGGCCGACCCTGCCGCGCAGCTGGTAAATTTCGGCGAGGCCGAGCCGGTCCGCGCGGTCGATGATAATGGTGTTGGCGCTGGGAATGTCGAGGCCGGATTCGATGATGGTGGTGCTGATGAGCACGTCTATTTTGCTGTTCACGAACGCCACCATGATATCCTCGAGCTCCTTGCCGCCCATCTGTCCGTGGGCCACGGCAACGCGGGCCTGCGGTACGAGTCTCTGGATCGTTTCGGCCATGCGGTGAATCGATTTTACCCGGTTGTGCACGACGAAAACCTGGCCGCCGCGGAGCAGTTCCCGGTTGACCGCCTCCTTGATGACGAGGTCGTCATAGCGGGCGACGAATGTCTTCACCGGTCGCCGGTGTTCCGGCGGCGTGGAGATGACCGACAAATCCCTGATGCCGAGCAGGGACAGCTGCAGGGTCCGCGGAATCGGCGTGGCGGTCAGGGTCAGGACATCGACTTCAGCCTTGATGCGCTTGATCTTCTCCTTGTGGGAGACCCCGAAGCGGTGCTCTTCATCGATGATCAGCAGGCCGAGGTTGTTGAATTTAATATCCTTGGAAAGCAGGCGGTGGGTGCCGATGACGATATCGATCGAACCGTCGGCCAGGCCCGATACGATTTCCCGCTGCTCTTTGGGCGTACGAAAACGGTTGATGCAGCTTATGGTGACCGGAAACCCCTTGAGCCGCTCCCGAAACGTCTTCACGTGCTGTTCGGCAAGTACGGTGGTCGGCACCAGCACGGCAACCTGGCATGAATCCTCGACTACCTTGAAGGCGGCCCGGATGGCCACTTCCGTCTTGCCGTAACCGACATCCCCGCAGATCAGGCGATCCATCGGGTTCGCTGAAACCAGGTCATCGATGGTTTCGTTGATGGCCTGGTACTGGCCCGCGGTTTCGTCGTAGGGGAACGATTCTTCCAGTTCGCGATAGAATTCTCCGGGCTGGGAAAAGGCGCGGCCGCTGCGGATTTCGCGTGCAGCATAGATGTCGAGCAGATCCTGGGCGACTTTCCAGACTTCGTCGGAAACCTTCTGCTTCGTCGTGTGCCAGGATTGGCTGCCGAGTTTGTCGATTTTTGGCAGTTTGTCGGACAGCCCTTCATAGCGGCTGACGAGGTTCAGCCGGTCTACCGGGATATACAGCTTGTCTCCGTCACGATATTCGATCAGCAGGTAATCGTTGGTGGTCTCCTGCAGGGAAATAGTTTCCAGTCCCCTGAATATACCGAGTCCGTGTTCCCGGTGGACGACCACGTCGCCCTGCTTCAGCTCGGTGAAGTTTATCGGGTCGCCGGCAGGCTTGCCGGCACGTTTTTTATAACCGATGCGGCGCTCACCGAAGAGCTCGCTCTCCGAGATCAGGTGCAACTGCTCGTTATCGAGGCTGAAACCGGCGTTGAGCGGATGTTCAACGAGGCAGATGAGGTCTGGTTCGCCCGTTTCCGGCAGGTTTTCGAGGTCGATTGGGCTGTCCAGCAGCGCGAACGAGAAGTGAAACCGCTCCAGCATCTCGGCCAGGGTTTTACGTCGCTGGGCCGACCGGCAGCAGATGAGTATGCGGTCGCCGCGGTCAAGCCATGCCGACATCTGGGAGGCCAGCACCTTGAGCAGTCCGTGCTGTTTACGGCTGTAGGAGATTTCCTGTTTGAGCAGTTGATGATTGCTGGAACGTATCACCATACTGCTCTGGGATTCCCCGGCAAATTCGGTGATGGCGACCTGGTCGAATTGCCGCACCGATGTTTGCAGCTGCGCAGACGAAAGAAACAGCTCTTCGGGCGGAAGGCTCGGGGCCGACGCGGCCACATTATCCCGGTAGTTCACGTCGATCCGCTCGTGCACCAGCTGCATCTGTGCGGCAACGGCATCGGCCTCGACGAAATAGAGGCGGCATGCGTCCGGCAGATAATCCAGCAGGGTTGCGCTTTTCTCGGCTCCTCCGAACAGCGGCAGGAAGAATTCGATGCCGGCAAAGCGCTGTCCGTTTCCGATCCGCTCGGCCAGGTCACTGCTCTTGTCCGCGGACCAGTTTCGCTCTTCCGCCAGATCGAGCATTTTCCTGCGATAGCCGGCACAGACGGGATCGTCGGCGCCCGGCAGCAGGATGTCGCTGACCGGCAGGATAACCGCTTCTTCACACCTGCCGGAGGAGCGCTGGCTGTAGGGGTCGAACGGTCTGATCGATTCGATGAAGTCGCCGAAGAAGTCGAGGCGGATCGGCCCATCGTAGAGGGTGCCGTCTGCGGTGGTGAACGGCGGCGGGTAGATGTCGACGACCCCGCCGCGGACCGAGAAATCGCCGAAACTCTTGACCAGCGACACGTGCTCGTAGCCCATCGTGACCAGGGAAGTCTGCAGGTCCTGAAGATCGCACTCCTCGCCTTCCATGATCAGCTGCGCGTGCTGCTGCAGTGAAGCCGGCGGCATGACACGGCGCAGCAGCGCCTCGATCGAGACGATGAGGATGAACGGGTTTTGCTGCGCGGTCAGGTGGTAGAGCGTTGACAACCGTGCAGCGGTGGTGTGCTGGTCGGGCGAAAGCGGTGTGTACGGCGGGATTTCGTAGCCGGGAAAGGAGAGGACGCGGCGCTGCGTGAAGATGCGCAGGTCGTGCTCGAAGGCGGCAGCTGATTGTTCGTCCGGCAGGATGCAGCAGATCGGCCGCGTGACGTCATGGACGGCGCAGAACCAGGAAACCGCGGAGCCGCGCAGTCCGCTGACCGAAACGGCCTCCGGTTTCAGGTATGTAAGCGATGTACGGGTCATGAAAAAAAGCGCCGGCTGCAGACGATGCAGCCGGCGGAGAAGTTCGCAAGATTACGTTCTGGCTTGCCTGACAGCGGATCAGAACTGCCCTCCGATCGTGAAGTCCCACACCGTTTCCGGTTCGTCCTCGAGCGGATCCGGGTTATACCCCCAGACCAGACGCAGCGGTCCCATTGGTGACAGCCACCGGAACTCGAGCCCGGTGCCTGTGGCAACGTCCCGATCCCAGTCTTCGTCGGTCGCGATCGAATCACCGGCATCGAAAAATATGACGCCGTAGATTCCCTGGTCCTTGAACAGCGGCAGGACAATTTCAGTGTTTATATACCACATCTGGTCACCGCCGACCCGGTCGCCCGTTTCCGGATCGATGGGACTGACCTCTGCGTACTCATGGCCCCGGATGCTGTTTATGCCGCCCAGGTAGAAGCGTTCGTAGACCGGTAGTTTGTCGTCTTCGTTTTCCCAGGCCTGCCCGGCGGCGCCGAGGATGTGAAAGACCGTACCAAAGGGCATCGGGAAATACCAGCTCGAGGAAACTTCACCTTTGGTGAACTGGGAGTCGCCGCCCAGAATTCCGCCGGCATACTTGACCGACATCGAATTCCTGGATCCTTCCGAGGCCCCGTAGAGCCGGTCCCGGGTGTCCCGCACAAAAGAAACCTTGACCGCCGAGGTCACCGGGAGATTCTGGGATTCGCGGATAATGAAGGAGGCGTCATCATCAACGTCGGTCAGCTCGGTATCGGTATAGCTGTAACTTTCGTACATCCGCCATTTGCCCCACAGGGGATGACCGAACCTGAGCGCGCCGCCTCTGGAATCTTTGGTGTAATCGTCATATTCCCGCTCCCAGTTGAACAGGTCTATCCCGGTGGAGAGGTATGAATCGAACAGGCGCGGATTGGTCCAGGACAGATTGTACCGGCTGCTGCTGCCGCCGATATTGGCGGCGAGGGCGAGGCGATGGCCCAGGCCGAGGAAGTTGTTCTCGGAAATTTCACCCATCAGGATCAGGTTGTCCACCGATGAATAACCGGCGCCGATACTGAACTGGCCGGTGCTTTTTTCCTTGACCCCGATATCGATATTCATTTTCGACGGGTCGAGCGCCGGTTCGGGGGTAATGGTGACTTCGTCGAAATAATCGAGACGCTGCAGGGCCTTTGTGCTGTCCCGAATTCCCTTGGCGTTGAATACCCCGCCTTCCTCTATCTTCAGGTCCCGCCTGATAACGTTGTCGCGGGTTCTGGTGTTGCCGCTGATCGAAATACGGTTGATATAGACCAGGTCGCCGCGGCTGATATCGAGGGCGATGTCGACGCGGGAGCCTGATTCGGATTTGTTCATTTTCGGCCTGATATCGGCGAATGCATACCCTTGCTCGGAGTAATAGTCGGTGATTTTGATGATATCGTCGCGCAGTGTCTTGCGGCTGAGAAATTCCTCGTTGCGAACGTCAAGCATTTCCAGAAACACCGCTTCATCGGCGATCAGGTCACCGCCGACGGTAACCGTCCCGACTTTGAACCGGGGGCCTTCCTCGACGATGAATTTGATGTAGAGCCACTCTTCATCCTGGGTGATGACCGGTTCGCCGACTTTCGCTTCCAGAAAACCGTTGTTGTGATAAAAGGCCACGATCCTGGTCGAGTCCTGGTTGAGTTTGTCGCGGTTGAGCAGCCCCGATTCGGTCAGCCAGGAGAATAACCCTTTGGTCGAGGTCTCGATTACGTCTTCGAGTTCGTCATCGTCAAACGTGGTGTTGCCCTCGAAACCCAATTCCTTGATATAGATTTTCTTGCCTTCCGCTATTGTGAATTTGACCGATGCGGTTTCAGCAGTGGGATAGCTGATCTCGGGTGTAACGGTGGTGTTGTAATACCCCTCGGACTTGTAGAGATTCTGGATGGCGGTCGCCGAATCATTGACCCGGGCGGGGTTTAAAATGGAATTTTCCCTGATCGTTACCACCTCGGTGACGTCTTCATCATCGAGCTCGGCGATGCCTGAATAGCTGATGGAGCTTATGGCGGGTTTTTCGACAACCCTGAATACGACTATTTTCCCGGCGTCTCCGTCTTTTACATCGATCTGTACATCGTCGAAATAGCCCATCTTGAAGATGGCTTTGAGGTCGGCACGCAGGGCTTCCTGATCATAAGGTTCGCCCGATTTGGACTGAATCTTTCTCAAGATTGCACCGGAGTCGATGCGGCTGTTTCCTTCCGGCGTAATGGTCGCAATGAGCTGCTGACGCTCGCTGAAGGCAACAACCTCGTCCATCAGCTCCGCAATGACCGCATCGATTTCCTGCGGCGACGAGGCTTCGCGATAGAAATATTTCGGATTGTCGGGATCGAAGAGATCGAAAACCTTGAGATCAACGCTCACCTGGCTGCCGATATAGGTTACCGATCCGGCCGTCACGTTGTCGTATCCGGACTCCTCGGCAACTTTTTCAAGCGCCTCCCTGGCCGGCGGCCAGGTTGAATAGTCGACGATATTTTCAGCGGTTGCCCGATCAACCATGGTAAATCCGTATGCCGTCAGCACGCGTGTCAGACTTTCGTCAATCGATTGCGTTAAACTGGCATCAACCTGCTGGGCGATAATCTGAAAGGGCAGGTACGCGGTGGTCTGCTCGACGGCGGGGGCCGATCGGGGAGCGGTGGAGAACAACGCAAATGAGGTAAACAAGGTGATCAGGAAGAGTCTGAACAGGGGATGAAACCGCTTCCGTATCTTGCTTTGAGTGATCATGGAAAAATCCTTCAAATAATGAAACATTAACGATAAGTGTCCGTATTTATCTTGAAAGTGTCGTTGAAAAACTAAAAAAGAACTACCGGTAACAAGCAAAAAACCATTATGCCACGTTTGTTGAAAAATGCAATCAAAGCGGTTGCCTGGAGGGTGAATGAATCGGGACGCGGAGAAGTCGGTGCGGCGTGCGGCAATACTTCCGGGCGAATGCTTCGGGGAAGAACTGGAAGGATCCTGATTCGTGCATATGCGCGATCTTTACTGCATATATGCCTGCCGCCGGTGTGCGGCTGCTGCCGTCGCCTCCTCAGCGCCGGGGATCAGATCAGCCTGTGCGGCGCCTGTCAGGACATGGTTGATTTTGTGGATTCTCCCCTGTGTGTTTGCTGCGGGACGGGGCTCAGTCAGG
>Ga0180435_10000170_pt1 | contig 67791 bp, 57 predicted proteins | sample SS_ome_3_FD_132467 | JGI IMG/M metagenome (GOLD analysis project Ga0180435, IMG submission 132467) | Hypersaline lake sediment archaeal communities from the Salton Sea, California, USA - SS_3_S_1 metaG | ecosystem: Environmental > Aquatic > Non-marine Saline and Alkaline > Hypersaline >... | reverse complement strand
GATAGTCAATCGCGTCGACAGGCGGAAGTCCGGGACGACGGAACCGAAGCTGCGCGCCGCGCTGGCCAGATGGCTGACGGTGCTGCGATCCTTCCGGGCCTACCAGGTGACGGCCCCGCCTTCTGAGACTGTTCTCAAGAGACGGTTCAGAGACCTCAACGAGAAGGTGACCCTCAGGATCGCCAAGGTTCCCGCCGAGAAGTTCGTCTCGGACATTCTCGAACCGGTCGAGTCGCAGATCAGCAAGCAGTTCAATCAATATCGCACCGCTCGGCCCGAAACGTATCCCACCGCCGAATCGTTTGGTTTCGGATACGCTCAGCCGACCAGAGCGGCCGTCGAGTACATGCTCATCAACGCCGGCGTTATCGCTCGGGTGAGTCGTCCGTCGGATAAGAAGGTTCGAGAGCACTTCCGCGAAAACGCGGCCGATTTCACGAAGGAAGTCCCGATCGAAAACCAGCCGGCGACCCAGCCGGGCGCGACGACAAAGCCGGACGTCGTTACCAAGACCGTGCCGATGGACATGGATGAGGCCTGGTCCCAGGTCGTCGACAGGCTTTCAGGCTGGGCGGCGGAATCCAAGACCGAGGAGTTCCTGACGCTAGTCGAATCGCTGGTGGACGCCCAGTTGGGACCCGCATCGGCGGACGCCGAACTGTATAAGCACGTGCGGGAGAAGTTGATCGACGACACCCAGGCCGGCGATGCTCTGACCAGGATGATCAAGGCCAGAGATATCCTCGCCCTGCGCGGACAGACGCTTGACAAGGCGATACCCGCTCTGGCCAGGGCCGCCGGACTCGAAGCGATCTGCTACCCGTGGGACGCCAAGGGCGAATTCTCGGTAAGCCGGGACGTTCGCATACCGGCGGCTCTCCAGGCCGACGGAGACAGAACGCTCGCGATCGTTCTTCAAGAACTCACGCGACTGGTGTTTACGACAGGCAAACAGGATCTCGAAGCCATTCCCACCGGAGATTCCGCGACGACGAAGCCCAAGCCGCCGCAGTATCCGAAATTGACGTGGACCACATGCCGCGGTTTCCCCAAGGTCCTGTTCCCCGTGTCCGATGATGAGGGCATGACGCTTCTGCCGGTGAGAGTCGGAAGAACCAAGCTGCTCGACGCTCGCGAACTGTCGGAGCACAAGGATCTGGCCACGGCCCAGAGCTCGCGCCGCGGGCGAGGCAAGTCGCTGGCCGCCCAGGCGATCGGAGCCAAACCGCTGGCTCGCGGACAGGTCATGTACGCCTTCGACGACGGGGGCCTGAACCGCATACTGTGGCAGGTTGTCGAACTGAAGCCAGCCGAGATTCTGACCGAGATGACTGACGCGGTCCGCAAGGACGTGATCGCCGACTACAAGACTCTCCAGAGTTTCAAGACCTCCGCGTCGAGAGCGGCCGACAAGCTCGCCGCCCGAGCCCGCGCCGTCGGTCTGGAGGCCGCGGCCAGGGAAGCCGACATCGAAACGATATCGAGCGAGCCGATCGCGCGTCTGACGTCGCAGTCGCAGCGGGACATTATCCGACAGGCGGTCATGCGGCAGGCGTTTATGAGCGGAATGCCCCAGGGCGTATCGATACAGGACTACATGGCCCAGGTCCAGGCGTACGCCGATCGTCTGGCGGCCGGTTACCGTCCGCGCGACTACATGCCGTCTATGATTGAGGGGGTGGATCTCAAGACTCGCCAGGCGGCCGAGCGGTTCCTCAAGCGGGTTTTCGACGCTGTTGTTCCCGTCGACATCGACAAGCCGCTTCCCGCCGGCAAGGTCGGCCCCGTAGCGGCGATCCCAATGCCCACCGCGCGGACGCATTACGTTGTCGAGCGGATCGGATACGCCCCGGCGGTTGTCGGCGACTTTGTCTCCACCGAGCGAGCCAAACTGGCCGATGAGGCGATCGCCAACAGTCAGTGGGACGCTCTGAAGGGGTTCTTCTCCAGCGCCGGGATCATCCAGCGGATGAGCTATGAAGCCGGAGCGAAACCCAAGCCCGAGGAGTCCGACAAGGAATCGGCGGTGAAGTCTTCACAGAAGTAGCTCCTGTCGGGCTTATGCTTGACAGGTCGGAATGTTGACGTTACATTATGCCCCACAGGCCTGCAATGGAGGCCCTGGCTCGGCTAGGTAGCTCAGTTGGTAGAGCACCGCACTGAAAATGCGGGTGTCGCTGGTTCAAATCCAGTCCTAGCCATATTTCACCGCCACGCGGCCGGTTTTTAACCGGTCGCGTGTTTGTTTAGTGTGCCCGGCTTCCGGCGGCCGGCCGCGGTATTTGCGCGTAGACGTATTGTCAGGCTCACCCCGCGGTGGTAGCATTAGCGGTCAGCCCGGACCTGACAGGAGCACGGTATGCCCAAACGCAACGTATTGTGGATGCTGGCGGTGGTGGCCGTCGCCGTTGGGACGGCGTGGTTCATGAAACGCACCCCCCAGGCGCGCCGCAGGCGCGAAGTTCGCCCCGATACGATGGTGGCCGCATACAAGCAGATCCTCAAGAACCATTATCCCCCCGTCGATCCGCTGGAACTCAAGAGAAGCGCCGTCGAGGGAATGGTCAAGGCCCTCGATCCTCAGTCGGTTTACATCCCCTACGAAAAGGCCCACGCATTCAGGAAACGGATGGAGGGTCAATATCGAGGGGTCGGGCTGATCCTGGCGGTCTCGGACAAGGGGTTGGTTGTCGACAGCGTTCATTCGAATTCGCCGGCCGAGCAGGCCCGGCTCGCGGGGGGGGATGTGATATCGCACATAAATGATCGACCAGCCGCCGGCATGAGTCTGCAGCAGGCCTCCGAGAGCCTGAGCGCAGATGAAGACGGCGAGATCCGCCTGCGGGTGATTCAGGGCGATCGGCCCGATCAGATAAGAGAAGTGACCCTCACGCCGCGGGAGTATCCCGTTGAAACCGTAACGGGTTTCTACCGCGCATCGGACGCCAGATGGACGTACGCCGTTGATCGGGACGAAGGATTGGCGTATATAAAAATCTCGGAGTTCGTCGAAGGAACTGTCGATCGCTTCAAGAAGGCGTTTCGCAAACCCTCGATGATGCGCGGTCTTGTGCTCGATCTGCGTGGGAACCCCGGCGGATATCTCCCCGAGGCGGTCGCATTGGCGGACCTTTTCCTGCATGACGGGCTTATCGTCACCGTTCTCGGCGCCGGCGGTTCGGTCGAGACCCACAAGGCTCACGCCGACGGAACGTATCCGGACATCCCCGTAGTCGTCCTTGTCGACTCCGGCACCGCGTCGGCGGCGGAAATCGTCGCCGGGGCGATGAGCTGCGGCGATCGCGCCGTCCTGCTCGGGGCGCCGACCCGCGGAAAACACAGCGTGCAGACCCCGCTGGTTCTCGAAGGCAGGCTCGGGCTGCTGCACCTTACCACCGCAAGGTTCTTCTTCGGACCCGACGATCCCGAAACTGCGACAATGCCGGCGTCGGAAACTCGTCCGGCGTTGTCCCTGAAAGCCATTGCCCCGCACGTGCCGACTCCGCTTGATCCGGACGGGATTCGGAAGCTGCGGACTCTGCGAAGACGCCGCGACGCAGCCGGACTGGCGCCGACGACGATGCCGGCGACGCGCCCGGCGGGAGAACTTGACGCGGCGTTCGGTCGGGAGCTGTTAAGCTGCGACAACCAGTTGGCCGCGGCGATCGAACTGTTGAAGGCCCCCCAGAATATCCGTCAAATACTGAACAAGAGCGCCGAAGCGCGGAGGAAACGCTGCGAAACTCAACCTGCCGGTCAGCGGAGCGAAATCGAACGATGACCCGACCAACGTACATTCTTGGAATAGAGTCGAGCTGCGACGAGACCGCGTGCGCCGTTGTCGCCGACGGATGCGATGTGCTCAGCAACTGTGTCGCAAGCCAGATCGATCTGCACCGGAGATTCGGCGGCGTTGTGCCCGAACTGGCGTCCAGAGCGCACATAGAAGCGATAAACGGCGTCATCGACGAGGCGATCGAGCGAGCCGGGGTCGACAAGACGGATATCTCCGCGATTGCAGTCGCCAACGAGCCGGGACTGATCGGATCGCTGCTGATCGGACTGATGGCCGCCAAGACAATCGCGTGGATATGGGACGTTCCGCTGGTGGCGGTCAATCACGTGTACGCCCACGCCTACGCAGCGGCGCTGGACGAAGGGCCGATCGAGTATCCCGCAGCGGCGCTGATCTGCAGCGGCGGTCACACCGCCCTGTACCGCTGCGATTCGCCGATGGAAATGACGCTCTTGGGCGGTACGATCGACGACGCGGCCGGCGAGGCGTTCGACAAAGTCGCCAAGATCCTGCAGCTCAGCTATCCCGGCGGACCGGTGATAGACCGCGTGTCGAAAGACGGCGATCCGAAGCTGATAGACTTCCCGCGATCTCTGCTGACCGGCGATTCGCTGGACTTCTCGTTCAGCGGGTTGAAGACCGCGGTGCTGTATCACGTAAACGGCGTGCCGGGGCCCAGGCCGACTGGCGCAGGCAAGAAGCCCGGGCCGGCGGCCAGACGAGCCGCGACCCAGGCCAACGCCGGGCGCGGAATAGAGCACTTTACGCGGCAGGAAATTGCTGACGTAGCCGCCGGCTTCCAGGTCGCTGTTGTCGACACGCTACGGATAAAACTGAAAAGAGCCGCCGCCAAGACCGGAGTCAAAACGCTGGTCATAGGCGGCGGAGTCGCCGCGAACAGCGCCCTGCGGGCAGCAGTCGGAAAGCTCGCCGATCAACTCGGCTGTGCGGTTCGCATGCCCAGGATGGCTTACTGCGTGGACAACGCCGCGATGGTCGCAGGCCTGGCGCACCATTATCTGCAGGCCGGACAGACCGCCGACCTTACTTTGGCGGCCCGGCCTACCGTTAGAATATAGTTATCGGAGATCCGAATATGGACCAGGATGCACTCAAGCAACTGCTGCAGCAGGTGCGCGACGGCGAGATCGACGTCAGCCGAGCCGTCGAGAGCCTCAAGAACCTTCCGTTCGAATCGATGGATTGCGCCACACTCGATCACCATCGCGCACTGCGATGCGGATTCCCCGAGGTGATATACTGCCCCGGCAAGACTGTCGAGCAGGTGCGCGTGATTTTCGGTCGTCTCGTCGAGGCCGGCGGGTGCGTCCTGGCGACTCGGGCCACGCAGGAGCAGTACGACGCAGTCGCCGCCGATATCCCGACCGCCGAACACCATCCCGCGGCACGCGCGATAACCTTTCGACCGGACGGTTCAAGCGAAGCGATCGGCAACGTGGCGATTGTCGCAGCCGGCACCAGCGATCTTCCGGTGGCCCACGAAGCGCGGGTGACCGCCGAGATCATGGGCGCACGGGTCGAGACATATTTCGACGTCGGCGTGGCCGGCCTGCACCGGCTCCTGGCCAAAACGTCGGAGATACAAGCCGCCAACGCCGTGGTCGCCGTCGCCGGCATGGAAGGCGCCCTGGCGTCGGTTGTCGGCGGGCTGGTGGCCGTACCTGTTATCGCCGTGCCGACATCAATCGGATACGGCGCCAGTTTCAGCGGACTATCGGCACTCCTGACGATGCTCAACAGTTGCGCATCGGGAGTAAGCGTAGTCAACATAGACAACGGATTCGCCGGCGGATACATCGGCGCGATGATAAACAAACAGGTTACGGGATCGAAGCATGAGTGACATCGATCGCATAACTCAGGTTCCGCGACTGCCTCAGCGCGACGGCTGTGCGCACAAGGGCGATTTTGGTCGGGTGTTGATCGTCGGCGGATCTCGCGGGATGGTCGGGGCTCCGGCGCTTTCGGGCAATGCCGCGTTTCGCGGCGGGGCGGGTCTGGTTACGCTGGCTGTCCCGGAGGCAGTTCAACTGACTGTCGCCGCCCTGTGCTGGTGCGCTACGTCGATTCCGCTCGAGTGCGGCCACGACGGCGAGTTGGACACCGGGGCTTTGCGGCAGGTCGCCCGGGCCGCCGAGGCGTGCGGCGTATTGGCTGTCGGGCCGGGAATGGGAACCGGGACAGTCCAGCAGAATATCGTTCGGACAGTGCTGGGGCAAACTCGCCCGGTAGTGCTCGACGCAGACGGACTGAACAACCTTGCGGCGATATCCGACTGGCCGGAGTTGAGGAAATGCCCGCTCGTGCTTACTCCGCATCCCGGCGAGTTCGCCCGATTGACCGATCTTGACACTGCGGCGATCCAGGCCCGGCGAGAATCCGTCGCCGTCGAGGCGGTCGAGAAATGGCGCCGGGACGACGGCCCGCCGCTGGTCTGCCTGCTCAAGGGCGCCGGCACCGTCGTTACCGACGCGCGAAGGATGTATGTAAACGACACCGGCAATCCGGGAATGGCCACTGGAGGCAGCGGAGACGTGCTGACCGGCCTGATCGCCGCGCTGATCGGGCAGGGCGCCGAACCGTTCGATGCGGCCTGCCTGGGCGCCCGATTCCACGGCCAGGCCGGCGACATCGCCGCATTGGAGCTTGGGGAAATCTCCATGACGGCCTCCGATATTCTGGACTATCTTCCTGACGCCATCGGGACGTGTCAATGAGACAGTCCGCCGGCGGAATCGCTGTCCTGGCTGTCCTTGTCCTGAGCGGATGCCCGCGCGATCTCCCGCGAAACGAGGCGCCCTCGCCGCGCGTCGTATCCTTTTCTCCGGCGGTCACCGAGATGATTTTCGAGATGGGACTTGGCGATCACGTCGTGGGCGTGACTTCATACTGCCGCCCGCCCGCAGGCGTCAATATTCCCGTTGTGGGCAACGATCTTAATATTACCGTCGAGCCGATCCTGGCCGTTGAGCCTGACATCCTGGTCACCCAGAGCAACCCGAAACAATTCGCTATGCTGCGCAGGCTCAAGCCTGATCTGCGTATCGAGCCCATCAAAATCGAAACGCTCGGAGACATTGCAGACGCTATGTCCCGACTTTCGACTCTTATGGGCTCCCCGGACAAGGGCAAGTCCGCTCGCCGAGCCTTTCTCGCCAGCCTGGAAAAAGTCCGCGGCCGCGTCGCCGGACGCCCCAAGCCGCGTGTGGTCTTCCTCATGGGGCATCACGATCCGTCGACCGCCGGGCAGGGTACTTTCATAAACGAACTGATTGAAGTCGCCGGCGGGGTTAACGCGGCGGCTGTTGGTCGCAAGAGATGGCCTAAGATTGGCATCGAGTCGCTGTTGAAACTCGCTCCCGATGTGATCGTTTGCGAATCCGAGGCGTCAGTCGCTGACGAGGCCCGCGAGTATTGGTCGAAACTTACCGAGCCGTTGCCGAAGAAGGTTCGCATTCACGTCGTGACAGATAAGCGATGGACGATTCCCAGCGGGCGAATCTCCGACACCTTCGCGCCGATGCTGGCGGACTTTCTTCATCCCGAGACGGCTGGAGGCTCCGGCGAATGACGCAACTGCCCCAGATATTGCCCAACGCGGTGACCGGGCGAAAACTTCTGCTGTGGGCGGCGGGTCTGTCGCTTGCGTTGGTGGTGTTGGCGCTTCTGTGCAGCCTCGTTGGTCAGTATCGTTTAACGCGGGAAATATGGCTGATTCGCATCTATCGCGGAGCGGCGGCGGCGGTGGTGGGTGTGTCGCTGGCGGTTGCGGGCTTGGCGTTGCAGGCGCTGCTGAGGAATCCGCTGGCCGAGCCCTATATTCTCGGTATCTCAAGCGGAGCAGGGGTGGGGGTTTTGTGCGGACTGGCGCTGGCGACTCATCTGGTGCTGCCTGAGTGGGCGACCACATCGGGCCTTGCGATGGTCGGGGGGCTGGTGACCGCGGTGGTTGTATATGCGATCGCACACCGAAGGGGCAGGCTCGATCCGTATGTGCTGCTGCTGGCCGGTGTGATGATCAATGTGTTCAATGGTGCGCTTATCCTTGTGATACTCCAGTTCACCCAGAAGGACGAGATGATCAAGTTCATCGGTTGGGGAATGGGAAAAGTGCCCGAGTGGATATGGAACGAACCGAATTTGCTGGTTGTCAGTGCGGGTGCGGTGCTGGTCGCCTGGTTGGCGATTTTCGCCAGGGGGGCGGCGTTTAACACGCTGGGGCTTGGCGATGCGGTGGCGTCGTCCGCCGGTGTGTCGGTCCACTCGCTGCGAATCCAGACTTTTGTGATAGTTTCGCTGATGACGGCGGTGGCGGTTTCTCTTGCTGGTCCGATCGGGTTTCTTGGTCTGATTGTACCGCATGTTTGTCGAATGCTGCTTGGTCCGGACCATCGCTTGCTGGTGATTGTCGCCGGGTTTGGCGGAGCGATGTTCCTGATCGCCGCCGATACGCTCTGTCGACTGATCCATATCTGGACCGGTATGGGCGAACTGCCCGTCGGCGTGATAACTGCGATGGCGGGCGGACCGTTCTTCATCTACCTGCTCAGAACTCGCCGCAGCGGAGGTGTTCAGTGAGCGAATTGACTGGGCATATCCTGACCGCGTCGAATGTGAAGTTCGCCTACCGCACGGGCCAAAACGTGCTGAATGGCGTGGACCTTGATGCAGTCGCCGGTAAGGTGGTTTGCGTGCTCGGATCAAACGGTTCGGGCAAGACCACGCTGCTGGGATGCCTGCTGGGCCAGCTCAGCCCGAGCAGCGGCGGGATCGAACTGGACGGCAAAGCGATTAACAGCTATTCGCCTCGTCAGCGGGCCAGGCTCATGGCGTATGTGTCTCAGCAGCCTGGGGTCGCGTTCGCCTTCACTGCCGCTGAGATCGTCCTGGCCGGGCGACTTTCGCACACGGGGGTATTCGGCCTGACAAGTCGTCAGGATCAGGAGATCGGGAGAGCTGCGATGGAAATGACCGGTACGCTGGGGTTCGCCGACCGCATGCTTGACGAGTTGTCCGGCGGGGAGGCTCAGTGCGTGATGATCGCCCGGGCGCTGGCCCAGCAGCCGTCGGTGATGCTGCTGGACGAGCCGACGAGCCATCTGGACATCGCCAACCAGTTGAGAATATACCGGATGATGCGTCGCCTGGGCGACGATTGGGGCATGGCGGTTGTCTGCGTCTCGCACGACATCAACCTTGCCGCACGCTTCGCTGACGAACTCGTGTTGATGCGCGAGGGGAAGGTAGTCGCGTCGGGCGCTGTCGAGCAGGTTATCGACCGCGACATCCTGGCTGAGACTTACGGCGTGGAAATCGACCTGATCGCAGTCCCGGGCAGCCCGGTTCCGATGGTCCAGGCGCGTTGACCCGTTCTTCGCGTGCTTGTGGGACTCATCGGGCGATGCTAAACTCGGGGGGCGCCGACTGCCGACTTGACTAGCAACAACGATAAGAAAAATGAACCCTCGCTGCATAACAGGACTGGAAAACACCCCTGATGAAGCCCGCCGGTGCGTGCTGACTGTCGGGAACTTCGACGGCGTTCACCTCGGACACCAGAGCATCATCGCCTCGGCAAGAGCGCTGGCCGACGCCGAGGGTCTGCCTGTGGTCGCGATGACGTTCGACCCGCCGCCGGACCTGGTGCTTCGCCCGGACGATCCGCCGCGGAGGCTGACTCTGGCTGACCGAAGGGCCGAGTTGCTGCTGGCCGCCGGGGCCGACTACGCGGTGACTGCTCGTACGAATATGGAGCTGCTTAGTCTGGAGCCCAAGGATTTCGTCAACGAGATTCTCGTTGGATATTTTGAACCCAAGCACATCGTGGAGGGAAACAACTTCTTCTACGGGCGCCGCAGGGCGGGAGACGTCGGCACGCTTCGCGAATCGGGAGTCGAGTGCGGATTCACCGTCCATCTGGCCGAGCCGATCGTTTCTGATTTCGGGGATGGCCCGGTACTGATCTCCAGCACGCTCATTCGCCGGATGCTCCTGGCCGGACGGGTCGAAACCGCCGGACAGGCCCTTGGCAGACGGTTCGAGATATGCGGGACAGTGGTCGAGGGCTTCCAACGAGGTCGGGAGATGAACTATCCGACAGCCAATGTCGACCCCGGTCGGCAGATAACGCCGTGCGACGGCGTATACGCCGGTGCGGCGAGGGTCGACTCAAAGCAGTACGCCGCGGCGATCAGCATCGGCGATCAACCGACGTTCGCGGGAGTCGAAAGAACCATCGAGGCGTTTCTGCTCGACGTGGACGCGTGTTTTTACGATAAGACCATGACGCTTGATTTCGCTGCTCGCCTGCGGGACCAGGTGAAGTTCGACTCGCCTGCCGAGTTGACTCAACAGATGAGAAAGGATGTGGAGCGTGTCAGAGAAATCATCGGATAGCCCGAGTGTCGACGGATCGGTCGAGACTGTCCTGCAGCGGCTGGCGGACGCCGGGAAGATCCTTCTGATCACGCACGCCCGCCCGGACGGCGACGGGCTCGGCTCTATGCAGGCCCTGGCTTCGGCCGCTCGCGCCGCCGGCAAGGCCGCCCACACGCTCGTGCCCGATGAGATTCCCGCACGCCTGGGGTTCGTGTTCGACCGTTCGAAACTGGCGGGACTCGACGATTTCGCCGCCCTGGCCGAGTCTTGCGATCTGATCGTCATTCTCGATACGCACGCCCTGGCTCAGCTTGACGAACTGGCCGATCCGCTCGGGGCTCTGTCGGACAAAATCGTGGTCATAGACCATCACTCGACCGGCGATCAGCTCAGCGGCGTGGCCTGGATCGACAGCACCGCCGCGGCCACCGGGGTCATGGTCGGAGAACTCATCGACGCGCTGGGTTGGCCTATGGACACGTCAATAGCCGAGGCGCTTCTTTCGGCTGTGATGACCGACACAGGCTGGCTGCGATTCGCCAACACCGACGGTCGATGCCTGCGAGCGGTGGCCCACTGGACCGACATGGGCGTACGCCCCGATATCCTGTACCGCAAGATATACCAGAATGACCGCCCCCAGCGGCTTGCGCTGATGGTCCGCCTGCTGGAGAGCATGGAGTTCCATTTCGATTCGCAACTGGCGGTGATGACGCTGAGGTCCTCCGACTTCGAGCAGACAGGCGGACTTCGCAGCGAGACCGAAAATATGGTCAACGAAGCCTTGCGGATCGGGACGGTGGAGTCGGCGATCCTGCTGGTGGAGACTGAAGATCAGATTCGCGTGAGCCTCCGCAGTCGGGATCACGTCGACGTGGCGCAACTCGCCGGACAGTTCGGGGGGGGCGGACACCGGCGCGCCGCGGGGCTGCGAAGCGACCTGCCGATCGACGAACTGAAAGAGCAACTCACTGCCGCCTGGGGACGGGCTCTTGCAGCGACTGTGAATCAAAGCGATTGGCGAATAAACTTGACATCTGTCGTATTGAGCCTATAATCCACCGCGTTACAGGTTTGCCCGACGAGTGATCGGGCTCAGGGAAGGCCGTGAAAATCGGCCGCGGACGCGCCGCTGTAACCGGCGACAACCGCTGCTAAAATGCCACTGTCGACGACTTGGTGTCTCGATGGGAAGGCGCAGCGGAAGGACGACCCGGAAGCCAGAAGACCTGCCTGTGATCGACCTGGACCCGCCTTCGCGAGTCATCGGCTTCCGGGATAGAGTGATTTGACATGCCCTTATCCCCAGCCTGCGATTTGCGAGGCCTGGGGTTCTTTTTTGCCAGTTCGCGCGGGACTCGCACTGAGGCTATGACCGCTCGGTCCGCCAGACCCGTCGCCGACTGACTCTAACGTCCCCTCCAGATCGCAGGACGATGAGCCTTGCGCCCGGGCTTTCGACCATTTCTTGTGGGCTTTGCGAAAGGTATGCAGGAGGTGACAGGCAAGATACCCCACACAGACCACTAGCGTACGGAGCCTATGAGTTTGGTTAATGCGCCGGTCGACCGGCGAACAAAGAAGAGGAAAAGACGATGAAGAGATTTGTATTTGCAGCACTTATGGCGGGCATGGCCTCGCAGGCGATGGCCGACGGATTCGCAGGACGAGTAGTGTCTTACAACGCCGGGGCGACGCCGGCGGCGAGAACTTACTGGCAGGATGAGTTTCCGTGGGGCCTGATGGAAACGGCTATTCTGACCGATCCTTCGTCAGCCCTCGGCGAGCCGGCGAGGTTTGTCGACGAGCCGCACCACACGCTCAGCCCCGGCTCGATAGTCAGCCCATTCAGCCCGGCGGCCAACGAGGACCAGATCGTATCGATCGGCGAGGGCGGCAGCCTGACGCTCGAATTGGAGAACTACGCGGTTGTCGGTCCCGGCGCGGATATCGGGCTTTTCACCAATCTCGGCCTGCAGGACGCCGGCTGGCCCGATGGTAAGGCCGGCGACCCGGCCGGTCCGTTCGGAATAATTGATTCGGCGATCGTGGAAGTCAGCTATGACCGTTCATCGTGGATTTCCCTGGGAACACTCACCCCGGACGTGCCGACCAGTGCGTGGACCGACGCCTCGGAGCCTTACGCAGCTTCGACGGCGGGGCTGACTGCGGCGGATTTCTCTGCTCCGTTTGCCGGTAGGCTGTCGGACTTCGACGGAAAGACGCTTGCGGAGATCAACACGATGCTGGCCGGGTCGGGCGGCGGATACTGGCTCGATCTGTCAGGGACCGGGCTGATCGAGATCGGGTATATTCGCTTCAGCGTGCCCGACGACGGCGATGCGGGCGCCTTCGGGAACTTTGAACTGGATGCCGTTTCGATAGCTTCAGGACACCTCGGGGCTCCGCTCCCCGAGCCGTGCTCCATGAGCCTGTTGGCGCTGGGCGGCGTTGCTCTGGTGCGGCGCAGAAGGAAGTAATATCATCGGCGCGTTCTGCGGGATGGGCGGCGGCGAATCGTCGTCCGCCCCGCGGCGCGTAGGATCAGGAGAAACAGAATGTTTGGCGTTTATCACAGAACAGATCGGACATTGAAGCCCGCTGCGGTGCTGCTGGTTATGCTGTTGGCCGCGGGCGCGCCGTCGGCGGCGAGCGGCTACACGTTTGACGGCACGGATGTGACGTCGTGGTGCGGAGTTGAACCCGGCGAGGGAGTCAGCGAAACGCTGCTGGTCGTAGACTGGCAAATACCGGATCAGGATTCGCTCGTGCTGGGATATCGCTGGAGCGGCGAGGCGGTCGGAGCCGAAATGCTCAACGATATCGCCCAGGCCGAACCTCGCTTCCACGTTCAGTGGCACCCGTACACCACGGGAGTGCTGTACGCCCTGGGCTGGGACACCGACGGCGACGGCTTCGACCCCGCCGACGGCGATGATTACTACAGGAAAGGATGGGATTACTACGAGGGGGGATACTGGAGCTACTATTCGTCCGCCGACGGGGAGGCCTGGACCTATGGCGGAGCCGGCGCCTTCAATCGGGATCTGTCGGACGGCGGCTGGGACGGCTGGTCCTGGGCCGCCGGCTTCGCCGCTTCGCCGCCGGACAACATCCCTCAAGCCGAGACTGATGTTCCGGGCGACAGCAATGCAGACGGCGTTGTCGACGAGCTTGACTTCAACAACCTGATCGCCCAGTTTGGAACCGCCTCCGGCGAGCAAAGCGCTGATTTCAACGGCGACGGTGCGGTGAATCTGAAGGATTTCGCCATTCTTCGGGCGAACTTCAACACAGGCGTCTCAGCAGCTCCGCACGCCGGTCCGCCGGCGCTCGTCCCGGAACCGACAATGACCGCGATGCTGCTTATCGGCGCAGCGGGTATGCTTGCCCGGCGGAGCCGACGGCGTATAATCCGAACACACTGAATCCAAATGCACGGATCGAAAAAACAATCCGCCTTCACCCTGGTCGAAATGCTGGTGTCGCTGGTGGTCATAAGCCTGCTGAGCATGATCATCGCGCCGTCGATCGGAAAGGCCCGGGGATTGGCCAACAGCGTTGTCTGCATGAACAACCTCCGCGGGCTCGGCAAAGCCACCGCCCTGTACCACAGCGCCAACCGCGACGAGTTCTGGCCGTGCAGGATGTACGATACGCCGAAACCCGGTTCGCAGTCATATTTCTGGGGTTCGGTCTCCGATCCTGTCGATCCGCTGGCCAGCCCGTTCATGAAGTCCTTTAACGGCCCCCTCAGCAGCCTGTGGTGTCCGAGCCTGCCCTGGGGCGATTACGTTCCCCAGGGGTCCGTCAGCGAACCGACGACGACTTACGGGTACAACGCATGGTGCCTCGATCCGAACACCTGGGGCAGAAGGACTCCTTCGGGGCAGCCGATGAAACGCAAGAAGCGCCACGACATAAAGAGACCCGAGCAACTGTTTGTCTTCGCCGATTCCGCGATGTACTGGGCGCCCGGCGGTGTGGGGGTCCTGCAGAACTCCACCCACCTCGAACCGGTAAGCGGCACGTGGGTGCAGACTCCGACGACTCACTTCCGACACGACGGAAGGGCCAACGCCGTAACAGTCAGCGGGTCGGTCGATTCGTACAAGACCGAAGGCTGGAAGATGGAGGGGAAATACAAGTCGGTGAAGCTGGGCTTTGTGGGAACGAAGAATGAACCGCATTACGATCAGTAGAATGCTCGCCGTGTGGGCTCTCGCGGCCGTTGCCTGCGCCGGAGGGTGTTCGAGAGAGTACGATCACGGTCGCCTCGACACAGACGGCCCCGAGGGCAGGCGGGTAACGGAGCTTGTAGGCCGTCTGCGAACAGGCGGGGTCGACGGGCTCGACGCGGCGGTCTCCGCACAGGCGATGGAGGGCCTGACCGAATCGCAACTCAAGGAGCTTCGTTTCGGATTGGAGAAGATCGTCGCGGCCGACAGTGCGGCGCTGACCAAAATAGAGCGGTTCGGCGATCGGATCTATCGTGCGGTTCTCGCCCTGGAGGCCGACGGGCGAAGCGAAACCCTGGCGATGCTGCTGGCGTTTGACGCGACCGCCGAACTCAGGTGGATCGGCCGCAACTAGCCCGCATTTGTCACCATGTTCTCCGCGTCGGCGGGTGCTTTCTTGCCCTGGCGGCGTCCGATTTCACGTTTTTCACTCGGAATATCGCCCGATATGTCTTCGCGGAAAACATTCATCGTCCTTGCCGGGACAAAAAATCACCGCGCCGATAATTGCGCTGTGTCCACAACGCTTCCAAGATCTCCGCCCGAAACCCCCGATCATTCGCCATCTCCGCGGGGTTCGCGAAGAACACGGTGAGAAATGCGGGCTAAACCGTAAGCTCCAGGTCGTCGAGTCTGTCGTTGATCTCGGCGATTTCCGTTTCGCGGAGTTCGATATCGATCGCCTTTGTGTTTTCTTCTGTCTGATGGGGGGTTCTGGCTCCGACGAGAGCGGCGGTGACTCCCGGGCGGTGGAGCGTCCAGGATATCACCAGTTGCGCCAGTGTTGCGTTGTGGGCCTGTGCGATCGGTCGGATGCCGTCGAGGAATGCGTTTACGCGCCTGAGATTCTCGCCGCGGAACAACGGGCTGTTGGCGCGGTGATCGTCGCCTTTGAACTCGTATCCTTCGGTGATCTTCCCGGTCAGCAGCCCGCGCTGCAGCGGCGAGTAGACGATCACCGCAATGTCGTGCTCGACGCAGTAGGGCATCACGTCCTTTTCGATTCCGCGATTGACCATGGAGTAGGGCGGCTGATTCGAGGCTATCGGGACCAGATTCGAAATCGTGTCAAGCTGCTCGACGTTGAAGTTGCTTTCGCCGGCGGCCCTGATCTTGCCCTGGGCCAGGAGCGTATCGAGTGCGATAGCCGATTCCTCAAGCGGCGTTCCGGGGTCGGGCCAGTGCTGCTGGAAAACGTCTATGTAGTCGGTCCCCAGGCGTCTGAGGCTCTGTTCGCATTCGTAGATGATCCCGTCGGCCTTGGCCCAGTGGCTCACCACCGTCGGGTTTCCCTCGCGGTCGGTTGTGTCCCAACGCTTGGGCGCCGGCTCGGTGATGTCCCATCGCAGTCCGAATTTGGTCAGTATCTGCAGATCTTCCCGTTTGTACGGTGCGATCGCCTTTGCGACGATCTCTTCGCTCCGCCCGAATCCGTATACCGCGGCGGTGTCGATCGTGGTTACGCCCATCTCAATTGCCTTGCGGATCGCGGCGATGCTCTGATCCTCGTCGGTCCCGCCCCACATCCATCCGCCGACGGCCCATGCCCCGAAGGTGATTGCTGAAACTTCCACGTCGCTCTTGCCGAGTTTCCGATAGATCATTGCATGGACTCCTTGCATCAATCCACAAAAAACGGTAGGGGTGGGATTCGAACCCACGGTACCCTTTCGGGCACGCTGGTTTTCAAGACCAGTTCCTTAAACCGCTCGGACACCCTACCGGATTGTACGCTCCGCCTGCGGCGGGCGGTCAGGCAGTATCCATAAATCACTGCGGAATATCAAGTGCTTAACGCCAATAACAGGCAAATCGCGTGGACAACGTCCCAGCCGATTGAATCTGTCGGATTCATTTGGATGCGGCAGGCTCTAGCCGCTTTCACTTGCTGCGGCCTGCCCTTCGCAGCTCGAAGAGCGGAGCAGGGAGCGACGGTTTTCGCCGTTTCCCGCCGATCGGCAGACTCTCGCCGCTCACCGAACACGAGTCGTCGGCGGGTGCGATTTGTGCTTCGATGTCGGTCGGCTCGTACGTACAACCGTCACCAAGACTTTCGTAAGCTGCAGTTTCTGCGCCGCGGCGAGGATCTCGGCTACGCTGCGGTAAGGAGCGCCGGTTGCGATCCGGATTATCAGCGGGGCGTCTTTGGGCATCCTGGCCATCGCCTTGCTGACCGATTTGATGTCGGGGCGCCATATGCCGTTGAACATGTACGAAACTTTCGAGCCGTTGAGCGTTACGGTGATGACCGAACCTTCCTTGCTCGTGTCGGCCGGTTGTGTTGTCGCGAGCTTCACGCCCATCGCAGCGGCGATGTCTCGCCTTGCGGTCGGCCAGAGCTTCACCGCCGCCGGCGGCATGTGCAGGTAGACGTGACGTCCCGACCCGAGGCCCAGGTGCTCGGTGGGTTTCAGCTCGACGTCCTGTTGACGGTCGCTTACGCGGGGCGCTGTCTTCTTCGCCTGTTGGTTCGCCAGCCACACGATCACCGGAGGAGCCTCTCGCTGCAGGCCGTCTTTCGTCAGGATAAGTCGACTTGTGAGTTTGACGTATCGCGCCGGCACGCGGGTCCAGTGCAGGCCGGGATTCATCGCCTTGGGCTTCGGCTGGAACGACCCTTGAAGCGTCCATCCGGCCGGGAGGGCGGCTCGAAGCTTAGCCGCCGGGTCCGCCGCGGTCGGGCGGCGGGTCGTAGGTCCGGGCGCCGGCTTTGTGTCTTGAGCCGACAGGGCCGCGGTCAGCGCGGCGACGAAAGCGAGCAGTGTGATCAGGCGGTTGCGTGCGACGAATTGTCTCAGGCCCATGAGCGGTCTTCCAAATGATCGGGTTAAGTTCGGTTTCTGAGCTGTAACTCCACTATGCGTTTGAGTTCTGCGGGTTTGGCTTCCGCACGTTTGACCGATTCCTTTAGCGCCTCGGCGGTGAGTTTCGTCCTCAAGACCGGCGGGGCGACAGGAGCCGGATCGGATTTCGGGGCTCCGGCGCCGTCAGACGGTTTGGGCTTCGGCGTCGGTTTCGGCGTCGGCTTTGGTTTGGGCTTCGCAGCCGGTTTGGTAGTCGGCCTGGGGGTCGGTTTGGGACAGGTCATTTCAACGATGTGCCCCACATAAACCGGGAGCTTTGCGCCGCTTGCCAGGCCGAATCCTATGGATTTTCCGACGAGTTTGCCCTCGACCACCGTCCCGCTGTGCAGTTTGACGCGAATGCGTCCGAGAGTCGCCTGTTCTGGAACGGATATGTGTGCAACCTCGTCGTGCTTCACCGAAACTTCTTCGAGTTCGGTGGCGATCTTCATCGTTTTGTCGGCTATGCGTCCGCGGAGTATGTCTTCGTTTCTCAGGGTCAACTCCGCAAGCTCCGGCCCGTTATAGTCGCCGTTTGGAAACGCGAACTGCTGGATCAGGTATCGCGGTATCGAGAGTTTCGGCCCGAGGTCCAGCGATACGTCGAACTTCTCGGCCACCAGCAGTCCCGAGAGCACCGAGTCGTTTGAGAATATGGCTCTATGCAGTCCTCCGTCAGGCGTGTCGAGCACGATTTCCCGCAGATCCTGAGGTTTTAGTTTCACGCGTCCGTACTGCGAGTGGAACGACCAGTCGGCGTCGGCGGTCTTGAAGAACAACTGCTGCCCGCCGCGCAGGACGATCATAGGCTTGCGGAAGGCGATCTCCTCCGGTTTTTCGGGCGAGACCTTGAATGCGGCGGTGTCGATCTTGTCGTGAGACAGAGACATCTCGTTGCCGTTGGCGAGCTTCAGGCGAATGTCGCCCGAGAGCAGTTTGCCGACGATAATCTGCCCGTCGGCCAGCGCCAGCCTGATCCGATCGCCGGCGTTCTTCGGACAGTGCAGCCCGACTACCTTGGAAGCGTCCAGCGTGAGTTTGCCGTACAGCGTCTCAATTACGTACTGCTTGTTCAGCAGCGTCCCCAGCAGTTCGTTCCCGCCGCGTTGAACGATTAGATCGTGTTGTTCGTTTCGGGGCAGTTCCAGAGTGCCGAGGGTCAGCATCGCCCCTGACATGTTGATGATGATCTTCCTCAGGGCTCGCGGCACCTTCTTCATCTCTCTTTCAACCTTGAAGCTTGCGAGGAACTGCTGCGCTGTCGCGAACGGGCGGCGCTGGGCTTCGATCAGGCACATCGCCACGGTCTTCTTCGGCGGAATCTTGAGAGTGTGATGGTAGTAGACCGTGCTGTTGGACCGGGTCCACTGGAAGCGGGGCCGCACCCTGGCTTTCTTCGTTGCGAATATGTGCGCCACCCCGGCGTAGGAAGTGGAGGTGTAACCGGTCGCGATACCCCAGTCCTTGGCGTTTGTCACGGTTCCTCCGGTGGTCGTATAGGTCTCTGTCGTGGAAGTGCCCATTCCGTTGTAGTAGCGGAGCGTCAGGGTCTGGGCCGACGACGAGGTGTTTTCGAAAATGTCAATCCAGCGGCAGTATCCGATCTTCCTGTCGACGTAGATCCGGCGATATATATTGACCGATCCTCGCCGCCAGGGACCGATCTCGATCTCGTCGCCGGTCTTGTTGATCCGACCGGAGGAACTGCCGCTGAAACCCGAACCGTTCACCTGCAACTGCATCCCGCTGCTGTAGGCGCTGTGGCTTCCGCTGTTGACGTATCCGCCGGCGACGTAGATGTTCCACTGGTATCCGGCTCCGTCGGCGGTGGACCAGTTGCCCGACACGGTGCGCACGGATTTCAGGCGTATGGAGTTGTCGGCGGCGGAACTCGCGGCGCACAGGGCCGCGAGAACTGATGCGGTGATAATGCAGACGGTGTTTTCGCTTACAGTCATGACGCTTAATTGCTCCTGAACGCTCTGTTGTCCAATCGGTCGGGAATCTCCCGACACCTGGATATTAGACCAACAACATCGCGCCAGGTTCCCATTGGGGATTGTTATATCTCGCGGGGGGCGGTTGTGCCCACTAAAAAATATCCTGAGTGCAAATTGCCGCCGGTGGGAAACGAATCGTATTTTTCCCCCATGACGGCCTGACAGGCCTGTGCAATAACCGGAGGTCCAAACGATGCACATATTCAAAAGGAAGAGCTTCATGCTTGCGCTGGTTGTAGTGTCCATCCTGGCGATGCTGGCGATAATGACCCGCTCATCACTGAAGACCGCCGGGGCGAGCACCGGCAGCGCCATCCAAAAGAAGAAACAGCAGCTAGCCGAGGCGTTTCGACTGGCCGAGGGACGTTAAAGCGATATTACATAGACACTAACAGGGTTGGGATTTCAGACGGACCGGTGTGCAGCTTGCAGCGCGCGCCGGTCCTGCCTTTATGGCACGTCGAGGGACGCGGATATGGCATCCTGACAGTTCGGCGTTGCTAAAGTCGACTGTATATAAGGACTTATCATTACGGTACGCACATTGCATACCTCTCGGCGGGAGGTAGTGCAATGCGTTTAGATAAACTTACAGTCAAAGTACAACAGGCGATGGTTGACGCCCAGTCGACCGCAGCGGCGGCCGGTCACCACGCCGTCGGTCCGCTTCATCTTCTTGCGGCGATGCTCAAGCAGGAAGACGGGCTTACCGGCGCGCTTCTGGAGAAAGTCGGCGTGCCGGTCGATCGCGTCCAGGCTGTGGTCGATTCGGAGCTCGAGCGTCTTCCGAGCCAGTCGGCCCAGGCGGCGCGAACCGCTGACCCGGCGACCAACGCAATAATGTTTCGAGCGGCCAAGGAGGCCGATGCGCTCAAGGATGATTACATATCCATTGAGCATCTGCTGCTGGCTCTTTCCGACGAGGCCTCTCCGGCCAGGGAAGTGCTGACTACTCTCGGGGCGGACTACAAGTCCATACTGGCCGCGATGAAGGAAGTCCGCGGTTCGCAGCGGGTCACCGACGACAATCCCGAAAACAAGTACCAGGCGCTCGAACGCTACGGAATGGATCTGTGCGATCGCGCCCGGGCGGGCAAACTCGACCCGGTGATAGGGCGCGACGACGAAATCCGCAGGTGCATACAGGTTCTCAGTCGGCGCCGAAAGAACAACCCGGTCCTGATCGGACTGCCCGGCGTGGGCAAGACCGCGATTGTAGAGGGCCTCGCCCAGCGGATCGTAAACGGCGACGTCCCGGCGGGGCTCACCGGAAAAACCGTGGTTGCTCTGGATATGGGGCAACTGCTGGCGGGTGCGAAGTTCCGCGGCGAGTTCGAAGATCGCCTCAAGGCTGTCCTGAAGGAGGTCACCGAGGCCGACGGGCGGATAATACTGTTCATCGACGAGCTGCACACCGTTGTCGGGGCCGGAGCCGCCGAGGGCGCGATATCCGCCGGGAACCTCATCAAGCCGGCGCTGGCCCGGGGAGACCTGCGATGCATCGGCGCGACAACTCTTGACGAATACCGCCAGCACGTTGAGAAGGACGCCGCCCTCGAGAGGCGCTTCCAGCCGGTCGTAATCGACGAGCCGAGCGTGGAGGACGCCATCGCCATTCTTCGCGGGCTGAAGCCGCGATACGACACGCACCACGGCGTGCGGATCCAGGATGCGGCGCTGGTGTCGGCGGCGGTCATGAGCCAGCGATACATAACCGACAGGTTCCTGCCTGACAAGGCGATTGACCTGATAGACGAAGCGGCGTCGCGTCTGCGAATTGAAAACGATTCGATGCCGTCGGAGCTTGACGAACTCAAGCGGCGTTTGGTCCAGCTTCAAATTGAGCGTGAGGCGCTTCGCAACGAGACCGACGACGCCAGCCGCGAGCGGCTCGAAGCGTTGGAGAAGAATCTCGCCGATATCCAGGAACAGTACGATCAGATGCACGCCAGGTGGGAAAACGAGCACGGCGCCCTGGGCAGGATCAAGGACCTCCAGGAGCAGGTCGAGGCGGCCAACACCGCACTGGAGCAGGCCCAGAGATCCGGCGATCTGGAGGTCGCGGCGAGAATTCAGTACGGCCAACTCCGCGAACTTGAGACGCAGAAACTCCAAGCCGAGGAGACGATAACCCGCCTGCGGTCCGGCGGGGGACTGACCAGCGAAGAAGTTACGCCCGAGCACATCGCCCAGGTCGTCGCCAAATGGACCAACATTCCCGTCACGAGACTGATGGAGTCTCAGCGCGATCGGCTGATGCAGATGGAGCAGCACCTTGCCCGCAGGGTCGTCGGTCAGGGCGAGGCGTTGACGGCCGTCAGCGACGCTGTGCGGAGGAATCGCGCCGGCCTCGGCGACCCGAAGCGCCCGATAGGAACGTTCATATTCCTCGGTCCCACAGGCGTCGGCAAGACCGAACTGTGCAAGGCGCTGGCCGAACTGCTGTTCGATTCGGAAGACGCCATGGTGCGCATCGACATGAGCGAGTTCATGGAGCAGCATTCGGTCGCCCGACTGATAGGCGCGCCTCCCGGATACGTTGGATACGAAGAGGGCGGCCGGCTCACCGAAGCCGTTCGGCGCAAGCCTTATTCGCTGATCGTCCTGGACGAAATCGAGAAGGCTCACCCCGACGTGTTCAACGTGCTGCTGCAGGTTCTCGACGACGGGCGACTGACCGACGGACAGGGCCGGACCGTTGACTTCAAGAACACCCTCGTGGTCATGACCAGCAACATAGCCTCCGACGTGATCCAGGAGATGGCCCACAACAACGCCGAGCAGTGGGAGATTGACGCCCAGTTGACCGAGTCGCTGAAACTCCAGTTCCGCCCGGAGTTCATAAACCGAATCGACGAGACGGTCGTCTTCCACTCGCTGGGACGCGAGGAGCTGGCCGCGATCGTCGACATACAGGTAGCCGAGCTTTCGAAGCGGCTGGCCGATCGGAGCATAACGATTTCGGTCACCGATCAGGCCAAGGAGCTGATCGGCGAACTGGGCTACGATCCGAGTTTCGGCGCCCGTCCGCTGAAGCGCCTGGTCCAGCAGAAAATAGAGAATCCGCTGGCGTCAAAGATCATCTCCGGCGAGATCCCGGACGATTCCCACGTTCTCGTCGATGCCGCCGGCAAGACGTTCACTTTCGTTCTGTCGGGGTCTCACTGAGATCCGCCGGCCAGGGAGCAGGCCTGCTGGGCCATCGCCACGGCGTTGCGTCCGTTTGATTCGTCGATCCGGCGTTTGTGCGACGGGTCGAGAATGTAGGAGACCTGATCGACAAGCAGATTGCGCACGCTGTCGGCGTAGACGCTTTGCTTGTCCGGCTGAGGAACGCAGTGGAGCTTAATGCGTTTGGTCAGCGATCTGGGCACGCCGCGGCTGGGAAGCGTTCGGTGTTCGGGCGGGATAGTCTCGATAACCTCGATATCCGCTCCCGGGCAGATGTCGGCGAGCAGTTGGGCGCCGTCGTCGTTGACGGCGGCGTCTATGTCGATCTCCAGCGGGATCCAGCCGTTTATGCGAATGTCGCCGAGTTCGCAGAGCATGTGGTGGGTGGTCCTGTCCATGACCGACGCCTGATCGAATCCGTGATAGTGATTCACGATCGCGCCGCACTCGTGCTTCACGGTGCACATGACGCGATCCTCCTGCGTTGTGCCCTCGCGAAGCTCTACGTTGGCGTCGATTACTACGCCGTCGCCGAGAAGGGAATTGTAGAAATCGAAGAAATGAACGCCGTGTTCAATGAAAATTCCGCCCGAGATTTTCTTGTCCCAGAACCAGTGGCCCGGCGGCAGCATCGAGTCCGACGCTCCGTTTGTCAGGCGCCCCGACAGCACGCCGCCCAGCGCGCCGGAATCTATGATCCGCTTGAGCGTTTGGGTGACCTGGTTGTACCTCAGGACGAAATTGACCGGCGCGATCGTCCCGGCGGCGGCGACAGCGGCGAGCATCTCGTCGGCCTGGTCGACGTTCATCGCTAGCGGCTTTTCGCACAGGATGTGTTTGCCCGCTCGTGCGGCGGCCAGGACAAGTTCGTGATGAGACGACGGCGGCGTGGCGATGTGCACGATCTGCACCGATTTGTCGGCGATCAGGTCAGTCGGATCGGCGTACGCCGGCACGGAGAATTCCCGTCCGAACGCATCGGCCGCCTCGGCGCGGACGTCGGCGACCGCGGCTGGTTTGACGCAGTCTATGCTGCTGTAGGCCTTAAGGCAGAATTCCCCAAAGGCTCCGCAGCCGATCAGGCCCAGTCCCAGCGGTTCGATGTTGCTCATGATGATTCCCTTATGAAAGGCGTTATTCAGATGATTCCTGCTCCGACACGATCATTATACGGTCCGATTCGCGTCTTGGCGGCAAAAACGCCAAAGCGGACATTCCTTGACGCAACGGACGATATTATGCGATAATCACCGCCCCAATATACGTAATTCCAGGGTTTCCTATGCTCAAAGCAGCAGGCAAGATATTTCTGAAGCTGATCGGCGGAACGCGCAACGAGCGTTTGATCCGCTCGCGGCTGGACTATGTCGTTACGAAAGTCAACCCGCTCGAGCCCGAGATTCGCGAGCTTTCGGACGAGGCGCTGCTCCAGCGCAGCCGATCGCTGAAGCAGAAGCTCGCCGAGGGCCGGCGACGGGAGGAGATAAGACCCGAGGCCTTTGCGCTGGTGCGCGAAGCGTCCAGGCGGGCTCGCAACCACCGCCAGTTCGATGTGCAGCTCGTGGCGGGAATGGTGCTGGACGAAGGGTCGATCGCCGAGGAGGCCACCGGCGAGGGCAAGACTATCGCGTGCTATCCCGCGATATACATGGCCGCCCTCGAAGGCCTGCACACCCACGTGATCACCACCAACGATTACCTCGTGCGGGTGGGCGCCGACTTCGCCAAGCCGATATTCGAGCTTCTGGGAGTGACAGTCGGATTCATCACCGTCGGCATGGAGTCCGAAGAGCGGAAAGAAAACTACGCTTGCGACGTGACTTACGGCACAAACAGCGAGTTCGGCTTCGACTACCTGCGCGACAACATGAAGACCTCGGTCGAGCGACAGGCCCAGGGGCCGCTGGATTTCGCGATCATCGACGAAGTCGACAGCATTCTGATCGACGAGGCCAGAACGCCGCTGATTATCTCCGGTCCGGCGTACGGTGAGACCGCGCGATACAGCAAAGCCGACTCGGTCGCACGCGAGCTGATAAAGCGAAACCGCTCCTGGGACCAGGCCAAGCGGACTGTGGACTCCCTCGATCGGGAACTCAAGATGATGCTCGGCGAGCGGGGCAAGACCAAGGGCAAATCCGGCGACGACATCGGCAAGAAGGTCGAAGCGCTGCAGTCGAGGCTCGACCAGGCCCAGGCGGCGCTCGAAAGCGAAGTTCAGCTCTACAAGGTCGAGAAGGACCGCAAGTCGGCCCACATGACCCACGAGGGCACCGGCGTGGCGCAGGATATCGCCGGGGTCGGCAGCTTCTACGTCGGGGCGAACATGGAATGGCCCCACCTTATGGAGCAGGCCCTCAGGGCTCACCTGGTCTACGAACGCGACAAGGATTACGTCGTCCAGCACGGCGAAGTCATAATCGTCGACGAATTCACCGGCCGACTCATGGAAGGCCGCGAATGGTCCGACGGACTCCACCAGGCTGTCTGCGCCAAGGAGCGCGTGCAGGTCAAGGAGGAGAACCAGACCCTTGCGACGATCACGCTCCAGAACTTCTTCAAACTCTACAAAAAGCTAGCCGGCATGACCGGAACCGCGATCACCGAAGCGCCCGAGTTTGTGAAGATATACGGCCTCGACGTGGTCTGCGTGCCGACCCACCGACCGGTCAACCGCATAGACCACGACGATCGGATTTACGCCGACGAGGCGGCCAAGCTTCGCGCCCTGGTCGAGGAGATCCACGCCGAATCGTCGGCGGGGCGCCCCGTGCTGGTCGGCACCACGAGCATCGAGAAGTCCGAGGTCCTCTCGGAGATGCTGCTCCGGACATACGGAACCGATCACCAGGTGCTCAACGGGCGCGTCAACGACGCCGACAAGGAAGGCGAGATCGTGAAACTCGCCGGACTCCAGGGCCCGCTGAAGAAGGGCTCTAAGAAGATGGTCGGCGCCGTGACGATCGCCACGAACATGGCCGGTCGCGGCACCGACATCAAGCTCGGCCCCGGCGTCGTCTTCGAAAAGTGCAAAGTCCCGTCCGACGAGGAGCTGATCGCGATGGGCCTCGAGCCCGATCCGCTCTACCCCGCCGGCGTGAACAAGTGCTGCATCAACTGCGGACAGTACGCCTCGGACCCGTCCTGCAGGAGTTGCTTCAAGCCGAAACTCGACTCGGCGTTTCCCGATCGCGGGCGCAGCGAATGCCGCGAGAAAGTTCCCTGCGGGCTGCATATTGTCGGCACCGAGCGTCACGAGGCGCGGCGTATCGACAACCAGTTGCGCGGACGGGCCGGTCGTCAGGGCGATCCGGGCTCCAGTCGCTTCTTCCTGTCGATCCGCGACGAACTGCTGGCGATCTTCGCCGGCGAATGGACTCTGAAAATCCTCAGCTTCCTGGGCCTCCAGGGCGATGTCGCCATTGAAAACAAGCGGGTTTCCAACGGCATAGCCCGGGCCCAGAAGAAAGTTGAAGAACGAAACTTCGAAACCCGCAAGAACCTCCTGGAATACGACGAGGTGATGGACCACCAGCGGCACCGCTTCTACTCCGATCGACAGAAGGTCCTCGAAGGACGCGAGCTGGAGAATCTCGTCGGCGGGATGATCGAGGAGGCCGTCGACGGCGCGATCGAAGACTATCTCGACGGCGATTATCGCCGCCGCTGCATCGCCGAGTGGGCCCAGGAGAATCTCCAACTGCCGATCAGGCCCGATCAGATTCGCGCCGTCGGCCCCGACGACCTCGACGATCTGATGCGGTCTCTGAAATCCCGCTCCAAAGACGAAGCGGCGGCGACTATCGCGATAACGCTCGGCGAGTACATGGACGAGGACATCCCGCGGAAACAGTGGGACCTTCGCGGGCTGTCCAGTTGGGCGATGAGCCGTTTCGGCGTGAACATCACGCAGAATCAGCTCAAGAAGATGAGCCCCGAGGAGGTGGACCTCCAGTTGAACGAGGCCGCCGCGGCCAGGATCGACCAACTCGATCTGACGTCCGTTTCGACTTACCTGGCGGTCGATTATCCGATCCGTTCGGTGGCCGGATGGGTCTGGAGCAAGTTCGGCATTGAACTCAGCGCCGAGGATCTCGGCGGGCCGGCGGCGACACACCAGGACGTCAGAGGCGTGATCCTCGACAAGGTCGATGACCTTTACAGGCGTCGCGAGATCGAGTATCCCGCCGAGTACGCGATAGAAATGACGGTGGGGCGGTCCGGTTCGGACAACGTCTACGCCGTGGCGCAGCTCGTCGAGTGGGCGAACCACAAATACGACGCCGACCTGAAGCCCGAGGATTTTCAGGGCGTCAGGATCTCGGACATATACGACAGGCTGGTCGAGTTGTCGTCCGGCTGGGCCGACGACGAGCGGCTTGACAAGTGCATTCGCGACGCGGTTGGAGGCGACCCCGATGTTCCGGCCGCGATCGAACTGGCGAAAACGAGATTCGACACGCAACTGACCGAAGACGATTTCAACGGCGACGTGACGGGTCGCGTCCGGGAGGCCGGGCGGAACTTCCTCCGCCGCGAGATGACCGAGCTTGAGCGATACGTCCTGCTGCAGATATACGATCAGTCGTGGAAGGATCACCTGCTCAGCATGGACCACCTCAAGGGCGGCGTCGGGCTCAGGAGCTTCGCCGAGCAGGACCCGCGCGTGGTCTACAAGCGGGAGGGCGCCAGGCAGTTCCGAGAGATGCTCTCCGGCGTGCGCGACAAGGTCACCGACATGATCTTCAAGGTCAGCCTGTCGGCCGGCCAGGAGCAGGTCTCCAGCGTCTACGATATTTCCGACACCGTCCACGAGCAGCTCAGCGGGTACGATCACCTGACCGGCTCGATGGACCCCCAGGCCGCCCAGAGCGCGCCGCCCAAACCGGTGACGATCGTAAGGGACCTGCCCAAAGTCGGACGAAACGAGCCCTGCCCGTGCGGATCGGGCAAGAAATACAAGAAATGCTGTGGTAAGAATTGACGCCTGTAAGGACACGATAGAGATGGCCAGAGATAAATTCGGCGAGCGCAGGACGAGGCTCCAGAAAGACAAGAAACGCGGCGAACGCGATCGCAGCATGATGACCTCCGAGGAGATCGACGCCGAGCAGGAGTTGCTGGACAACACTCCGCCGGTCGAGCCGATCAAGGCCGAAGACAAGCCCGGGCGCAACGATCCGTGTCCGTGCGGGTCGGGCAAGAAGTACAAAAAGTGCTGTGCGCTGAAGTAGTTGGCCCCCGGCGGGGTCTGTGATATACTTCGCGGCGAAACCGCCGGATTGGCCGGAAACAACTGTTTAGAAACGTTTGAGGCTACTGATGTCCACCCAAAAAACATGCAGACTCGCACTGGCCGACGGACTGGTCTTCACCGGCAAGGCGTTCGGAGCCGAAGGTTCGACCGACGGCGAAGTCGTCTTCAACACCGGGATGACCGGCTACCAGGAAGTGCTTACCGATCCGTCCTACGCCGGGCAGATCGTCACGATGACATACCCGCTGGTGGGCAACACCGGCGTCAATGTCGAGGATATCGAGAGCTTCAACAGGAAGGTGCAGGTCCGCGGATTTGTCATCAAGGAACTGTCGCCGATAGTCAGCAACTTCCGATCCGAAAAGACGCTGGATGAGTATCTCGCCGGCGAGGGGATCATGGGAATAGCCGACGTCGACACCCGGGCGCTCACCAGGCACATTCGCCTCAGCGGCGCGGTGGGCGGAGTGCTCAGCACAGAAGACGTATCCGACGCCGAACTGGTCGAACGGGCCAAAGCGTTCGGGACGATGGCCGGCAAGGACATGGTGGCCTCCGTCACTCCCGCCGAAGCCTACGACTGGCCCGAGGGCTACGCCAGCGAATTCGCCCAGGGCGCCCGCGAGCACGGCGAGAAGATATTCAACGTAGTTGCGATCGACTGCGGAGCGAAGATCAACATATTGCGGAACCTCGTCGAGTGCGGCTGCAAGGTCCGCGTAGTTCCCGCGGCGACATCGGTCGACGAAATCCTGGCTTCCAAGCCTGACGGGGTGTTTATTTCCAATGGCCCCGGCGATCCGGCCGCGGTGACCTGCACAATCAAGACCATAAAAGGCCTGATTGGAAAAATCCCGATCTTCGGCATTTGTCTCGGTCACCAGATGTTGTCCTTGGCGCTTGGGGCTGAGACATACAAACTGAAGTTCGGCCATCGCGGCATCAATCAGCCCGTACGGAACGTGGCCACCGGCAAGGTCGAAATCACCAGCCAGAATCACGGTTTCGCGGTGGATGACAAATCGCTGGCGGACACCGGCGCGCAAGTGACCCACATGAACCTGAACGACGAGACCGTCGAAGGATTCACCCATCCCGACAAGGCGCTGTTCAGCGTCCAGCATCATCCCGAAGCGTCGCCCGGACCGCACGATGCGACGTACCTGTTCGACTGCTTCCGAGACATGATGGAAAACGGGTCGGCCCCCACCGCAGAGCAGATGCACGCGGCCCAGGAAAAGCTCGCCAAGGCGTGATATCAGGCGTTGTCCATTTCGACACATAGACAAAGAGGCTCAGAGGACGACAAAGGCGAGAGGCTTTGCTGACGGCGACGACATAGACTGTGGCCGAGAGTCAGAGGACGGCAAAGGCAATTCGGCGCGGTGAGTTCTCTGAGTGCGCCTCGATGCACATCGCCGCTTTTCCGCCTTCGGCGGATACGACGATCACTACTTCTTTCCGGCCCGAAGCTTCTTCTTCGGCTTGCCTTTCCGCACGGCGTCTTGAGAATCTTGTGCTCCATGCCCGAAAGCTCGAAGTATCCGATCTCGTCGAGCATCATGTAAACGATGTTCGGCTTGTCGCCGACCGCGGGGGCGCCTGGCGAACCGCCCAGCCCCAAACCGATTGCCGAAACACCTGCGGCCTTCAGGAAATCGCGTCATTTCATCACACAGCCTCACTGTCGGTGTCAAAGAAACCGTCTTGAGGCATGGTAACGGATAGGGGACCGCTTTTCACTGGAATTGGAGCTATACGCCCACCGCCTCCTTGATCAGGTTCCCGGGCGCCTGTTTCTTGGTCACGAAATCGGCGGCGGCCACTAGCTTCTTCATGTCGTCTTTTGCGACAGTCTCGACCTTCACTCCGTCGGCGCGCACGACGTTCAGGCTGTGGAGGCTTACGGTTTCGGGATGTTTCTTGAGTTCGATCTTCACGCAGAACTCGGACTTCTTTTCGTCGACCCAGCCCTTGATCGTGATTTCGCCCTGATCGATCCTAATGGTCTCGGGTTGGAAGGACTCAATGACCGAACAGCCGGAAAGCAGGGTGGTCGATACCAACGCCGCAGTAAGTACGCACGCGATTCTATAGAGACATCCATTCACCGCACTGCACACCTGCCGTCCTTTTCGTCGGAACTGCTTCCATACTTCATCATAGCGCGATGCCGAGACGCAGCGGGGGGCGGGATCGGATAAATTATCGGCTGCCGATCAGGTCCAATGCCTGTGATTTCAAAGAGATAAGATAATTGCGGACTATTTGCCGGACTTGCCGGATTGTTCTTTGGAGGCGGTCTTCATACGCCGATTGGCCTGGGCGATTCGCTGGAGCATGTAGCTTCGCTGATTGCCGAACGTGATGTTCCAGTCCTTGCTCTGCATTCCGTGATCGAAGACCCATACCGCAGAAAGCGGGATACCGTTCGCTTCTATGGCGTTCATGAGCTCTGTGAATCGAGCCCGTTCGGCGTCTTTTCCGAGCATGAGCGGCGCTCCGAATTCCCCGATGAACAACGGCTTGCGGGCCTTGAGGGCTATCTGCTGCGCGGTGCGGATCATGCCGGGGAGGCTCTTTGCGGCCGCTGAGTATCGATTGCCCGCCTGCGGATAGGCGTGAATGCTGATCGTGTTGAAAGGCGAGGGGTTATCCCGCAGCAGCACCGTGGCGAACTGCTTTGGCGAATCGGTCTTCCAGCTCTTTTCGCTCGTATTGTGGTATGCGCTGGGGCGGGGGATGGAGTTGCCGGTGATCAGTGCTCGGTGCGGATCGTGTTTGCGTACAATCCTGGCGAACTCGGCGTAGACGGTGAGCATCGCCCTTGATGAAAGCTCATCGCGCTTGGTCCGCGTTTTGGCTGTCTTGAGTTGCGGCACGACCTTGGGGCGGTGCTTCGACGCGTTGGGCAGGTCGACGTGGAGATTGTATTCATTGCCGAATTCCCAGGCCCAGATCGCCGGCGAATCCTTGTAACGCAACACGACCTCCTTCGTGTACGTCCGGATAAACGCGATGGTCTTGCTCTTGAGATTCCCCAATTGGTCCATCGACTCGCCGACGATGTCCGGGACAGTCGACATATGCCAGAACAGCGACGGTATCAGACCGATCTCCGTTTTCTCGGCCGCTTTGACCACGCCGTCGAGAAGCTTGAAGTACGCCTCCTTGTCTTGCAGGTACAGGTCCCAGTCGATCGGCCAGAATCCGCACGCCATGAACCGCACAAACGGGATCTTCGCCTTCGAGAGGTTTTTCAGTCCCGTGCGGTAGGAGTCATCCGACGGATTCTTCACTCTCCGGTAGAACAGGCTGAAGTAGTTGGCCCCGATACCGCGATAGGGTTTGCCGCGCAACGTCAGCACGCCTCGCCTTACCGACAATCCGTGCGGTTGCGGATTTGCTTTCACCGATTCAGCAAGGCAACCGATCTGGACGATCAGCACAACTGCGGCGAACGCCGGGAGCCGTAGATTGCATTGGGTCATATCAGTTCCTCGGCGTCATTAGCTCTTTCAGGCGGATCTTCCGGAGGTCGGCGTAGCTGATAGTGTTTGTATGTCATGTCAATCTGTCTTTGCCTTGACCCCTGATACTCTTCGGATGACTTCGATCTCCTTCGGATCGTACGGCGTGCCGTCGACGTCGCGGAAAATGTCGGTGAACCAGACCTTCGGCTCCGGCGTGCCGGGCCTGGAGCCCCATTGGAAGTGGCCCTGGCACTTGCCGTGGACCAGGCCCCAACTGTACGAGCCGATCTTCCTGGCTTTCAGGACCGGCAGCGTTCGGGCGAATATGTCCTTGATGACTCGCGTGCCGCGAATGCGGACCATCCATTCGGTGCATATCACCGGCCGGCCGGTCTCCTTGAACCTCTGGGGATCGGGGATCGGATATTGGTGGAACGTGATGACGTCCGAGTTGGCGAGCATTATCTCGGTCTCGGCCTTATTGTTGTTCCAGACCCCGGCGGTGATCGGCTGGCTGACCTCGATTTCGCGGGCCCATTTGAAGACCTCTTTCAGCAGCGGGAGGGTTTTGTTGCCGATCCCGCCGTTTGTCGGCTCGTTGTACATGTCCCAGGCGATGATTCGCTTGTCGTCCTTGAAGGCGCCCATGAAATCCAGCACGTAGGCCCGCAATCGCGGCCAGGCGGATTTGTCCAGCACGCGGCTGTGTCCCGGGCTGGGCGACCAGTTGTAGAAGAACACGCCCTGGATCGGGGCGTCCTGCTTGCCGAGATAGGGGTTCTTGCGCTTCCACGGGTCTTTCTGGCGGCCGAACGCGCAGTTGTCGAAGAATTGCGGCATGACGGTAAGCCCATGTTTGTCAGCGATCTCAAGGAACTGCCCGAACCGCTTCTTGTACGCTTCGGGATTGTTCTCCCAAACCAGGTACTGCATCAATATGTGGATCGAGTTGTATCCCACGTCCTCGGCCAGCGCCAGCTCCTTGTCGATGATCTTGGCGTCAAAAGTATCGGCCTGCCAGAACTCCACGGAGTTCGACGCATAACTCGGCAGGTAGTTGCACCCGTTAATCCAGGGCCGGGAGTTGTACCACTTCCAGGCTCTTTCCTTCGACCAACGGGGATCGGCGGGTTTTTCGGCCGGTTTGTTTTCGGCCATCGACAACCCGAGAATACATAAGAAGGAAACGACCAACGATGCCGCGATAAAGTGTTTTCCATTCATGATCCGTTTATCTCCTGACGCACGCTGATCGGGCTGGTGTCGACTGAAGCCGTCCGCTGTCCTGGTAAGCATGCTGAAGCACGCTCAAAACAATAACAGAAGGGGGGGTGCGGCGTCCACTACCGGGCCCGACCTGAAGGTCGGGTCTATTCCGGCCTCCGACCGGGCGAAAAGACCCGTGAACGGGCCTCGGCGTCAACGGCGGGGCGATCGCACGCCCGTCAGCACGCGCCGGCGCCAGGTCGCCACCGGCCAGTCTGCAGGTCGTAGAAGCGACCGGCCGCTTTTTACCCGCTTGCCCCTGACTCCTTTGGAGAATCTGTCTGCAGGTTGTCCAGATGATGGTTGACATGCATTCACCGAGAGGTTGTCTTGGCGTCTATGTTTCCAAGGCGCGTATCATCCCGATTGTTCGAAGCGTTGTCAGGCCAGGCTCTGTCTGAAAAGTCTGACGCAGGCCCGAGAGTGCGGGACTCTCTCGACTGACAAGGACGGCGAAGCAGGCGATGACCTGGCGCTGTCGATGCAGCCGGACGCCGCCGGACGTGCGAAGACCCGATCGAAGCCCGTCACTGCCTTTTCAGACAGAGCCTGGCCTCGGGCGGAAATGTCACCGCCGTCGAGTCCGCTTCCAGCGGGCTTTTGCCCGGCCGCAGGCCGGAATAGACCGGTGGTTCACCGCCGGGCAAGTCGCCCGCGCCACCCCCTTTCACTCAGCGTGCTTCAGCACGCTTGTACTGGTTCGATACGCTCCAGCCGATCGTGAGCGTTGTCGCCGGCATGGCGCCGGCGCTGATTGCGGACATAGTCCAGCACCCACTGAAGATCCTTCAGGCCGAAACTGACCACGCCGTATCCGCTCTGCCATTGCAGGGTTTGGCGGCTGGCGATTTCGTGGTTAATGTAGTGGCTTGAGGATCCTTTCAACTCACCGATCCACTCGCTCGGCTGCAAGGTTGGCGGGACGCTGACAACCAGATGGACATGATCGTCCGTACCGCCGATTCCGTGTACGCAGACTCCGGGCGTTTGGGCGGCCTTGCCTCGGAGGAAGCGATGCAACTGCATTTCGATCTGATCTCGGATGACAGGTCTGCTGTCCTTGACATGCCACGTGAGATGAAGATTGATTTCGCTGTACGCTCGCAGAGACATAGTCGCAACTCCCGGCTAAAGCCGTCGATCGTATTGGGTAAGCGTGCTGAAGCACGCTGGACGACAATAACAAAAAGGGGGAGTAGTGTCCACCGGCCCCGACCTGAAGGTCGGGTCTATTCCGGCCTCCGGCCGGGCGAAAAGACCCGTGAACGGGCCTCGGCGTCAACGGCGGGGGGATCGCACGCCCGTTTAGCACGCGCCGGCGCCAGGGCGTTTGCTGTCCAGCCGATCAAGTTGGCAGTGTGAACGGAGCACGGTATTCTTTGCTTGTCAGGGCGTTGGCTTTCTTTGCGATTTCTGTTGGCCCGGTGAAGACCTCTTTCCCGGCGTCGAGTTGCAATGGGGCGCCGATCAGCATTGGGGTCTTGTTCGTGTCGACCTTGTTGATCTTCAGGTGCGCCTTCATCGACTCCCATCTTTCCGCGAAGAACGGGTTTGTCTTCATCGCTTCGATCTGTTCGCCGTAGCAGTTGTCCTCCGGGGCGGCGACTTTGCCGAGCTTGTACGAGATGTTGGCCAGGTGGCACATCGCCGTCGAGAGCCTTCCGATCGCGATGTCGGCCCGCAGGCCTTCGTGTTTGCGGGAGCGGACGGCGTCTATGAAGTTCACGAAGTGCGACCTGCCGCCGCCGTCGCCGGGATACTTCTTGATCAGCTTGCCGGAGTTGTCGCAGGTCGATCCGCCGCCGCGCCCGCCCAGGAAATATCCGCCTTCGCACTTGACGTAGATCGCGGCTGTCTTGCCCTTGATCGCGTCCGAGCCGCGTTTGCCGGGGATCGCAGGCAGATTGCGCGACTCCCAGAAGATCGGGATGTTGTCGTCGTAGAGATACGCCGCCAGGACGGTGTTGGGGGTCTGCCCGTCGTCGTCATACGCCCGGCCGCCGAACATGAACACGCGATCCGGCAGGCGGTCGATCCCGGCGACCCAGCGGGCCATGTCTATCTGGTGATTGCCCAGGTTGCAGACCTCGCCTGCGCCGAAATCCCACTGCCAGTGCCAGTCGTAGTGGAATCGCTTTCGCATCAGCGGTTTCTTCGGCGCCGGGCCGACGTAGACGTCGTAATTGACCGATTTCGGAGGCGTCTGCGGGCCGGAGACCTTGCCGATATTGCCGCGAGGCTTGTTCCAGTACGCGTGGATGAACTCGATCTTGCCTAGCTTGCCGGCCTGGATGTCGGGAACGAGGGCCCGCATGCCGATGTCGCTGCGGTTCTGCGTTCCGGACTGAACGATCAGCTTCTTCTTCCGTGCGGCCGCCAGCATGAGCTGACCTTCCTGGAGCGTGTGGCAGACCGGTTTCTCCACGTAGACATCCTTTCCGGCGTCGAGGGCCAGCAGGGACCCGTAACCGTTCCAGTGGACCGGTGTGGCGAATGCGACAACGTCGATATCCTTGTTTTCCAGCAGCTTGCGGACGTCGTCGTAACGCTGGACCTTGGTCTTTGTGCTCTTGTCCAGATCGTCGGCGACGCGAGTGAGGATCGCGTTGTCGGCGTCGCACAGCGCGGTGACTCGCACGCCGGGTACTCTGCGGAGCCCGCCTATCAGCCCCTTGCCGCGCGAGTTGAAGCCCACGACGGCGACGCGAATGTCGCTGTTGGCGCCGAGCACTCTATCGGTAGGGAGTATTGATGTCGCCAGCCCTGCGGCGAAAGTTGTCTTGACGAATTTGCGTCGTGTGATCTTGTTCATTTTCAGAGTCCTTTAGCTGTCGGCTGGGTCACTGGAGTGACCAGTCCGGGGGCTACTGACCGGGGCGCTGCCAGGGGATCTTGTCGGCTTCGGCTACGTGCTTCGCCAGTGCGTCGCTGAGGCGTTTGTAGGCTTCGTGATCTTCGCCGAGCGGTTTGCGTTCGCCGGGGTCGGCGTCCAGGTCGTACAGCTTCATCTTCTCGTCCTGGCGGTTCTGGGTCAGTTTGTATTGCTTGTGTCGGACGGCGTAGTATATCTTGCCCTTGTATCGCCCGCCTTCGAGTCGCATCCAGAACAGGTGCCGCTCGGGGATCTCGAACTTCTTTCCCAGCAGGCCGTCGAGCAGACCTACGCCGTCGATCTTGTGGGGTATCTTCGCCCCGGCGGCCTGGCAGATCGTCGGGAACAGGTCCATCGTCATCGCGACCTGGTCGAACTTGGCTCCCGGTTTGATCTTGCCGGGCCAGACCGCGCAGGTCGGAACGCGAATTCCGCCTTCATCCATCTGCTGCTTGGCGCCCTTGAGTCCGCCGTTGTTGGCTCCTACGTTGCCCTGTCCGCCATTGTCGGATGAGAAGATGACAAGCGTGTTGTCGGCCTGTCCGTTGGCTTTCAGGGCGGCGATCACCTTGCCGATCCCGTCATCGAGATGCTCGATCAACGCCACCAGTCTCGCACGCTTGTTGGATATGCCCGTTTCGCGGGCCTTGACCTTCTCGAACCAGTCCTTCGGCGGCTGGATCGGGGTATGCGGGGCGTTGTACGCCAGGTAGAGGAAGAACGGCTGATTCGGGCATTTGGCCCGGTCCTTGAGGTGGTCGATCGCCCACTGGCTGAACAGGTCGGTCGCGTGGCCCTTCGGATCGATGGTCTTCTCGCCGAGGGTCATGTAGTTGATCCCGTGCCGACGGTGCTTGTAGTAGTCGTCCATCATGTCGCCGAGGTAGCCGTGGAAATGATCGAACCCGCGCGGGATCGGCGTGTTTGGCGCCTTCAGTCCGAGATGCCACTTGCCGACGATCGCGGTGTGGTAGCCGGCGGGTTTCAGCAGCTTCGGCAGCAGCACAGCCTCTGCGGTCAGGTGGCCCCAGTTGCTGCGTTTGTGGGTGCGTATCACGCCGGGCACGCCGACCAGGTCGGGATAGCGTCCGGTAAGCAGGGCCGCTCGGGTGGGCGAGCAGACCGGGCAGTTGGCGTAGAAGTTGTCCATACGCACGCCGGCGGACATCAGGGCGTCCATATGCGGGGTCCTTAAGTCCCCGGCTCCGTAGGATGACAGGTCGCCGTATCCCTGATCGTCGGTCAGGATCATTATGATGTTGGGCTTTGACGGTTTATCGGCCGCGACGACAGTGCGGGGCAGGGCCATCGCGGCCGCCGACAGCGACATGGTCTTGATGAAGTCTCGACGTGTGAAATTGCGGATCATCGGCGGTTCTCCTGCGTTTATGGTCTTGCCCACTGGGGCGGGTCTTTCAATCGGTAGAGCATTTCGCCGGCCTTGGGCACATAAAGCCTGCCTTCGTCCTCGGCGCCCCGCCAGTAGCTGATGTCGATGTCAGACGGGTTGCGATAGCCCAGGTTGATCTCCCCGCACACGTCTTGGGGGATGCCGGTCGCCAGCGTTACGTTTATTCGCGGTTTCTCTACGCCGCCAGAGTACGTTCCGATCCCGCGCACGTGGGTCGAGTGGGCCAGCACGCCCCAGGGATAGTCCTTGAACTTGTCCCACTGCCTTAGGAAATACTCCAGCGTATGGTAGCCGACTTCGCGGATCACCGCTCCGTGGGCCTCTGCGATTTCGGTTATGTGCGGGGCGTATATGATCAATTCGCCGCCGTCGGCGACGACCGGCTCCATCTTGTACATGCACTTGGCGCCGACCCAGAGTTCATCGTACATCTCCGGCGCCCGCGACAGCACAGAATCGTACGGGGCGTCGGCGTAGGTTATGTGCGTTTGGCTCGACAGGTCCGCCGCTGCGGACCAGGCCTGGCGAAGTCCGCCGAAATACAGGCCCGCCAGATCGGCGCCTTTTACGACCATCGCCAGCAGGCACGCCGGCGTCGGGATCATGTCGGTCGCCGCGTCCAGCGTCGCGCGGACGGGCGTGTCCTTGCACCCGATCATCTTGGGAATCGTGATCAGGGCGCCGAGCCAGTGGAAGAAGTTCAGCAACTCCGGCCCGCATATGCCGGGGAAGAAGTACTTGGCGCCGCCGGAGAATCCGACGACTTCGTGCGGGAATACCGGCCCGGCGATCATCAGCAGATCGTAGTCGAGTATGCGTTTGTTAATCGTGACGTTGATGTCAAGTTCGAAACCGGCTGACGCGCCGCCGGTGATTTCGCGGATCTGATCGGCCCTCAGTACGCCGATCGTCGCCAGGGCGTCGGGGTTCATCCAGTCGTGATTGAAAACTTCCGAATCGCCGAGCACCTGGCCCCGCGCCCCCGGTTCGATGTCAAGCAGCGAGTCGATCTGCGTATCGCCCAGAGGCCGGTGCGTGCCCAGTGCGATCAGGAAATCGAGCTTGTCGGCGCGCGAGCCGATCGACTCCCGCAGGCGGCGAACGATCGTCCCCAAGGGGCAGGATCGCGTATGATCGGGGATTACGGCCAGTATGCGTTTGCCGACCGGCTCGATCCGCCGGGCCGCCGATTCGATAATCTCGGCGATCTGCTGATCGCTCAGACGTACGCCGGGCTGTCCGGAACCGATTACATCCACAGGTCTAATGCTCCTTGTTGGGGCGAAAGTCGAACCTGTATTCTACGAAACGCTCGTCTGCAGCCAACAAGAAAAGAGCTTCTAATTTGGAATTTGGGATTTGGAATTTGACGGCCACGGATTTACGTCAACGGCAAGACCAATGAGTTCAAGCTTCACAACATGGACTGCGAAGTGTCGAAGTAATGCCGCCTTCTGTTGTTAAGGTTCTACGCCGTAGCCGTTAAATTCCAAATCCCAAATTCCAAATTCCAAATTAGAGATCCCATGCTTTCCCTGAGATGCTATGGAACTTACAATTACCCTGAAGCACTTAAGGAAATCACGGATGAACGTAGTACATGTAACGCACGAAGCGGCCGAGAAGATCGGCGGGATCGGGGCTGTCATCGCGGGTCTGGTTAACGCCGAGCCGTACCGCCGGGCCGTGTCGCGGACGATCCTGATCGGACCGCTGCTGCACACCAACCAGCCGCCGGAACTTCGTCTCGGCGAGGGGGGGAGGATATTCTACAGCAGCGTCGACGGCCATGAGCCGCCTGAGTGGCGCAAGAAATTCAGCGCCATCGAGCGGACTTACGATGTAGGCATTATCTACGGAACGCGGATGGTCCACGAACCGTGCACCGGCGAAGTCGTCGAGGTCGAGGTTCTGCTGATTGATGTGTTCAGCATCAACCAGAAGCGATTGAGCCTCTTCAAGGGCGAATTGTGGAAGAAGTTCGCCATCCCGTCGGATAACTTCGAATCGGCCTGGGAGTTCGAGCAGTACGTCCGCCTGGCCGAACCCGGCTACGAGGCGCTTAGCGCCATCGGCTGGGACGACAGCAAGAAAATGACGGCGATCCTGGCCCACGAGTACATGGGCGTCCCCACCGCGCTGCAGGCGGTGCTGGACGGCGACCGCGACGTGCGAACCGTGTTCTACGCGCACGAAGTGGCGTCGGTCAGGCCCGTGCTGGAGAACACGCCGGGCCACGATACGATGTTCTACAACGTGCTTTCCCAGGTAAGCGCCCAGGGCAAGAGCGTTGAAGACGTGTTCCCGAGCGTATTGGCCAACTACAAGCATCCGCTGGTAAAGGCCGCCAGGTATCTTGACCATATCTTCGCCGTTGGCGATTACGTTGTCGACGAGCTGCGTTTCGTGGACAAGCATATCGAACGCAAGGAGATCGACCTGGTCTACAACGGCATCCCGGCAGTCAAGATTACGCTTGACGAGAAAGTCGAAAGTCGCGAGCGGATGCGCCAGTACGCCGAGAATCTCCTGGGTCAGCGCCCCACGTGGGTGATGGGGCACGTGTGCCGACCGGTGGTCAGCAAGGCGATCTGGCGCGACCTGGGCGTGCTGCACGGACTGGAGCCGATGCTGCTCGAGCGCGACGAGACGGCGGTGTTCTTCATGCTCGGCACGCTCGCCGGTCAGCGGCGGGAGCGCGACATTGCCGAGATGGAGCGCGTCTACGGCTGGCCGGTGGCGCACGAGAAGGGGTATCCCGACCTGTGCGGCGGCGAAGAGGTCCTCGGCGAGATGTTCGACTGCTTCAATCGCGATCACACCGCTGTTCGGGCGGTGCTGGTCAACCAGTGGGACTGGTCGCCGGAGTTCTGCGGACGAAGAATGCCCGAGGGAATGACGTTCGCCGACATACGACGAGGGACCGACGTTGAGTTCGGTCTCAGCGCATACGAACCGTTCGGGATCAGCCAGTTCGAGGCGTTGTGCTTCGGGGCGATCTGTCTGGTCAGCAACGTATGCGGCTGCATGGGCTTCGCGCGCCGGTCCGAGGAGGGCTCCGACTGCCAGTGCGTGCTGGAGGGCGATTTCCTTCGAGGCGGCGAGGGCTGGGACACCGAGTCGCTGCTGTCGATGAGAACCGATCAGCGCGACGCGGTCGAGGCTGAAGAGACCGCACGCCTGGCCCGGGAGCTTATCGAAATCCTGCCCCGCGACTCCGAGACGATGGCTCGCCAGATGCGGGTCGGATACGATCTGGCGTGCAGGATGAGCTGGGACTGCGTGGTCAGAGACTACTTCCTGCCGGCGCTGGTGCGAGCGGCGACGTAGAATCGCCGCCGGCGAAATGCGATATTCCGTGACAACGTGTCCGGGCGGGCGTATAATCATGTACAAGTTTTCAGGTTTTGCAACTTTTATCGATGCGAAAGGTCGATTGTCATGAAGCTATCCCCTGCGGCGGAGTTTGCGGTTCGTGGTGCGCTGGTTCTGGCGGAGAATTATGGAAACGGACCGACTACGCTGGATGCGATCTGCGAGGCTCGCGGAATGTCCAGGCAGTATCTGGTCAAGATATTCGCATCTCTCAACCGGGCCGGGCTTATCACTCCGGTCAGAGGAAAACTCGGCGGGTATCTGCTGGCCCGCGATCCCGACAGCATAAACGTGCGGGAGCTTATAGAAGCCGTGGAAGGTCCTCTTGCACTGAACTACTGCCAGCACGATCCGCCGCAATGCGATCGTGTCGAGTGCGCCCTGAGAGTGATCTGGGCGGATATTCAGCAGTACGTCGGCAACAAGCTCGAAAACACCACGCTGGGCCAATGCCTCCAGGCCGGACAAAGCGCCCTGGACGACGGGTCGAACTGCCCCGATCCCGACAGGCGCCGCATCTACGGCAATTCGAGCGACTGACCGGGCTGGAGCACGTGAACCTCGCAGCCGGCTGATTCGGCGAATGTCTCGGCGTCCCGCCGTGATCCGACGATATCTCCCCAGTGATACGGCATCGCCGCGACCGGGGCTATCTCGCCGCAGGCCCTGGCGGCTTCTTCAGCGTCAAGCGTATAGGTTCCCCCGACCGGAAGCAGGGCGAGATCTATCGAGGTCAACGACGCCATCTCCGGGGTGAGATCAGTGTCGCCGGCGTAGTATATTCTTTTGCCGTCCAGGTTTATCACCGCTCCGATCCAGTCGTTGGCCTGCGGATGGAAGCCCTTCGACAAGTTGTACGCGCAGACAGCCTCTATGCTCGCGGCGTCAATTCTCAGTTCGTCGCCGGGCGTTATCGCCTGGCCGTACCCGAGCTTCGACACCACGTCGCGCGGCGCCACAAGCACCGTCCGATCGCCGCTTACTTTCTCGATGTCCTCGGCGCTGCAGTGATCGAAATGACCGTGCGAAACCAGAACGATATCCGCGTCAGCCGGTTGCGTCGGCATCTTCCAGGGGTCTATGTAGACTACGGAACCCGGTCCGCTGATTCGGAATGAGGCGTGGTTTATCCACGTGACTGTAACAGCCATAGTGTAGCTCCTTGCAGATCCGCCGCGAGCCGCCCACTGACATTATACGCTGTATTCAGGGCCAATAGGGGCGTGAAACAAATATCGCGGCGTGAAGTTGAAATCGTACCATAAAAGTGCTATATATGTAATAGTCGCCGAACGCTCCGGTTTACAGCGTTCGGCGCTAACCTCCGAACGGTGATCGATGTTGGCGTTTACCAAGAAAACAGGATACGCACTGGTTGCAATGGGACACCTGTCGCGGCTTGACCGCGATTCGCTGGCCTCGGCGCGCCAGATCGCCGACTGCTTCGACGTGTCGACTTCGCTGCTGATGAACGTGCTGAAGGAGTTGGCGTCGGCGGGATACGTCGAGTCGGTGCGCGGATCGCGCGGCGGATATAGAATGGCGATCGATCCTGAAGACGTGAGTCTGGCAGATCTGGTCAGCCTGCTCGAGGGTCCGGTTAAACTCGCCGAGTGCATGACCGAAACTGCGAATGAAGGCCAATGCACCTGCCAGGTGATGGCTCGATGTCCGGTGACCGATCCTGTGCATCGCGTGCAGCGCAAACTCAAGGACTTCCTGTCCAGCGTGACGCTTGGAGAGATAGTCAAGCCCGCGGGCGCACTTGATAATGAATAAAGGATGACGTAAATGGCTCTGCAGCTTCCGATATATTTCGACCACAACGCCACAACGCCGGTCGACAATCGCGTTTTCGACGCGATGGCGCCGTACTTCACCGAGCATTTCGGAAACGCCGCCAGTCGCAATCATCCGTTCGGCTGGAAGGCCGAGGCCGGCGTGGAAAACGCACGCGGGCAGGTCGCCGACCTGATAGGGGCCGGGGCGAAGGATATCGTCATCACCTCGGGCGCCACCGAATCGGACAACCTTGCGATCAAGGGCGTCGCCGAGATGTATCGCGACAAGGGCGATCATATCATCACGTGCGTTTCGGAGCACAAGGCCGTCGTCGATCCGTGCAAGCGGCTGGCTGAAGACGGCTTCGAGATCACCTGGCTGACGCCCGACGAATTCGGGCGCGTCTCGGCCCAACAGGTCGCCGAGGCGATAACCGACCGGACGATCCTTATTTCGATAATGGCCGCCAACAACGAAGTCGGAACGATAAACCCGATCGCAGAGATCGGCTCGGTCGCTCGCGATCGAGGAGTGTTCTTTCACACCGACGCGACCCAGGCCGCCGGCAAGATGCCGATCGACGTCGACGAGATGAAGATCGACCTTCTGAGCATGTCGGCCCACAAGATATACGGCCCCAAAGGCGTCGGATGCCTGTACGTTCGCAGGCGAAACCCGCGAGTTCGCTTGCGGTGCCAGATGGACGGCGGCGGACACGAGCGCGGCATGCGCAGCGGCACGCTCAACGTGCCCGGAATCGTGGGGCTCGGAGAAGCCTGCAGCGTCGCCGCGGCGGAGATGGACCCTGAGACCCAGCGGCTGACGGCCCTGCGGGACCGCCTGCAGGACGGCATAAGCGGCGGACTGGATTTCGTAACGCTTAACGGGCACCCGACCGATCGCCTGGCGGGAACGGCGAACCTGTCGTTCGCCTACGTTGAAGGCGAGGCCCTGATGATGAAGATCAAGGATATCGCCGTTTCGTCCGGATCGGCGTGCACCAGCGCGTCGCTCGAGCCGAGCTACGTGCTCCGGGCGATGGGCGTAACCGACGCACTGGCCCACAGCTCGATCCGTTTCAGCCTCGGGCGCGGCACGACGGAGGAGGAAGTGGACTACGCGATCGGGCAGGTGATAAAGGCGGTGACCGAACTGCGGGAGCTCAGCCCGCTTTACGAACTGGCGATGGAGCAACAGAACTAGCGAACCCGAGAGGTTTTTTTACTATGGCTTACAGCGACAAAGTTATGGACCATTTCAGCAACCCGCGAAACGTCGGGGCGCTGGACAAGAATTCGTCCCACGTGGGAACAGGCATCGTAGGCGCGCCGGAGTGCGGCGACGTGATGAAACTGCAGATCGAGGTCGACGACGACGGGCAGATTGTAGACGCCAAGTTCAAGACCTTCGGCTGCGGTTCTGCGATCGCCGCCAGTTCGCTGGCGACCGAATGGCTCAAGGGCAAGGATCTCGATCAGGCGACCGAACTGAAGAACACCGAAATTGCAAGCGAACTGTCTCTGCCGCCTGTGAAGATTCACTGTTCGGTGCTGGCTGAAGACGCAATCCACGCCGCGATCCAGGACTGGAAGCGGAAGAACGGCAAATAGGCCCGACAGGGCGAGGAGTCATATTATGGCGATCACGATAACGCAGGCAGCCGCAGCGAAGATAAAGGAAGCGTTCGAGGCTAACGACATGCCCGAGAACTCATGCCTTCGCGTCGGCATCAAGGGCGGGGGATGCAGCGGGTTCAGCTACACGCTCGACGTGGCGGCCGAGCCGGAAGCCGCCGACGAGGTCTTCCAGGCCGACGGACTGAGGCTGGTCTGCGATCCCAAGAGCTATCTCTATCTCAGCGGCACGGAAGTCGACTACAGCGACGATCTGCTGAAGGGCGGTTTCGTGTTCAACAATCCCAACGCCAAGGCAAGTTGCGGATGCGGAGCGAGCTTCTCGGCCTAAGGCGTCCCCGCGTGAAAGGGAATCATGACTGAACTGCACGAAAAGGCCGCTCCGGTCAAATGCACCCATTGCGACAAGACCATGAGCACCCCGGTGGTCTGCGACTACTGCCACACGATAGGGCCCAACGCCGCGGTGGTCGATCACTTCACGCTGCTGGGGCTTCCAAGGCGCTTCGATCTGGACACCGCCGAGATTCACCGAAAGTTCCTGGCCCTGTCGCGCCACGCTCATCCGGACTTCCACGCCGGCGACACCCCGGAAGTTCAGCAGTTGCACCTGCAGGTTTCGGCGGCCCTGAACCAGGCGTATCAAACGCTGAAGGACCCCGCCGCACGGGCGGCGTATCTGCTCGGGCTGCTGGGCGGCAGGAGTTCGGCAGACGACAAGTCGGTGCCCGACGGATTCCTGGGTACGATGATGATGATGCAGGAGGAGCTGGCCGACGCGATATCAGACGGCGACAAGGCGGAGATCGCGCGAATCGCCGATGTGCTCAAAACCCAGCATGACGGGCTGATCCGACGGATCGGCCTACTGTTCGAACAGCACCAGGAAGCGGTGTCCTGCAAGGCGGTCGTTGACGATCTGCTCGGCGAACTGCGGCAACAACTCAATGCCGTTTCTTACGCGAAGAAACTGCTTTCGCAGGCGATCGATGCGGAGGATTCTCATGAGTGACGATCTTATACTCGGAATCGACCTGGGAACCACCAACTCGCTGGCGGCGATCATGACCCCCGGCGGCCCGGAGATCATCCGCGACGCCGAAGGCCAGTCCCTGGTTCCAAGCGTGATCGCCTTCAGCGACGGGAAAGTGACCGTCGGGGCCGAAGCGCGGGCCCACGCTGTCGAGAATCCCACCGCGACTGTCTACTCGGTCAAACGCCTCATGGGCAAGAGCGTCTCGGACCTGATCGGCCGGGCCGAGGACCTGCCGTACGAAGTCGTTCCGGGAAACCACGAAACCGTTTGCGTCAATGTGCGGGGGCGCCGCATGACTCCGCAGGAGCTGTCGGCGATAATACTCCGCGACATCAAGTCCCGGGCCGAATCCGTATGCGGATCGGGAACGAAGATCTCACGGGCGGTCATCACAGTTCCGGCGTATTTCGACGATTCACAGCGCCAGGCCACTCGCGACGCCGGTCGAATCGCCGGTCTGGAGGTCTGCAGGATCGTCAACGAACCGACGGCCGCCGCGCTGGCCTACGGACTCGACCGCGCCGAAGACGCATGCATCGCGGTCTACGATCTCGGCGGCGGAACATTCGATGTTTCGATCCTCAGGGTCTCGGGAGGGGTGTTCGAAGTCCTAAGCACCCAGGGCGACACTCAACTCGGCGGCGACGATCTCGACCGTGAGTTGATAAACCTGCTGACCGGTGAAATACGAAAGGAATTCGGCGAAGAACTCACGTTCCCGCCGTCCACCCGCCAGGCGCTGCGGACCTTCGCCGAGGCCGCGAAGATGCGGCTGTCGAGCGAAGACGATGCGACCGTCGAAGTGTCGCTCGGCGGCGGGAGGGTCTTCAGGCGGACGATAACCCGCGACGAGTTTGAATCGCTGGCCGCCGGGTGGGTCGATCACACGATAGAGCACTGCGCCCGGGCTCTGCGGGATGCGGGGTTGGGGCCGAAGGACATCGATCAGGTCGTTATGGTCGGCGGCTCCACGCGCGTGCCGCTTGTCCGCGCCAAGACCAGGGAGTTTTTCGAGCGTGAGCCTTACACCGCGGTGAATCCCGACGAGATCGTGGCCCTCGGGGCCGCGGTCCAGGCCGGGATCCTCGCCGGAATCAAGCGCGACACTCTGCTATTGGACGTGACGCCGCTGTCGCTGGGCATAGAAACCCTCGGCGGGGCGGTCGGGAAACTGATCATGCGCAATTCGACGGTTCCCTGCCAGGCCGCCGAAACGTTCAGCACCTATGTCGACGGGCAGACGTCGGTCGACATCCACGTGCTCCAGGGCGAACGCGAACTGGCCAAAGACTGCCGCTCGCTGGGCAAGTTCCAACTGACCGGGATCCCTCCGATGCCGGCAGGGGCTCCAAGAGTCGAGGTCACGTTCCTGCTCGACGCCAACGGAATTCTCGACGTGTCGGCCAGGGAGCTTCGCAGCGGAAAAGCCGCCTCTGTGCAGATCACCCCGGCCCACGGCCTGACGCGCGACGAGGTCGACGCCATGGTCAATGAATCGTACGCACACGCTGTCGAAGACCTGAACGCTCACCGCCTGATCGACCTGAGGAACGAATCGCAGCGGATTCTGGACGCGATTGACAAGGCGGTCGGGGCTGCCGGCGGCGCCCTTGGCGATCAGCAGCGGCAGACGCTCGACGCGGCGGTCGCCGACCTGAAGGCCAAGAGACAGGGCGAGGATTGCGACGCGATTTACCAGGCTATGGGCGCGGCGAACGATGCGGCGACGCCGCTTACCGAGGCCCAGATGGACCAGGTGCTGTCCAAGACGATCAAGGGCCGCAAAATGGACGAGGTCTGAGGCTCCGATGCCAAAGTACAATGTAACATTCAAACCGCTGAACAAGACGATTTCGGTCGATCCGGACGATTTCCCCTACGGCAATCACGGCAAGCCCGGCAGTCTGCTCGATATCGCACTGGCCAACGATATCCCAATCGAGTGCGCCTGCGGCGGGGTGGGAGTTTGCGGGACCTGTCACGTGATCGTCGAGGAGGGGTCCGACAATCTCACCGAGGCTGACGACGACGAATACGACACCGTCGATCAGGTCCCGGGCAATGCCTTGGACAGCCGTCTGGCGTGCGTGGCGGTGGTGCGGGGCGACGTGACGGTGAGCATACCGCACTGGAACCGCAACGCCGTGTCGGAACACGGATGATCGGAGGCGCTCTATGCCGGCATTGAAATGGACGGACGTCGACGAAATCGGTTTTGAACTGAGCGAGAAGTTCCCGGACATCGATCCGCTGGGCGTGCGATTCACCGACATGCACAAGATGGCGATCGCACTGCCCGATTTCGACGACGATCCGAACGCATCAAGTGAGGGGGTCCTCGAAGCGATCCAGATGTCCTGGCTCGAATACTCCCGAGAGGGTTAGAACAGCGGACCGGTGGATTCGTCGGGTATGTATCCGTGTTCGTGGAAATACTGAATCGCCTGGTTTGTCGAACTGAAGACCTTTGTGGCCGTTTCGGTGACGAACGGCGACGGTTCAGCCTCGGATTTCCAGATCACGAACACCTCCCTGGTCGCCTCGTGGGCGTGCTGGAGCTCCCGCTCGACCCCGCTCGACAGGCCGGGGCGTCCGTCGGCAAGCGCCGGCGCCAGCGAAACGATCATGTCCGCCTGATCTATCAGCTTGAAGTCGCGAGCGTAAATCTGCCCGTCGATGTCGGCGATGATGTCCAGCAGTTGGGCGGTGTCAAGCGAGACCTTCTTCCCGGGCGGTCCGGTTTCGACTGTGCGAAGTCCCTTCTGGGCGGCCTCGATCGCCAGGTTGGTCAGGTGCTTCTCCTCCAGGTCGCCGGGGTCAAAGCAGGTGAAGCACCGCTTCAGTTCGCGGCGGAAGCAGTCGATTTCGCCCAGCAGGTCAGGCATGTCGGCAACGTGCGACATCGGGAAGCTGATGTAGGCCTTCTTCTTCTGCGGCCGGAAGATCAGGTCAACGGCGGCCTGGGCGGTGCTGTCGTCGGCGCCGACGGCCATTATGTAGCAGCATCCGTGTCCGCGGACGATCTGGCTGAGCAGCTCGGTCGCGAGGATCTCCTCCTCTCGCCAGACCATTATGTCCTTCAGCGTGTGCTGGCGATGTCCGTCGCGCAGCAGGCGAAAGTGCGTTCTGTCGACGTTGTCGACCATCACGATGTACAGATCGGCGTTCAGTTCGCCCATGAGATCGTGATCGAAAGCCGAGAACAGCCCGTGTCGCCAGCGGAATGTCGCGTGGGTGTTGACCAGCACGTTCGGGCGCGACTTGCAGGTCGCCAGCACGTCCTTGAACACGCTTCGCCGCAGCGAGTTGAGGCGGGAAAGCGGCAGGTCGAGAATCCGGCCGGGCAGAACGTCGGGCGCTTCGGCGTACATCATGTCGCCGATGTTCAGAGTCGTCAGGTCGAAACCCTGCCGGATCGCCAGTTCGGCGACCCGGCTTGCGAACGCCTTCTTGTCCAGTCCGACTTGTCCGGTTACGACTATTCGCATGGTACCGCTACAGACCCGCCGGCTGGGTTGTCGTTGTGGGGCTGATCCTGTCGAGCCGTCTCTGCAGGCGCTCGCATCGCGTCTTGTAAAGATCCCGTTCGATTGCGGCCGTCTTGAGGACTCTGAGATCCTCGGCCTGCATCTTGGCGGTGAACGTCAGCTTTCTGAGCTCATCCCGGAGCGTTGCGGCGGGCTTGTTGCTGCGCTTGAGTTCGGCGTTTTCGGCTTCGACGAGTTTCAGACGCTGTCGGAGCGTCCTGATCTGCTCCTGCAATTGGACGATGTCCCGGTCCGCGGCGCCGTCGGTCTTGGCCGCTGCGCCGACCGGAGGTTCTGTCGCCGGTTTGGGCGCCGGTTTGGGATTGGCTTTCGCCATCGGATTGGGCCACTTCAGGTCCCATTGCGGCCGGCAGCCGACTGGGGCCGAAAGGGCGACGATGCAGGTCAGCAGGATTATCTTTCGCATGCCGGGAGCATACCCTCGGACATCGAGCATTGCAAGTTGCGCCGGAAATCAATCATGGATCCGGCGACGGCGAAAATCCTAGCGGCGCGTCTCTTTGAGCGTCTTTTCGATGATCTGTTCGAGGTTCGCCCGGGCGTCCTTTGAGACGATCCCGCCGCTCTTGTCGAGGACCCATACCGAAGGGATCGTCGCCACGCCGTACTTCAGCCCGGTCGGATCGGACCAGTACTTGCCGCTGTAGGTGTGAATCCAGTCCAGTTTGTACTTGGCCACGAACTTGGTCAGCATCTCCTTCTTGCCTTTGCGATCGAAGCTGATGCCCACGAACTGGACGCCCTTGTTCTTGTACTTCTCGTAGACCTCCTTCATGTGCGGGATGGATCTGATGCAAGGCCCGCACCAGGTGGCCCAGAAATCCAGGACGACGACTTTGCCCCGCAGGTCCTTGGGGAGATTCAGCGACCACCCGTTCAGTTTCGTGAGTTTCGCATGGAACTTCGGGCGCCTGCCGATGCTCAGGAGAAATGTAATGACTCCCGGCGATTCGCTGTATTCATCTTCGAGCACAGTCGCCAGTTCGTCGCGGAGTTTCGTGAGATTGGCCGATGACGCCAGGATCGTTCCCCGCACGATCACGGTTGCTCGAGTCTTGGGACCGGTGTGGCGCTTGAGGTAGGCGCGGATCTGTTTTTCGGCGTCTTTGGCTATGCTGCCCGGGGCCGGGACGATTCGCCATTGCGTGACCACATAATCGGCCTGGGCCTTCTGCCTGGCGGTGGTCTTGGACTGCAGTATGCGATTCGCGATCGCCAGGAGCTGGGTCTTGTTGGCCTGGCAGGGGTTGATCTTCTGCAGGAATCCGGCGGCCTCCAGCATCATTCCCCGCACGTGAATGAGTCCCGGTGCGCCGGGATACTGATTCTCGGCGGATTGCCCAAGCTGCATTGTCTCGGCGGCCTGGCTTGTCATTATCTGTATGAACTGAGCCTGGGACTTCGGCTTGATCTTCGGGCTGAAGTTCGCGTTCATCCTGGCCAGCAGGGCCGGCGGGACATCTCTCGGCGGAGCTGCAGTCTGTCCATGGCATATTGCGCCCATTGAAACGAGCGACAGCATCAGAATACAGAGGATATTGCGGCGATGGTTTTTCACGATGCTCTCCTTTCCCTGCGGAGGATGAAGCTCTGGAGGTTGTCAGTGTTGCCTACAGATCATTATATCATCAACTCAGACCTCGCTCAGTATATCGGCGATAATGGTGTTTGACACTAACATTACGCCGGGTGCTATGCGGATTCGCTCGTTGTCGACGAGAATAGCGCCCTGATCTCGATAGCGTCCTATCACCGGCCCGAAGGCCTCGGTCGGATCCGAGCCGAACCTCTCGACAAACGCCTGTCGGTCGACGCCGTCGTTCATCCGCAGCGCCAGCATCATAGTCTCGCCCATTTCGGCCCGTCCGGTCAGCTTTTCCGATTCATGCGGCGGCTGACGATCGTCCTGCAGAGCTTGAACGTACGCCGCGACGTCTGGCTTGTTCGTTCGTCTGACGCCGCTGACGTAGCTGGCGGCCGCCGGTCCGACGCCGAGATAAGCCTCGTTTCGCCAGTACGTCAGATTGTGTCTGCATTGCATGCCCGGTGCGGCGAAATTGGATATCTCGTACTGCTTAAGTCCCGCCGCTCCAGCGGTTTGAACCGCGACTCGATAGCAGTCGGCCTGTTGCGATTCACCCATCTCGACGAACTGTCCGCTGCGCCGCAGCCTGCCTATGTCGGTGTTCGGCTCCACCGTAAGTGCATAGCAACTCAGGTGTTCGGGCTCCAGGCTTAACGCTTCGTCCAGCGAGAAACGCCAGGAGTCGAGATCCTGGCCCGGCGCGGCGCAGATCAGGTCGAGCCCCAGCCTGGCGATCCCCTCGCCGCGAAGCGTTTCCCACGCGGTTTTGATTCGCTGGGGATCGTGTAGTCTGCCCAGCGCCTTAAGCTCGGCCTGAACGAACGACTGTGCCCCGATATTGACTCGGTTCACTCCCGCCTTGCTCAGTATTGCCGCGATTTGGGGCGTTATTGTGCACGGATTCGCCTCAACGCTGAATTCCGTGCCGTCGTCGCCGTACTGAGCCAGCTTGGCCAGTAGTTTCCCCAGGAGCGTGGGCTCCAGTGCGGTAGGCGTGCCGCCACCAACGAAAATGGTGTCAAGCGGCCTTGCGATAACGTGCTCGAATCGCTCCAGTTCAAGCTCGATCGCCGCCAGGCAGGGCTCGGCAAGCTCGATCGAATCCGCCAGCGAGTAGAAGTCGCAGTAGCCGCACTTGCTCAGGCAGAACGGCACGTGCGCATAAAGCGCCCCAACCGATTGGAGCGGGGCGTTATTGGAGCCTTGATTTTGCATCGAAACCTTCGCGTTATTATGCTTGCATCAAATCCGAGTGATTATACAATAAAGATCATCGGCCACACAGGGCATGGTGATGTGGCGTTCGTTCAAGGCGCAAGGATACACAGAGGACTCCCAATGGATGTTAATCTTGTAATGTTCAAGCCGGACGGTCAGAGAAAAGACTTCCCGCTGACCAACACTGTTTCCGTCGTCGGTCGGGGCGAAGAGTGCGAACTGCAGATACCTCTGCTGAACGTATCCCGGCGCCACTCGGAGATTCGTCTCGACGGAGAGATCATTCGAGTTAAGGACCTGGCCTCCAGCAACGGGACCTATCTCAACAATCAGCGAATAAGCGAAGGTGAACTGTCGGCCGGAGATCGCCTGTCGATCGGTCCGATCGTCTTCACCGTTCAGGTCGACGGACAGCCCGGCGAAGTCGCCCCTGTCAAGAGCGAGGGACAGGTGGTGGCCGAAGGCTCCGCCGTCGACGGCGCCACGGTTGTCACCGAAGAAGTGCCGGTCGCAGAATCGGCCCCCGCCCCCGCGGAAAACGTCGCCGCCGAGCCGACGGTAATCGTCGAACCTGTCGAGCCTGAAGTAGTGCAGGCCGCGGAAGTAGTCCAACCGGCGCCCGCCCCCGCTCCGGCCCCCGCAGAGAAGGCTCCGGGCGAACCGCTCGATCCGATTTCCGCCCTCGAGGCTCTCGCCGCCGAAAGCCGCAAGAAGGGCAACTAGGTTTCTCTGGGGCTAGTCGAGAAGTGTGAATCTCCGTCCGCGACCTCTTCAGGTCGCGGTGCGCCTTGAGGCCCTCCGGCCGATAGGAAATCCTGGAGAATCACCGCCGCGGCGATCGCGTCCTGGCGCGCCTTCTTTTTCTTCCTGGTGAACGTCCCGGCCAGCGCCTGATCGGCCTGAAAACTCGAGAGCCTCTCATCCCACAGCCTCACGTCAAGCTCCGTTCGATCGGCGAGGTCCGCGGCGAACTGTCTGGCGAGCTTCCCCTGGGGACCCTCGGTGTCGTCCATGTTCAAAGGCCAGCCCACCACCGCTCCGGCGGCTCGGTGTTCGGAGGCCAGTTCAGTCAGCTTCGCCGCGATATGATCGAAATCAGCCGACTCCAGAACACTCAGCGGAGTCGCGATCGACACTGAAGCATCTCCCACGGCGACCCCGATGCGCTTGGTTCCGTGATCGATTCCCAGCCATCTTCCCATTACGAGTACTTCCCGGGCGATTTTTTTTCGATCATCGCCAGAAGCTCCTTGAGCCTCTGCGAATCGGACTTCTTGCAGATCAGTGTCGCGTCGGGGCTGTGTACTATCACGCAGTCGTCCATTCCGATCACCGCCAGGAGGTGATCGTCTTCGCTGACTATCACGTTGCGGCAACTGTCCAGCAGCACGGTGGTGCTGGCGATGACGGCGTTTCCGAGATCGTCTCCTTCGGCGATGTTCTCAATCGCCGGCCAGGACCCTATGTCCAGCCACTGGCAGTACAGGGGGACCATTCGGACCTTGTCGGCTTTCTCCATCACCGCGTAGTCGATGCTGATCTTCTCGAGTTGCGGGTATATCTCGCCCATCAGTTCGGTGATGTCTTCGCCTGCGGCGACCGCTTCGGTGATGGGGCTGAGCTTCTCCAGCGAGTCGGGCAGGAAACGTTCGAGGGCCGACTGGATCGCACCGATCCTCCATACGAACATGCCGCTGTTCCAGTAGTAGTTCCCGCTCTCGACGTAGCGGCGCGCGGTGGCTCGATCGGGCTTCTCGACGAATCCCTTGACGTTGAACACCCTGTCGTTGTCCGACAGGCCGCAGTGAATGTAGCCCAGGCCCGTATGCGGGCTGGTCGGCTTAATTCCGAATGTCACCAGTGCGTCGGGCTCTTCCTCGGCGGCCCGGCAGGCCGACTCGACAGTCTCCGAGAACTTGTCGATCGGGCGGATGACGTGATCGGCGGTGAAGATCGCCATCGTTCCCTCGGGGTCCTTGCCGGCCAGGATCGCCGCGCCCAGCGCCACGGCGTTGGCGGTGTCGCGCCCGATCGGCTCGCCGATGATGTTCTCGGCGGGAAGTTGGGGCAGGGCGGCGGCTATGTCGTCAACGTACTCGGCGTTGGTGATGATGTAGATGTTCTCACTGTCGAACACGCCGGAGAGTCTGCTTACCGCGACGTCCAGCAGGCTCTTTCCTTCGACGAGGCTCAACAGTTGCTTGGGGCGATGCTTTCTCGACAGCGGCCAGAGTCTCTGACCGACACCGCCGGCCATTATTGCAGCGTAACGCATACCTGGAATCCTTTCCTTCCTGTGTTTGATACTATCTATATCGCATTGCTGACCGTAATGGCATGAGAAATTCGGAAATACGCCGAATTTCGGTGCTGTTTGAGAACGCCTTTGATTCCTGGCCTTTGAGCCTAAAGGGCTCATATTCGACAGCCCGGGGCAGAGCGACCGGCCCCGACCGGGAGCGTCGCCCTGGGTCGGAGGTCTTGTCAGCCAAGCCCTGAAGGGGCGTAACCGATCTCTCTTAGCCGCATGTTCACATGTTGCGCCCCGTCAGGGCTTGGCTGTAATCCAATCAACATACCCAGGGCGACGCTTGGGCCTCCGGCCTGCGCTCTGCCCTGGGCTGTCGAATCTGAGCCTTTCAGGCTCTGCGACTGACGGCATACGACCTTTTCAACAGCCCCAGTTCCGCCGTCTTACTGCAGCTTTGGCATCACCAACTGTCCCTTGCGCTGTGCTTCGATATCGTAGTAGGCTCCGTAGAACAGACTGTTTGAGTCCAGCCATAGCGTAATGCGGCTCAATTCATCCGGCGTCAGCTTCAGGTCGTGATGCTTCTGTAGGTGCTTGTAGAGCTTCGAGCCTCGTGCTCCGAACTGCCCCGGCACGGTTCGCGTGGGGGTTCGTCCCGGCGGTCGGCCGCTGAAGGCGAACGCGAATCCCTTGACCGCTCCGCCTTCGCTGTACTTGTCGTCGATCGTCAGCGAGATGTACGACTTGCTCCAGACGCGCGTTCCTCCGCCGTATCCGCCGCGCTGCCATTTGCCCGGCTCGCCGGTCAGATCGGGCGCCTTCTTCTTGGCGTTCTTTGTGTGGCAGGGCACGCACTTCTTGTCGAGCACAGGCTGGACCAGCCGGGGATAGCTGACCGGATACGATCCGACGCCCGCCGGCTTGAGCTGCGAGGGTTTGCGCTTCAGGGCGGTCTTGACCGCAGCGGCGGGGACCGAGGCCTTGTATCGCGATTCGTGGCAGCCGAGGCAGACCAGCGTCTCGCCGGGGTGTGCGTAAGTCGCCGACTGCATCGACTGGACCGCCAGCCCGTTTTCATCCAGCGCCTGGAAGTACAGCAACTTGCCGGCCGGAACCGTGAAGTTCACGCTCCCGTCGGCTTCGACCGGTACGGTTCCCAGCACGCCGCGGCAGAGAGTCTCGCTGCCTATGCCGATATCGGGCCTGTTGATCGGCACCGTGGACTTCGGGAATATCTGGAAAACGCGCAGTGATTTTATCTTCACGCCCTTGGGCCAGGGCTTCTGGCCGTTGTAAACGTTCATGCACTGTATCGTGGCGGTCTTTACCTTCGCCGGCTTGCCCTGATCGGGATGCCCGACGGGGAACCCGTTCATCGTTTTGTGCGGGATCACCGGCGGCTTCTTTCTGGGCCGCAGCGGGATCGGGTCCTGGCAGATCAGCTTGGCGTCGCGATGGATCAGCACGCGGTTGCCGAAGCAGTCGATCAGGTACAGGGCCGGGCGATTGTTGCGGTCGCGGAGCCCGCCGGCGTTGTAGGTGGCGATAACGTAATTCTCGCTCAAAGGCCAGGGCGTTGCGTATCGGCCCGATCCGCCTTCGGTCTCGGGGAACTTCTCTTCAGGCGTGAATCGCTTGACCTGCGACATCGCCCCGTCGTCTTCAATGCGGGGATCGAAGATGATCAGCGACCCGAACGCCTGTCCGTGGTGGGGGACGGCGGTTGCGAAGTACTTCGGCGAGCCGGGGATCGCGCGGATGTGGTGTTCGGCGTCGGGCCGGGCGCGGCGGTTGGAGGGGAAGTTTCCGTGTATGGCCCGCGGGTCGCGTCCGTCGGGATAGGTGATCCAAGGATGGTGGGCGATGCAGTCGCCGCGATCGATGTAGTCCCAGCGCGAGTAGACGATCATGCCGTTGTGATCGATGCTCGGGTTCCACTCGTTTGTCTCGTGGTAGCTCAGCGCGATTATGTCGCTCCCGTCGGGCAGCATCGAATGCAGCGTGTAGGTCGGCACGGGGCGCGGGTGGCAGCGTCCGAATCCGCCGCGTCGCTCGGATATGAACGCGATCCGTCCGTTGGGCATGAAGCACGGGTCGAAATCGTTCCAGGTCCCGTCGGTGAGCTGCTCCAGGCCGCTCCCGTCGATGTTGACCTTGAATATGTGGAACGAGCGTTCGGGCGACCAGGCCCGCCCTCTGCCCGGCTGGGCGTATGCGAACATTATCGTCTTGGCGTCGTAAGACAAATCCGGCGTGATGAATCCGCCGCCGGCGAGCTTCTTGCCCTTGAGGCGTCCTTTCCGGACAACCGAATCGGCCAGCACGTCCCGCAGCGTCGGCTTGGGTCCGAACGGATCGGACAGGACGTAAATGCTCCCGCCGTCCCGCTGGGCCCACCCGAAGTATTGATCGCATATGTGACTGCTGGTCTGGTTGCGTTTTACGAACAGGATCTTGTCGATCCCCTTCAGCAGCGGATTGGCGAAGGCGATCTTCCGCCGCACCTTGAGGATCTCGCCGAGCAGGGCGGTCCGATCGCCGCCGCCGGCCTTGACCTTCCTGGTCAGCGCCGCCAGGGTCCGGGCCTCGGCCGCCAGGTTCGGCGCCCCGGTCATCTTGCGGATGTCGGCCAGCAGCAGGCCCGTGCGGCGGGCGACCAGCGCCGCGGCGTCTTTTTCGCTGTCAAGCGGAGCCCACTTCGGATTGGCCAGTTGATCTTTCTGCCGCTTATACCGAGCGCGATCGCGGAAGTCGGTCCCGGCGATGTTGATCTGCATTTGAACTTCGGCCTCCTGGGGCGTCTTGGGCGGGGGAGTCTTGTCCTTAGCGGTCAACGTCTCCAGGCCGATTATCATTACCGGCGCCAGAATTGAAAGCCAAACGGCGGTTTGCTTGCTCATGGATGAACCTCTCGATTAGTTCGATGTTTGAAGGAAATTCAGGGCAATAAGTCTAACTCAGGATTAGTGACTTATCAGTAAAGTCAACGCTTTCCCCACGGCGAATATTGCCCGAAAACGATTCCGACGCTATAGTCAAGGACACGACAACGGCAACAGCATTTTGCCACAAAGGTCCTGCCTGCGGCAGGCAGGCACAAAGAAAGGCGACGGCAAGAGGCTTTGCTAGGCGCCGCCAAAGCCGTTCCCTGTTTCCGTGCTCTAGCCGTAGACTTGCCATAGCGGTGTTGCCGTATCATAGATGTCGCCGTTGCCGTTGTCTTTCTTTGTGCCCTTTGTGTCCTTTGTGGCAAGAGCCGTTGACGTGGCCGTTGCCGTTGCCGTTGCGGGAGATGAGTATTGTGGCGATTCTTGCCGGTATTGACGAGGCGGGGCTTGGACCTGTTCTGGGTCCGCTGGTGATGTGCGCCTCGGTGTTCGAGGTTCCCGACGAGCTGGCCGATCAGTCGCTTTGGGACACTCTGGCGCCCGCCGTCGCCAGAAAACGCGGCCGCAAGTCAACCGCATTGGCGATAGGGGACAGCAAGAAGCTCTTCAACCGCAAGTCGCCAAAGGCGTTGCGACATCTCGAACGGGCCGTCCTGGCGACTCTCGCTTCTCGCGATCAGCATCCTGAAAACCTGGCGGATCTACTTTCGATCATTAGTTCAGACGCCAATGACAAGGCGCGCGACTATCGGTGGTACGATCCAGGCGCCGTCGAACTGCCTTCGACGCTGAGCGCCACCGACGTTTCGCTGTCGGGCAACTCGCTGGCCGTCGCGATGAAGAGCGCCGGCGTCCGCATGCACCCGCTGCGAGCCGAGTGCGTGTTTGTCGGCGAGTTCAACAGGATCATCCGCGCAACCCGCAACAAGTCGACTACTGCTCTGGGCATCACGTTCAGACTTATCCAGCACCTGTTCAGCAGGCTGAAGTCCGGTTCGATGCGGATTTCCGTAGACCGACAGGGCGGCCGGATGCGGTACCTGGCGGCCCTGGAGCGAGCGTTCGAGGGATGCAGCTTCAAGATACTCCGCGAGGACCCCGACTGCAGCGAATACGAGATGTCCGACTCCAGCCGAACCGCCCGAATCACATTCTCCGTAGGCGGCGAGTCAGCCCATCTTCCGATCGCACTGGCGTCGATGACCGCCAAGTATCTCAGAGAACTGTTCATGGAGAGTTTTAACAGCTTCTGGGCCGGACACGTCGAGGACTTGCCCCCAACAGCCGGCTACTACACCGACGGGCGAAGATTCTACGCCCAGATCCAGGAAGCCATGGAGCGGTTGGGCGTTAACGAGGATATTGTATATCGGTGCCGCTAAGATCGACCGGAGGTCGGCAGGGCGCTTGCCGTAATTTGGAGTGCGGCAAGAGCTCGCCGCACCTGCCTACCGCAGGCAGGCTCCAGAACACCTATTCCGATCTCCAGCGTTCGTATTTAACATCTATCCCTCCATGTCTATGCTGATTGTATCGTATTTCTTAATTACTATGCCGGTTATTATGTGAGGGCCGTAGGCGCTGAACTTGTCGGCGGCGCCCTGGTCGGGGAAGCATGTCGCTTCGAACAGTCCGAATTCGTCGTCCATTGTCAGGAACATCATTTCCCGTCCGCCGGCGGGCGTTTTGCGCCTGGCTTCGCAGACGCCGGCTATGGAGACGCGACGGCCTACTCGCACGGGCAGGTCGCCGCTGGTTGCGTTCACTTTGTCCTGCAACTGCGGGCGGTGTATTTCCATTATGTGCGGGCCGGTCGACACGCCGAGTATACGGCGCTGATCGGAGTATTTGCGCTGCGGCGAGTAGTCGCCGACAGTGACCGGCCGGGCCATCGGATCGCATGAGAACAGACCGGTGCCCGATGCGGTGCGGCGCGATGTCCGGCGGACGGATATCGCCATGTCCAGTTCGATCATTAGCGCCGGGCGGCTCCGACCGCTGAAGTCAAACGCCCCGCACAGCACCAGCGATCGGGCCTCCGAACGAGCCAAACCTGTTCGCAGAATGCAGTCGGTCAGGGTGTTGAACTCACGAAGCTCTCGTGCGTCAAGAATCGCCTGAACTCCGGCGGGGCCCAGTCCGGCGATCGAGCCCAGGCCGATCCTGATCGCATCGTCTTGCGGCGAGTATTCCGCCGCCGACAGATTGACGTCCGGCGGCAGGAATCTCACGCCCATCCGCTTGGCCTGCTCGACATAAACACGCGGGTGATACATGCTCTGGTTGTTGTTCAAGGCGGCGGTCCAGAACTCGACCGGCCAGTGGGCCTTGAGGTACGCCACGGCGAATCCAAGGCGCCCGTAGCTGCCGGCGTGAGCCCGGCAAAACGAATATGAATTGAACTTGGCCATCTGCAGCCAGAGCGATCGGGCGAGTTGATCGTCGATTCCGTTGTCGCAGCAGCGATTCAGGAAATCACGCGACAGCTCCAGCCGCTCGTCGTCGGATCGGCATTTTTGGACGGCCTTGCGGAACATGTCGCCCAGGTCGCGACGCCCTCCGATCATGGCTGCCGCGACCAGCATCACGTCGTCTTCGTATAGCATCACACCGTAAGTGTCGGCCAGTATCGCATCTATTTCCGGGTGAACGCCGGGAACCGGATCCAAACCTCGATGGCGGCGGATGAACACATCCTTCATGCCGTCGCCCGCGGCGCCAGGGCGAACAAGCGCAAGGGCCTTCATCACGTCACGCATGTGTTTCGGGCCGATCGCTCGAAGCAGATTCCTCATCGCCGGCGATTCGAGTTGGTTGCACCCGACGGTGTCGGCGGTCTGCAGCATGGCTACGGTTTTCGGATCCGACGGGTCCAGGGCCTCGACGTCGATCCTGCGCCCTGTCCGATCGGCCGCCAGATCGCAGACCTGGCGGATAGTCGACAAGCTGCGATTGCCCAGCAGATCGAGCTTGACCAGTCCGGCGGCTTTTGCGCCGCGCTTGTCGTATTGAACGATCCGACAACCCTTGGCCGACGGCTGACATGGAGCGTAATTATCGATCTGGCCCGGCGTTATTACGATCCCGCCGGGATGAACGCACAGATTGTGGGGCAGGGATACGATCCGCCGGGCCAGGCTCCGGATCCGCGGATCGGCGGTGAGTTCTTCGGGCGTCATTTGCGATACTTGGGCGTTTGAATATCCGAACGCCTTGGCGGTCTCGCGCAGGGCCGATGAGCTTTTGAACGTGTTGTGCGTCGAGACCATGGCGACCCGATCGCGTCCCCAGCGATCGAATGCGTAGTCGATAACCTCGTCGCGGATCCGCCAGCAGAAATCGATGTCCAGGTCCGGAAAATCGGTCCGGCGCTCATTGAGGAAACGCTCGAACGGGATGTTGTAAGTCAGCGGGCAGACGTTCGTGATCCCCAGCAGATACGCAACGAGCGAACTGGCGCCCGAACCTCTGCCGGCGACGGGAGCGCCGCGCCGACGGGCGTATTGAACGACATCGCGAACGACGAGAAAATACTCGGCGAATCCCTTGCTCTCAATCAGCGACAGTTCGCGGTCTATGCGGACCTCTGCATCGCGGCGGGTTCGCCCGTAGCGGCGAATCATCCCCCGATGGCATAACTGCCGCAGATGCGATCGCGGTGACAGACCATCGGGGCATTCGAACGCGGGGAAGACCGCTTGGCGGGGAAGGAATTCATACCGGCCGCACAGATCGGACAGGCGGATGTTGTTGGCGAGCGCCCGGGGAAACTCTGCGAACTGCCCGGCCAGCAGATCCGGTTCGCGGAACGCGGCGGCCGGGTGCGGAAGTTGCTCTTCGGTTATCGAATCAAACGCACAGCCGGAGCCGATAGCCGCAAGCAGGCGTGCAACGTCGCGATCGCCGGCTTGAACAGCAGGGCAAGCGATAAGTTCGCAGCCCAGGTCGGCGGAACATTCAACAAGGCGGCGGACCCGATTGCAGCCCTGAACCGCCGGGTCCAGCGCCAACCACAAACGCTCCGGGCCCACCGAGCCGAGTAGCACGGCGGCGAGATCAGCATCATCGACCAGAAAATGCAGCCCATCGGCGAATTCGCCCGGCGAATGAGTCAGCGAGAATTCGGGCGAACATTGAATCCGAGTTATCAGCCGGCAGAGATTTCGATAACCGGCATCGCTTTCGACAAGCACAACCAGCCCCACCGCCCCATCGCAAAGCTCGGCCCCGATTATCGGACAAACCCCCGCCTCCCGAGCCAACCGATAGAATGTCGGGGCGCCATAAAGATTATTGCGATCAGTAATCGCCAAATGCGTATGCCCGGCCCGCACGGCGCCGTCAACCAACGCCTCGGGCGACATAACCCCCCGCAGCAGCGAATACCCGCTCCAAACGCGCAGGGGAGCGACCCCTATCGAACATTTGGTCACGATGTCCATTTTTTGTGAAGGTTAGAGGTTAGCAGGTTAGAGGTTAGACCGATTGGCATTGCGGTTTGACTGGGAAACGGCTTTTTCAATCGCTCGCAGCATTCTGCTGCATTCGTTGTATTGCTCTACGAGATCCTTGTAAGTTTCAGATGAAAGATAGCCCTTTCGATGCGTAATCATGAGGTGATGCTGCGTCTCTCGAATTTCTCCAAGAGCCCGGCTTATCGTTTCCAGGTATATCTTCTTGTGCTTATTGTTGAAACCTTCGGCAAGATTGGCCGGACCGGAATTCGAGGAACGCCTGACTTGTGAGCCAAGTTCATACATCTCAAACTTAGGAAACGCGAGAGAGGCCTCATGAACCCGCATATGCAAATTCACCAACCTACGATAAACTTTCAAATCACCAACTCTAGAAATCTTCGGCATAACAAACCCTTTCCATTTCCGGAATTAATCACCGTAGTCTCGCCGTACCGTTCATCCGTGCCTCTAACCTCTAACCTATTTTGTCAGCGATGGTGTCCTGAGGATGAATCCATAGTCGTTTTGCTTGAGTTTTCCGAGCAGTTCGATCGATTCGCCGGCCACTATTGATGCGTGTCCGTATCGGTTTCTTATCGCGTCGAGCGTTGTGTTAAGGCTGCGGCGTTTGGCGTCAGTCGGCGTCTCGAACAGTCTTGCCTCGGAGGCCGCGGGGAAGAATTTCGACAGCGTAACGCCAATGTGACGAAGGGCCGTTCGCCGGCGGTGCAAAGCCGCCTGAATCGCCGAGGCGGCGTCGAATATTCGCCATGGACAGTTTGTCGGCTGATCCAGCGTGCGTCCGGCGGCGGCGCCTTTGAAGTCCGCGTAACGGATGGACGTTTCGACCCGACCAGCCAGCAATCCCGCGGCTCGAGCCGTAGAGGCCGCCCTCTCGGCAAGATAAAACAGCATCCCGCGAACCCACTGCATATCGCATTGCGGCCGACAAAACGTCGTCTCGCGCGAAATGCTCCTGGGCGGCGTATTGGATTTTATTTCCGCTCGGTCGCGTCCCCGGCACCGATCGTAGAGCAGATCGCCCCGCCCGGCGAACATGCACTGGAGGACCTGGCGATCGAGGCCGCGAAGATCGGCTATGGTCCGCACATTCACGTCGGCCAGCCGCTCGGCGGTCTTCGGCCCCACGCCGAGAAGATCGGTGACCGGCAGCGGATCGAGAAATTCGCTCTCACCGCCGGGCGGTATCCAGACCACGCCGCGCGGCTTGGCGGCGTGCGACGCCAGCTTGGCCATCATCGCGTTGCCCGCCAGACCGATCGAGACCGGCAGCCCGACTTCGCACGCAACTCGCTGCTGCAACTGGCGGCCCATAGCAACCGCCCCGCCGTGCCGACCGTCAAGACCGGTCGCATCGCCATAAGCCTCATCGAGCAAGGTCTGCAGCGAATAGGCGTACTGCTCACATATCTCCCAGATATGCTCGGCGAAGCAGCGGTAAGTCTGATACGACCCGGCCAGAACCGTCGCATCGGGACACAACTCCATCGCCTTTCGGAGCGACATGCCGGCATGCAGACCGAACCGCCTGGCCTCATACGAACAGGACGCAATACACCCGCTGCCGACAATAACCGCCCGCCCGCGCAGCCCAGGCGCCAGCAACTGCTCGACAGAAGCAAAAAACGCATCAACATCAATATGGAAAATCAATGGGGGCATAATGGCATAACGGCTGGCAACCCGCCTGTCGGCAGCCAGGTTGGCAATTGGCAATTGGCGACGGCGACGACCACGGCAACGACGCTTGCCACAGAGGTCACAGAGAAAGACAACGACGCAGGATTTTGTTACGGCAACGACCTGGAGAAACGGCGAGTACACAGAGGTCGACAACGGCAAATGAGCCGTTAGGTGTTGCCGTGGCGGCCGTTCGCCAATTGCCTATTTGCCAAGCCGTTATCACAAAGCCATCTGTTTATCGAGCCACCATTGCAGTTCGGAGCCGGAAAAGCGGAGGAGGTACGTTTCGTCGCCGACTTGTACGCTGTAGTGCAGGCAATAGCTCCCCCCGCTGCGATCGGCCCAGCGGGCGTTTACCGACTGGATCTCGTACGTCCGTCCGGACCACCGAAAACGCAGCGGCTTGACACGCCCCCCCGCACATGACGCCAAAACGTCAACCCGCTCACCAATTTCCTCTACATTCATAGCATAACACCCGAGATCATCAAATTTTACACTCTTTCGAACCCGTCGGAACCTGGCCGCAACAACACGCTCGAATATCCTAACATTTACCAAACAGATTATAGCCGCCCCGCACCCGCACGTCAAGCGGATAAAAACAAAACGCCCAAATCTCATACGTTTCCGAAAAGACAAGCAAATGCGAGTGATCTCGTTTTCAGACGTCTCGGCCTTCTTATTCAATCCAAGTTCATGTGAGTATTGAAAATCTCGTACTGCTTCATGACCAGCATGGAAAACGGACCCTGCTCAAGAGCCGTTTCTTGAGCAGGAGATCAGGAGAGCAGGAGACCGCAGAAGAACCATGTATCCTGAAAACAGCTCGGGAATTCCGATTTTGAGATTGTCGTATCACCTGTCGCCTGCTCAACTGTTCTCCTGCTCTGTGTTTGATAAAATCAAACACGCTTGCCTGCTGCGATTGTTATCCGGTATGCTTTGAGTTGTGGGAGCACCGAGGAAATCGAACATGAAGAATGCGAGAAGGTCAACGGGCGTGTCTGTTTATAGAATTCTTACGGTTTCGACCGCCATATTGCTCGCCGGCGTGCTGCTTGCGTCGGCCGCGGGAGCCGATGAGATCGAAACGAAGGACGGCACCGTATACAAGGGCAAGCTGATGGAAGAAACCGGCGATAAAGTCGTCTTCCGCGCCGACATCGGCGGCGCCAAGCTCGATCTGAATTTCCCCATAGCAAAGGTAAGGGCCGTCACCGTAAACGGAACGCGCCGGCTGGTGAAGCCGGGCGGCGCCAAGCCCAAGCCCAAGTCCAGTCCGATCATAATTCCCAAGAATCAGCGCACCGAAGCGCAGGTCGACGACCTGGTCGAAAACGTAGGGCGCACCAAGCCCGAATGGTACGAAGGGGTCCCGCTGCGATACCCCCCCACTCTCAAATTGAACTGGCTGGTGACCAGGCGGGGCTTGCAGCCTCACGTCAATCTCAACCAGTACATAGACACGATCATCACGCCGTCTCCGACTAAGTGGAAGGAAGGCGTGAAGCTGATGCACCACGTGCTTACGGTCAACAGGACCAGCCTTATTAGACTCCGCCGCACGCAAAAGGCGCTGGCGGACATGTACTTCAACTTCTTCGGCGACTATGCGCGTGCGGCGTTCTGGTATCGCCAGGCCAGGGGCAGGACCCACGTCCAACTGGCCACCTGCTACTTCCGCCTGGGCTGCAAGTCGCTGGCGATCAAGATGCTCAGGGAGATCAACGACGACAACACGCCCGACGGAAGCGTTATCAGGCTCTGGGCGGAGATGGGCGAGACCGAAAAGGCCCTGTACTACGCACAACGCACCGCAAACGCCGGACGCCCCGACGTGGGATATCTCGCCGCCGGCGACGCATGCCGCCGCGACGGCCAGTTCGCCAAGGCACAGACCTACTACCAGCAGGTCATAGACGCCGACAAGGGAAGCGCCAACATAAAGCGAAACTCCGCGCGCGCCGCGGCGAATCTCGAGGCGACGAAGCTCCAGGCGGCGCTGAGACTGTCTGAGGTTCCCGACGGGACATACCAGGGCCAGGCGCTCGGCTACCAGAAAACCGCCCCGACGGTGGTCTCGGTGACGATGGCCGGCGGCTCGCTCGAAGCAGTAAAGGTCCTCGGCACGCGCGACAGGCGGGGATTCACTTCGCTTACTGAAATGCCCAAGCGGATAATCGCCAAGCAGGTGTTCCTGGCTCCCCCGGCCCCGGATCCGACGATAAAGGTCCGGAAGAAAAGCCCGCTGAAGATCACCGAGGCGCCGGGAACCGTCGTGGAATGGCTGCCGTTCAAGGATCTCGACGCCGTGAGCGGAGCCACGCATACGTCGGCGGGGATATTCAACGCCGCGATCAAGGCCCTGTCCGATGCCGCCGGCGAAAAGAAGGAGTAGCGGGGTCTATCTATTCGTCGTCTGAGTCTGAGGGCTCTTCGTCGTCGGCGGCGGCCATGTCCATCTGCAGGCTGGCCAGTGCGATCGCCACGTCGCTGGTGAACTCGAATATCTTGTCAAGGCCGGTGACCAGGAAGATGCCCCATACCTGCGCGTTTACGTCGCACAGCACCAACCGCCTGTCTATCGCCAGCATAACTTTGCGAACGCGAAGGAGTTTGGCGACATTGGATGAATTGATAAATCCGACGGCCGACAGGTTCAGCACCACGTCGGCGGCGTTGTTTTCGACATTGTCCATAAGGGCGTCAAGATCCTCGGTGAATTGAGGGTCGTCGCTCAGTTCGACAATCGTTATTTCGTCAGACCACTTCTGGATAGCCATAACTCGAATCCTTCTAAAACCAAAATTACGCCATTAACGTATGTTCAACTCTCACCGACGTCAACAACAAACTCAGAATCGAAGCGATAAGCGACAAGCTGTTGGCTGTCAGCCGTCAGCTACGGCAACGGCTTGACGGCAAGTCCCCAGCGGAGCAATCCGTCCGGGTCCAACCAACTCACAGCCGAACCGCCCCGACGGATTCTCCGAAAAACTGGATTGTTCCACGTGGAACATTCTTGTTCCACGTGGAACAATCCAGCATCCCGGACCTGCCGCAGCTTCTCACCGGCTTCACAGGTGCAGCGCCTGTGAAGCAGTCCATCTCGCCGCCAATACTCGGAATTCTCCTAGCCACCCCCCAGGACCCCGCTCACCAAACACTCTATAACACCCTCCCACAACAGGGCTTACACGCATACAGCCCATATTTCCACTTGACATCCGTCCATTTTCATAGAGCTTCACACCCTACCCCGTTCACCGCCCGCTGTGAAGGTCCCACGCCAAACGCTCATCGCCAACGGCGCAAAGCAAACCGGCCGGGGCGGAATGCCAGGGCAACTGCAAAGTCCCGGTTCAGGGTCAGTGGTTGCCGTAATTTGGAGTGCGGCGAGCTCTCGCCGCTTTGACACATCGCGGAGCGATGGCCGTTTGACTTTGATGTTCTGACCTTTGCGGTTTCCCCACGGCGAATGTGTGTTTTTCTGGGTACAACCGCGGCAATCCGGTAAGATCAGCGGTTGAGAATCTCGAAACTCAGGAGACCGGACAACTGCTCGCGGATGTCCCCGGCATTAAGAGGTGGCGACGGTGCATATGAACTTGTCAATCAGGACCCCGGATTGGGTGGCCGAGCTGATCGCACGCGGCCCGGATATCTTCCCCAAACCGGCCGATCGCATGCGTTTTGTCATTGATCTGGCCGGAGAGAATGTCCGCAGACGCACCGGCGGTCCTTTCGGCGCAGGCATATTTGACGCCGACGGACGCCTTGTCGCGCCGGGAGTGAACATCGTTGCACCGAGCAACTGCTCGATACTTCACGCGGAGATGCTCGCAATCGCGCTGGCCCAGAAGAACCTCGGTCGGTACGACATCAGCAACGGCGGCAAGTGCGACTATGAACTGGCGGCCTCGACCGAACCGTGTGCGATGTGTTTCGGCGCCATCCCCTGGTCGGGCGTCACCCGGCTGGTCTGCGGAGCCCGAGACGAAGACGCCCGACGCGTCGGATTCGACGAAGGCCCCAAACTCCCCAACTGGCGCCAGGCCCTCGAAGCCCGCGGCGTGCGGGTCTCGACCGATGTCCTTCGACAGGAAGCCGTCGCCGTGCTCGATCACTACGCCGAAACAGGCGGAGTGATCTACAACGCTCGCGGAAACGGCGTAGCGGAATAATCTCGGCCTCAAACTACGCGATTCCGCAATTGTGTTATGCATCCCCCCGATCTACCGTTGCACTTCGGATGCGAATCCTCCTTCTCTTGTGGTGCGATTATTCTATGGCCTTTCTCGACCATCCTGTATAAAAGGTGCAGCATAGGGGTCAACCCTTGAAATAACAAATAGCGAGATTCATCAGTTTCTCGTGTCTGTTCATTCTAGCATGAAACGACCTGCCGCGCAACAGCAGATCAAACCTGCCCAGGCAGGCCATAGCCAGGGCCGCCGCCCTGCCCGCCGACGCCGGCTGTTGCCGTTGTATGGAGTGAGGTGGCTCGGCGCCGCTTTGGGCTTGCTGGGACTGCTGCTTTGCCAAGAAACTGCCGCAATCTGATGAACCCGAACGCCTTGGACCAAAACCGCAGGCCGGCAGCGGCGGAAGACCAACGGCGAGAACCGTCGCTCCGCGACAAGTGATAGGGGTAGGAAGGACCGGTTGGTTTCCCGGTCCCTCCCCCCTCCGAACCGTGCGTGCGGTTCTCCCGCACACGGCTCTCCAGTCAGCGGGTCACCCGCCAGGGGATTGACGATCCAATGCGTAGGCTGCGGCAAGAGTATACAGACAATATGGATTGACCTACCCCTGGTCTCCAGGTCGTGTGTTGACGACGTATGTTTCACCCCCGCCCTCGACTTTTTGTGAAGGGCAAGGGTGAAAAATACTAAGTGATGAAGTTATTGATAATGACGGGTATCCACATCACTCAACCAGCCCCTCAGGTGGGGGTGGGTGATGGTTCGATACGGTGCAGGCTCCACCTGGACGGCTTGTTGGACCAGGCGATAGAACAGTTTGCCCCTCGACGCCGATTTGCGGCGGTTGAATCGAAACGCATACTCGTCGAGATAGTCGTTGAGATGCTCATGGCCGATGGCTCCCTGGTGCGTTCCCAGCAGCCAGCGTTTCAGAAGCGAGACCACCCGATGCACCCGCGGCAGCAACTCGCTGGCGGTCTGACCGCTGCCGCTGATCACGATCGGTTCGTGACGGTAACTCTTGAGACCCCCGTAGGCCGGGAGGCCGTCGGTGACCACCACGCTGCCCGGCTCGATGCTCTGGGCAATAAAGCCGTGCAATGTCTTCCTGGTCAGATCTTCGATGCAACCCATGCGGATTCGACCAATCCCCTTGCCGTCCTCCTGAGCGGCCACAATTACCTTGGGCAATGGGGGTAGTGTTCCGGTTTGGACGTAGATTTTCAAGGCCGCGGCGACGGTGGCGATGGGGTCGCGGCCGCGGAGTTTCAGCGTGCGGTAGACGCTCATCAGCATCGATTGCGCCGCGGCGCCGTTCTCACTACGGTTCGATAGGCTGTTCTTGCGGATAATCACCGCCGGCCGGATCATCCGCTCGG
>Ga0180435_10000167_pt1 | contig 68175 bp, 60 predicted proteins | sample SS_ome_3_FD_132467 | JGI IMG/M metagenome (GOLD analysis project Ga0180435, IMG submission 132467) | Hypersaline lake sediment archaeal communities from the Salton Sea, California, USA - SS_3_S_1 metaG | ecosystem: Environmental > Aquatic > Non-marine Saline and Alkaline > Hypersaline >... | reverse complement strand
GATTCGGGCAGTGGACCGTCTCCTCGCGTCCGTCGTCGAAGACCACGTCGGCCAGGAAACGCTTGTAGCGCTTGACCAGACGCCCGCGGAGCGCGGCTTCGATCGGGAGCGAGACGGGACGGAGCGTGGGGCCGGGCATGGGAGCGGAGTCTAGTGCGGAGTCGACCGGCGCGGCTTGACGAAGTCGGAGCGCGCCGGCAGTGTTGGCCGCGAGGGGGCAGACGTGAGCGAGTTCGCGGAGGGAGCGCTCCGGCGCGTGATCCTGGTCCGCCACGGCGAGACCGCCGGACGGTCGAGCATCCGCTACTACGGGGCGACCGACGTGCCGCTCTCGGACGAGGGGCGGGCGCAGGTGCGCGCCGCGCGCGAGCGGATCCGGGGAGAGACCTTCGACGCGGTCTGGGCGAGCACGCTCTGCCGCTCCTGGGAGTCCGCGAAGATCGTGGCCCCGGGACACCCGGTCCAGCTCGAAGCGAATTTTCGCGAGATCGATTTCGGGGACTGGGAAGGCCTGACCGCCGAGGAGATCGCGGAACGCGACCCGGCGGGCTACGCCCGCTGGCAGGCGGAAGGCCTCGAGTTCACCTTTCCGGGGGGCGAACCGCGGGAGGCGCTTCGCGCCCGGGTCGGTTTCGGCCTGGACCGGATTCGCGCGAGCGGGGTCGAGTCGGTGCTCGTCGCGGTCCACAAGGGGGTGGTCCGCGCCCTCCTCGAGCTGATCACCGGCCACACCCTTCCGCCCGGCGAGCCCGCGCTCGGCGGCGTCGTCCAGGCGAGCCGTCGGCCCGACGGACGCTGGTACATGGGACGGCTCGGGAGCGACGTCAGCGTGAGCGAAGCCGGGGTCGGGATCCCGATGGAGACGCCGGGTCGTTAGGCGTTCGCCCTGCTCGGACGCGGTCTCGTGCGTTCGCGCGCGTCAGACGACGCCGTAGGCGAGCATCGCGTCGGCGACCTTGATGAAGCCGCCGATGTTCGCGCCGCGGACATAGTTGATGTAGTCGCCGTCCTTGCCGTGCTCCTCGCAGGTGGCGTGGATGCTCTTCATGATGTCGAGCAGCTGCTCGTCGACCTGCTCCCGGGTCCACGACAGCCGCATCGCGTTCTGCGTCTGCTCCAGGCCGGAGACCGCGACGCCCCCGGCGTTCGCGGCCTTCGCGGGGCCGAAGAGCACCTTGTTGTTCAGGAAGACGTTGATGGCGTCGAACGTGGACGGCATGTTGGCGCCCTCCGAGACGAGCTGGCAGCCGTTCGCGACCATCCGGTCGGCGTCGTCTGCGTGGAGCTCGTTCTGCGTCGCGCAGGGGAAGGCGAGGTCGCAGGGCACGCTCCAGGGCCGTTCGTCCTCGTGGAAGGTGCTGCCCTTCCACTGCTGGGCGTATTCACTGATGCGACCGCGCCGCTCGTTCTTGAGCGCCATCACCCAGGCGAGCTTCTCCTCGTCGATTCCGTCGGGATCGTGGATGAAGCCGCCGGAGTCGGAGAGCGTGAGCACCTTTCCGCCGAGCTGGATGATCTTCTCGGCCGTGTACTGGGCGACGTTGCCCGAGCCGGAGACCACGCACTGCTTGCCCGAGATGTCCTCTCCGCGCGTGGCGAGCATCTCGCGGGCGAAGTAGACGCAGCCGTAGCCCGTCGCCTCGGTCCGGATCAGCGAGCCGCCGAACGCGAGCCCCTTGCCGGTGATCGTCCCGGTGAACTGGTTCTGCAGGCGCTTGTACTGCCCGAAGAGATAGGAGACCTCGCGCGCGCCGACGCCGATGTCGCCAGCGGGGATGTCGGTGTAGGGCCCGATGTGCCGGAAGAGCTCGGTCATGAAGGCCTGGCAGAAGCGCATGACCTCGCCGTCGCTCTTGCCGTGGGGATTGAAGTTCGCGCCGCCCTTGGCGCCTCCCATCGGCAGCGTCGTCAGCGAGTTTTTGAAGACCTGCTCGAAGCCGAGGAACTTCAGCACCGAGAGGTTCACGCTCTTGTGGAAGCGCAGGCCGCCCTTGTAGGGGCCGATCGCGTTGTTGAACTGGACGCGCATGCCGCGATTCACGCGGACATTGTCGTCGTCGTCGGTCCAGCACACGCGGAAGACGATGACCCGGTCCGGCTCGGTCATCCGATCGAGGATGTGGGCGTCCTTGTAGGCCTTCTTGTCCTCGAGGAAGGGGACGATGTCCCGGGCGACCTCGTGGACGGCCTGGTGGAACTCGGGCTCGCCCGGGTTCCGGCGCTCCAGGCCGTGCATGAAGCGTTCGAGATAGGCGTCCGCGTTGGCCTGCTGGGTCTTCGAGAGCGTCATCGTCTTCCCTCCATTTCGGTCAGTCCTCGTCGCTCTCCCGAAGCTTCGCGAGCACGCTGAAGTCCTCGAGGGTGCTGGTGTCGCCGGCGACCTCCTTGCCGGAAGCGATGTCCCGGAGCAGGCGTCGCATGATCTTGCCGGAGCGCGTCTTGGGAAGCGCCGTCGTGAAGCGGATCTCCGCGGGGCGCGCGATCGCGCCGATCTCCTTGGAGACGTGCTGCTTCAGGCGGGCGACGAGCGCGTCGTTCGCGTCCGTGCCGCCGACGGGCGAGACGAAGGCGACGATCGCCGTTCCGGTGATCTCGTCGGGCCGGCCGACCACCGCGGCTTCGGCGACGTCGGGGCTCGAGACCAGCGCGCTCTCGACCTCCATCGTCCCGATCCGGTGACCGGAGATGTTCATCACGTCGTCGACCCGGCCCATGATCCAGAAGTAGCCGCTCTTGTCCCGGTGGGCGCCGTCACCGGCGAAGTAGGTCTCGTCGTAGGTTCCCCAGTAGGTCTCCTTGAACCGCTTGGGGTCGCCCCAGATGCCCCGGAGCATGCCGGGCCAGGGGTGCTTCAGGACGAGGAAGCCGCCGGCCTCCCCTTTCTGCGAGTTCCCTTCTTCGTCGAAGATGTCGGCGTGGACGCCGGGGAAGGGCTTCGTCGCGGAGCCGGGCTTCGTGTCGACCGCGCCGGGGATCGACGAGATCATGATTCCGCCGGTCTCGGTCTGCCACCAGGTGTCGACGATCGGGCACTTCTTGTTGCCGATCACGCGGTGGTACCACATCCACGCCTCGGGATTGATCGGCTCGCCGACCGAACCCAGAAGCCGCAAAGAGGACAAGTCGTGCGACTTCGGATGTTCGTCGCCCAGGCGGATGAACGTCCGGATCGCCGTCGGCGCCGTGTAGAAGATCGTGACGCCCCACTTCTCGATCAGGTCCCACCAGCGGTCGGGACCCGGGTGCGTCGGCGTGCCTTCGTACATGACCGTGGTCGCGCCGTTCGCGAGGGGGCCGTAGACGACGTAGGAGTGTCCGGTGATCCAGCCGATGTCGGCGGTGCACCAGTAGACGTCGTCGTCCTTGATGTCGAAGATCGCCTTGAAGGTCGTCGTGACGTGGGTGAGGTAGCCGCCGGTCGTGTGGAGGATTCCCTTGGGCTTGCCCGTCGTCCCGCTCGTGTAGAGGATGAAGAGCGGGTTCTCCGCGTCGAGCTTGGCGGGCGCGCACTTCGTCTTCGCCTCCGCCATCAGCTCGTGGTACCAGAGGTCGCGGCCGGCCACGATCTCGACCGGCTGACGGGTCCGCTCGACGACGATCACCTTCTCGACGCAGGGCGTCTGGGCCACCGCTTTGTCGACGGTCGCCTTGAGCGCGAAGGGGGCGCCCTTGCGGTAGCCGCCGTCGGCGGTGACGACGAGCTTCGCTTCGGCGTCGTTGATGCGATCGCGGAGCGCGTCCGCGGAGAAGCCGCCGAAGACGATCGAATGGGCCGCTCCGATTCGCGTACACGCGAGCATCGCGACCGCGAGCTCCGGGATCATCGGCATGTAGAGGCAGACGCGGTCGCCCCGCTTCACGCCCTGATCCTTCAGGACGTTGGCGAACTGGCAGACCTCGCGGTGGAGCTGTCCGTAGGTGATGACGCGGGTGTCGCCGGGCTCGCCTTCCCAGATGATCGCGGCCTTGTTCTTCCGTGAAACTCCGCCGGGCGACGTGTCCGCGTGCAGATGACGATCGAGGCAGTTGTAGGAGACGTTCGTCTTGCCGCCGACGAACCACTTCGCGAAGGGCGGCTTCCAGTCGAGGACCTTCTTCCAGGGCGTGAACCAGGAGACGTTCTCCTTCGCCATCTGCGCCCAGAACTTCGTCGGGTTCTTCTCGCCGAGCTTGCGGTACTCGTTCGTCGTCTTCTTGTTCCAGTTCGCCTGCTTGGTGAACTCGGGAGCGGGCTTGAAGGTCCGCTTCTCCTTCAAGAGGGTGTCGATGTCAGCCATGTCGGAAGGGGATCCTCGTCTGCTTCAGCCTTTGACCCAGGCTTCGATGTCGTCCGCGTTCTTCGGGATCTCGCGGGTGAGGTTGGTGTGGCCGTCGTCGGCGATCACGACGTTGTCCTCGATGCGGATGCCGATTCCCTTGTAGGCTTCCGGGGCGTTCTCGTCGTCGGGCGCCACGTAGAGGCCGGGCTCGATGGTGTAGGCCATTCCCGGGGCGAGAGGCCGCGGGACGGGCTTCTCGTCGCCGTTCTTCACGACGTACGCGCCGACGTCGTGGACGTCGAGGCCGAGCCAGTGACTCGTGCCGTGCATGTAGTAGGGCCGGTAGGCCTCTTTCTCGATCAGCCCGTCGAGGTCTCCGGACAGGAAGCCGAGGTCGGCGAGGCCCTGGGTCAGGACGCGAACCGAGGCCATGTGGACCTCGGGCAGCGTCGAGCCGGGCCTGCTCGCTTCGAAGGACGCGTGCTGGGCGGCGAGCACGAGCTCGTAGAGCTCACGTGCGGCGGGCTCGAAACGACCGTCGACCGGATAGCAGCGCGTGACGTCCGAGGCGTAGCCCTCGAGCTCGACGCCCGCGTCGATGAGCACGACCTCTCCGGCCGCGAGCGGCTGGTCGTTCGTGATGTAGTGGAGGATCGTCGCGTTCCGGCCGGAGCCGACGATCGAGCCGTAGGCCGGGCCCGAGCCGCCCCGTGCGCGGAAGGCGTAGGCCAGCTCGGCTTCGAGCTCGTACTCGTAGCGGCCGGCGAAGCAGGCGCGGGCGGCACGGTGGTGGCCTTCACGGCTGATGTCCGCGGCGCGCTGCATGATCTCGATCTCGGCCTGCGTCTTCACGAGGCGCATCTCGTGGACGAGCAGGCGAGGGTCGATCAGCTCGTTGGCCGGCAGGACGCCGCCGCGGGACTGACGTCGGATCTCCTCCTGGAGCGCGACGATCTTCGTGTCGATCGCGGCGTCCCGGCCTAGCACGTGGTAGATCCGCGCGGCGCCGCGAAGGAGCTCCGGTAGCTTCGACGGGAACTCTTCGATCGGGTGGGCCGCGTCCGCTCCGTAGTCCGCGACGGCGCCGTCGACGCCCGGCCGGTAGCCGGTCCAGATCTCCGCGTCGCGGTCGCGCGGCTGGACGAAGAGCGAGAAGGCCGGGCCCTCGCGGGTGGAGAGCACGGCGATCGCGTCCGGATGATCGAATCCCGTCAGGTACCAGAAGTCGCTGTCCTGGCGAAACGGGAACTCGGTGTCGGCCGAGCGCACGGCAAGGCGTCCGCCGACGAAGATCGCGACGGCGTCGGGGCCCATGGCCTCAAGAATCTGCTGGCGCCGTTCGGCGAACACGGGCGCAGTCTATCCCATCGCCCGCGGGTGGGGCGCGCCGGGCAGGATCGTCTTCGCCGAGGCGGCCGTCGCGCAGCAGGGGGCCTGCTGGCGATCGTCCTTTCGGCAGCGCCGCCCGGTCGATGGGCGGCGCCTCCGCCTCGAGGGCGCGGCAGATGCCACCTTCGGTGGCAGGCACCTTTGGCGGCACCAGAGTGCAAGTATCTGAAATAATTGAATAAAGATGTCGAGTCGGGTTCCTGGTCGTCCCGTCCCGGGATAGGGTGCCGCCTGGGGAGGCATCTGTCATCGACGGAACGGGAGTTTCCCTTCCTCGCTGAAAAGCTTGCAGAAACGAGCACTTGAGAGAAAACGGAAAATTTCTGCCGGCTTGGCACGCATCATGCTCTAAGAGAGCTCAAGAACGATCTGGAATACTGGCTGGCCCGGGCGGTTTAACACGGGCGCGTTCGCCCGGGCCGGCCAGTAAATCCGGGGAGTGAGGAGTCAGCCCCACCAGTGATCCATCGGGTGGATCCGGGGCGGGCAAGATCAAGGCGCTTTCCCCCAGACTGCACCCCACTCACCTCGCTCCCCGGTTTCCAGATCGACTCTGACATTCTCTCCGGCTGATCACTCGCATCGTCGGCCGGTCGGGAGCTTCTCCTCCTGAACGCGAACGCCCCGCTCGAGTCATCGAGCGGGGCGTTCCGCGTTTCGGGGTCCATCTCGCGCGGTCGTTCAGTCCTCGGAGCGGGCCTTCGAGGCGGAGGTCGAGTCCGACCCGCCTTCGTCACCCTCGGACTTCTTGCGGGCGCGACGCGCGCGTTTCTTGGCGCGCGAGGCACCGGATCGACTGCGCCCTCCGCGGCGACCGCGCTTCGGCTTGTCGCTCTCGGAAGCGTCCTCCTCCTGGGCCGCCGCGGCGACGTCGGTGTCGTGCCGCTCGATGACGCCCACGATCTCGTCCGCGAATTCGCGAACGAACCAGGCCTTGAGCTCGGGGAGTCCCTTCAGGTCCTTCGCGTTCGTCGGCGCCGTGAGGGCGATCGCTTCCAGGGCTGCGTTCGGACAGAGCACGCCGGGGTCGAGCTTGAGCGCCTCGGCCCGCGGTCCGCGCCAATCCTTCAGGGCACCGAGCCGCTTCTCGGTCTTGCGGTCCATCCGCCGCCGACCGCTGGTCTCGAGCTTCGGAATCGGACCATGCGGCTTGCGCAGGCCCTTCTTGACCGAGCTCACGAGGTCCTTGCCGAGCCGCTTGAGGATGAGATCCGAGATGCCCTTGATCTCCCCGAGCGAATCGAGGTCCGTCGGTTGGGATCGGCTGATCTCGAGCAGCGTTCGATTCCCGAGGACCTTGAAGGGCGGGCGATCGATGTCGCGCGCGCGGAGATCGCGCAGGAGGTAGAGCTCGCGGAGGATCGCGAGCTCGGTCGGCTCGAGGCTTCTCGCGCCCTTGATCCGGAGGTACCCGAGCTCGTCGAATTCACGGTCGGGCCAGCGGCGCCCGCAGAGGGTCTCGAACTCGTCCATCGCCCAGTCGAGGCGTTTCGCCTTCTTGAGCTCTTTTTCGAGGGTCTCCGCCAGCTTGATCAGGTAGAGGACGTCCGAAGCGGCATAGCTGAGCTGCTTCTCGGTCAGGGGCCGGCGGGACCAGTCCGAGCGCTGCTCGTCCTTGGGCAGTGACACGCCGAAGTGTTTCTCGATCAGGGCGGCGAGACCGATCGCCGGATAGCCGAGCAGCTGCGCACTCACCATCGTGTCGAAGAGGTTGGTGAACTCGAAGCCGCAGTCGCGCTTCAGGACGTAGATGTCGTACTCGGCGGCGTGGAAGAGCACGCGCGTCTTCGGCGACGAGAAGACCGGGGCCAGCGGAGCCAGCTTGTCCGGCCCGCCGATTCCGAGCGGATCGATCAGCCAGCACTGGTCACGGGTCGCGACCTGGACGAGGCAGACCTTGTCGAAGTAGTGGTAGAAGCTGTCGGCCTCGGTATCGAAGGCGACGATGTCTTCCTTCATCAACTTCTTGGCGACGGCTTCGAGCTCCGGGACCGTGTCGATGATCTCGAAGTCGGAGCGCTGGGCCACGCCGGCCGGCCCCCCGCCGGATCCCGACTTCGTGGAGCGGGCGCTCTTGGCGGAGCGTGATGACCGGCTCTTCTCGCTGGATTTCCGCTGGCTCGATCTGCCTGCGCCCGAGGTTTTTTTCGCTTGGTCGGCCAATGCACTCTCTGTGGCTGCCAGCCGGGCTGACAGGAACGCGGGGGTCGGTGGCGGAGGGCCACCGCGCGGCCGACCGGAGTCGATCCGGGCGGATGTCGGTCTACGCGCAGGGGACCACCGGGTTCGGTCTTGCACCGCGCTGGGAATCTATGGGTGCCGACCCCGACCCACCTGCTCGTTCGCTCATCGGCGCCTCGGAGCCGCATCCTGATGGCATGCGGTTTCGGGCCCGGCGGCGGACGATCGCTGGCGAGTCGGCCAGCACGTCTTTCGGCAGGGGGAATGAGCCGCAGAGGGCGGCGGCTCGATGGCGAATCTAGCCGAGGCGAAGCGAGGCCGAAACCGGGAAAACCCGCGGGTCAGCTCTCTCGGGATCCCGGCGGCCCTGGTGGCGTGCTCGCGCCGCTTCGCGGTATCCACCCGGCCCATGGACGCCTACGCCACCGCCTTCTCCGACGCCCTCGACCCGACCGTCGCCGCTGAGGAGCTGGCACGCGCCCTCGAGGCGCGTCTGGGCGTGGGGGTCGCCGGGGCGCTGGTGCTCGCCACGGCGGCGGGTGCCGAGGCTGGCCGTGTCGCCGGCGCGCGCCTCGCGGATCGCTGGCCCGACGCGTTGCTGGCGGGGACCTCCTTCGAAGGCGTCCTCGCAGAGAGCCGGGTCGTGCGTGACCGGCCGGCGCTGCTGGCGATCGGCTGGGGAGAGGGGTCGGAGGAGCCGGCGCCCTTCCTGCTGGAATCGGAGGTCTTCGGGCAATCTGCGGGGGCCGCCCTCGACGACGTGGTGCACGTGCTCGAGGAGGCGCGAGAGGGGCCGCTCGAGGCCGAGGACCTCGTGCTGCTCTTCCCGGACGCGATCGAGGGGCTGGCCCTCGAGCGGCAGCTGGCGGCGCTCGGGCCACGGGTCCGCGGCGCGGTCTTCGCCGGGGCAGCCGCTTCCGGGCCAGGACTGGTCGGAGCGCAGGCCTGGGTCGGGGAGCTGGCCGAAGCGGGCGGCACGCTGGGCGTAGTCCTCCCGGGTGGGGCAGCCGGAGGAGGCCGTCTGGGCTCCGCGGGCGCGACCCGGTTCGCGAGCCCGTGGCTTAGGATCGGGGAATGCCGCTCCCGGTGGATCGACGAGCTCGACGGCGAGCCCGCGCTGGACTGGGTTCGGCGGCAGCTGGGGCTCGAGGCCTCGGCACCGATCGAGCCACACCTGGACCGGCTGACGGTGCGGCTCCGGCCGGCGTCGGCGGCGAGGGACGGGCAATCGATGCCCGACGAGGCGGACCTGGCTTACGTCGAGCGCTACGTCGTCGGGCTCGACGCGGAGCGCGGGGCGATCTCGGTGCCCGCCGGGATCGAGCGGGGCGGGGAGCTGGCCCTCGCCCTTCCGGATCCGGACCATGCCCGGGCGAGCTTGCGGGTGGCCGCGGAGGGGTTGTCGCCCTCGCCCGTGGTCCTCCAGTTCGCGTGTCGCGCGCGGGACGCCGAGCTGCACGGCGATGCCGATCTCGAGGGAGCCTGGGTCCAGCACCTGGTGGGCGAGCGCGCCGCCGTGGGCACTCTGGCCCCCTTCCAGATCCGTCCCGGGCGCGACGGACGCCCGGGCGAGCTGGTCCACGCCACCCTGCTGACCGCACTCGGCCGGGCCTGATTCGATGCGGATCGGCGCAGGTCCGGATCGATCGCGCTCGACAAGGGGTTCCATTTAGCGGAATCATGATCTAATTATTGGAACGACAGGGGCGAAGGGCCCTACAGAGGCGCCTCAGCGCGCGTAGATCCATATTTGCGAACGCGTTCGAAGAATCGGAAACGGGAGATCCAGCCATGGCCGGCGCGGCGACCGTCGACAAAGCCCTCGACGTGCTCTTCCACCTTCACGAGGCGGGGGGCGCCGTCGGCTTGACGGAGATCGGGCGCGCCCTCGATCTGCCGAAGTCGAGCTGCCATCGCCTGCTGTCCTCCCTCGTCGACCGGGAGGTCGTCTCCCGGGACGACCAGGGGCGCTACCGCCCGGGTCTCGCGCTCCTCTCGTTGGGAATCGGCGCCCAGCGCGGCGAGCCGGTCGTCGCGGCGGCCCGCCCGATCCTCGAAGAGGAGGCCCGCGCCTTCGGCGAGACGGTCTTCCTGGTCGGCCTGCGACACGATCGCCTCCGGGTGCTCGACAAGATCGAAGGCTCGGGGTTCCTCCGCGCGGCGCCGGGCGTGGGCGACGTCGTCCCGGTCGGACCGACCGCGGCCGGCAAGCTCTACGGGGTCTTCGGTGATCTGCCCCCCGGGCCGGATGCGGTCCGATTCGAGGCGGGAGAGGCGGAGACGATCCGCCGGCACGGCTACGCGCTGAATCGCGATGCCTGGATCGAGGGGCTGTCCGTGCTGGGCGTGCCGGTCTGGCAGGGGACGGGGGCCGGTGCCCGGGATCTCGTCGCCGTGATGGCGCTCGCGTCGTCCTCGCCGCGCTTCGACCAGCTGGGCGAGGCGGAGGTCGCGGCGCGTCTGCTCGAAGCGGCGGCCCGGGCGGGGGAGCGGCTCGGCGGTCGCCGGGCAGGAGGCGCGTCATGAGCGAGGCGATCGCCTGGGTCGACGGAAGGATCGGGCCGGCCGCCGAGGCCCGGATCCCGATCCTCGACCACGGCTTCCTCTTCGGCGATGGCGTGTTCGAAGGCATCCGGGTGACCGAGCGCGGGATCTTCCGTCTGGACGACCACATGAAGCGCCTCGCGACCGCAGGCCTGGCCACCGGCATCGGCCCGCCCGAAGTGTTCGTGCGCGCGCGCGAGGTCGCCTGCGAGACGACCCGCGCCTGGGGACGGCGTGAGGGCTATCTGCGCCTGATCGTGACCCGGGGCGAAGGCGCCCTCGGCATCGATCCCGCGACCTGCCCGGCGCCGGCGATCGTCTGCATCGCCGCCGGCCCCGTCGCCACGGATCCGGCGAAGGAGGCTCGAGGGCTCTCGCTGATCACCTCCAGCCTGCGCCGTCCGTCGGCCGACGTGCTGGATCCGCGGGTGAAGAGCCAGAACTACCTGAACAACATCCTCGCGAAACGGGAGGCCGGTGAGCGGGGTGCGGACGATGCCCTGGTCCTGAACGCCCAGGGGCTCGTCGCGGAGGCGTCGGCGACGAACCTCTTCGCGCTCTCGGGGAACCGGCTGGAGACGCCCCCGGTCACCGACGGCGCGCTCGAGGGACTCACGCGGCGGACGGTCCTCGAGCTGGCTCGCGAGCTCGATCTGGAGGTCCGCGAGCGGAGCCTCGGTCGCTTCGATCTCTACGCGGCGGACGCCGTCTTCCTGACCGGGACACGCGCGGGGCTCGTGCCGGTCGGATCCCTCGACGGGTCGCCGATCTCGCAGGCCGGGCGGCCGCGGGTCCAGGCCATCCAGTCCGCCTTCGCGACGCGCGCGCTCGAGCTCTCCGTCGACGTGCACTGACGCTCGCCCGGCGGCGACGACGATCTCGGGAGCGGCGCTCGCCCGGCGGCGACGACGGTCTCGGGAGCGGAGACGCTATGTTCCGGCGTCGGCGGTGGGAGACGGCCTCCGCCGGATCCCCCCGCGCGCTGATCCTGGCGCATCGGACCCGAGATGATTCGGGCCGCGAGTCGGAGAGGAGAGAGCCGTGCGCTGGTCGAGCGCCTTCATTCCCACCCTGCGTGACGATCCCGCGGACGCCGAGGCGGTCTCGCACAAGCTGCTCGTGCGCGCGGGCTTCATGCGCCAGCTGATGGCCGGGCACTATTCGATGACGCCGCTCGGCTTCCGCTCGCTGCGCAAGCTCGAGCAGATCGTGCGCGAAGAGATGGAGAAGATCGGAGGGCAGGAGTTCCAGCTCCCCTGCATGCATCCCCGAGAAATCTGGGAGAAGTCCGGACGCTGGGCCACGATGGGCGACGAGATGTTCCGCCTGAAGGATCGCAAGGATGCGGATCTCGCGCTGGGCATGACCCACGAGGAGATCTTCGCGTTCCACGCGGCGGAGCTGCGCTCGTACAAGTCGCTCCCGCAGATCTGGTACCAGTTCCAGTCGAAGTTCCGGGACGAGGCGCGACCCAAGTCCGGGCTGCTCCGGGTGCGCGAGTTCACCATGAAGGACTCCTACTCCTTCGATCTCGACCAGGCGGGCCTCGACCAGTCCTTCGACCGCCACTTCGAGGCATACCGCCGGATGTTCAAGCGTTTCGGCTTCGAGATCGTGGCCGTCGAAGCCTCGTCCGGGTCGATGGGCGGCAACACGTCGATCGAGTTCATGCTGCGCACCGACGCCGGCGAGGACTGGGTCGCGGGCTGCGGCGCCTGCGGCTACGCGGCGAACGTCGAGAAGGCCGAGAGCGTCCTTTCGCCCGTCGAGGACGGAGAAGGCCTCGCGAAGCCCGAGAAGTTCGCGACCCCGGGCGTCAAGACGATCGACGATCTCGCGAAGATGGAAGGCGGCGCCCCGGGCGAACGTCAGATCAAGACCCTCGTCTACGTCATCGACGACAAGCCCGTCCTGGTCCTGCTGCGCGGAGATCATCAGCTCTCCGAGCAGAAGCTCGTCGATCAGGTGGAGTCCGAATCGATGCGCCCGGCGGAGCCCGGCGAGATCAAGAAGCTGCTCGGCGCGCTGCCGGGAAGTCTCGGCGCGGTGGGGCGCGATGACCTCTTCGTGATCGCGGACGAAGCCCTGCGCGGCCGCAAGGACATGGTGACCGGCGCCAACGAAGACGGCTTCCACCTGCGTGGCGTCGACGTCGATCGCGACATCGACGTGAAGGGATGGCTCGACCTGCGCGAGGTCCAGAGCGGCGAAGCCTGCCCGATGTGCCAGGCCCCCCTCGAGGTCTACAAGACGCTCGAGGTCGGCCACATCTTCAAGCTCGGTACGAAGTACAGCGAGGCGATGGGCGCGACGGTCCAGGACGAGAAGGGCGCGTCGGTCGTGCTCGTGATGGGCTCCTACGGGATCGGCCTCGAGCGCAATCTCGCCGCCGTCGTCGAGGCGAACCACGACGAGAACGGCATCTGCTGGCCCGTGAACGTCGCGCCCTACGAGGTCTGCGTGACGGTCGTGAAGCCCAAGGACGTCGACTGCCACGAGGCGGGCGAGCGTCTCTACGAGAAGCTCTCGGAGTCCGGAATCGACGTGATCATCGACGATCGCGACGAGCGCCCCGGCGTGAAGTTCAAGGACGCGGACCTCGTCGGCTTCCCCTATCGCGTGACCATCGGCCCGAAGGGCCTGGCCGACGGCGTCTTCGAGTTCGTTCGCCGGCGCGACGGACAGAAGCGCGACGTCCCGATCGAGCATGCGGCGGAGACGATCGTCGAAGCGGTGCTCGACGATCGCTTCTAGCGCGCGTCGTCGCGGGACGAGGAGACGGGTTGGCGGCGAAGCGGGCGGCGACGAAGGAGACGGCGGGAAGGCGGTCGTCGTCCGGCGGGGGGCCTCTGGTCCACCTCTTCGACGGCCACGTCTACATCTTCCGGGCCTACTACTCGTTGCCTCCGATGGAGGCCGCCGACGGAACGCCCTGCAACGCCGCCTACGGCTTCGCGAACACCCTGATCCGCTATGCGGCCGAAGAAGATCCGTCCCACGCGGGCGTCTGCTTCGATGCGGCGATGACGAGCTTCCGGAACGAGGTCGAGCCCGAGTACAAGGCCCAGCGCGGCGAGCCCCCGGACGATCTCGAGCCGCAATTCGATCTCTGCCACGAGATCTCCGTCGCGCTCGGTTTCGCGACCTACGAGGTCGACGACTACGAAGCGGACGATCTGCTGGGGACGATCGCCGACGAGGTCGTGCGGCGGAAGGGGAGCGCCCGGGTCCTGACGACCGACAAGGATCTCTGCCAGCTCGTGCGGGAGGACGGTCGGGTCGTCGTCCACGATCTCGCGAAGGAGAAGACCTTCGACGCGGACGCGGTGCGCGAGAAGTTCGGCGTGTCGCCCGCGCAGATTCCGGACTACCTCGGTCTCGTCGGCGACAAGATCGACAACCTGCCGGGGGTACCCGGGATCGGGGCGAAGTCCGCGGCCGCGGTGCTCCAGAGCTTCGACACGATCGAGAACGTGCCCGACGACTTCGATGCCTGGGGCGACGTGTCCGTTCGCGGGGCGAAGCGGATGGCCGAGAAGATCGCGGAGCACCGCGAGCGCGCGCTCAAGACCAAGGACCTCGCGACGGTCCTGCGCTCCGTGCCCGGCGTGAAGCCGGGACTCACGGACCTCGCCTATCGAGGGGCCGATCGCGAGCGGGTAGAGGAGCTCTTCGAGCGTCTCGGCTGGAACCGGATCTACGATCGGATTCCGAAGTGGCAGTCGTAGCGGGTCGCCTCCTCACCTGGTCGAACGCGCTCACGCTGTCGCGGCTCGTCGCCACGCCCTTCTTCTTCTGCGCGCTGGTCGGCGGCGCGAGCTTCGTCGCCCTCGTCCTCTTCTGGGCCGCCGTCGTGACCGACTTCGCCGACGGTCGACTGGCGAGGGCGCGCGGCGAGACCTCCAATCTCGGTGGGCTCTTCGATCACGCGACGGACGCGAGCTTCGTCACGCTCGGTCTCTTCGGGCTCGCGCAGGCGGGCCAGGCACCGTTCGTACTTCCCCTGCTCGTCGCGGCCGCCTTCCTGCAGTACATGCTCGATTCGAAGAGCCTGTCGGGGCGTGCGCTCCGCGCGAGCTCTCTCGGGCGGTGGAACGGCGTCCTCTACTTCGTGCCGCTGGGGATCGTCGTGACCCGGAACGCGATCGGGCTCGGATGGCCGAGCGATTCGCTGGTTCTGATGGTCGGCTGGGGCCTCGTCGTCTCGACTGCGATCTCGATGGTCGATCGCGCCTGGGCGTTCTTCCGGACTCCGGGGAGCGACGCGACCCGGGACTGAGGCAGCGCGCCTCAGGCGGCGGCCGACTCGTCGAAGAGCTCGCGGTTCGCGCGGGGCAGGAAGAGCAGCCCGATCGCCGCGTTGAAGAAGATGAAGAAGTTGTGCTGGACGAAGCCGAAGGTCGCCATCTCGCCTTCCCGGCCCGGGAAGAGAGCGACCCACACCATGATCGGGAGCGAGCGCATCGGAAGCGGTGTTGCCGCCGTGAAGAATATGATGGGGAGGAATCCGAGCATCTGACCGAGTGTGGTCTCCACACCGAAGAGTTCGAGCGAGTACTTGTAGACGACCACTGCTGCAAGGAGAGCGGGCGATCGCATCAGGACGATCGTCAGATAGTGAAGGGGACTGGCCTCGCGAAAGCTCTTGAAGAGTGGACGGTCACGGAGGGAAACGCCCTTTCCGATCGCGCCGCGGAAGAAGGCGATCCAGATACTGATGAACAGGAGGGCGGCGATCGCGAGCACTGGAATGAACGAGAATATCTCCGGGAGTCTGTCCGCTCCGCGCAGATAGCCGACCGTCGCCCAGGCGAGCAGGTAGAAGAACTCGCAGAACATGATGAAGATCATGCTCGAGCCGACCTCCCAACCGGGGACGCCGTAGCGACGGAAGAGGTAGAGCCCCATCGCACCCTTGCCGACCTGTTCGTTGAGGATCGAGAGGATGTAGGAGCTCCCGCGGATCGGGAGGATGCCCGTGTACGAGATCGGCGTGTTGAACCAGGAGACGACGCGCCAGACGACCGCGGAATCGACGAGGAAGAAGAAGGCCGAGTAGGGGACCATGAGCGCCAGCCACTGGATCCAGTCGACGCGGCCGAAGATGCCGCTCAGGTACTCCACCAGGCCGAGACCGTCGCGGGCGGCCGCGCCGGAGAGCTTGAAGTAGAGGTATACGAAGCAGGCTAGGGTGATGACCCAGGGCAGCAGCTGCTGCCAGAGCGCAGGCTTGCGCGCCGCGCCGCCTGTCTCGCCAGCATTCCCGGTCGTCGGTTCCGTTTCGCTCATGCTTCCTCGGTTCCGCTCGTCGCGGGCTCGCTCTGTGGACCGACGTGGTCGGCCAGGGTCTGGTCGAGCGGCGTCAGCTCGATGCCGAGCGCCTCGCAGAAGGCGTCGGGGTCGACGCGATCGTCGTGCTGCAGGATGTCGAACATCGCGCGACTCACCGGCGGGTTCGACAGAAAGCGATCGAGCAGGCCGACGGCGGCGCGCGCGAGCCCTCCCGGCAGCGAAGAGATCTTCGGCTCGTTGCCGTAGAGACGCGCCGCCCGCAGGACGAGCATGCGATGGGACAGGGATTCGGGGCCGCCGGCATCGAGGGCGAGATCGCGACCGGGCGCCGCGACGCAGGCGGCGAGGATCGCGGTCACCACGTCCCGGGCGTCGATCGGCTGCTGGAGCGTTCGGCCGCCGCCCACGAGCCGCAGCTTCTTCGCCTGCGCCTGCCGTCGCAGCGAGGCCGACGCCGGGTCGTCGCCTCCGAGCACCATGGGCACGCGGATCACCGTCGTCGCCACGCGGTCGTCGAGCAGCAGCGTCTCGGCGCGGCCCTTCGAGGCGAGGCAGGCATTCGAGGAGTCGGGGGCGCTGCCCAGGATCGAGAGGTAGACGATCCGGGAGACGCCGGATCGGCTCGCAGCGAGGGCGAGCGCGTGGCAGGTCTGCTCGTGGGCCTCGACGTAGCGCGTGCCGGGCATCTCCTTGATGATGCCGACGAGGTGGACGACGGCCTGGGCGCCCTGGAGCGCCTGCTCCATCTCCTTCGGGCTCGTGTAGTCGACGATCCGGATCTCGGGTGCGGGCGAGAATCCGCACGCCTCGATCGTCTCCTTCGCCCTTTCGGATCGCACGAGGGCGCGCACACGGTCGTGCCCCTGTTCGGCCAGGCGCGCGAGCAGCGCTCGGCCGAGCTGGCCGTTGGCGCCGGTGACGACGATGGAAGAAGGCGTCTCGTCGAGGATTTCCACGCCCGGACCCTACCCGCTTTTGGCGGGGCCTGCCTTGCCGCGGGGGCTAGGCGTCTCGGAGACGGTGATGGGCGACCGCCCCGCCGGCGACGAGGAGCGCGAGCCAGAAGCCCAGCGTCGTGAGCCCGAAGGACAGGCTCGAGGCCTGGGCGATGGCGCCCGTCATCCAGGGCACGAAGAAGCCACCGAGAGAGCCGAGGCCACCCGCGAGGCCGACCGCGAGACCGGGCGCCGAAGGAAGCGCCAGTCCGGCGAGGCCGATCATCACGGGGAAGACGCCGCCGAGGAAGAAACCGATTCCCGCCATCGCTACCTCGGGCGTGCCGATCATGCCCTGCCCGAACGCGACGAAGAAGACGGCGGCCACCGATGCGAGAGCGGCGATCGTTCCGCCGCCGATCGGTCGGGGGGAGAGCCCGATCGCGAGGCGACCGACGAGGAGACCGCCCCAGAACGCGCTGATCGTCCGTGCGGCTCGGGCTTCGTCGAGGGCGAGCACGCTCGTGGCGTGGTCGGCCACGAAGAGCGTGGCGGCGGACTCGACGCCGACGTAGGCGAAGCACGCCAGGCAGACGGCGTAGAGTGTTCGCCGGTCGTCGTGCCGGATCGACGTCGCGTGCGACCCGGGGTGGGGCGCGTCCGCGTGGCCGCGCGGGGCGCTCATCGGAACGAAGAGCGCCCCCACGATCAGGAAGCCGTGGAGGGCACCCGCGAGGCGGAACGTGTCGTGCCAGTAGAGCGGCGAGACGCTGCGCATAGCCTCGAAGAGGAGGGGCGTCGCCGCCGCAGCGGCGGTCGCGCCCGCGTGGACGAAGACGAGTCGCCGGGGCGCCTTCGGGCCGAGGTCCTCGACGATCATCGCGTTGAGGACGGTCTCGTAGAAGCCGGCGCCGAAGCCGATCGCGACCGTGTGGGCGAGCAGCGCGCCATAGCTGGTGCCGGCGCCGAGGGTGGTCGTCGAGACGACCACGAGGCCACAGGCCGCGACGAAGAGCGGGCGCCGCGGCAGTCGGTCGATCAGCGGTCCCGCGACGACGATGCCGACGCCGAGCCCGAGCGAGAGCATCGCTCCCACACGCCCGAACTGCTCGTAGTCGAGCTCGAGGGTGTCGATCAGCTCGCTGGCGTTCGCACCGTAGAGAACGAGCAATGCGCCGAAGGCGAGAAAGCTCGCGACCGCGAGGATCGTGGCGCGGAGCGGCTGCGCCCCATGGACGACCGGCACCGAGCGCGGCTACATCATGTTCAGTTCGAGGCGCGCCGCGTCGGACATCATGTCGACGCTCCACGGCGGATCCCACACGAGGTCGAGGGAGACGTCCTTCACGCCGATCACGTTGCGGACCTTGTCCTCGACCTCGACCGGGAGCGTCTCGGCGACCGGGCACATCGGCGTCGTGAGGGTCATCGTGACGTGCGCCTCGCCGTCGTCGGTCACCTCGACGCCGTAGACGAGGCCGAGCTCGTAGATGTCGACGGGAATCTCCGGATCGTAGACGGTCTTGAGCACCGCGATGATCCGATCCCGGATCTGCAGCGCCGGCGACAGGTTGGGATCGCCCGCAGCCGTGGTCTCGTCCACCTTCGCGGTCTCTTCGTTCACGTCGACGTCTTCACTCATCGTCTCTTCTTCTCTCGCGCGCCCGAGGAGTCGCGCCTTCAATCGGGAAAACATGGAGCGGCTCCGCCCTACTCGGTCCTGGCCGACGCCTCGCCCTCGAGCGCGGCCTTGAGTGCGTGCCAGGCGAGCGTCGCGCACTTGACCCGCATCGGGTATTCGCGCACGCCCGCGAACACGGCGAGCTTGCCGAGCCCCTCCGTGTTCGCTTCCTCGCTCGGACTCGACGTCACGAGGTCGTGGAAACGCTCGAAGTCGGCGTCGATCTCGTCCAGGGACTTGCCCATCACGTGGTCGGTCATGAGCGAGGCGGAGGCCTTCGAGATCGCGCAGCCGGAGCCCTGGAAGGACACGTCTTCCAGGGTTCCGTCTTCCGTGACCCGGGCGTAGAGCGTGAGCTGGTCGCCGCAGAGCGGGTTGTGACCGTCGGCCTCGTGACTCGCGTGCTCGATCACGCGGAAGTTCCGCGGCTTCTTGTTGTGACCCAGGATCGTCGCCTGGTAGAGCTCTCGGAGGTCGTCCATCGGTCTCTCTGGTCTTTCGTCCGCTCTCGGGTGCGCGCGAAACGCCTTCGCCTACGCGAAGAGCTCCGCCGTCTTGACGAGTGCCTCGACGAGCCGGTCGATGTCCTCGCGCGTGTTGTAGAAGGCGAGGCTCGCGCGCGCCGTCGCCGGTACGCCCATGCGGTTCATCAAGGGCTGTGCGCAGTGGTGGCCGGCCCGGATGGCCACGCCTTCCCCGTCGAGGCAGGTGCCGATGTCGTGGGGATGCGCGTCCTCGAGGACGAAGGAGAGGACGGCGGCCTTCTCCTTGGCGCGTCCGATGATCCGCAGGCCCGGCACGGTCTCGAGGCCCGCCGTGGCGTACTCGAGGAGCTCGTGCTCGTAGGCGGCGATCACGTCCATGCCGATCCCTTCGAGGTAGTCGATCGCGGCGCCGAAGCCGATCACGGAGGCGATGTCCGGCGTGCCGGCCTCGAACTTCTGCGGGACCGGGGCGAAGGTCGTCCCGTCGAAGGAGACGACCTCGATCATGTCGCCGCCGCCCAGGAAGGGCGGCATCGCGTCGAGGAGCGCATGCCGACCGTGGAGGACCCCCGCTCCGCTCGGTCCGAAGACCTTGTGGCCCGAGAAGACGTAGAAGTCCGCACCGATCGCATCCACGTCGACGGGCTGATGGGGCACCGCCTGCGCGCCGTCCACGAGCGTCGTGATTCCGCGCTCCTTCGCGAGCGCGACGAGCTCGGCGACCGGGTTGATCGTGCCGAGGGCGTTCGAGACGTGCGTGAAGGCGAGGAGCTTCGTGCGCGGGCCGAGCAGGCTCGTGAGATGGTTCAAATCGAGGACGCCGTCGTCGTCGATCTCGGCGACGCGGATCGTGGCGCCCTTGCGCTCCGCGAGCATCTGCCAGGGGACGATGTTGGCGTGGTGCTCCATCCAGGTCAGGACGATCTCGTCGCCCTCCCCCACGTTCGCCTCGCCCCAGGTCCGCGCGACGAGGTTGATCGCCTCCGTCGCGTTCCGGACGAAGACGATCTCCCGCTCGTCGCTCGCGCCGATGAAGCGCGCGACCTTGCCGCGGACGGCCTCGTAGTCCCGGGTCGCATCGGCGGAGAGCTGGTAGACGCCGCGATGGATGTTCGCGTACCGCGAGGAGTAGAAGTCGCTCATCGCGTCGATGACCGCACGCGGCTTCTGGGCGCTCGCCCCGCTGTCGAGGTACGTGAGCGGCCGCCCACGCATCTCGGTTCCCAGGATCGGGAAGTCGCTTCGGATCTTCGAGACGTCGAAGGTCATGCGCCCGGCTCCCCGGGCGCGTTCTGGAGGGTGGTCTCGAGCCGGCCGAGGGCTTCGTCGAGTCGCCCGGCCACGAGGGCGCGGGCGGAAATCGTCGAAGAGGCCGTCGACGAAGGTCTGCGCGAAGCCGCGCGTGAGTACGAGGCGTGCGGTGGCCTCGTCGATTCCGCGCGCGCGGAGGAAGAAGAGCGCTTCGTCGTCGAGCTGGCCGATCGTCGAGCCGTGGCTCGCCTTCACGTCGTCCGCGTAGATCTCGAGCTGCGGCTTCGTGTCGATCGAAGCGCCTTCCGAGAGGAGCAGGTTCGGGTTCGACTGACGGGCATCCGTCTTCTGGGCATCGGGCCGGACCAGTACGCGTCCGCGGAAGACACCGCTCGAGCGGTCCGCGAGGACGCCCCGGTACTCCTCGTCGCTCTCGCAGTGGGGGGCGGCGTGCTCGACCGTCGTGAAGTGGTCGTGATGGCTCGCGTCCCGTCCGAGGAAGAGTCCGTAGAGGCCGGCCATGCCGCCCGGTGCGAGCATCGCCGCCTCGATCTCGCTCCGGACGAGCCCCTCGGAGAGACAGAGGACGTGGGACGCGAAGCGCGCGTCCCGCTCGAGGGAGGCGCGGGTCTGCGAGACCTGGACGCGGGCAGCGGATCCGGACTGGAGCTCCGCGGAGACGATCTTCGCGTTCTCGGCGACATGGAACTCGGAGACGACGCTCGTGAAGCCGGGGGCGTCCCCGACCGTCGCACTCTCGAAGACGACCATGCCCTCGCTGCCGGCGCCCGCGACGACGAGCAGGCGCGCGAAGCTCGCACTCGGCGCGTGGGCGGCGCCGGTCGATAGCGACAGGATCCGGATCACCCGCCCGGGGCGCGTGTGCGGATCGAGGGCGACGACCGCGACGTCCTCGAAGAGGCCGGCGTTCAGGGCGGCGATCGCATCGGTCTTCGGATCGACCAACGCGCCGAGCTTCTCCGCCACGATCTCCGGAATCTCGGTGGCCGCTTCGGCGAGGGAGAGCACACGGACGCCGGTCGGCAGGTCGCTGCGGTCGGCGCTCGCGCGCGCCAGCCGGCCGTCGACGAAGAGGAGGTCCGCTTCGAAGTCGGCCACCCGCGGATCGGCGAGGGCCGATTCGTCGACGGTCGCCGCCGGGCCGACGCGATCGAACGCGAGGTCGCCGAGGCGGGCGGTGTTCGTTCCCTTCCATCGCTCGTCGCGACGCGTCGGGAGGCCGCGCTCGTCGAACGCGGCGAGGCCGTCGCTTCGCAGGACGCCGAGACGGGAAGCCAGGACCGGCGAGGGAAAGTCCGCGGCGCGCTCGGAGAGTCCGTCGCGTGCGCGGGAGACGGAATCGACGAAGGCACTCACGAGTCCGCGCCCTCCTCTTCCACGCCGTCGATCCAGCCGTAGCCCTTCTCTTCGAGCTCGAGGGCGAGGCTCTTGTCGCCGGACTTCACGATGCGCCCGCCGGACAGGACGTGGACGTAATCCGGGACGATGTAGTCGAGCAACCGCTGGTAGTGCGTGATCACGAGCATCGTACGGTCGGGCGAGCGCATCTGGTTCACGCCGTTCGCGACGATGCGCAGGGCATCGATGTCGAGGCCCGAGTCCGTCTCGTCGAGGATGCAGAACGAGGGCTCGAGGAGGAGCATCTGCAGGATCTCGTTCCGCTTCTTCTCACCACCGGAGAAGCCCTCGTTGATCGCGCGGGACATCATGTCCTCGGGCATCTCCACGAGCTTCATCTTCTCCTTGAGGAGCGTGAGGAAGTCGATCGCGTCGAGCTCGTCGAGGCCGCGGTACTCGCGGACCGCGTTCACCGCCGTCCGCAGGAAGTAGTTGTTGGCGACACCGGGGATCTCGACCGGGTACTGGAACGCCAGGAAGACGCCGGCGCGCGCGCGGATCTCCGGGTCCATCTCCGTCAGGTCCTCGCCCTTGAAGGAGACTTCGCCCTGGGTCACCTCGTAGCCGGGCTTCCCGACCAGGACGTTCGAGAGGGTGCTCTTGCCGGAGCCGTTCGGGCCCATGATCGCGTGGACCTCGCCGGCGCGGAGCTCGAGGTCGATGCCCTTGAGGATGGGGGTGTCGCCGGCGTTGGCGTGGAGGTTCTTGATCGAGACGAGGGGTGCTTCGGACATCGTTCGTGGGTTCCTGGGATGCGGGGGATGCGGAAGGTGGGGGAATCCGGGCGCGGCTAGCCCACGGCGCCTTCGAGACTGACCGAGAGCAGGTTCTGGGCTTCGACGGCGAACTCCATCGGCAGCTCTCGCAGGACTTCCTTGCAGAAGCCGTTCACGATCATCGAGATGGCGTCTTCCTCGCTCATGCCGCGCTGGCGGCAGAAGAAGAGCTGGTCGTCGCTGATCTTCGACGTGGTCGCTTCGTGTTCGACCGTCGCCGTCGGGTTGCTCGCCTCGAGGTACGGGAACGTGTGGGCGCCGCACTTGTCGCCCATCAGCAGCGAGTCGCACTGGCTGTAGTTCCGCGCGCCGTGCGCCTTCGGGCCCATGCGGACCAGGCCGCGGTAGCTCTGATCGCCGTGGCCCGCGCTGATGCCCTTCGAGATGATCGTGCTCGAGGTGTTCTTCCCGATGTGGATCATCTTCGTGCCGGTGTCGGCCTGCTGCTTGTTGTTCGTCATCGCGACCGAGTAGAACTCGCCGACGGATTCGTCCCCGATGAGGAGGCAGGACGGGTACTTCCAGGTGATCGCCGAACCCGTCTCGACCTGGGTCCAGGAGATCTTCGACTTGTGGCCCCGGCACGCGCCGCGCTTGGTCACGAAGTTGTAGATCCCGCCGACGCCGTCTTTGTCGCCCGGGTACCAGTTCTGGACCGTCGAGTACTTGATCTCGGCGCGGTCGAGGGCCACGAGCTCGACGACCGCGGCGTGGAGCTGGTTTTCGTCGCGCTGGGGCGCGGTGCAGCCTTCGAGATAGGACACGTAGGCGTCGTCGTCGGCGATGAGCAGCGTCCGTTCGAACTGGCCGGTGCCGGCCGCGTTGATCCGGAAGTAGGTCGAGAGCTCCATCGGGCAGCGCACGCCCTTCGGGATGTAGGCGAAGGAGCCGTCGCTGAAGACCGCGGCGTTCAGGCAGGCGAAGAAGTTGTCGGAGTAGGGGACGACGCTGCCCAGGTACTTCTTCACGAGATCGGGGTGGTTCTCGACGGCCTCGGAGAAGGAGCAGAAGATGATGCCGTGCTTCTCGAGCTCGGCCTTGAAGGTCGTGGCGACCGAGACGCTGTCGAAGACGGCGTCGACGGCGATGCCGTTCAGGCGCTTCTGCTCGAGCAGCGAGATGCCGAGCTTGTCGTAGGTCTCGCGCAGCTCCGGGTCGAGGTCGTCGAGGCTCTCGATCTTCTTCTGCTGCTTCGGGGCGGAGTAGTAGACGATGTCGTCGTAGTCGATCCGCGGATAGGAGACCTTGGCCCACTCGGGGTGCGCGCCCTCTTCCTCGAGCATCTCGCGGAAGCGTCGGTACGCCTTGAGCCGGTACTCGAGCAGCCATTCCGGCTCGTTCTTCTTCGCCGAGATGAGGCGGACGACGTCTTCGGTCAGACCGGGCGCGACGCGGTCTTCTTCGATGTCGGTGACGAAGCCGTACTTGTAGTCCTGCTTCGCGAGCTTTTCGAGATCGGGGTTGGCACCGGCCATATCGAGGATGCTTTCGGTTCGGGTTCGGGGGGCGTGAGTGGAACGGACGTTCGAGTGGATCGGGGGGGGCGTGCCGAAACTAACGTTCGGGCGGGTTCGTGGACGGATCGGGAGAGCGGTCGATCTGCAGCGTCGGGGTCGTCGCGCCGAGGCCCACCGGATTGCCGTTCACGAGGTCGGCCAGGGTGATGCTCTCGAGGGCGCGCTCGACGACGCGATTGATCTGTTGCCAGGGCTCGCGGACGGCGCAGGCGCTCTCGTGGGAGCAGACCGAGGGACCGACCGCGCAGTCGGTCAGCGCCAGTGGGCCCTCCAGGACGCGGATCATCTCCGCGACCGGCAGCTCCTCGGGATTCCGAGCCAGGGCGTATCCACCCTTCGCACCGCGCTGGGACGAGAGCAGGCCCTCCTTGGCGAGGGCCTTCAGGATCTTGCTCACCATCGGGACCGGGAGATCCGAGCCCGCCGCGAGCTCCCGCGCATTCTGGGGCTCCGGTGAAGGCTCGCTGGCGAGTCGCGCCATCAGCACGATTCCGTAGTCGGTCGTCTTGCTGAGCTTGAACAAGAGGGGTTCGTCCTTCGCGCTTCGCGCTCGAAACGGTCGCCCCGGAGGCTCCAACCCGGGCCTTCCCGGGTGCGGGGCGCGCCGACTATATCGGACCGATTCAGTACTGTAAACACAGGACCGAACGAGTCCAATATCGGGACAAGCCCTCGAAACGATTAGGGAATCGGCGCCACCGGGTTCCCGCGGGAACCGTCCGTCGAGTCGCGCCGCGCGATGCCGTCAGAAAAAATGGTGGTCCAGGTGGGCGGCGGGGGCGTTGGGCGGACCATTGGACAGGGCGCCATTTCCGGAGCCTGCCTCAGGCTGGAGCGTCGGGCCGGCAGGTCCGGGTCTGATTCGCGATGTCCGCGAGAGCGCGACGGGTATCGAGCATCTGCGATCTCCTGCCGCGGGGCTCGCCCAGCCCGACGGGCAGGCGGGATCGGACGTGATCGACTCGACATCGATGACCGTAGGCAGGAAGCCCTCAGGACAGCGGGCGATTCGGTGGACCCGATCAAGGCGAGAGTCCGATTCGGGCTGGCTCGGACTCCGCGTTTTTCTCCGACGCGAAGAGCGCCTCGAGCCGGAGGGCGCGCGCCTCAGACGAGACGGCGGCCCGCGACGAAGGGGTCGGTGAAGCGCGCGAGTGGCAGGAAGAGCGGAAGGCCGTCGTGCGGCCAGTCGATCGGGGGCGTCTGCAGGCTCCCGGGCTTCGTCACGCGGGAGACACCCATTCGTGACAGTGCGGCGAAGAATGAAGAGTCCGCCGGACGAGCGTCGAAGGTCCCCTCGGTCGATGGTGCGGGAGAAAGGCCGTCGGCCGGTCCGGGCCCGGTCGGCGCTTCGAAGCCCGCGACGCAAACGTTCGAGAGCTGGCCGGAGAAGGGCTGCAGCGCCCGCATCAGCGCGTCCACGGAATCGATCAACAGGAGTCGCAGGAACCGGCCGAGCGGCGCCGGGCGAGGCCGGGCATCCGGCTCGAGCACGAGCGTATGCTGGGCGCCCTCGAATAACATGCCCGACCCGGCGGCGGTGCGCATGCGCGCCTCGCTCCGCTCCTGCGCGATCGAGACGGACTGATCCATCGGTAGGTCTCCGCGCGGCGACGTCTTCGCGACGTCTTCGAGGGCCCGGTCGAGCACCGTGGCGAATCGCCTCGCGTCCTGCCCGTCCCAACCGACGAGGTAGACGAAGACCGGCGAGAGGCAGCCCGACTGATCCCAGCGCGCCACGTCGAGGGCGAGGCCGGAGGCCACGTCCGCCATGTCGGCCTCGCCGAGCGCCGGTCCGAGGACCCCGATCGAGAATCGGTGCCCGTAGCCGACGAAGCGCTGCGTGGGCCGAAGACGGTCGGCGATCGAGGCGAGCGTCTCGTCGGCGCCCGTCGCCACCACGCAGGGCGCAGCGAGGGCGGCGTCGAGGGCCACGGCATCGTCCGACGGGAAGGCGATCGGTTCGAAGGCCGCCGCGAGTCCTTCGTCGCGCTCCGCCAGAGAGCGCGCCAGGAGGCGGGCGGTGACGGGATCCTTCCTCGTCTCCCGGAGGAGGACCGGGGAGCCGACGACCAGCGGGAGCAAAGACTGGAGGAGCGTCGGCATCGGCAGCGCCCCACCGGCGATCACGGTCGTCCAATCGAAGGGGACGAGCGCCCGGCGGCCGTCGACGCACGCGCCCGCGATCTCACGTTCGGCACAGGCGATGAAGTCCGACGGATGCCAGGCGCGCAAGGCGCTCTCGAGTCCCTCGGCGATCGTCGGGGCCGCGAAGGGCGTCTCCTCGGGCAGCGCGGCGGCGAGCTCGCGACGCCAGGGCGAGTCGGCTCCCGTCCAGTCCTCGAGCACGCCGGCGACGGCGGCGAGGCGTTCGTCGAAGTGCCGACGAGCGAGCGCCTCTCCCGCCACGCGCAGCCGGCCTTCCGCGGCGCGTACGCGTTCCGCGCCCTCGTCGGGCCAGTCGATCTCGAGCCGGCTCAAGGACCCGCCTCCTGCCGCGACGCCTCGAGCATCACGTCCGTCGCGATCGAGCAGCCGCGGGCTTCCGCGCCCTCCTCGCGGCCGATCACGTCGAAGCCGATCTCGTGACCGGCTTCGTCCCGGATCGCCCGGCCGAGATCCGCCGTCTGGATCGCCGCGATGCTCCCGGTGTTCGCGAGATCGTGGATCACGATCATCCCGACCTCGCCCGGCGCCACGTCGAGACCGCTCTCCGGATCGACGAAGCGGACGCGTGCCCAGGGCGGGCCTTGCTTCCGACGCGGACCGTCCGGGTCGACGAGGGTCGAGTCGTAGAACTGACTACCCAGCTCGGTCATGCCGTACTGGTTCACGACGGCCCGCTCGTCGATCCCGAAGCGACGGGCGATGTCCGATCGCAGGACGTCGCGGGGGACGCTGCGGCTCCGCCCCTTGAAGCCGCCCGTCTCCATGACCCGGGAGCCGACCGGCAGCTGCCATCGCCCTTCGCCTTCGGTCTTCGGGTCGTCGAGGAAGTGGACGAACGCGAAGCTCGTCCCCGCGATCACGAGGGGCCGATCGTCGCGCCGGGCGCGGTCGGCCGCGTGCTCGAGAGCAGCGAGGTCGAGGTGGCCGTCCCGCAGGTCATAGCCGCTCGCGGGGTCCCCTTCGGCGCGGCGAAGGATCTCGAACATGTGGGTGAGCGAGGAGTCCGGCGCTTCTTCGGGACTCGGGGCGAGGAAGCGCATCTCGGGCGCGCTGCCGACCAGTCCGGGGAGGAAGGAGCGACGCAGGCTCGCGAGCAGGGAGGCTTCGTAGAGGACGAGCGTGTCGAGGTGGAGCTCGCCTCGTCGGTCGACGCTCGTCCCGCTCGTCCGGAAGATCTTCGCGGTATCGGCTTCGGGAAAGCAGCGGAGAGCGAACTCCTTGAAGGCGCCGGTGGGGACCGGCGGGATTTCCTCGACGCGCTCGACCTCGTCGGGCGTCCGGTCGAGGGAAAGACACAATCGTGCGTAGGCCGGGCAGGCGGCGAACTGGAAGCGGAAGAGCGCGAGGGCGAGGCGCTCGAAGCGCTCGGGATCCGTCGCCGGCGCGTCCTCCTCCATCCAGTCGAGGAGCGTCCGTTCGATCTCGTCGCGCGCGGCGCGATCGGGCTCCGGTCGATCGCTCATGCGGTCGGTCCCTCGCGCAGGACTTCGACGATCGCATCGCAGGCGAGGTGGAGGGCTTCGCGTTCGATCACGAGGGGGGGCGTCAAGGAGAGCACGCGCCCCCCGTCGCCCGAAGGAAGGAGCACGAAGCCGCGTTCCAGCAGCCGGGTCGTCGCCGCCAGGGAGATCTCCGGCCGCACGCACTCGATGCCGATCATGAGGCCACGGCCGCGCACCTCGACCACCGCGTCCGCGCCGGCGAGTGCCCTGCGGAGCCGGTCGAGCACTTCCGCACCGACGGTCGCGGCGCGAGCGGGAAGGTCCAGCCGCTCGGAGACCTCGAGTGAGGCGACGCCCGCCGCACAGCTGGCCGGGTGACCGAGGAAGGTCTGGGTGTGGAGCGCTTCGCCCTCCGAGCGGGGCCAGGCCTCGAAGACGGACGCCCGGCCGAGGCAGGCCGAGAGCGGCATGCCCGACGCGAGACCCTTTCCGACGCAGAGGAGGTCGGGGACGACGTCTTCGTGGTCACAGGCGAAGACGTCTCCCGTCCGTCCGAGGCCGGTGTAGATCTCGTCGGCGATCAGGAGCCAGCCGGCTTCGTCGCAGATCTCGCGGAGCCCGCGAAGGAAGCCGTCGGTCGGGACGCGCTCGCCGCCGCGGCCCTGGATCGGCTCGACGATCACGGCACCGATCTCGTCGCGATTCGTCTGCGCCACGCGGCGAACGGCGTCGAGGTCGTCATAGGGCACGAAGCGCGTCGCCTCGGGAAGGCGTGCGCGGAAGGGCGTACGGAAGTCGGCCCGCCAGGTCACGTCGAGCGCACCGAACGAGAGGCCGTGGTAGGCGCCTTCGAAGGCCAGCAGTCCGGCGCGCCCGGTCGCGAGCATCGCCGTCTTGATCGCGGTCTCCACCGCGTCGGATCCCGACGACGAGAGCACGGCCCGCACGTCGGTCGCTTCGCTCGACCCGCCGCGGGGGTAGAGCGCCGTCAGCTTCTCGAGCAGCTCGACCTTCACCCGGGGCGGATGCACGTCGCCCATGCCGTGGAGGAGGGTCGTGGCCTGCGAGGCGACGGCACCGGCGACTTCGGGATGGGCGTGGCCCACGTTGGCGACGCCGAAGGCCGCGGTCAGATCGACGAAGCGGTTGCCGTCGACGTCCCAGAGCTGGGCCCCCTGCGCGCGGTCCCAGAAGATGGGGGCGGGGTCGAGGGCGGTGACGTTGCTGCTCTCGACCCGGGCGAGGCGCGCAGCGAGCGCGCGGGACGCCGGGCCGGGCACGGGCGTGACGAGCGACGGGGGAAGCGTCGCGGGCAAGTCGGCCTGCTCGTCGCGTTCGGAGCGCGGGGCGGTCATCGGGATCGGATCCTCGTTCGGACGCGGGCCTCGTTCGCGCGGGACGCGCGGAGGCCCGGGGGCAGTCGGAACGGCCAGGGGGGAGGGCGCGGAGAATAGGGGAAGCGGCCTATTCTCGGGATGGACCCGGCCGAAGGCGCCGCTGGGCGTCCCTCGGACCCGCGTTTCGGAGTGCGTATGCGAGCAGGCGGTGAAAGGGCCTATGTGGCTCTCGGAGCGAACCTCGGAGACCGGGAGGCCACGTTCTCGGCGGTCCTTGCGGCTTTCGAGCGCGAGCCGGATCTGCGCCTCGTGGCGGCTTCGGGCGTCTACGAGACGCCTCCGCTCGGGCCCGCGGGTCAGGGGCCCTACCTGAACGCCGTCGTCGCGCTCCATGCCTGGCTCTCTCCGCTCGCGCTGCTCGGCCGCCTCCAGGCGATCGAGGAGGCCCTCGGGCGGGATCGCGGGCCGGACGCCGTACGCTGGGGGCCCCGGGCGATCGATCTCGATCTCCTCTTCTTCGGGGACCGCGCCGTCTCGCTGCCGGATCTCGAGGTGCCCCATCCGCGGCTCCACGAGCGGGCCTTCGTGCTCGTGCCGCTCGCGGACGTCGCGCCGGCGCTCGTCCATCCAGTCCGCGGCGGGAGCGTGGAGGCGATGCTCGCGGCCCAGGGACGCACCGAGGAGATCGTGGCCCGTCCTCGACCGGAGGGCTGGCCGGGCGCCCGCTGACCCGATTCGGCCTTATGCTCCCGGGATGGCGATTGCAGCAGTCAGCATCTCACCGATGGGCGTCGGGCTCTCGGTCTCCTAGTACGTCGCGGCCGCGATCGCGGTCCTCGAGGCGCAGGACCGGGTCGTCTGGCAGCTCGACTCGATGTTCACGACGCTCGAGGGCGAGCCCGACGACCTCTTCGAAGTGATTCGGGCGATGCAGGAAGCGGTCTTCGCGGCCGGCGCCGAGCGGGTCGGGACGGTGATCAAGATGGACGACCGACGGGACCGGAGCGTGTCGATGGCGGACAAGGTTGCCTCGGTCGAGGCGAAGCGCGTCGCCCGGAGAGAAACCGACTGAGGAAGTCGGGAAATTGCTCCGATCATCCGACTGGGTTACTCAGGAATCCGCGCCCGGCGGACGACACGGCCGGGATTCCCCCATCCCGCTCGTGTCGGAGATCCCCGTGACGCTCTACTCTCTCGATGCTCTCGCCGGAAAGCCGTTCAAGGACGAGGTGTTGGACCTGGTAGACCGAGATGCCATGGAGGCCCGGAGCGCGGTCGAAATTCTGACTTGGGCAGTCGAGAATTTCCACCCGCGCCTCACGATCTCCGCCTCCTTCGGCGCGCCCGAGGGCATGGCGCTGATCGACATGCTCCACGCGATCGACCCGACGACCCGCGTCTTCGTGCTCGATACCGGACGGCTCCATCCCGCGACCTACGACCTGATCGACCGCGTCCGGGACCGCTACGACAAGAACGTCGAAGTCGTGTTCCCGAACGCGGAGGAAGTCCAGGAGATGGTTCGCGAAGCGGGCATGAACCTCTTCTACGCGTCCCACGAGGACCGGAAGCGGTGCTGCCGGATTCGGAAGGTGCTGCCCATGCGCCGGCATCTGACGAACTTCGATGCCTACGTGACCGGCCTGCGACGGGATCAGAACGCGAATCGCGCGAACGCGCGGAAGGTCGAGATCGACTCCGCGAACGGGGATCTGGTCAAGATCAACCCCCTCGCCGACTGGACCCACGAGCAGGTGATGGACTACGTCACCGAGCGCGCGATCCCGATCAATCGCCTCCATCAGCAGAACTTCCCGTCGGTCGGCTGCGAGCCCTGTACCCGTTCCGTCGCGCCGGGCGCCGATCCGCGTTCAGGCCGTTGGTGGTGGGAGAGCGACGACACGAAGGAGTGCGGCCTCCACCTGGCCGACGCCGACGAATCCGGCGGCTCCGGGATCTGAGCCAGGCCCGGGGCTCCGCTCCATCGAGCCCCGACCTCGCGTGCCGGCGACTCGCGCACCCTTCCCCGCGGCTGAGCTCCGCCCCTCGCGCGATCGCTGCGAAGCCGGAGGGTTCTCCGCCCCTCGCACGATCGCTGCGAAGCCGGAGGGTTGCATGCGCTTCTGCGCGCGGGAGAGGGCCTCGAGGCTCAAGGCGCGGCCCCCCCCTGCCGATCGATCTCCTCGGACCATCGCGATCGGAGGGCGCCGCCCGGCCCGTCGATCGCTGGGGAGTCGGATCGATGACGGACGAGCACGCGCGACGAACGAGACCGATCGACGTCCTCGGCTGGCTCTGCCTGATCGCGACGCTCCTGTCGACGTCCTTCGTGGTCGCCGTGCGGGCGGACGAGCCCGAGGAGGCCCTGATGAGCGTCGATCCGGCCCTCGCCGCGCCGCCGCCCGCCGTGGCGCCGAGCGTCCCCGCCGCGCCCGCCCCGAGAATCGTCCCCCTGAACACCCGCGGCTACAACTACGGCCCGCCGCCGGACGCGATCGACGACGCCGCGAAGCGCTACGAGCGGCCTGCCCGGCCCGGGACGCCCGCCGCACCAGCGCCCACGCCGCCGCGCTGAGGCCGGAACCCACGGACTGCTAGCATTGCTCGGCTTCTGAGTGGCCGGCGATCCGGTCGTCCCGTTCCGGGCGACCGACCGCGCGAAGGTGGCTCGATCGCGTTCCCCGTCGTCGCGCCGCGCGGGGGCCACGCATCGCGACCGCCTCGGGTGGCGTCGCGCCCTGCCTGCGAGGCCCGGCCCGATGGATCCCGATACGACGAGGCGCACTCGACAGATCACCGGCAGCATCGCCGCGATCTGGGCGCTGCTCGCCATCGGCCTGTCGATCTTCTCGCTGATCTCGCCGCGGCCGGGACCGCAGCTGCCGGTCCGGACGTCGATCATCGCCGGCGTCGCCGTGGTGCACGCGATGAGCGACTGCGCCGCGGCCGCCGGGATCGAGGAAGGCGACCAGCTCCTCTCGGTCGACGGCGTGCCGGCGATCCAGGCGATCTGGGCGCCGGCGCTCGAGATCGGCGTGGTCGACACCTACCGGCTGCTCAAGCCGGACGGCCGCGTCCTGACGGCGTCGCTGCCGCCCGTGCGCGCGGGCGACGTCGAGAAGACGGGCGACGTGATGCTCCACCTCGGGCTCCTGCTCGTGAGTGCGCTCTATCTCGTCGTCGCGCTGACGGTCTGGTGGACGAGGCAAGCGAGCAACGAGTCCTGGGCGCTGCTCCTCTACTGCTCGGTCATGTCGGTGCTTCTGTCGTCGGCGATCCGCGTCGACATCATCCCCTGGGCTCCGACCCGCGTCCTGGCCACCCTGCCCTTCCTCGGCGCGACGACCTTCCACCTCTTCACGACCTATCCGATCGAACCCTCCTGGATCGTCAAGCGGCGGCGGCTGCGCATGATCCCCTACCTGATCGCCGGGGCGATCTTCTTCACCGTGCTCAGCCAGTCCGCGATGGGCATCCCGCCGACGTGGGTCGCGACCGGGGCCTTCGTCTTCGGCATCGGAACGAGCGTCGCGTCGATCGCGATCCTCGCGGCCGGCCGATCCGAGGCGCGCCAGGCGGGCATCGGCGACCGGGCCGATCTGATGCTGCTCGCCGGACTCGTGAGCCTGCTACCCGCGCTCCTCGCGCTGATCGTCGAATGGGTCGTCCCGACGAGACTGCCCTGGTACGTGGCGCTCCTCTGGGTCGGCTTCTTCCCGGTCGCCGTGGGCTACGGGATGGTCCGGCGCCAGCTCTTCGAGTTCCGGTTGGCCGCCAAGTCGAGCGCGGCCTACGGCGCTGCCTCCCTCGCGATCACCGGCGTCTTCGCGTTCATCATCACCTTCGCCGACGAGGTCGTCGAGCAGTACGGCGTCGACGAGCGCAACGTCCAGGTCGTCCTGCTCTTCCTGGCGATCCTCGCCTTCAACCCCTTGCGTGAGCGCATGCAGGGGTTCGTCGACAACTTCTTCGACCGGGACCGATCCCAGTACCGCCTCGCCGTCCGGGAGATCTCGGAAGCGATGGTCTCGATGCTCTCCATGAACGAGATCGGCGACCGGATCCTGGCGGCGCTGACGGACACGATGGGCGTGTCGCGGGCGATGGTCCTGCTCTTCGACGACGGCGATCGCGTGCTGCGGGCGTCGGCGTGGCGCGGCGACTGGGACCAGGAGGACATCGACACGGAGATCCCGTCGGACCATCCGATCTGGAAGCATCTGTGGATGCGCCGCGAGGAGCTCGCCCGTCAGGACTTCGACGACGATCCCGATCCGGAGAAGCGCGAGCGCTGCTGGGACATCTACGACACGCTCGAGGTCGAGCTGCTCGTCCCGATCCTCTTCGGCGTCGACCTGCTCGGCGTCATCGCCGTCGGTCGCAAGCTGTCGGGGGAACGACTCGCGACCGACGATCGTCAGCTGCTCCGCACCCTCGCGAACCAGAGCTCGATCGCGATCGAGAACGCGAAGGCGTTCGACGAGATCGCCAAGCTGAACGAGAGCCTCGAGATGCGCGTCGAGGAACGGACCCGCGAGCTGCAGGACACGCAGAACCAGCTGATGCAGAGCGAGAAGCTCAAGAGCCTCGGGCAGCTGGTCGCGGGCGTCGCCCACGAGCTCAACAACCCGATCGGCTTCGTCCACGCGAACCTCCAGCTGATCGACGAGTTCGTCGACAAGGCGGCGACGGCGCGCGATGCGGGCCGCGGCGAGGAGGCGGATCGCCACCGCGAGGCGATCAAGAAGCTCCTCTCGCGGAGCCGTGAGGGCACCGAGCGCGTGAAGCAGATCGTGATGGATCTGCGCACCTTCTCACGGATGGACCAGGCGGACCTCCAGACGGCGCAGCTCACCGACGAGATCGACCGGACCCTCGCGCTGATGGAGCCGCAGCTCAAGGGATCGATCGAGGTGGTCCGGGACTATCAACCGATCCCGGAGGTGCGCTGCTTCCCGGGTCAGCTGAACCAGGTCTTCCTGAACCTCCTGATGAACGCCTGCGACGTGCTCGAGGACGGCGGCACGATCACGATCCGCACCCGCCCGACGTCCGACGGCGTCCGTCTGCGCTTCGAGGACACCGGGCCCGGCATTCCGCCCGACGTCGCCTCGCGGATCTTCGATCCCTTCTTCACGACGAAGGAGATCGGAAAGGGAACGGGCCTCGGCCTGTCCCTGTCCCACGGGATCATCGAGCGTCACGGAGGCCGCATCCAGATCCTTTCGGAGCCGGGCCGCGGAGCGATCTTCGAGATCGAGCTGCCCCTCGAGGCGCCGGAGATCGAGGAAGACGAAGACGCGCCGGAGACTGAGAGTCCCGCGCGTGCGGTGTGACGCGGGGCGGGTCCGGGCGTAGAATCGAGCGCCCTCACCACAGGAGACCCGCCCCATGAAGCTCGGACTCGTCGCCGGCTACTCCCCCGCCACCATGAGCGTCCCGATGGACCTGATCAAGGAAGCCGAGAGCCTCGGGTTCTCCTCGGTCTGGACCGCCGAAGCCTGGGGCTCCGACGCCGCGACGCCCGCGGCGTGGATCCTCGCGCTCACCGAGAAGATCCACGTCGGTACGGCGATCATGCAGATGCCGGGTCGTACGCCGGCGATGACCGCCATGACGGCGATGACGCTCTACGCCATGTCCGGCGGTCGCTTCATCCTGGGTCTCGGGCCTTCGGGTCCGCAGGTCGTCGAGGGTTGGCATGGCGTGCCCTACGGCCGCCCGCTGACGCGCACGAAGGAATACATCTCGATCATCCGCACGATCCTCGAGCGGAAGGAGAAGCTCGAGCACCAGGGCTTCCACTACCAGATCCCCTACACCGGCGAAGGCGCCTCGGGTCTCGGCAAGCCGCTCAAGAGCATCCTGCACGGAGATCCGGCCCTGAAGATCTATACGGCGTCGATCTCGCCGAACGGCATGAAGTGCGCGGGCGAAGTGTCCGACGGCGTCTTTCCCGTCTGGATGAACCCGGAGCGCTACGACATCTTCGAAGAGTCGCTGAACGAAGGCTTCGCCGCGGCGGGCGGGGGCAAGTCTCTCGACGACTTCGAGATCGCCCCCTTCTGCACGGTCGTCCTCAACGACGACCTCGAGAAGGCGCGCATGCCGGTGAAGGGCAACCTCGCCCTGTACATCGGCGGCATGGGCGCGCGCGACAAGAACTTCTACAACGACTACTGCAAGCGACTCGGCTATCCGGACGCGGCCAAGGAGATCCAGGATCTCTTCCTCGACGGCAAGAAGGCCGAGGCCGCGGCGGCGGTGCCCGATCAGCTCGTCGACGACGTCGCGCTCGTCGGTTCCGCCGATCGGATCCGCGACCGGCTGCAGGCGTGGAAGGCCGCAGGAGAGAAGCGTCACGTGGGCTCGCTCCTCGCGGGCACCGGTCAGCCGGAAGCCCTTCGCGTCCTCGCCGAGGAAGTCCTCTAGGGAAGACCGGCGACGCGAAGCGACGACACGCCGAGGCGGTTGCGGTTACGCATCCGCCTCGCAGTGTTTCCGGACCTGGCGAAGCGTCGCGTCGACGTATTCGATCACGAGCTTCTGGACGTCGAGCCGGGGCACGACCTCGCCGATCACGGCGATCGAGTTCGTTGCCACGATCTTCATGCCCACGCGCGTCCGCGGCCCCGACTCGTCGTCTTCGTCGTGGAGGGTCAGCGTCTGATCGAAGTGCATCGAGCCGATCGAGATTCGGCTCACGATCCGATCGTGACCGTCGGCGCGCATGACCTCTTCCTGCAGGACGAGCGGGACGCGGCCCAGCCGGAAGCGCCAGTGCGTCGTTCTAAGGGGCGCCTTCCGACCCTGCTCGCGTGCGCGCTTCGGCGCCTTTCGCGGTCTCGGCGACAAAGCGACTTCGCCGAGGATCCGTTCGTCCCAGACCGGTCGCTCCTGCGGATCGACGAGGGCTCGCCACACGCGTTCATGAGGCGATCCGATCGCGGCTGAGAGCGCAACGGTGATCAATGCGTGCGTCGCTCCTCGCCGAAAACATGCGTGCTCGGTTCGTCGGACGCAAGCATTCGACACCTTTCGGCGTCACGCGTGCGGGATCGCTTCGTCGCGCCGTGGGGTGAAACCCCGGGGCGCGTCCCCAGGTTAAGCCGGGAACGCGGTGCCGGATCGTCTAGGCGTCTTCCAGCGGGCCCTCGACTCGATTTCGCCCACTCTGCTTCGCGCGGTAGAGCGCTTTGTCCGCGCTCTCGACGACGTCGGTCCATTCCGCGAAGCGATCGATATTGTGACGCGTGACCGAAGCGTGGCCGACGGAAACGGTCACGAAGGGCCCGGTCGACGATTGGGGATGGGGAAGCGCGCTCGCCTCGACGCGCTCGCGAATGCGTTCCGCCACGGGTCGGACCGATTCGTGGTCGGTCTCCGGCATGACGATCAGGAACTCCTCGCCTCCGTAGCGGTAGACGAAGTCGAGCGTTCGCACCGAAGCCTCGAGCAGTCGGCTGAGATCGCGCAGCGCCTGGTCGCCCTGGACGTGGCCGAGCGAGTCGTTGAAGTTCTTGAAGTGATCGATGTCGAGCAGGATCACCGAGTACGGACTGCCGTAGCGTCGCGAGAGGCCGTGGAGCTCGTCGAGCTTCTCCGACATGGCCCGTCGGTTGAGCAGGCCCGTCAGACCGTCGCGGATCGAGAGCTCTTCTAGCTTCGCGTTCGCGGCCCGGAGCTCCGCCGTGCGCGCCATGACCGCGACCTCGAGGTCCCGTCCGCGGCGTTCGAGCGCGATGTTCATCGCGGCCTGGAGCTCCGTGAGATTGACGATGCCGGAGAGCGCGTTCTTCTCGTCGGTGATCGGAACGCGCCGGAATCTTCGCTCGTTCGTGATCCACATGACCTGGGTCATCGACGCGCTCTCGGGCAGCGTGTGAATCGGGCTCGTCATGACGTCGGCGGCGCGGACTTCTGCGAAACGCTCGCCCGACAGGGAGCGGTCGAGGACCGCGACGGCGTCGCGCTCCGTGATCACGCCGATCGGCGCGCCGTCTTCGCAGACGACGAAGCAGCTCTGGGCCCGCGAGTTCATGAGCGCCACGACCTCGGCGATCGGCGTGTCCGGCTCGCCCTGCAGGACGTCCCGGTTCATATACTGTGAGATCTTGTCGTCGATCATGCGTCCCGACCGTTTCCTGAGGGAAACGCTCCCCCAGTCGGATTCTTCGACGGTCGGATCCTTCCGCTGGAGGTGGAAGCGCGCGCTCGATGTTGGCCGCGAGGGTCGAATGGGGCGAACACCGGAGACGGCGCTCCGGATCGGACCGCAGCGCGTCCCGGCCTCAGGCGCGGATCGCGACCCGCTGGCCGAGCGTCGCCGCGCCCTGGCGCTGATAGGCGGCGACGGCGTTCTCCGCGCGCGATGCGTTCGGCGCCGCACTCGTCGCCTTCTCGCGCGTGGTCTCGCTGACGGCGTCGGTCGCCTTCTCACGCGTGGTCTCGCTGACGGCGTCGGTCGCAGTCGCCCGCGTGGTCTCGCTGGCCTTGGCTTCCGGGATCGCGAGCGCAGTCTCGCCGGCCCTCCGGGTCGGGCTCGTTCCGGTCGCCGCGCTCGACAGGGAGAGCTTGATGCCGTCGCTCGACGGTTCGGAAGCCGGCCTCGCCGGGTCCGCGCGCTCGGACCGTCGGGGCGCGCGCGCGGGCTCGACCGCGAGGTCGCGTGCGTACTGGACCAGTCTTTCCACGCCGGAGAGCGCCATCGTTCCTCCACCCGCACGGGGTCGCGCAGGCCTTCCGGAACGGCATCGCCGGGATCGGCACCGCGCTTGAGCTTCCTGCGCAGAACCCGGGTCGATCGCCCAGCAGGGCACCGGGCGAAACGGAATCGGGCTGGGGGGAAGTCCCGACCTAGAGACCTTCACGCTCGACGAAGGCGGCGATGGCTTCGAGGAGGCGTTCGGGCTGGTCGACGGCGACGTGGTGGCCCGCGTCGGGGACGACGGCGAGGGAGCCTCGCGGCAGCGCCGCCACGAGCTCCTCGGCCGCGGTCTGGGAGAGCAGCCGGCTGTCGCCTCCGCGCACGAGCAGCGTCGGGCAGGTCACGTCCGCGGGATCCGGCCGCGGACGCGAGGGGAGCCCGAACCAGGCCGGGTCGAATTTGTATCCGAATCGCCCGTCCGGCTCTTCCCGGACCGATCGGCGCGCGATCGCGAGACGGAGCGATTCCCGCGCGTGGCTCGACTCGGGCAGGAAGCGGAAGCGCTCGATGGCTTCCTCGCGCGAGGCGTAGGTCCTTCGGAGTGCGAGGGCGAGCCGGGCGCGGCGGCCGGATCCCTTCTCGCTTCCGCGGGCGAGATCGATCAGGACCAGGCTGCGCGTCGCCGGGTAACGGCTCGCGTGATCGAAGGCGACGGCCGCCCCCATCGAGTGGCCGATCAGGTGGACGTCGTCGCGCCCCAGCCATGCGAGGAGCGCCTCGAGGTCGAAGTTGAAGGCGCCGACTTCGCGTTCCTCCGGATGGTCCGAGTCCCCGTGGCCCCGGAAATCGAGGGCGAGACGGTTCCCGCGATAGGCCAGTCCACCGACCAGGTGCGTCCACCAATGGGCGTGCGCGCCGCCCCCGTGGAGGAAGACGACAGGGGCATCGTCGCTCCCGGTCGCCCATTCGAGGCAATGGAGCCGCACGCCGCCGGGCGCGGGGATCGAATGGGAACGGGGCGGATCGGGTCGGGTCATGCGGCTCGGGGCTTCATCGGGGTCGGGCGGGAGAAGCGCTCTCGCCCCCGGATCCGGGTATCTATGGCTCGTTCGAGAATACGAGATTCCATTGTAATACCAAACGATTGGCGCGACTCGCGAGACTTGACTGCATGTTCGATGGGCGCATGCGCGCGCGAATACAAACAGTGGTTGAAGTGACGTCCGTCGCCAGGTCGTCGATATCGGGTGGCTGGTGGGGGTTTCGGGGCCGTTTCCATAAACGCTCGATTTCGGCAAGGAGAGCCCGAATGGCGGCGTTTTCGATTGACATGAATCGCGAAACGTTTATGATCGCGCCGTTTGACGGGGTTTCCCGGCCGAACGCGTTTTTCTGGGGGAGTCAGACGAATCGGTTCGATCCGCAGTGGTTCGATCCCAGGGTTCGCTGACGGAACGCGAAGCAGATCGAAGGAGATCGAAGGATCCGACCTCGGCACGCTTCGCTTCGACGAGTGAGAGGAAGCCATCATGGCAGCCAAGAAGAAGAAGAAGGCAGCGAAGAAGGGCAAGCCCGCCGAGCTCATCATCTCGAAGGCTCGGGTGAAGGCCGCGGTCAAGAAGTGCAACGTGGGCGGTGAGTTCTACGGCGCGCTCGACGCGGCGGTTCGCGACCTGATCAAGGAAGCGGAAGGCCGAGCCCAGGGCAACAAGCGCAAGACGCTGAAGGCCGTCGACCTCTAGTTTTCGAGGTCACCCGTTGTTCATCCGCGTTGCTTCGCGGGGGACAGCGCAGCCCAGCGGCGATCGAGCTTCCTGGGCAATTCGACCTCGATGAATGTGAGCGCGACGGTGCTCTTGAGCTGCAGTACGGAGGCCGCTTCATTCCTTCACGGAGCTGAGCGGCCGACGGCCCCCCGGTTGTTTTCGAACCCCCGGAGACTGCGATTCGGCTCGAGGGTTGCCTGACTGCCGATCGATCTGGAGGCGACCTCGTCGCGGACGGATCTGGCCAAAGAAAAGGCCCGCTGCCTCGTGCAGCGGGCCTTTCGTCTTTTCGGTGCCCGGGAAACGTGGCGGTGGGAAGTCCGGGTCCGTCAGTGGATCGTCTCGTCCTCGTCGGGGGCTTCGTCTTCCTCTTCGACGATCGAGGCTGGGAGCGCCGCTTCGCGGTCGAGGTTGGTGCCGACGCGGAAGAGCCGCTCGAGCGGGACGCGGCGGAGTGTCTCCTCGAGCGAGAGCCCGTTCTCGCTCGCGACGTGCTCGAGACCGGCGCTCGCGAAGCGCGTCGCCTTGTCGATCGCGCCCGGCAGCGACTCCGGGTCTCCCAGCTCCATCCGATCGGCGACGGCGATCCGGTTCGACAGGGCGATCAAGCCATAGAAGACGGCGCTGCGTTCTTCGGCGCCGAGCTCGCGGGTGGCGCGGAAGAGCGCCCGTTCGTCGCTCGCGATGCCGGGGAGCTCGGTGATCCAGACCGGCAGCGCCCAGCTCGCGAGGTCCAGGGCCTTCGTGTCTTCGGGGACGGCCTTCATCGCCTCCGGCCGCAGGAAGCCGTAGATCCGCATCGACGCATCCCACGAAGGGAAGCCCAGGTCTTCGAGGCGCCCCGTCCGCCAGCGCAGCGCCCACTCTTCGTTCTCGGTCGGGAGCTCCTCCTTCACCGCCTGGATCAAGCGGAAGTAGAGCCAGTAGTCGCCCTGGAAGAGCGAGTGGAGCAGCCGCAGCAGCGGCGCGAGATCGTCCTTCGGATCCTTCGCGACGAAGTAGAACTGGCCTTCGAGCGTCTGCCCCCCTTCCGGCGGCTGCCAGTCCGGGTCTTCCTGCTCGCTCGGCTTGAGGTGGACGTCGACGTGGTTGCGGAGATAGATCACGAGGATCTCCGGGTCGACGGCGCGCGCAGCGCGCACGAGTGTCTCGTCTTCGGCGGCGGCGAGTGCGGCGACCCATCCGTCGAGGCGGTCCGGATCGACGGTCAGTCCCGACCACGCATCGAGGTCGAAGCTCGTCACGATCTGCGAATCGGTGGCGAGGGGAAGGAGCCAGCTCGCGTCTTCCAGTCCGATCGAGCGGCACGTGTACGTGAACTCCGCCTCGGGCAGGAGGGGAATCACGTCTTCGGGACTCGGCAGCAGCTCGATCACCTGCCGGCGGATCGAGAGCGGGGCTTCGCAGACGACGGTGGCCTGCTGCTCCGGGGGGAGCGCCGCGAGTGCACGCTCGGCCTCGCGCCGGTCGTCTCGAGCCAGCTTGAGGAGGCGGCGCGCCTCCGGCACGAATGCGCGGGGGAGGTCCATGGCGCGCACCCTAGCAGTCCGCCCGTCGATCCGCGCGGCGGCCCCTCCGAAGGCCCGTTCCGGGACGCTACCGTCGTCGCGTGGACATCGATCATGTACGCAGGAAGCTCGCCGGGCATTCCCCGGAGCCGCTCTCCATCCCGGAACACAAGAAGGCCGGGGTGGCTGTCGTCCTGCGCGAAGGCCCGCGCTCCGCGGAAGTGCTGTTGATCGAGCGCGCACACCACCCGAGCGATCCCTGGTCGGGACACATGGCGTTTCCGGGTGGCCGGATGGACGATTCCGACGAATCGACCCGGGCGACCGCCGCCCGCGAGACCTTCGAGGAGGTGGGACTGTCGCTCGAAGGCGCGGAGTACCTCGGCCACGTGGACGAGCTGACCGGGAACCGCCGGCGGACCCCCCGGCTCGTGGTCGCAGCCCACGCCTTCCACGTTCGCGACCACGGCGAGTTGACCCTCGATCCGACGGAAGTCCAGCAGGCCTTGTGGTTTCCGCTCGCCGGTCTCCACGATCGCGAGCGACAGGTCGAGCACGTCATCCAGGACATGCCCGAAGCGCGGTTCCCGGGCGTGCTCGTCGGCGAGCCCGGCCGACACGTCGTCTGGGGCCTCACCTTCCGCTTCCTCGACCGGATGCTGCAGACGATCGAGCATCCCTTCGACCGCACCTGGGGCAATCTCTCGACGCTGGTCGACGCCTCCGGAAAGCCGCTCTTCCGCTAGGCGGGCCGCGCGTCTTCGAATCCGCGGCAGCGGGCGACGGGCGTCGGCGGGTACTTCGGGAAGGCGGGGTCTTCGTCCGCGCGGCCGCACCGATAGAAGATCGCGCCGCGCTTCGTGTCCTGGCGCTTCACGAAGCGACAGACCGAACAGAGGCCGACGGACGGGTCGAGCTGCGGCGTCGTGTCTCCCTTGCCCACCCGGACAGTCTAACGGGAGGCGACTACACTCGGCGCCCATCATGTCGGACTTCCTGGAACGCATTCAGGCTCGTTTGGAGCCGATCCTCGACCGCCTCGATCGTCTGCTCGCCGGCTTCGTCGGGGACCTGCCTGGCGTCGAGACGTTCGAGCGCCACCCGGCGTTCCGCTGGCGATCGGCGCGTGGGGTCGGTCGGCTCGAGCCGATCGAGACGATCTCCGCCTTCGCGCTCGACGACCTGATCGGCGCAGAACGCGCGGTCGAGGCACTCGACCGGAACACCCGCCAGCTGATCGGCGGCCTGCCCTACAACGACGTGCTGCTCTACGGGGACCGGGGGACCGGAAAATCCTCCGCGGTTCGCGGGCTGCTCACGCGATACGCCGACGAAGGGCTGCGGATCGTCGAGGTGGATCGCGGCGACCTGGCGGCGCTGCCGGAGCTGCTCGCGATGCTCCGCGAGGGGACGCGGGCGGCGCCGGATCGCTTCTCGTTCCTCGTCTTCTGCGACGATCTGTCCTTCGGCGGGAGCGAGGACGGCTTCCGCGAGCTCAAGGCGGCGCTCGAAGGGGGCGTCGAAGCGCGCCCGGCGCGGGTCTGCGTCGTCGCCACGAGCAATCGACGGCACCTCCTTCCCGAGACGATGGAGGAGAACCGGGCGGCCTGGGTCGACTCCGACAACGAGCTCCACCACGGCGAGGCCCTCGAAGAGAAGCTCGCCCTGTCGGATCGTTTCGGGCTGGTGCTCGGCTTCTACGCCTGCGATCAGCCGACCTATCTCGCGATCGTCGAGCACTGGCTCGCGAAGGCGGGCATCGACGGCCTCGACGAGACCGGCCGCGCGGCCGCGCTCCGATACTCGCTCGAGCGCGGCGGCCGCAGCGGCCGCGTCGCGCGGCAATTCGCCAACGAGTGGATCGGCCGGGTCCGACTCGGGGAGACGCCGAGCCCCGACGGGCCAGGGCGCCCCGTCGGACGTTAGGCGGGCGCGGGAGTGGGCGGCGGCGCTCCGATCAGATGATCGAGAGCTCTCGGCCCACCTTGGCGATCACGCCGAGGGCTTGGTCGAGGTGTTCGCGCGTGTGCGTCGCCATGTAGGAGGTCCGGATCACGCCGTGCCCGGGCGGGACCGCCGGAGTGACCGCCGCGTTCACGAACACGCCTTCCTCCTGGAGACGGTTGGCCATGTGGTAGGTCGCGTGGTCGTCGCCGACGAGCAGCGGGATCACGGGCGACTGCGAGCCGCAGGTCTCGAAGCCGAGGGACTCGAGCTCCCGCTTCATGTAGTTCGTGTTGTCCCAGAGCTGCTGTCGGCGCTCGGGCTCGTTCTCGACGATGTCGATCGCGGCTTCGACGGCCGCCGCCGCCGCCGGCGGGATCGAGGCCGTGAAGAGCTGTGCGCGGGCGTTGTGCTTGATGAAGTCGAGGACCTGCGGGTCGTCGACCGCGATGAACCCGCCCACGGTCGCGAGGGACTTCGAGAAGGTGCCCATGATCAGGTCGACGTCGTCTTCGAGGCCGAAGTGCTCCGCGATGCCGCGGCCGTTCTCGCCGAAGACGCCCAGGGAATGGGCCTCGTTGACGAAGAGGCGCGCGCCGTGGGCGTTCTTCTGCTTCACGATCTCGGGCAGCGGCGTGACGTCCCCTTCCATCGAGAAGACCCCGTCGACGACGATCAGCCTGCCCTTGCCGGGACCGACGTTCTCGAGCTTCTTGCCCAGGTCTTCCGGATCGTTGTGCCTGAACTTGATGGCCTTGCCGAGGCTCATCTGCACGCCGTCGATGATCGAGGCGTGGTCCATCTTGTCGAGCAGGGCCACGTCGTGCCGGGAGAGCAGGCAGGAGAGCACGCCCACGTTCACCCCGTACCCCGTCGAGAAGACGAGCACGTGGTCCCGCTTCATGAAGCGGGCGAGGCGCTCCTCGAGGCGGACGTGGATGTCGAGGGTGCCGTTGAGGAGGCGGGAGCCCGCGCAGCCCGCTCCGTACTTCCGGGTCGCCTCGATCGCGGCTTCCTTGATCTTCGGGTGGCTCGTGAGTCCCAGGTAGTTGTTGGACCCGAGCATGATGACCTTCTGGCCATCCATCGTGACGACCGGATCCTGCGGCGACCCGATCTCGCGGTACATCAGGTAGACGCCGGCATCGCGGGCCTCCTGCGCGCGCGTGAATTCACGACATTTCTGGAAGACGTCCACGATCTTTCCTCCCGGTCGGCCGGTGCGTCTCGGCGGGGTCGCCGCTGCGCGATGAATCTGCCCCGGCTCGGGGCCGGCCGTTCGGTGGGTGGTTGGATGGGTTGCCGATGTTTCAGCGATTCCTGGCACCCGGCGTCCCGTTCTCGGGGCGCGGGTTCCTTTTCTGAACGGGGATCCCGCTCGCGCTCACGGAAAGAGGATCCCAGCACCGCGGCCGGCCCTCTTGCAGGGGCCTCGGCCGTATCGTGGGGGGTGCGGTCAGCCGCGCAGCGCGCGGATCCGAAGAGTACCCACTGAATCTCGACGTGTCAGCGAACGAACTTTCCAATCGGGTCGTTATCACCACGATTGTCGAGAAAGATCGATCCGGGACCGGAACGGGTTCCGGGCTTGCGAGCGTCCTGCTTCCGGTAGAGTCTGGGCGACCCACGCTTCAGGCGGGCCCGCGGGGCATACACGCGGCGCAGCGATCGAGGGGGAGCGCGATGAACCGGGAGGGGGCACGGAAGACGCCCGGCTGCTCGCGAGGGCGCGCGTCCGTAGCCTTCCTGGCGCAGCTCGCGGCGCTGCTCTGTCTCGCGCTGGCCGGTCCCGGGCTCGCCCAGGACGAGGGGGATCCCGAGTCGGAGCCGGATCCGCTCTTCGACGACTTCTTCGACGAGGAGTTCGACGAGCCGGCGGGCTACCCCGACCCGCTCGAGGAGACCAACCGGGGGACCTTCGCCTTCAACCGGCTGATCGATCGCTGGATCCTCGACCCGGTGACCGAAGGCTATCGGTGGCTCGTTCCCGAGCCGGGGCGGAAGGCGATCTCCCGGGTCTTCGCGAATCTCGCCGCGCCCAAGATCCTGGTCAACGACCTCCTTCAGCTCGAGTGGAAGGACGCCTCGGTCACCTCGGGTCGCATGGTCGTGAACACGACGGTGGGCGTCGTCGGACTCTTCGACGTCGCCGAGAAGATCGGGCTCGAGCCGCACGACTCGGATTTCGGACAGACCCTCGCCCTCGCCGGAACGCCCTCCGGTCCCTATGTCGTGCTCCCGCTGCTCGGGCCGTCGACGATTCGCGACGGGATCGGCACCGCGATCGACGGCTTCTTCCAGCCGACCTACTACATCCTCGGCCCGTCGAACGTCCTGCTCGGCCCGACCGAGATCCTGCTCTACACCGGCAGCTCCGGGATCAGCACGCGCGATCGCCACTACCTCGAGCTCAAGAGCCTCGAGGACAGCAGCATCGACTTCTATGCCGCGATGCGGAGCGGGTACTACCAGGACCGCGTGGCGGCGATCTGGACGCGCCGCCCGGGCCATCGCACGACGGAGGAGCCCGAGCAGTTCTCGTTCGGAAACGAAGAGGACGCCACGCAGGACGACGACGCGCTCGCCGACGAGGACGACGGATCGAGCGACGACGGCGCGTTCGGCGACGAAGAGGACGCGTCGCAGGACGTCGACGCGTCCGCCGACGAGGCGCGATGAAGCCGCTTCCGCCGGACGTCGAGCCGCTGCTCCAGCGGCGCTTCCTGCTGCTGGTCGTCGCCGCGGTCTCGGCCCTCTTCCTCTGGATGATCGCGGGCTTCCTGATGCCGCTCCTGCTCGCCGCGATCACCGCGGGGATGACGCGACCGATCCATCGCCGCCTCGAGGAACGCCTCGGCGGCCGCGCGGTTCTGGCGAGCATCGTGGTCGTGCTCGGACTGCTGGTGCTCGTGATCGGCCCGCTCTTCACGCTGCTCGGGCTCGTCCTCGGACAGACGGTGCAGCTCTCCCAGGAGATCGGCCCGTGGCTCGAGGCGCGGATCGCGGACCCCGACGCGATCACGCTCTGGTTCGAGGGCCTGCCGATCTGGGAGTGGCTCCCGATCGAGCCGGTGCTGCCGGAGCGGGAACGCATCCTCGAGCTCGGCGCGAACGCCGTCCGGAATACCGGCGCCCTGCTCGTCGACGGCCTGGCGGCGGCGGGACGCGGGACGGCGACCTTCTTCCTCGCTGGGTTCATCTATCTCTACGCCGTCTTCTTCTTCCTGATCTCGGGCAAGGCGCTGCTCGACCGGGTGCTCTACCTGAGCCCGCTGGAAGCGGACGACGAAGCCCTCGTGATCGAGCGCTTCGTCTCCGTGACGCGCGCGACGCTGCGCGGGTCGTTGTTGATCGGCGGTCTGCAGGGCCTGCTCACCGGAGCCGGATTCGCTGCGGCGGGGATCGCCGGGGCCGCGTTCTGGGGCACGATCGTGGTCGTGCTCTCGGTGATCCCGGGGATCGGCGCGCCGCTCGTCTGGCTGCCGGCGGTCGGTTGGCTCGCCGCGACGGGGCAGCCCGTGACCGCCCTCGCCCTGGCCGCGTGGTGTGCCGTGGTGGTCGGCACCATCGACAATCTGCTGCGCCCGCGGCTGGTCGGCTCGGACGCGCGCATGTCGGATCTGATGATCCTGATCAGCACGCTGGGCGGGATCTCGCTCTTCGGCGCGCCGGGCTTCGTGATCGGGCCGATCGTGGCGGCGGTCTTCGTGACGCTGTGGGACGTCTACGGGCGCGTGTTCGCGGACGCGCTTCCGCCGATCGCGCCTTCCGTCCGCGCCCCGCGCGAAGCGGTGGCGGAGCCGTTGATCGAGCCGGTCGTCGCGGGCGGACCCGACGAAGACGAGCTCTCGACCTAGCTCTCGCTCTTCCCCTTCTCCTTCAGGTCCGCGATCTTGTCTTCGATCGAGGCCATGAGGGAGTCGAAGCCTTCGCGCTTGAGCGCCGAGGAGTACTCGGAGCGGCGCAGGGCGAGCTCGCTGACGGTGCCGTTCAGGTAGACGTCGATGATCTTCCACGTCCCGTCGCGTTCGATCACGCGGTAGTTGAGCTGCACGTCTTCGCCATCGGGCACGACGATCTTCGTCAGCACGTTGCGGGTCCCGCGCGCTGCGTCCTCGATGCCGAGGGTCACGAATTCCTCGCCCGTGTAGCCGGTGAAGCGCCCCGCGTAGTTGGCGGTCGTGAAGCGGGCGAAGGTCTCGGCCCAGCGCGCCTTCTCCTCGTCGGAGAGCTTCTTCCAGTGCCGGCCGACGGTCTTGCTCGCCATGAAGTCGAGGTCGAAGGTCTCGCCCATCAGTGGCGCGAGTCGATCGATCCGGCCCTGGAAGCCGAGGACCTTCGCTTCCTTCATGATCTCGAGCAGCCCCGCGTGGAACGTCTCGATCATCGCTGCCGGCGCGCCCGACTCGGCTTCCGCCGGCGTGGTCTCGGCTTCCGCCGGCGCCGCTTCGGCGGCCGGGTCGATCGCCGCGACGTTCTGGGCGAGGGTGGTCTGGGTCGCGAGCACGAGCGCCGTCGCGAGCGCGATCGAGTTCCAGCTGAGTCGAATGGACATCTTCCGCATTCCGGTCCTGCTCCCTCTCGATCCTCTTCGCGTGCGCCCGGGCTGGAGGCGGCCCGTGCGGTCGGCTCTTTGGTCTGGCTCCGATCGTGCCCGCACGCGTCGCCTCGGGGCGCGCATCGGGCTTCGATCCTCGAATGCGTCGGGGTCGAGATTCGTCATCGGCGGAGGGGTGGTCGCCGACGACCGCGCGGCAGTCTAGCAGCCCGACAGGCGGACAAGACGCCTCGTTTCCTTCCGATCGGCACGATCCACCCGCGGGCGATCCCGTCTTCGAGCGGCGGATTCTGTGCGAGAGTGTGTGCGTGCGTACCCGATTCGAGGGGGCGGGTTCCGGACCGGGATCCATTTCGCGGGCCGCGCGCGGCCTTCGGCCGAAGGGTCGGCGTCCGCAGCTCGCCGGTCCAAATCGAGGCCCCCACGCCGGAATCCCGGCCCGGAATCCAGGAACGAAGCTCCTCCGCATGACGCAGAACGCCCCCGACGTTTCCCTCGATGGAATTCTCGAGCGACTCGAAGCCGGCTTCGAGGCGCGCATCGAAGAGCTCGTCACCCTGGCGAGGATCCCGAGCGTCTCGGCTGCGGGCCATCCCGCGGAGGAGGTCGCCCGATCCGCGGAGGCGGTCGCGGCGCTGCTCACCGACTCGGGCTTCGAGGCCGTCGAGGTCGTGCCCCTCGAAGGCGCGCATCCGTACGTGATCGGCGAGTGGCTCGGTGCCGGCCCTGAAGCGCCGACCCTCCTTCTCTACGCGCACCACGACGTGCAGCCGCCGGGTCGGCCGGCGAAGTGGCGGAGTCCGGCCTTCGAGCCGACGCGACGCCCGGACGAGGGCGAGGCGGGCCGGCTCTACGGTCGCGGCGTCGTCGACGACAAGGCCGGCGTCGTCGTGTTCGCGGGGGCGTTGCGCGCCTGGCTCGAGAGCGGGAGGCCGCCGCCGGTGAACCTGAAGATCGTCGTCGAGGGCGAGGAGGAGATCGGCTCGGGACACCTCGCGGCGTTCCTGCGCGAGCATCAGGCGCGGCTGCAGGCGGACGTGCTCGTCTTGTCGGACACGGCGAACTTCGCGACCGGGCTCCCTTCGATCACGACGAGCCTGCGCGGGATGGTGATCGTCGACGTGCTCGTCCGCGCGCTCGACCACCCGATCCACAGCGGCATGTGGGGCGGGCCCGTTCCCGACGCGGCGACCGCGCTCTCGCGGATCCTCGCGCGCCTCTTCGACGACGAAGGCCGGGTCGCGATCCCCGGCTTCGACGACGACGTGCCCGCGCCGACGGCGGGGCAGCGGGCGCGGCTCGAAGCGCTGCCGATCGACGACGCCGCGTTCCGCGCGGACGTGGGTCTCGTGCCGTCGGCCGAGCTGATCGGAGGCGGTGGCACGAATCTCTACGAGCGGATCTGGTACCGGCCCGCCGTCTCTCTGGTGGGCCTCGAGGGCATGCCGCTCGCGGAGGCGGCGAACAACCTGCTCGCCGACGCCGCGGCGCGCGTCGGGGTCCGGCTCGCGCCCGGACAGGATCCGGCAGCGATGCGGGAGCGGGTGACGGCTCTTCTCGAAGCGGATCCGCCCTGGGGCGTCGAGGTCGAGCTCCGCGTCGAGACCGAGGCCGCGGGCTGGGCCGTCGAGCCCGAGGGCCCCGCCTTCGAGGCAGCGGAGCGGGCCCTCGAGAAGGGCTACGGCCGCGCGCCGGTCTACATCGGCTGCGGAGGGGGAATTCCCTTCGTCGGTCCCTTCGCCGAAGTGCTCGGCGGCGCGCCGGCGCTCCTGCTCGGACTCGAGGACCCGATCTGCAACGCCCACGGCGAGAACGAGAGCCTCGACCTCGCCGACTTCAAGCGGGCGCTCCGCTCGGCGACGATCCTGTTCGGCGAGTTCTGATCGCAGGGCGTGGCGCTCCGCCCCCCCGGCGCGGCGGCATGGGAATCCGCGCAACTCCGCGTCTCGATTGTTGATTCCACGATCCATCCCCCCGCCGGTGCGGCGATCGGGATGCTAAGGTGGGCGCGCCTCGAATCCGAAGCGACCCGTGTCGAATGCGAACCGGTGCGTTTCGAGCCCGGGGCGCCACGCTTCGATTTCCGCGCGCGCGACCCGGACCGCTTCGCGCGCGGCCACGTCCCGACGATCGATGGGACGCCCCGAACGATGACTGCAGGAGGAGCCACCCATGTCCGCCGACTCGGCACTCGCGACGACCCCCGAACTCGTCCAGAACACCTACGACAAGATCAACGCGAACCTCGAGGTGATCCGTGATCGCCTCGGTCGCCCGCTGACCTACGCCGAGAAGATCCTGCTCGGTCACCTCGACGACGCGAAGGGCCAGGAGCTCGTCCCCGGCGATTCGTATCTCCAGCTCCGCCCCGATCGCGTCGCCATGCAGGACGCGACGGCGCAGATGGCGTTGCTCCAGTTCATGCAGGCGGGCAAGGACGAGACGGCGGTCCCGTCGACGGTCCACTGCGACCACCTCATCCAGGCCTACAAGGGCAAGGACGAGGACATGGACACGGCGCGCACGACGAACGCCGAGGTCTACAACTTCCTGCGCAGCTGCTCCGCGCGCTACGGCATCGGCTTCTGGGGCCCCGGCGCCGGCATCATCCACCAGGTCGTCCTCGAGAAGTACGCCTTCCCGGGCGGCATGATGATCGGAACGGACTCGCATACGCCGAACGCGGGCGGCCTCGGCATGTTCGCCTGCGGCGTCGGCGGCGCCGACGCGGTCGACGTGATGGCGGGCTTTCCCTGGGAGGTGCTCTACCCGAAGGTCGTCGGCGTCCACCTGACCGGACAGCTCTCCGGCTGGGCCTCGCCGAAGGACGTGATCCTCAAGGTCTGCGAGATCCTGACGGTGAAGGGCGGAACCAACCGCGTCGTCGAGTACTTCGGCGACGGCGTCGCGAGCCTCTCCTGCACCGGCAAGGGCACGATCACGAACATGGGGGCCGAGCTCGGTGCCACCACGTCGATCTTCCCCTTCGACGAGCGGATGGCGACCTACCTGAAAGCGACGGAGCGAAGCGAGCTCGCGGACCTCGCCAACGCGAACAAGGATCTGCTCACGCCGGATCCGGACGTCGTCGCGAACCCGGACGGCTACTTCGACGAGATCGTCGAGATCGACCTGTCGACCCTCGAGCCGCACATCGTCGGCCCGCACACCCCCGACCTCGCCCGCCCGGTCTCGAAGATGGCGTCGGACGCGAAGGAGCAGGGCTACCCGCTCAACCTGAGCTCCTGTCTGATCGGCAGCTGCACGAACTCCTCCTACGAGGACTTCTCGCGCGCCGCGGACGTGGCCAGCCAGGCTTCCGCCAAGGGCGCGAAGGTCAAGTCGACCCTCTTCTGCACGCCGGGCTCGGAGCAGGTCGACGAGACCGTGAGCCGGGACGGACAGAAGGAAGCGCTCGAGTCGATCGGTGCGGTCGTCCTCGCGAATGCCTGCGGCCCCTGCATCGGCCAGTGGAAGCGCGACGACATCGAGCCGGGCGAGTCGAACTCGATCCTCTCGTCCTTCAACCGGAACTTCCCGAAGCGCAACGACGGCAACGCGGAGACGCTCTCCTTCATCGGGAGCCCCGAGATCTGCATTGCGTTCGCCCTCGCCGGGACCCTCGACTTCAATCCGATGACGGACGAGCTCGAGGCGGGCGACGGCACGCGCTTCAAGCTCGACCCGCCCGGACCGGCGCCCGAGATCCCGGACGACGGCTTCGTGATCAGCTTCGAGGGCTACCTGGATCCGCCGCCGGCCGCGGACAGGGCGAGCGTCGAGGTCGAGGTCAGCCCGGACAGCGAGCGGCTCCAGCTCCTCGAGCCCTTCTCGGCCTGGGACGGCAAGGACTACGAGAACCTGCCGCTGCTCCTGAAGGCGAAGGGCAAGTGCACGACGGACCACATCTCGATGGCCGGTCCGTGGCTCCGCTTCCGCGGCCACCTCGACAATATCTCCGACAACATGTTCATCGGCGCGATCAACGCGTTCACCGGTGACGCCGGCACGGGCAAGAACGTCGAGACCGGAGAGACCGGCGTCGGCTTCCCGGCGATCGCCCGCGACTACAAGGCGAAGGGCCTTCGCTGGATCGTGGTCGGCGACGAGAACTACGGCGAGGGGTCGTCTCGCGAGCACGCGGCGATGGAGCCGCGCCACCTCGGCTGCGCCGCGGTGATCGTCCGCAGCTTCGCGCGGATCCACCAGGCCAACCTGAAGAAGCAGGGCGTGCTGCCCTTCACCTTCGTCGACCCGGCGGACTACGACAAGATCCAGGAGACGGATCGGATCTCGATCGTCGGCCTCGACGGGCTCGCGCCCGACCAGAACGTCGACGTGGTCGTGACCCACGAGGACGGCTCGGAAGACCGCTTCCCCGTCGCTCACACGCTCAACGAAGAGCAGATCGAGTGGTTCAAGGCCGGCTCGGCGCTCAACCTGCTGCGACAGCAGGGCGCGTAGCCGCCGATACCCCGATCCGATCGGACCTCAGTCGGACGCCCCGTCGAGCTCTTCGGCGGGGCGTTCTTCGTTCGGACGTCCGAGGAACACGTCGCGCAACCAGGCCCGGCCTTCCGCGAACGCGAGCGGTACCGCGAGCACGACGCCGAGCACGGCGACGGGCGCGAGCAGCGCCGTCCAGCTCGCGTCGACCAGCGCGTTGCCGAAGTAGGCGAAGACCGCGGCACGGATCACGCCGCCGGCGAACGCGGCGACCACGAAGTTCGCGGTCGGCATCGGCGTCCAGCCCGCTGCGGCATGGAGCGGGGTGAGCGGTGAGATCGGGTATCCGAACGCGAGGCTGAATGCGACTACGCCGGTTCGTCGGCTGGTGAAGTTCAGGACCTTCTGGACGCCGTCGCCGAGGCGCTGCGCGATCACGTCGCGCCCCGCGTAGCGGGCGGCCGCGAAGACGCCGATGCCGGAGAGCATCAGCCCCGCGCCACCGACGAGCGCGCCGACGAGCGTGCCGAAGCAGAGCCCGGCGGCGATCAGAACGAGCTGCGAGGGCAGGCCGAGGAGGGCGCGGCCGGCGACGATGAAGACGAAGAGGATCGGTGCGGCCGGACCGAGTCCGAGCACGTAGTCGCGGACGGCCTCCGCTTCGAACTCGATCCCGAGGTGCGTGCGCAGGATCGTGCCGGCGGTGAAGACGACGACGACGATCCCACAGACGATCAGGAGGCGGCGGACCGTCGGATTCATGGCGCGGAGCATAGTGGGTCCGGGGCCGTGATCGCGGTGAAAGTTCCGCGGAGGATCCCGGGCCCTGGCCGTGCGAAGGCCGGGCGCCGGATTTCGGTACCGTCGCGGCGTGAAGAGCGACACCGTCGTCTGCCTCAACCCTGCGAGCGCCGCCGGTCGGACGGGACGCCAGCGCGAGGCCATCGTCGCGGCGATCGAGTCCGGGCTCGGCCCCGTCGACTGCGTCGTGACCCGCGGGCCGGGAGACGCCGCGCGCATCGCCGAGGAAGCGCGCAGCCAGGGATGCGCGAGACTGCTCGTCGCCGGAGGAGACGGAACCCTGAGCGAGGTGGCGAGCGGGCTGCTCGAGGGCGCAGCTTCGGACCGACCCGCGCCGCGCCTCGGGCTGCTTCCCCTCGGCTCGGGCTGGGACTTCGCGCGCAGCCTCGAGCTGCCGCGGTCGCTCGACGCCTCGCTCGAGGTGGTCGCGCACGGGGTGTCTCGACGCGTCGACGCGGGACGCGCCGTCGTGCGGACGCCGGAAGGGAGCATGCGCACCCGCTTCTTCGTGAACGAGGCGAGCGCCGGGCTCTCGGGCGACACGATCCGGATCGTCGGGCGACTCGCGAAGCGGATCGGGGCGCGGGCGGGCTTCGCGCTCGGGGCGGTCGCCGCGATCCTCGGCCACCGCGCCCTCGAGGCCGCGGTCGACGTCGACGGCGAGCGGCTCTATGCGGGGCCGATCTCGCTCGTGGTCGCGGCGAACGGGCGCTGCTTCGGAGCGGGCATGCAGGTCGCGCCGCAGGCGTGCGTTGACGACGGACGCCTCGAGCTCGTGCTCATCCGTGGTCTCTCCGTCCCTTCGCTGCTCGTGAACCTGCCGTCGCTCTTCGCGGGGACTCACGGTCGCCATCCAGCGGTTTCGTTCCACTCGGCGCGCTCGGTCTCGATCGAGCCCCGGGGACACGCGATGTTCGCCGATCTCGACGGGGAGGCGGCCGGCACGCTTCCGCTTCGGGCAGAGGTCCTGCCCGGTGCGCTCGAGGTCTTCGTGCCCGCGACGACGGCCGCTGTGTCGAAAGGGAGCTCCGCTTGACCGACGTCTTCGACGAGATTCGCGAACGCTGCGCGGAGGTCGCGCGGCGCGCGCGCTTCGTGACGATCGACGAAGCCGGCCTCGCGCGCTTCGCGGACCGCCTCGCGAACGAGCCGTGGCCCGCGGACGACCTGGATCCGGCGCACCACTTCGAGGGGGACGACGAGACGATGCTCGCGTTCACGTTCCTGCTCGATGCGATCAACTTCGGGTCGGGCTGGTTCCCCGTCCTCGCCAAGCGGAACGGGATGAGCGGATACCGGACCGTCGCGACCGCCTGCAAGGAGCACTTCGAGCGGGAAGGCGCGCCGGACGCGAGCACGCTCGAGGCGACGACGACGGAGGCGATGGCGGCGATGCTCGGGCAGGACGCCGAGGCCCCCGAGGTCGCCGAGCTGATGGCGCTCTTCGCCCGCGCCTGGCGGGATTTCGGGGCCTGGCTGCGCGCGTCCCACGACGGTCGCTACGACCGCGCGATCGAGGCGGTCGAGGGCTCGGCGGCCCGGCTCGTGGAGGCGCTTGCGACGATGCCCCTCTATCGCGATCGCGCGCGCTACGAGGAGCTCGACGTTCCGCTCTACAAGCGCGCCCAGATCACCGTTGCCGACCTCGCGCGGGCCTTCCCGGGCAAGCCCTGGGGCACGTTCCACGATCTCGACCGGCTGACGCTCTTCGCCGACAACCTCGTCCCCCACGTCCTGCGCTGTCGTGGCGTGCTCGCCTACGACGAGGGGTTGCTCGCGCGCATCGATCGGGAGGAGCTCCTCGCGGTCGGCTCTCCGGAAGAGGTCGAGATCCGCGCGGTCGCCGTCGTCGCCGTCGAGCAGCTGGTCGAAGCGCTCGCCGAACGTGGCCGCCCGACGACCGCCCACGCCCTCGACGGCCTGCTCTGGAACGCGGGTCAGGCGAAGGAGATCAAGGCGCGTCCGCGGCACCGGGCGCGATGCACGTTCTATTGATGGCCGGATCCGGTCGCGAGCTACTCTCGCCGCGATGAAGATCCTCGACGGCAATTTCTGGATCATCTTCGGGCTGCTGATCGCGCTATCCGGGCTCGCGCTCTGGCGCGGGGGCACGCCCTTTCTCGGCGAGGCCCTCGGCGGCGGCATGAAGCTCTTCCTGCGCTTCGGCCTCGTGCTCTTCGTCTCGTTCCTGGTCGCCGGCCTCGCCGAGGCCTTGATGCCGCGGGAATGGGTCCAGTCATCGCTCGGCCCCGAGTCGGGCTGGAAGGGGCTCCTGATCGCGACGGCAGCGGGGGCGATCACGCCGGCGGGGCCCTTCGTGTCGATGCCGCTGGCGGCGGGGATGCTCCGGGCGGGGGCCGGCGCCGCGGCGGTGATCACGTTCCTCTCGGCGTGGAGCCTGCTCGCGATCCACCGTCTCTTCGCCTGGGAGATCCCGATCCTCGGCGTCGGCTTCGCGGTCTCCCGCTGGACGCTCTGCCTGGTGCTGCCGCCGCTCGTGGGGCTCCTGGCGCGGGCACTGCTCCGGAGCTGAAGCCTGCGGGCGGCAGCGGTGCCGGCGATTCCCTGCATTCCGCGCGGCCGCTCCGGGCGTTAGTCTGGCGCCGCCCACGGAGGATTCCATGGTCCTGCTCGTCTTCGGCATAGGCCTCTTCGCCCTCGCCCACTTCGCGCCTGCCTTCGACGTCGGACCGCGGAGGCGCTCCATCGAGCGCTTCGGGGCCGATGGCCATCGCGGCGTCTTCTCCCTCCTCGTCCTCGCGTCGGTCGCCGCCATCGTCCTCGGTTGGCGCGCGGCCGGGGCGGCCCCGGTCTTCCTCTACGCGCCGCCGTCCTGGAGTCGCCTCGCGGCGAACGTCGGCATGGCGCTCGTCCTCTTCCTCTTCGTGGCGAGCGGCGCCGTCGAACGTGAAGCGCTTCGTTCGCCACCCGCAGCTGCTCTCGGTCCTGCTGTGGTCGCTCGTCCATCTCCTCGCGAACGGAGACCTGCGATCGGTCGTGCTCTTCGGTGGGCTGGGCGCCTGGGCGGTCGCGATGATCCCGGCGCTGAATCGGCGCGACGGCGAGTGGATCCGACCCGAGCCGCGACCGATCGCGGGTGACGTCGTGGTCGTCGCGATCACAGGGGTCGTCTTCTTCGCGGTGCGCTGGGCGCATCCGTACTTCGCGGGCGTGTCCGCGGCGTTCTGAGCCGGGGGCGCGAAGGCCTCGCTCAGCGGTCCCCGCCGAGGAGTCGCTCGAGGCCCGCGTGGAGTGCTTCGAGGTCGCTCGTCGGGAGCGCGTGCCGGGAGAGGCTCGCTTCGACGCGTTCGCGGGAAGGCGGGCGCTCGCCGCTCGTCGTGGCGAGGACGAGGAGGCTGGCGATCCGGTCGCCCAGATCGAGCAGCGCCGGGCGGAGGTCGTCCGACAACCGTGCCCGCGCCGCCCGCCACGCCGGGTCCTCCGGTGCGGCTGCCTCCGCCGGGTGGGCGTCGGTCCAGGCGCGTTGGATCGACTTGGCGGCCTCGATCTGTGCCCGGTAGAACGCGCGCACGTCTGCTTCGTCGGGCGGTGGAACGGCGCGCTCGGTCGCGGCGCGCACGACCGCGGAGACCGCGCCCGCGAGCACCTTCGCTTCGCGCGGCCGGTCCTCGATCGCGCGTCCCGTCAACTGCTTCACCCGCGCGACCTCGATCATCAGCGAGAGCCGCTCGTCGAGGAGCGCGAGGAGAGCGGCCGCCGGCTCCGCCGTCCGGTCCGTCGGCAGGCCGTGTGCGCTCCGCAGCCTCGCGAGCGTGCCGTTTCGTTCGGCCTCGAGCAGCCAGGCATCGAAGCGGGCCCGCTCGGCGTCGGCCCCGATCGGGAACCAGGCGGCCTTCCGGTCCCGCGTGAGGGGGCCCACGGCGCGCAGCCCGGGGCGGCGGGTCAGCCAGTGGGGCGCTTCGAGGGAGTCCGTCACGACGGCGTCGATCCCGGGATCCGCCAGTCGATCGAGCACCGACCCGTTGTCCGGCACCGGCACGATCCGGGCTTCCGGAAAGAGGGCGCGGGCCGTTCGCTCGAGGTGCCCGCCGGCGTTGACCGCGAACGCGCGGCCCGGCTTCGCGAGCGCTTCGGCCTCCCGCAGACCGCTGTCCTCGGGGACGAGGACCATCGCGCCGCTCACCGTCACGGGCAGGCTGAAACGGCCGGCGATGGAGCGGTCCGCCCGGATCGTCACGCCCGAGAGCGCGAAGTCGAAGCGCCCGGCGGCGAGGTCCTCGGCGAGGGACGGCCAGCCGAAGGGAACCCAGACGATCTCGCGCCCGGTCGCTTCGGCGTACGCCTTGCCCAGATCGATGGAAAAACCCCGCACTCCGTCTTCGGGAGCGGCCCCTGCGTGCGAGAAGGGACGGTAGTCCCCGCTGGTCCCGACCCGAAGCAGAGCACGCGAGGCCTCGGAACCGATCGGACCGCTCAGGCAACCGACGCTCAGCAGACCCGAGATCCATGCGAACGTGATCGCAAAGGTGAGGGTCACGGCCCGGTTCGGGCGGCGAGTGCGGGAAAGCTCATCCATTTCGTACATTTACGGCGCTCCAGCGGGGACGGGCCCCGATCGGGGAGTCGTTGACCCGGGAGGCCCCCTCTCCTACTCTCGGCGGCCGCCGGCCCGGACGGCGATTGCCCGACCCGTTGTCCCGCCCTTCTCGGCCCCGGCAGCCAGGAAGACGAGACGTGCTGGGAGGGGCAATCGAAGAGAGGCTTCGCCCCGAACCTCCGGTGCAGGCTCCCACCCGCTCTGCCCCCCACAGACGATCGACGGCTCGAGAGCGAGCGGTCGTACGGATTCACGAGGCTCCCGCCGAACCGCTTCGGCGTGCGGGATTCGCGAACGACGTCGGTGTCGCGCAGACGGAAGGGGATCGCAACCAGCAACGGCTCGACACGCACGAACGCGCGGTGACGCGCGGGAAAAGTGCGGGGCGGGCTGAATCGCCGGTGGCGGTTGGACGAGGGATCACATTGCCGGGTCGACGGAGACCCGGATCACGAACACATGCGATGCGCCGTACGGTCGATTCGGGAGCCCGAGTCCCGTACCGCATGCGGCGGGAGACCGTCGCCATCGCTTCAGGCGCTTCCAGCGAGCGCCCCAAGGCCCGGACGGGCCCCGCCACGAGCGGAAAGGAGACGCGTCATGCTGACTCTCGACGAGATCGAATCCGGACTCTACGTGACGCACAAGAACACGGGGCTGCGCTACAGCGTGGTCGACGCCGAGGACGACGAGGTCCTCCTCGCGCCGGAGCAGGAAGGCCTGCAGGACCTGACCGTTCCCCTCGACCTCTTTCGCAGCGAGTTCGTCGCGAGTGATCGCTTCCGCGCGCCCGGAGGCGGCCGCCGCGGCGGTCGAGGCCGACGTCGCACGCCCCAGGCGGGCACGGGGCCGGTTGCAGCGCCCTCCGGTCCGAAGAGCAAGGGCAAGATCAAGAAGATGGTCCGCGACCGCGGCTTCGGCTTCATCCGGGGCGACGACGGCAAGGAAGTCTTCTTCCATCGCTCGGGCCTGAACGCCGGGGATTACGACGGGCTGAACGAGGGCGACTACGTCGAGTACGTGGTCCAGGAAGGCCCGCGCGGCGCCCGGGCCGAGCACGTCCGGCACACGACGGTGACCGCATAGTCGCGCCGTCGTCGGGTCGGGCGTCTTCTCGCGACCGCTTGCCCGGTGCGGATTCGGGGTCCACCCTTGCGGGATGGCCCAACCGAATCCTGCCGTTCTCGCCGACCCTGCCGACCTGACCCCTGACTGGCTGACCGAAGCGCTCCAGAGCGCCGGCCACGACGTCGTCGTCTCCGCCCTTCGGAGCGAAGCCGTCGGGACGGGTCAGATGGCGCACAACGAGCGGATCTTCCTCGACTTCGAGCGCAACGAGGCCGGCCTGCCCGCGACCCTCGTCGGCAAGTTCCCCTCGCCGAGCGAAGAGAGCCGCGCGTCCGGCCAGCGCGGGGGCTACCGCTCGGAGACCCGCTTCTATACCGACCTCGCCCCGCAGCTCGCGATCGCCGTCCCCGCCTGTCACTACGGCGCGATCGCCGAGGACGAGGCGACCTTCACGCTGCTCCTCGAGGACCTCGCCCCGAAGGAGCAGGGCGATCAGATCCGCGGCGCATCCGACGCCGAGATCGAAGCGGCGGTCCGCAACCTCGCGGGGCTGCATGCGCCGCGCTGGGGCGACGCCTCGCTCCACGATCTCGACTGGATGGGCGGCGGCATCGGCGACGAGTACGTGACCTACGTCCAGATGGGGACGCCGGTCTTCATCGAGCGCTATCGCGATCGGCTCTCCGACGAAGACGCGGCCACGCTCCAGGCCTTCGCCGACGGCGTGAAGAACTGGGTCGATCGTCGCCCCGCGACGCCGACGCTGGTCCATGGCGACTACCGACTCGACAATCTGATGTTCGAGTCGACGCCCGAAGGCGTGCGGGTCGCGGCCGTGGACTGGCAGACCCTCTCCGTCGGCTGCGGCGGACAGGACCTCGCGTACCTGCTGGGCAACAGCTGTCCGCCCGAGCAGCGCCGCGCCCACGAAGACCGGATGCTCGACGCCTATCGCGAGGAGATGGCCCGACACGGCGTCGAGCTCTCCGCCGAGCGCGTCCGGTCGGACTACGTCTACGGCACGTTCCAGGGGCCGTCGATCACGATGCTGGGCTCGCTCGCGGTCGGTCAGACCGATCGCGGCGACACGATGTTCATGGCGATGGCCTCGCGCTCCTGCGCGCAGATCCGGGACACCGGCGCCCTCGACCTGCTCGCGTGAGCGGGGCGACGACCTAGCCCGTGTAGCGATGGACGATCGGGAGGCGTCGGCCTCCGCCGAATGCCTTCTCGGACGTCCGGAGGACGAGCGGCGTCTGCCGTCGCTTGTACTCGTTCCGGTCGAGGCGGCGGAAGATGCCCTGGGCGACTTCGTCGGTCGTGCCTTCGGGAGTCTCGATCGACGCGTAGCTCCGTCGGCCTTCGATCGCCTGACTGAGGACGTCGTCGAGGATCTCGTAGGGCGGGAGATCGTCCTGGTCGAGCTGATCGGCGGCGAGCTCCGCGGAGGGCGGCTTCTCGATCGTGCCGACCGGGATCTTCTCGCCGTTCCGGTTCGCGTAGCGGGCGAGGGCGTAGACGTCCTGCTTGTAGACGTCGCCGAGGACGGCGAGGCCGCCGACGGTGTCGCCGTAGAGAGTGCAGTAGCCGACGGAGAGCTCGCTCTTGTTGCCCGTCGCGAGCACGAGGCGGTTCTCCTCGTTCGAGCACGCCATCAACACGGCCCCGCGAATCCGGCTCTGGATGTTCTGCTGGGTCAGGCCGTAGTCGTCGCGCTCGCCGAAGAGCTGGCCGAAGACGCCGCGGTAGGCCTCGTACATCGGCGCGATGTCGGCGCGGCGGACCTCGATCCCGAGCAGCTCGCCGAGGCGGAAGGCGTCGGAGATCGAGTGGTCCGAGGAGAAGGGGCCCGGCATCGCGACCCCGAGGACCCGATCCGCGCCGAGGGCCTCGACCGCGAGGTACGCGGTGACCGCGGAGTCGATTCCGCCGGAGAGGCCGATCACCGCGCCAGGCGGCAGGTTCTGCTTGAGGAAGTAGTCGCGGATCCCGAGCACGAGTCCGCGCTCGAGCTGGGCGACGGCCTCGAGGTCCTCGACCTCGCCCAGCGGCGTTCCGGGCCCGGCCGGGAGCTCGCAGATCGAGAGCCCCGTCTCGAAGAGCGGCAGCGCCGCGTGCACGTGACCGTTCGGCGTGATCACGCACGAGCCCCCGTCGAAGATCAGCTCGTCGTTGCCGCCCACCTGGTTCACGAAGACCACCGGTCGATCGGTCCGCGCCGCGACGTCCGCGAGCATCGAGCGACGTTCCGCCGCCTTGCCCACGTGCCAGGGGGAGGCCGACGGATTGAGGATCACGCCCGCGCCGAGGGCGGCGAGCTCGGCGGCGGGGTCGACGGGGTAGGGCTGGGTCTGGAACCAGGTGTCCTCGCAGACCGCGATGCCGATCGGCAGGTCGAGTCCGGGCACCCGGATCGGCGTCCGCCCCTTCGCCTTGGCGAAATAGCGCGTCTCGTCGAACACGTCGTAGGTCGGGAGCAGCGTCTTGCTCTGGTGGCCGATGCGCCGGCCCTCGGCGAGGACGACCGCGGCGTTCTCGATCGCCTTCGGGCGCGCGTTCTCGGTCCGGACGACCGCGCCGACCACGATCGCGATCTCGCGGCTGGCCTTCGCGAGCTCGTCGAGCTCCGCGAGCTGGTCGTCGACGAAGCGGTCCCGCTCGAGCAGGTCCATCGGCGGGTACCCGGTCAGGGCGAGCTCCGGGAGGACCACGAGATCCGCCCCCGCCGCCGCAGCCTGCTCGGCCGCCTCCTGCGCGAGGCGGCGGTTGCCCGCGAGGTCACCGACGGTCGGATTGATCTGAGCGAGAGCGATCTTCATGATGGAAGGGAGGATACCCCGCGCGAAGGTGACCGCGCCCCGCCACGGCGCCGCCACACCCGCCTATACTCGATCGCCCGATCAACCTCGCCGCCCGCCAGGATTTCGCATGTCCGCTTCCTCCGACGCCGTCGTCGGCCCCGCCTCCAGCTTCTACATCTCCCAGCGCCTCCGGCTCCACTTCGTCGACTGGGGCGCGGAGGACAAGCCGCCGCTCCTGCTCGTCCACGGGGGACGGGACCACGCGCGGAACTGGGACTGGGTCGCTCGGGCGTTGCGCGAGGAATACCACGTGATCGCGCCGGACCTCCGCGGCCACGGAGACTCGGACTGGTCGATCGGAGGCCAGTACACGCTGCCGGAGTACGTGCTCGACGTCGCCCAGCTGATCGACGTGCTCGATCTGGCGCCGCTCCGGATCCTGGCCCACTCGATGGGCGCCGCGGTGTCGCTCCAGTATGCCGGCATCTTCCCCGAGAAGGTCCACAAGCTCGTCGCGATCGAGGGGATGAAGGTCCCGGACGTCGTCGAGAAGCAGATGGACCGACCGATCTGGGAGCTGACCCGCCAATGGATCGCGGGGGTGAAGGCGTCGTCGAGTCGGACGCCCCGACGTTATGCGACGATCGACGCCGCGGCCGAGCGGATGCAGGAGGAGAATCCGCACCTGTCCCAGGAGCAGGCGCGCCACCTGACGATCCACGGCGTCGCGCGCAACGAAGACGGAACGTTCAGCTGGAAGTTCGACAACGCGGCGCGCCCGCTCTTCCCCCAGCGCCTCGATCGCGAACAGCGCGCCGAGATCTGGCAGCGCATCGAGTGTCCGACGCTGCTCGTCCACGGCAGCGAGTCCTGGCACGGTGATCCCTCGACCGACGGCCGCGCCGATCACATCCCGAACCACACCGTGGTCGGCTTCGACGACGCGGGCCACTGGGTCCACCACGACCAGCTCGAAGGCTTCCTGGAGGTCGCGCGCGACTTCCTCCGCGACTAGACCTCCGGCTGCGGGCGCTCGCCGGGGGTGGTCTGAACCGCCGGCTGCGGGCGCTCGCCGGGGGTGGACCGCGACCGCCGGCTGCGGGTGCACGTCCTGGATCACCGGATCCGATCCCGAGTGGCGGACCGATCGGCGGCGCACGACGGCGCGCTGCTCCGAAGGCGAGCCGTCGCCGCCCTACCTCAAGGAAAGTAGACGAAGACGAGCTCGCCGGTGCAGACCGGGCGCCTGGCGCCTTCGACCTCGAAGCGGACCTCGAGGGCCAGTCGCATGGCGCCGCCCTTCATGGGCCGCACGTTCTTGACCGTGGCGCCCAATCGCAAGCGACTCCCGACCTTCACCGGCTCTCGCAGTCGGACTTTGTCGAGGCCGATGTTCACGATCTGCGAGAGCTTCGCGACTTCGACGATCTCCGGCAGGAGAACGGGGGCGAGCGCGACGGTCATGTAGCCGTGGGCGACGGTCGCGCCGAACGGCGATTCCGCTGCGGCCCGCTCCGGGTCGACGTGGATCCACTGGTGGTCGCCGGTCGCTTCGGCGAAGGCGTCGATCTTCGCCTGGTCGACCTCGTGCCAGTCGGTGACACCGAGGTCGGTCCCCTCGTATTCGGGAAGCGAGGCGACGTCCGGGATGATGAGCGGTTCGGGCATGATCCTCCCTATACTTGCCCAGTCCGTCGAGGCCTTGCAATGCGGAGTGTCGCTCGCGCCCCGGGATCGCCCGACGCGGAGCACGCTCGAATCCAACGCGGCGCGGCGCCCGTCGATCCCACGACCGAGGAGGGTGCGCCGTGTCGACCGAGGAATCCCGAGACGAGAACGAGGGACCGAGCGAGGCCCGGCGGCCCTGGGTGGCGATCGCGGTGGGGATCTCGCTCGTCGTCGGATGGGCGACGAGTGGGGACCTGATCTACCACTCGCTGATCGGACTGGACTCGAGCTTCTTTCCAGCGGGCGAGTGGATCCAGTCGACCCTCGCCCCCGGTGCGACCAAGGCGGTCGGCGGGATCGTCGTCGCGGTCGGGATCCTGCTCGCCCTCGGCGGTTTCTTCTTCGTCCTCGCTCGACGCGACGCGACGCCCCGTCCCGACGGCCGCCGCGCCTTCCTCGCCGGCTCCGCCGCGGGGGCGAGCGCCTTCGCCGCCGGGCTCGCCGGCGCGCTGGGGCACACGTTCTTCGGGATCGGCAAGAGCGGCGGCGACGGCTGGCTCGGCGTGCAGAGCGGCGTCAACTCGAACGACGGCATCGTGAAGACCCATCCGACCTGGGACGACGCCTGGAAGGGCGCGCGCGTGCAGTCCTACGGGCGGCTCGGTCGGACCGAGTGGCCGATCTCGGACACGGTGCTCGGCGCCGGACGGATCCGGGAAGCGAACTGGAAGGTCGTGACCGGCGCCTTCGATCGCGGCGTGAACTACATCGACACCGCGCCCGACTACTCCGTCGAAGGCAGCGAGCTCGCGGTCGGTCGCGCACTGAAGGAGATCCCCCGCGACGAGGTCTTCCTCGCGACGAAGTTCTGCACGCCGATCGGACACCTCCCGGCGGGCACGTCCGTCGGGAAGTACAAGTCCGTCATCGAGGAGTCCCTCGCGCGGATGGGGACGGACTACGTCGACCTCGTCCACATCCATTCCTGCGACGAGGTCGATCGCCTGATGGACCCGAACGTCCACGAAGCGTTCGATCGTCTGAAGGAAGAGGGCAAAGCGCGCTTCCTCGGCGTCTCGACCCATACGCCGCGTCTCGAACCGGTCGCCAATCAGGCGATCGATTCCGGTCGCTTCGACGTGATGATGCTCGCCTATCACCACGGGATCTGGCCTCATCTCGGCTCGATCATCGACCGCGCCCACGACGAGCAGGACATGGGCATCGTCGCGATGAAGACGCTCAAGGGCGCGCGTCACCGCAACCTCGAGGACTTCCACGACGCCAACACCTACGCGCAGGCCGCGCTCAAGTGGGTCCACTCGAATCCGAAGGTCTCCTGCGCCGTCATCTCGTTCTTCGAGATGCAGCACCTCGACGAGTACCTCTACGCCTCGGGCCGGAAGCTGACCTCCGAAGACGTCGCGATCCTCGATCGCTACGACCAGGGGATCATCGGCTCGTACTGCGCCCCCCATTGCGGCGCGTGCCTGGGTAGCTGCCCGGAAGGAGTCCCGATCGCCGACGTCCTGCGCCACCGCATGTACTTCGAGGACTACAAGGACGAGCGCAACGCGATGGAGCTCTACGCGAAGCTGCCCGTGAACGCGAGCGCCTGCGACGGCTGTGCGGCGCCGTGTCTCGGCTCCTGCCCGGTCGGCATCGACATCCCCGACCGCGTCCAGGGCGCGCACGAGCTCCTGACCTTCGGAGCATAGATTCCGGCCGGCGCGAGGCCGCGCTCATCGCCGCGATCCGGTCGGCGCCCTCAGCTCTCGGCCGCGTTCAACGCCCTCAGCTCTCGGCCGCGTTCAACGCCCTCGGCCCGCTGCCGCGTTCATCGCCGCCGCCAGCTCGAAGTCCAGCGTCGTGATCCCGCCCGCGTCGTGGGTCGTGAGATCGACCACGACGGTCGCGTAGACGTTCGACCACTCGGGATGGTGATCCATCTTCTCGGCGACGAGGGCCGTGCTCGCCATGAAGCCGAAGGCCTCGACGAAGTTCGCGAAGCGGAACGTGCGGTGGAGCTTGCCGTCGACCCGCGCCCAGCCCTCGAGCTCCGCGAGCTTCGCCTCGATCTCGGCGTCGTCGAGCGCCTTCGGCCGGGCCACGCGCGCTAGCTCTCTTCGCCGTCGTCGTAGATCGCGCGGACGAACGCGTCGTAGAGCGCGCTCTTGATCTGGTCCTTGTTCGCGCGGCCGTAGACCTCGCGGAAGGCCTTGAGCGGAATGATGCCCTTGGCCATGGTGCGGTGTCCGCCGCCGACGCCGAGGCCGTCGACGACCGCGCGCACGACTTCGCCCGCCGCGCGGACATAACCGACGTTGCGCACCGAGAAGACGAGGTCGCGCCCGACCGTCCCGACCGCGATCGACCACTCGGCGCCTTCGGCCTGGAGCGCCATGTCCGCGACCTGCGGAATCACGTCTTCGCGGACGCGCCCGAGGACGAGGATGTTGATGCCGTCCCGGACGTCGACGTTCGCGAGCGCCCGGCCGAGCGCCTTCAGTCCGTCGTGGGGGAGCGCGGGCCGCTCGATCCGTCGCAGCAGGGCCGGCGAGTGCGACGCGTGGAGATAGGAGAACGAGAGCATGTCGCGGTCGCTCGTCTGGCGTCCGAGGTACTGGGTGTCGCTCTTGATGCCGTAGAGGAGCGCGGTCGCGAGCTTCGCGTTGATCTCGGTGTCGGTCGCGCGGAGGTACTCGGTGAAGATCGAGGCGGTCGCGCCGTAGGCCACGCGGATGTCCTTGATGGTCGCGCTGTAGCCGGTCCGTTCCGGGTGGTGGTCGATCACGACGTCCGGCTGCTTCAGGCGCTCGGGCGGATCGTCGCCGAACACGTTCGGCTGGACGTCGACGAGGACGAGCGCGTCGAAGTCGGAGAGCTCCTCCGGTGTGATCACCCGGACCTCGATCCCGATCGCATCGCAGAGGGCCTGATTCTCGGGACGCTGGACCTCGCCGAAGGAGATGAGCGGCGCCGTCGTACGCTTGCGGCCGAGCAGGTAACGGAGCGCGTAGGCGCTCGCGATTCCATCGGGATCCGGGTCGGGCTGCAGAAGGATCCCGACCTTCTCCCGGTCGGCGAGGAGCTCGCGGATCTTCGCGACGCGCTGCAGGTTCGCGAGGTGACCGAACTCGTCGTTGATGTCGTCGCGAATCTGGGTATTCCAGCCCGTGCGCCGGAGCGTCGGGTGGTCCGGCAGATCCTCCGCGGTCAGGCTGTCCGAGAGGACGAGGACGCCGGCGTCCTCGTCGAGCTTCCGGATCTCGCGCACGGCGAGGCGGGTCCAGGGACCGTCGTCGCTGACCAGCGCGAACTCGTCCTCCGGCGTGGGCTCGAGCTTGGCGATCGCCTCCTCGTCGAGTCCGCCCTGGAGGATCTTGAAGCCCGGGGGCCTCGCACGGGCCTCTTTCTCGTCACGCGGAATCCACGTGAGTTCCTCGGACTCGTCGGTGCCGATGCGGCTCCACAAGCGGGCGCTCTCGGCTCCATCGCAGATGATGATTCGACGTCCCAAACGGCTCACCCCACGCCGCGGCGATTGCTCGCTCATGCGCCCGGCCGATCCTTCGGGCCGGGGCGGCGTCCGATCGGGGCCCGTGATCCCCGCGCTCGGACCCACCGCCGTATTCGGTGGGCCGGGTCGGGGGGCGAACCTCGGTCGATTCGAAGGCCGGAAGTTACCGCATGCCTGCCGGCGGGCGACGGGGTCGATGCGCGAGACGCGCGGTTCGCGGAAGGCGTTCCGCCCCACGGGATTCCGCGCCGCCCGAGCCCGCGCCGGCGGATCCGGGGAGGCGCGGTAGGATGGGCGCCCCTTCGCCGCTGCCGGCGGCCCACGCAAGGAGCGCGCATGCGTCTGGTGAATCTCGAAGGTCGGGCCGGGCTCGACGTGGCCGGCCGGTTCGTCGACCTGGCGCTGCACAGCGGGGACCGGTTCTCCTCCGATCCGATGGCCGTCTTCGAGGACTGGGACGAGATTCGCGCCTGGGCCGCCGAACAGTCGACAGGCGCCGCCGGACCCATCGTCGAGACGGAAAAGCTCGGCCCGCCCGTGCCGAATCCGACCCAGGTCTTCGCGATCGGCCTGAACTACAAGGACCACGCGGAGGAGGCGAACCTGCCGATCCCGGACGTCCCGATGGTCTTCACCAAGTTCCCGAGCTGCATCGTCGGTCCGAACGCCGACGTGCCGCTGACGGGCGAACGGGTCGACTGGGAGGTCGAGCAGGTCGTCGTGATCGGCCGGGAAGCCAAGGACGTGCCGGCCGCGAGCGCCTGGGACGTCGTCGCCGGCATGACCCTCGGCCAGGACGTCTCGGACCGACGTCTGCAGTTCTCGTCGAAGCCGCCGCAGTTCAGTCTCGGCAAGTCCGCCACGAACTTCGGCCCGATCGGCCCCGCGCTGGTGAGCCTCGACGAGTTCCCGGACCCCGACGCGGTCGGCCTGCGCTGCTGGGTCGCGGGCGAGAAGATGCAGGAATCGAACACGAACAACCTGATCTTCACCGTCCCGCAGCTGATCGAGTACATCTCGCAGTTCTGCGTCCTCTACCCCGGTGACCTGATCTTCACCGGGACGCCCGGTGGCGTCGGCTCCGTCCGGGAGCCCCGGCGCTACCTCGCCCCGGGCGAGCTGATCGAGAGCGAGATGGACGGGATCGGCCGGCTCTCGAACCGCTGCGTCGCGCGCGGCTGATCCGGCCGGACACGAGCGGATGCAGCGCATCTTCGTCGGGGACGTGCAGGGCTGCGCGGACGAGCTCGATCTGCTCCTCGAGCGGGCGGGCGCGGCCTACGGAGACGAATTCGTGCTCTGGGTGGCCGGGGACCTCGTGAATCGGGGGCCCGACAATCTTCGTCCGCTCGAACGGGTGCGCGGCCTCGTCGAGGCCGGACGCGCGGAATACGTCCTCGGGAACCACGAGATCCACCTGATCTCGGCGCATCTCGGCCTGCGCGACGTCTCCGAGAACGACTCGATCGGAGACGTCCTGGCCGCGCCGGACGCGTCGGAGTGGGTCGGTTGGCTGCGCGGCCGGCCGCTGGCGGTGCCGGGCGAGATCGCGGGGCAGCGCTTCGCGATGCTCCACGCGAGCTGCGGGGCGGGCTGGTCCTTCGAGGAGCTGCTCGAGCGAGCGACCGTCGCGAGCGCCCGGCTCGCCGCGACCGAAGCCGAGGCCCGGGCCTTCCTCGCTTCGGATCCCGCCTCGGATCCGGTGCGCGACGATCTCGCGCGGCTGACCCGCGGCCGGGCAGGAGACCGCTCCGGCTGGTCGAGCAAGGAGCCCGAGACGCCCGAGGGCGCCTGGCACCGGGCGTGGGCCGCCGCCGCGCCGGACTACGGCCTCGTCTACGGGCACTGGGCGCGGCAGGGACTCCACGTCGCGGACGGGCTCCGCGGGCTCGACACGGGCTGCGTCCACCACGGCCGCGGCCGCGACGGGTTCCTCACGGCCTGGCTCCCCGACTCGGCGCCGCCGCCCTCGGGCGGGCGCGCCTTCGACGCCCCCGACGATCGCTTCTGGCAGATTCCGGCGAAACGTCGCTACTACTACCCGTCTCAGGACCGCGTCTGAGGCCCACCAGCCCGACGCCCCTCCCATCGAACCCTATTGTCGAGGCCTGCGTCCGCCGCCGGATCGCGAAGGAGCCACCCCGCCATGGCCAAGGTCATCATCCCCGTCGTCTTCCAGGGTCCCACCCGCGGGGAATCGGAAGCGATCGTCG
>Ga0180435_10000164_pt1 | contig 68374 bp, 67 predicted proteins | sample SS_ome_3_FD_132467 | JGI IMG/M metagenome (GOLD analysis project Ga0180435, IMG submission 132467) | Hypersaline lake sediment archaeal communities from the Salton Sea, California, USA - SS_3_S_1 metaG | ecosystem: Environmental > Aquatic > Non-marine Saline and Alkaline > Hypersaline >... | reverse complement strand
GCGGCGCGGCGCGACGAGGTGGGGCAGGCGAAGGCCATGCTGCAGACGGCCGGGCGCACCGGACGCAAGGTGATCACCGCGCACGGACTCACGCACGGCTACGGCGGCGAGCCGCTACTCGCGAACTTCTCGCTCGAGCTGATGCGCGGCGATCGCGTCGGCATCGTCGGTCCGAACGGCTGCGGCAAGTCGACGCTGCTCAAGATCCTGCTCGGCGAGCTCGAGCCCGAGAAGGGCACGGTCGAGCACGGCACGAACCTCGAGATCGCGCGCTTCGACCAGCTGCACGAGTCGCTCGATCCGAAGCGCACGGTGCAGGAGAACGTGGCCGACGACGGCGACATGATCACGATCGGTGACCGCAGTCGACACGTGCTCGGCTACCTGTCCGACTTCCTGTTCACGCCCGAGCAGGCGCGCGGTCCGATCACGCGGCTGTCCGGCGGCGAGCGCAACCGCCTGCAGCTCGCGCGCCTGCTCGCGCGGCCGTGCAACCTGCTCGTGCTCGACGAGCCCACGAACGACCTCGACGTGGAGACGCTCGAGCTGCTCGAGGAGATCCTCGCGAGCTTCGACGGCACGCTGCTCCTCGTGAGCCACGACCGCGCGTTCCTCGACAACGTGGTCACCAGCCTGATCGTGTTCGACGGCGAGCGCGGTCCGCGCGAGATCGTCGGCGGCTACGAGCACTGGGAGGGCGTGCACGCGCGCGAGGAGGAGGCGCGCGCCGCCGAGCGCGAGGCGAGTCGCGCGAAGGCCGAGAAGAAGCAGGCCACCGCGAAGCCCGCTCCCGCCGCCGCCAAGGAACGCACGCTCACCTTCACCGAGAAGCACGAGCTCGAGGGCCTCCCGGCCGTGATCGAACAGCTCGAGGCCGAGCGCGACCGCCTCTTCGCGGTCATGTCCGAGCCCGACTTCTTCAAGCGGGGCGGTGACGAGATGGCAAAGGTCCAGGCCGAGTTCGAGGCCGCCGAGACGAAGCTCGCCGAGACCTACGAGCGCTGGGAGTTCCTCGAGTCGCTGCCGACGCGGTGATTCCGTACGGTGATTCCGTACGGAGTCTGACTCCAGTTCGTCGATCGATCGACCAGGAGTGCCGCACGAGAGTGCGGAACCCACTCCCTTCCATCGGTCCGTCGGGCACTTTCGGTCGGTCGATCGACGGATCGGAGTCAGACTCCGTACGACGGACTCCGTACGACGGGCGCTTCGACGCTCAGCGCGGGTCGTCGGGGACGGGTGCGTCGGCCGGGGGCTCGGGCGGCGTCACCGCGTACGCCTCCGCGCACCACGCGCGCCACTCGATGAACAGCTCGGCGTAGTTCGACTCGTGGACCTCGGCGAGGAGCGGGCCGAGCGCGGTCGAGCCGTTCGCGCGTGCGGCGGCGATGAGGTCGGGGAAGTCGGCGGCGTAGCGCTCGCGATGCATCAGGGTCTCGGCGACCGTCATCGCGAGCCAGTAGCGGCGCGTGGAGATCGGCTCGCCGCTCGTGACCTGTTCGATCAGGGTCGGGTCGTCGAGCTGCGCCGCGGCGTCGGTCACCAGTTCGTCGAGGCCCTCCTGACGGTGGAAGCGCATCTGCACGTGGTTCGCGATGCCCTCCTGCAACCACTCCGTCTTGTTCGGCAGGAGCGCGCGGCACGACAGGTAGCTGTGCACGAACTCGTGCACGAAGGTCGGGCGGTCGCTGCCGTAGCTCGCGTCCCAGGCGCCGTGCGCGATCGCGAGCAGGGTGTAGCCGCCCGAGCCGGGGCTCGTGGCGTCGCGCGCGAAGGCGCCCGCCAGGCGCGGCGCGAACGCGCGGTAGTCGGCGTCCTCGGCGAAGACGACCAGGCGCGGCGTGCGGAGCGCGTCGCCGCCGTCCGGCAGCAGCGCGTCGACGTAGGTCGCGGCCTCGTCGAGCCGCGCGTGCACGCGCTCCAGGTCGAGATCGGGCGCATCGGTGACGAGCTCGATGCCGTTCGCGGCGTGGGTGCGCACCGCTTCGGTCTCCGCGCGCCCTTCGAACGCCAGCGCGCGGACCTCGCTCGCGACCAGGAACGGGCCCGGTCCGCCCTCGTCGTCGTGCACGCGCACCGCGTCGATGACGAGCTCGTCCGCGTCGCGCAGGAACACGCCGAAGTGGCGGATGCGGTCCCAGCGCGGGATGCGCGTCTGCTGCCAGCCGAAGCGCGCGAGCGGCAGCTCGACGCGACGCCAGCCCGCGTGGTCGAGCTCGAGCTTGCGCCAGAAACGACCGCCGCCCGGCTCGATCATCTGCAGCTCGATCGTCGTCGCGCCCGCTTCGGCGCGCTCGGCCGAGCGCCAGATCCACAGCGAGATCGACTCGTACGCCGACCAGTCGCTCGCGAGCGCGCCCTCGCGCGTGTAGAGCAGGCCGCCGCCGTCCTGCGACGACAGGCGCACGCCCGAACCGAAGGGCCGATCGGCCAGCGCGTCGTCCACCGCCACCTCCGCGGGCAGGGCCTCGCGCGACGCGGACAGGTCGCCAGCGGCGGCCCAGACCGTGCTCAGGCGCTCGTCCTCGAAGTCGATGCGCGGCGGCTCCGTCGCGCCGAGCGCGAGCGCACCGGCGAGGACGAAGTGCCCGAGCAGCGCGGCGCGCCGCTGCATCAGAACGCGCTGAACAGGACCGAGGTGAGCGTCGTCACCGGCGCGGCCTCGCGGTAGTCCTCGAGGCTGCGCGTCACCGTCTCCACGACGAGGTTGATCTCGCCCATCAGTTCGTCGTCGGTGATGAGCTGACCCAGCGTGCCGCGACCCTCGGCGAGGTCCTCGCTGACCTCGGCGGCGTTCGCCAGCGTCTCGTCGAGGTTCGTGTAGACCGACTCGGAGGTGAGCAGGCGCCCGAACGTGCCGCGCCCAGCGGCCAGGTCGGCGCTGACCTTCTCGAGGTTGGCGACGATCGCGTCGCCGCTGTCGGCGGTCTCCTCGTCCGTCATCAGGCGTCCGATCAGGCCCTTGCCCTCGGACAGGTTCGTCGCGACGCCCGACAGCTCCTCGAAGGTCGCGCTCGCGTCGCGCACGAGGGCGCGCCCGTCCTCGGCCAGCTGCTCGTCGTTGAGCGCGGCGGCCACGATGCCGTCGCCGCTGCGCGCGTCGCTGGCCAGCGCCTGGATCTCGGTCGCGGCGGCGTCCACGTCCTCGCCCGTCGACAGCCAGGTGTCGTAGAACTCGCGCGTCGCGAACATCGCGCCGAGCGTGCCCTCGCCCGCGCGCAGGCCCTCGGTCAGCGCCGCCACGTCCTCGGACGCGCGCGCGAAGTTGTCGAGCGTCGTCGACAGGTTCCCGGCCGCGTCGCTCTCCTCGAGCTCTCCGAAGATCGTGTTGAGGCGACCCATCAGCTCGCCCGCACCGCCCTCGCCGCCCAGCGCGTCGCCGAAGCCGGCCAGCGCTTCGAACAGGCCCGGCGCCACGTCGCCGGTGAGCGGCGAGTCGAGCGAGACCTCGAGCGCGCTCGGGTCGCCCGGCTCGATGGTGATCTGCCGCCCGCCGAGCGCGGTCGCCTCGACGATCAGGATCTCGTAGCCCTGGCGCAGCACCACGCCTTCCTCGAGCGTGATCGTCGCCGTGATGCGGCGCTCGAGCGGCGCGTTCGCGTCGTAGGTCAGGCGCATCACGCGACCGGTGCGGCGACCGGCGAGCAGGACCGAGTCGCCCTCGCGCAGGCCGCCCGCCGACTCGAACTGGACCTTGGCCTCCTGCCGATCGCCGAACAGGGCCACATCCGCCATGAACAGCGTGTAGTAGCCCAGCACGAACAGGGTGACGATGACGAAGAGTCCGACGTAGAAGTGGCGCATGGCTCTCGAGGGTTGCGGCTCGCGCCGCTTCAGTCCGGATCCTTTCCGAGGAAGCGGAGCAGGCGTTCGTTGTCGCTCGAGAGGAACGCGTCCTTCTCGAGGTCCACGACGATCCCGCCGCCGTCGAGCAGGATCACGCGGTCCGCGACCGTGCGCACGCACGACACGAGGTGCGTGACGACGACCGAGGTGATGTCGAGTCGATCCGCGAGGTCGCGGATCAGGTCGTTGATGGTCTGCGAGGTCTCGGGGTCGAGTCCGGCGTTGGGCTCGTCGTAGAGGACGATCTCGGGGTCGGTGACGAGCGCGCGCGCGAGGCCGACGCGCTTGCGCATGCCGCCCGACAGGTCGCCGGGCATCGTCTCCCAGATGCCCGGGAGCTTGACGAGATCGAGGCGCTCCTCGACGCGGGCGCGGATCTCGTCCTCGCCGAGCTTCGTGTTCTCGCGCAGGGGCAGCGCGATGTTCTCGCCGACGCTGAGCCAGTTGATCAGCGCGCCGTCCTGGAAGAGGTAGCCGGTGCGCTTGCGCAGCTCGGCCAGCTCCTTCTTGCCGATCGACGCCATGTCGCTGCCGTCGACCTCGACGCGCCCCTCGTCTGGCTGCATGAGTCCGACCACGTGGCGCAGCGTGACCGACTTGCCCGTGCCCGACGGGCCCATGATCACGAGCGTCTCACCGCGGTGGACGTCGAACGACAGGCCGTCGAGCACGCGCCTGCCGCCCAGGACCTTGACCACGCCGTCGAACCGGATGACCACCTCGTCGCTCCCCGGACCCTGCTTCCGCTGCTCGCTCACAGGTCCCCCAGGATCGAGTAGAAGAAGTAGGTCAGGAAGTAGTTCGCGACGATGATGAACACGATCGAGTCGCGCACCGCGCGGCGCGTGGCCTCGCCGACTCCGACCGCGCCGCCGCGCGCGCGGATGCCGCACGAGCACGCGATCGTCGCGATGATGAGGCCGAAGAAGAAGGCCTTGAACAGGCCCACGTAGACGTCCTTCGGCAGCGTCAGGAACGCGTCCGGCGTCTTGAGCGCCTCGACGGCCGAGTCGAAGTACAGCTGCGTCTCGACGCCGAGCTGGCTCGACGCGACGAGTCCGCCGCCGAGGATGCCGATCGTGTCGCAGAGGATCGCGAGCAGGGGGCAGGCGACCGCGAGCGCGACGATGCGCGGCAGCACGAGGTAGTCGACGCGGTCGACGGACAGGATCTCGAGCGCGGCGAGCTCGTCCGACACCTTCATCGTGCCGAGCTCCGCCGCGAGCGCGCTGCCCGCGGTCGCCGCCAGGATGATGCCGGTGATGAACGGCCCCATCTCGCGCGCCATCGACAGGCTGACGATCGTGCCGATCTGGTCCTGCTGACCGAACTGCGACAGGGCGAGGCCAGTCTGCAGCGCGAGGATCATGCCGGTGAACAGGCCGACGAACAGGACCACGTGCACGACGCTGACGCCGATCGTGAAGAGCTGGTCCACGAACGCCCTGCGCCGCCGCCACAGGTGGGGCAGGCGCACGATCGTGCTGCCCAGCAGCGAGAGTTCGTAACCGAGCAGCTCGCAGGTGTCGCGGAAGGCCTTCATCGTCGGGGCGCCAGGGCGTTGCGGCCGGCCATCGCGTCGCGCGCGGGCGGGGCGAAGTCGCGCGGCCAACCGGGACCGGGGAACGCGGGGCGCAGCATCCCAGGATCCACTGCCTCGGGGCCGCTGCGCCAACGGAGCAGCCCGAACAGCACCGACGTCTCACGCACGCGACCGTCGGCGGTCTCGATCGTTCGGTCGGACCACAGCCCGGTGAGGCTGCGCCGGGTCTCGGTGCCGGTCGTCTCGCGCCGCCACATGCCGAGCCACCCGCGCTCGCGCTGGACCGGACCGTTCGTCTCCCAGGCGAAGAGCTCCCAGATCCAGCCGTAGTGGAAGTCGATCACGCTCGAGCGCATGAGCGGGTCGAGCGAGAGCACCGCCGTGCGCCGCCAGTCGTCGACGCGCTCGTACCGCCACAGCGGCCAGAAGCGGCGCCAGGTCTCGACCTTCGCCGCGGCGCTCGACTCCGGCCGCGTCAGGTCCCACGCCTGCCAGAAGGGGAAGGCGTAGAAGGAGGTGCGGCGATAGCGGGTCGTGTCCTCGACGCGGTCGTGGATGAGCGGCCACAGGTAGGTGTCCCAGACGATGCCGTTGCCCTCGAAGTGCGAGTACAGCGGCCACACGCGCGTGCGCTCGGCCGCCAGCGGGTTCTCGCCGCCGCCCTGCAGGCGCACGAACGGCCACGGCCCGTCCCAGGCCCAGAAGCCGCCCTCGCCCGTCCTCGGATCGCGTCCGCGCGTGTCCCAGGCGTAGCCGAAGAACGGCCACAGCACCGACACCGAGCGATAGGTGCCCTGACGCGTCGTGCCGAACAGCGGCAGCACGCCGATGGTGCGCCGCCGCAGCGCGGGCTCCTTCCACAGGCCCTCGACCTGGTAGTGGAAGATCGGCCACAGGATCGACCAGCGCGAGTGGCTGTCGGCCTCGGCGTTGCGCGACACGAGCGGCCACACGCGCCAGTGCGAGGTGCCCTCGGGTCGCGGGCCGCCGTCCTTGGTCCCGGTCGTCCAACCGATGACGGGGAACAGCACGTTGTGCGTCGTGCGCAGGCCGCGGCTGCCGCTCGCGTAGAGCGGGAAGAGCACGAAGCGCACGCGGTCCCAGGTGAGGAACTTGTCGAGCTCGCCGTAGATCGGGAAGAGGCCGAGCTTGTTCGCACCGCGCGCGTTGCGCGACCAGATGAAGCCGGGCAACAGCAGCACGTCGATCTCGCGCTGCGGCGCGCCTTCGGGCGCCGGCTCGCCGCGCGCCGCGAACGACCAGTCGCCCGGCGCCGTGCGCCAGTAGAGGATGGGCAGCAACAGCCCCCAGGTGCTGTCGCCCACTTCGCGCCAGTACCCCAGCGGCGCGAGGAACTCGACCTTCTCCGTACCCGGTGCGATCTGGCGCCAGGCGAGCAGCGGCTTGAGCGCGCGGACCTCGAGCTCGCCCGTCGGCTCGAAGCGGCGCTCGAGGTACGCGCCACCGAGCGCCTCGCGCTCGATCCGGTCGTCCGCCGTCGCGATCTGCGTCCACACCGGCGCGAGGTGCACGTCGGCATCGAGCCCGGCACAGGAGCCGAGTAGGGTCGCGAGCCCCGCGAGCAGCGGAGCGATCAGGGGTACGGCGGCCGGGGCGCGCCGGACGCGGTCGTCGCGTTCGGCCGAGCGCGCGCGCCGGCGCGGGAGTATGGGCATGGAGGGATCCCGTCGCGGGGGAGGAGCGGGGCGGGGATGGTACCCCTCGCCGCGCGCCGGTCGTAGGGTGTGCCGCCCGCGCGGCGCGCCGCCTCTCGAGCCTCGAACCGATGACCACCTTCCTCAGCGGCATCCAGCCCTCGAACCGCCCCCACATCGGCAACTACTTCGGCGCCATGCGCCAGCACGTGGCCGCTTCGAAGGGCGAGGGCACCAACCTCTACTTCATCGCGGACTACCACGCGCTGACGACGGTGCACGACGCCGACGCGCTGCGCGAACGGGTCCACGACCTGGCGGCGAGCTACCTCGCCATCGGGCTCGACCCCGAACGCGCGATCCTCTTCCGTCAGAGCGACGTGCCCGAGGTGACCGAGATCGCCTGGCTGCTCGCGTGCTGCACGGGCATGGGCCTGCTCGAGCGCGCGCACTCCTACAAGGACAAGGTCGCCAAGGGCATCAAGCCGTCGGTGGGGCTGTTCACCTACCCGGTGCTGATGGCGGCGGACATCATCGCCTACGACTCCGACGTGGTGCCGGTCGGCAAGGACCAGGTCCAGCACGTCGAGATGACGCAGGACATGGTCACGCACTTCAACACGCGCTACGGCGAGGTGTTCGTGCGGCCCGAGTACCGCCTGGCCGACGAGGCGGGGATGCAGAAGATCCTCGGGCTCGACGGCGAGAAGATGAGCAAGAGCTACGGCAACGACATCTGGGTGTTCGAGTCGGGCAAGCAGCTCAAGAAGCGCGTCGGTCAGATCGTGACCGACAGCCGTCCGCCCGAGGAGCCGAAGGACCCCGACGAGCTGTTCATCTTCGACCTGCTCGCGCTGTTCGTCGACGCGAACGAACTCGCGGAGTGGAAGGAGAAGGTGCGCGTCGGCGGCGAGGGCGCGCCGGGCTACGGGCACCTCAAGATGCGCCTCAAGGACGCGATGGAGGAGTACTTCGCTCCGGCGCGCGCGCGCTACGAGGCGTTGATGGCCGACCGCGGCGAGTTGGATCGCATCCTGCTCGCCGGCGCGACCCGCGCACGCGAACGCGCCGCGGCCGTGCGCGACCGGGCCTACGCCGCCTGCGGCCTGCGCTGAGCCCGACCGCTCGCGCAGGTCCACCTGCGCCGGCCCACTCGCACGGGCCGCCTCGACCGCCTCGACCGCACGCCCCACGACCGCGAACCGCAGCCCACGAACCGCACGACCCGACCCACAGCCATGGAGCTTCGCACCGACCGTCCTCGCCGCCGCGCGCTCGCCCTCGCCGCCCTCGCGCTGTTCGCCGCCTGCGCCGGACCCAAGCAGGACGGCGGCGCCGCCGCGACCGACGACGCCGAGCCCGGCGCCGTCGTCGAGGCGCCCGCGCCCTGGACCGACGGCTTCCTCGAGGAGGGCCAGATCGTCGCCGACGTGATCGTGATCGAAGGGCCGGCCGGCCTGCGCGCGCACTCCGCGATCCAACGCGACGACGACTCGATCGACTACGACCAGCAGGTCACCGGCGAGGGCCTCGTGCAGACCGTCGCGCTCAAGCCGGACGCGGCGATCCCGGCCGTCACGGTGACGATCGACAACTGGACGCTGTACGCGCTCGAACGCATCGTCGTCACCGAGCGCCCGACCGAGGACGGCGAGGTGGTGCTGCGCGCCACGGGCCAGGTGGTCGCCGAGATCGGTGGCGAGCGCATCGAGGGGCCCAGCTTCGTGCGGCGCTATCGCGTCGGTTCTTCCCAGCCCGGCTCGTCGCAGCGGTGACCGCGCGCGCGCACCACCGCTGGATCGCACTGGTCGTCGCGGCCCTCGTCGCGGCCGCGTGCGGCGGGACGCGCGTCGCCGACTGGGAGCCGCGCCCCGGCCCCTACGACCGCTTCGAGGGCGACGCCGAGCGCGTGGAGGAGGGCCCGCTCGAGCTCGCGCGCGCGCGTCAGCAGGTGAGCGCGGGCGACGCCGACGACGCCCGCGCGCGACTGTTGGCGCTCGCCGAGCTCCATCCGCGCAACCTCTACGTGGCGACCGCGCTGCAGGACGTGGAACTCGAGCTGCTGCGCACCGGCGGCGACGTGGTCGAGCTCGATCGCGCGCTCGAGACCTCGGGCCTGCCGCAGGACGGTTCTCCGGCCGTGCGCCTGCGCCGCTGGTACCGACTGCGCGCGGAGGCGACCGACGCGCCCGACGCCTTCGCGCTCGTGCTCGCCGCGCGCATCGAGACCGACGCGCCGTCCGCGCTGCTCCTGCTCGAGAGCGCCGTGCGCGCCGACCCCGACTGCGTGTGGGCGCACCTGGGCCGCGCGCACTTCCTGCTGCGCGAGGGCGAGCTCGAGGCCGGGCGCACGGCGCTCGACCGCGCGATCGCGCTCGACGCCGGGCACCCGCGCGTGCGTCGCCTCGAGGCCACGCTGCTCGAGCGTCTCGGTGAGCGCGACGCGGCGCGGCGCCTGCTTGAGACCTGGATCGAACAGGTCGCCGGTGACTGGCGCGTGCCCGACGGCGACGTGCTGGACGCCAACCTCGACCTGGTGACCTACGACGTGGAGGCCGACCGGCCCGAGCGCGCGCTCGCGCGCCTCGACGCGCTCTACGTCGAGGCGCCGGCGCGGCGCGCGCGCGCGCTGTTGTTGCGCTCGGCGGCGCTCGCGAGCCTCGGTCGCTACGAAGCGTGTCTCGACGCGGTGTACGAGGCGCGCTTCCTCGGCGCGGGCAGCTACCTGGCGGAGGAGCACGAGGCGCGCCTCCTGCAGGACGGTCTCGGGGACGCGCAGGGTGCGCTCGAGGCCTGGCGCGCGGTGCGCGAGCTCGCCGGCACGCTCGCACCGAGCAGCGGGGCCGCGGCGCTGGCGGCGCTGCGCGCGCGCGCGGAGATCGAGCGGCTCGAGCGCACGCTGCGCCCGGACGACGCCGGGCTGCTGGAGGCGGCGGCGCAGCCGTGATCGCGGTGGTGCAGCGCGTGCGCGGCGCGGCCGTGCGCGTCGACGGCGAGACGGTCGGCGCGGTCGATGGCGACGGACTGCTCGTCCTGCTCGGTGTGCTCGACGGGGACGACGCCGCGGTGGGCGAGCGCCTGGCCGAGCGCGTCGCGCGCTACCGCGTCTTCCCCGACGACCGGGGGCGCATGAACCGCTCCGTCCTCGAGGTCGGCGGCGGCGCGCTCGTCGTCAGCCAGTTCACGCTGGCGGCCGACGGACGCAAGGGGCGGCGCCCGTCGTTCGACCGCGCCGCGCCGCCGGCGATCGCCGAGCCCCTGTACGAGGCCTTCGCCGAGCACCTGCGGACGCTGGGCGTGGGCCGCGTCGAGACCGGGCGGTTCGGCGCGGCGATGGAGGTCGAGCTCACGAACCTGGGGCCCGCGACCTTCGTGCTCACCGAACCGAGTTGACGCGGGGGCGCGGGGCGGCGCGCTCCGAACCGAACTCGGCCGCGAACTCGGCCTGCGAACCGGCGCGGCGCGACCGCGTTCCAACGACCGTCGGCGCGACGCGCGGGCGAATCCGGCGTGCGACCATGAACGGGAGCCGCGCCCAGGGGCTCCCGGGCCGGGCTCGCGGCGCCGCGGGGCGCGTTCGGCCCCAACTCCTTTCCGGACAAGGGCTCAACTGGCGGGAGCCGCCGCGTCGATGCTCGCTGGGTCGAACGGAACCCCGCCCCGAGCGGCCCCGTCCGATTTCCCCGGAAGGGGGCGCAAGTGCGTCACTCGAAAGGGGATAACAACCGGGCGCGGCGCCACGCGGTCGCACCCGGGTCACCACGCCCCGTCCCGCACCTCCCCGGCGCCCTTCGCTCCTCCGCTCCCATGAGCAATCGGGTCCACACCACCACGAAAAAGGACCTCGTCAACCGCATCGCGGACGAGACCGGCCAGACCAAGGTCGTGGTCAAAGAGATCGTCCAGCGGTTCCTCGACGAAGTCATCGACGAGCTCGCCCACGGCAACCGGCTCGAGTTCCGCGAGTTCGGCGTGTTCGAGGTCCGCGAGCGCGCCGCCCGCCGCGCGCAGAACCCGCGCACGCTCCAGAAGGTGGAGGTGCCGAGCAAGCGCGTCGTGAAGTTCAAGGTCGGGCGCCTGATGCGCGAGAAGGTGGAGGATCCGCCCGAGCCGGAACCGGAGCCCACGCCGGAGCCGGAGAAGGTCGAGCCGGCCAAGCCGCCCATCCCGCGCCCGAACAGCAACTCGCCGTTCTGAGGCGAGCCCTCGCCGCCGCGCGAGGTGCCGTTGACCGGAGCCCGGTCCGCACCAGTTCGCGGGCCGGGCTCCGGTCGTTCGCAGCGGGATCGCAACGGGCCCGCGCTCCAGTGACCGGTACGGTGCCAGACCCCCCGGTCATCATCGCGGCCGTCCGCGCTGCGCGCGGACGGCCGCGATGATGACCGGGGGGTCTGGCACCGTACCGGTCACTGAAGCGCACTCGTCCCCGTCGTTCGATGCTCCACCGTCTCCTTCCACTGACCCTGCTCGTCGCGTGCGGCGCCGACCCGTCGGGTCCGACCACCGACGGCCGCGAGGCCTTCGACCTGCTCGCGCTCGAACCCGCGCTCGTCGTCGGCCCCGACGGGCCCGACGCGGCGCTGTTCACGACCGACGACGACGGCGCGCAGCTCGCGCCCGGCGGGACGATCGAGTGGGAGATCGCCGGTCGCGGACGGCTCGAGCTGCGCGGTCGGTTCGAGAGCGCGGTCCACGAGACCGCGCTGATCGAGCTCGTCGAGCGCGATCCGCTGCGGAACGCGCGCGGCGACGAGCTCGCGCGCCTCGCGCTCGAGGTCGGGCCGAACGAGAGCGAGTCGAACGAGAGCGAGCCGCCCGCGCTCGCGCACGAGGTCGTCGCCGGGCCCGCGCACGACTACCTGGTGCGCCTGTCCTGGCCCGACGACGCCGGCGCGCCGCTCGTGATCCGCGAGCTGCGCGGCGAACGCGACGCGCTCGACACGAGCACGCTCCCGCCGATCGTCTTCGTGTCGGTCGACACGCTCGCGGCCCACGCGCTCGGGCTGTACGGCTACGCGCGCGACACCTCGCCGAACCTCGAGCGCTTCGCGCAGGACGCGATCGTGTTCGACGCGGCGCGCGCGAACGCGCCGTGGACCGTGCCCAGCTACGCGTCGCAGTTCACCGGCCTCTTGCCGTCGGCGAGCGAGTACCGCACGGGCGCTCCCGAGCGCGGGCGCTTCCGCCTCGGCAAGGCGCGCCTGACGCTGGCCGAGCTGCTCGGCGCGCGCGGCTACGCCTGCGAGGCGATCGTCGACAATCCGTGGCTGAGCGCGATCGAGGGCGTCGAGCAGGGCTTCGAGCGCTTCGACGTCGAGCCGACCGAGCGCCACCTCGACGACGTGGACGGCGGGATGCGCCTCGTGTTCCCGCGCGGGCTCGAGCGCCTCGAGGCCCTCGTCGACGCGGAGCGCGTGCCCTTCCTGTTCCTCCAGGTGCTCGACGTGCACGGCACCTACTTCACGCCCGACGACATGACGGGTCGCTTCGGCAGCCGCGAGGCGCGCGACGGCGACGCGCTCTTGACCGTGAAGCCGGACGGCGACCTGCGCGCGGGGATGGTGCATCGCTACATCGCGCAGTCGCTCGGCGAACCGATCTCCGAAGCCGGCGGCGAGCGCGTGTCCGCGCGCCGCTTGACCGCTGCCTACGACGAGGGCGTGGCCGACTTCGACCGCGAGTTCGGGCGCTTCGTCGACGGCCTGCGCTCCCTCGACCTGTACGACGACGCCTTGATCGTCGTCACCGCCGACCACGGCGAGGCGCGTCAGGACGACCCGTGGCCGTTCACGCACAAGCTCCCGCGCGAGGACACGCTGCGCGTGCCGCTGCTCGTCAAGCTGCCGGGCGGTGAACGCGGCGGCGCGCGCGTGTCGACCGCCGTCACGCTCGTCGACCTCTTTCCGACGTTCGCGGAGCTCACGGGCGCGCCCGTCGACGAGGCCTGGCTCGACGGTCGCTCGCTCGTTCCGGCGTTGCGCGGCGAGGAGCTCGAGCCGCGCCCGAGCATCGCGACGCACGGCGCGTTCGAGGGGCGCACGATCGTCATGGGGGCGTACGCGCTCACGCTCTACGAGCACCGCCGCTTCTCCGACGCGGAGCTGCTCTCCTACGCACCGCTGTTCGAGGCCTGGTCCGCGTTCGACCCGTCGACGGCGCAACGGCTCGCGGCGGACGGCTTCGAGCCCGGCGCGGACGACCCGCGCGTCGCCGGTGGGGACGAGGCCGTCGCCGCGGCCGCCTGGTCGGCCGACCTGCGCACGAGTCGGCGACGCTTCGCGCGCGAGGCGCCGCTGTACCGCGAGCTCGTGCGCCTCGACGGGGGCGGCGCGACGCCCGTGTCGCTCCGAGGCGAAGAGGAACGCGTGCGGGCGACGGCCCTCGGCGCCACCCTGCGCTCGGCGATGGAGCGGTCCGCGGGGCGCGCGCTCGAACAGCTCGGCTACGCGTCGGCCGACCCCGCGGCGCGCGAGCGCGACGACCTCGCCGAAGCCCTGCGCCGCCTGGGGTACGTGGACGGCGTCGCGGAGCCGGGGGATTCGGGCGACGACGGGGACTAGGGGATCGATCACGCCGCTCGGCTACCCTCTGGGCCCCCTCCGCCGACACCCCGACCCGACCCCCGATGCGCACGCGCCTCTTCGCTCTCTTCGTCGCCGTCCTCGCGCTCGTCGCCGCGGACGCCCTCGCCCAGGACTGGCCGTTCGGCGGCCGCGGTCGCGGAGGCGGCGACCATTGGAACCTCGGTCCGCTCGGCGCGAAGGCCGAGACGGGCGCCGTGTCGACCGTGCCCGACGGCGCGACCGGACGCACGAGCGTGTCCGGCGACGTGCCGTTCCTCGACGGCGGACCGGAGGAGCTCGTGCTCGCCGTCGTCGATCCCGAGGGACCGCTCGGGCGCGCGGGGCTCGTGGCCGGCGACGTCATCACCGGCGCGGGCGGCAAGTCGTTCAAGGAGGACGAGTCGCTGCCGATGCTGGCCGAGGCGCTCGTCAAGGCGCGCAAGGACGGCGAGATCGACCTGAAGGTCGAGAAGGGCGGCGAGACCGAGCGCATCACCGTGACGCTGCCGATGGGCGAGGGCACGGGCTTCGTCGGCAAGGACCCGCTCGACGAGGAGGCGCGGCGCGAGGCGCAGACCGCGGCGCTGCGTTTCCTCGCCGAGGCGCAGAGCGACGACGGCGGCATGCGCGCGGGCCTGTCGGGCGAGACCGGTCGCGTGGTCAACGCGTCGCTCGCCGGCATGGCATGGATCTGCGGCGGCAGCACGCCCGACGAAGGTCCGTTCGCGGAGAACCTCACGAAGGCGATCGAGTTCGTGTGCGGGCGCATGGAGGCGCTCGAGGGTCAGGACCTGCCGACGCCCGAACCCGGCACGCCGAACTGGGACCAGTCCAACTGGGGCATCGTCTACGCCGGCATGTTCCTCGGCGAGGCGCACGCCGTCGCGCCGAGCGACCGCGTGAAGGACGTGCTCGCGTTCATCGCGTCGGATCTCGTGCGCCGTCAGGAGCGCTCGGGCGGCTACGCGCACGGTCCCGGCGGTCCGAACGCACTCGACTACGTGGAGCTGAACATCGTCGGCGCGATGGCGCTGATCGCGTTCGGCGGCGCGCACCAGGCCGGCATCGAGGTGGACGAGGACGCGATCGACAAGCTGATCGAGTACCTGGACGACAGTTCGTCGGGCGGTGGCGTCGGCTACTCGACCGGCGACGGCCAGCAGGGCATCGGCAACATCGCGCGCAGCGCGGCGACCTGGCGCGGCCTCGTGCTGGTGGGGCGCGAGCGCGAGGGGTTGACGAAGCAGACGAAGAGCTACGCGAAGAAGGAGGCGACGGCCTTCCTCGGCGGCCACGCGTCGCTCATGCAGCACATCTTCTTCGGCGGCGTCGCGGCGCACGCGCTGGGCAAGCGCGACGGTGGCGACTGGTACGAGGAGCTCGAGCGCGAGGTGGTGCTCGCCCAGGCGCACGACGGCTCCTACCAGCCGCGGCCGTTCCAGGAGACCGCGAACCTCAACAGCAACAGCGACGTGACGATGGGCGTCGAGTGGACGACCGCGAACTGGGCGATCCTGATCGGGCTCGACTTCGAGGAGGGGAGCCTGCCGCTGCTCGTGGGCGCGGACTGATCGGGGGGGCGCGTCAGTCCGCGAGCGGCTGCCCGATCGTCACGCGATAGCCGTTCGGGTCGCGCAGCGCAAACTCGCGCATCCCGTAGGGCATGGTGTCGGGGCCCCACTCGAAGGTGACGCCGTGCGCGGCGATCCGCGCGGCCTCCGCGTCGAGCAATGCGCCCGCGTCACCGGCCGGCGCGGGCGGGAGCTCGAAGTAGAGCTGGCCGGAGAGGTGCGGTTCGCGCATGGCGGGCGTCTCGTTCTCGACCGGTCGGACGAAAACGGGCCCGGCGCCGCCGCGCGCGAGGGCGAGCCAGGTCACCGCGCCGTCGCGTTCCTCGGTACGCGTGACGCGGAAGCCGAGCACGTCGACCCAGAAGGCGCGCGTGCGCTCCATGTCGAGGGTGTGCAGCAGCAGGAGCGGGGGGGTGAGGTCGGGGCGCGGGTCCATGGTCGACGGGGGACGGTCGCTGCCGCGAGTGCGGTGAGGTGACCGGTACGGTGCCAGACCCCCTGGTCACCAGCGGTGCCGTCCGCGCGCAGCGCGGACGGCACCGCTGGTGACCAGGGGGTCTGGCACCGTACCGGTCACCGTCTCAGGGACGCACGCTCGCGCGCTCGACCACGGACTCGCCGTGGGTCGCCGCCGCCTTCGCGGCCGCGAGCCCGCGATCGATGTCGGCGAGCAGGTCGTCCACGTGCTCGATGCCGACGCTCAGCCGCACCAGTCCGTCCGCCAGGCCCGCCGCGCGGCGCTCCTCGGCCGGGATCGCGGCGTGCGTCATGATCGGCGGCACCTCGATCAGGCTCTCGACGCCGCCCAGGCTCTCGGCCAGCGTGAACACCTCGGTCGCGTTGCAGAAGGCCACGCCCGCGTCGACGCCGCCGACGAGCTCGAAGCTCACCATGCCGCCGCCCGTCTTCATCTGCCGCTGCGCGAGCTCGTGCTGCGGGTGGCTCGGCAGGCCCGGGTAGATCACGCGATCGACGAGCGACGACGCCTCGAGGTGCTTCGCGACCGCGAGCGCGTTCTCGGCGTGCCGGTCCATGCGCACGTGCAGCGTCTTGAGGCCGCGCGTCACGAGGAACGCGTCCATCGGCCCGAACTGCGCGCCGTAGGCGTTCTGGTGGAACGCGATCTCTTCGCGCAGCTTCTCGTCGTTGCCGAGGATCGCGCCGCCGACCACGTCGCTGTGGCCGCCCAGGTACTTCGTCAGCGAGTGCACGACCAGGTCCGCACCCAGCGCCAGCGGCTGCTGCAGGTACGGGGTCGCGAAGGTGTTGTCGACCACGCACAGCGCGCCGTGGTCGTGCGCGAGCTTCGCGGCCTTCTCGATGTCGACGAGCTTGAGCAGCGGGTTCGTCGGCGTCTCCAGGTACAGGTAGTCGACCGGACCCATCTTCAGCGCGGTCTCGACCTGCCCGAGGTCGCTCGCGTCGATGAAGTCGAAGGTCACGCCGAACTGACCGAAGCACTTGTTGAACAGGCGGTGCGTGCCGCCGTACAGGTCGTTGCTCGCGACGACGCGCGCGCCCGTGCGCAGGCGTTGGACGAGCGAGCCGATGCCGGCCAGACCGCTCGCGAAGCACAGACCCCACTGCGCGCCCTCGAGGCTCGCGAGCGCGTTCTCGAGCACCGTCCGCGTCGGGTTCGTCGTGCGGCTGTACTCGTAGCCCAGGCGCGGCTCACCCGGCGCGGTCTGCTCGTAGGTCGAGTTGAAGTAGACCGGGGTCATGAGCGCCCCGTTCTCGGGGTTCGGCTCCTGGCCGGCGTGGATGGCGCGGGTCTCGATGCGGGTCTGATCGGCGTTCTTCATGGTTGGCGGCGGTCGCGGCGACGGTCGCAGGAGCGGTTCGACGACAGGGCCGGCGACCGGCGCGCAGTCTGCCACATATGAGCGCTCGAACGGCGGCTCGAACGGCTCGCGCCGCTATCCTCTCGCGCCGCCGGCCCGCGCGCCGCCTCCCTCGACATGGCCTCCCCGACGAACGACCGACCGCTGCGGATCGCGATGTGGTCGGGCCCGCGCAACCTCTCGACCGCGCTCCTGCGTTCGTTCGCGAACAGGCCGGACACGGTGGGCGTCGACGAGCCGTTCTACGCCGCGTACCTGACCAGCACGGGCGTGCAGCACCCCGGGCGCGACGAGGTGATCGGCTCGCAGCCGACCGAACCCGCCGCGGTGATCGAGGAGCTGCTCGGCCCGCTGCGCGAGGGCAAGACGGTGCAGTACCAGAAGCAGATGGCGCACCACCTGACGCCGGACGTGCCGCGCGCGTGGCTCGACGAGGTGCACAGCGTCTTCCTGTTGCGCGATCCGGCGCGCGTCATCACCAGCTACACGCGCATCGTCCCCGACGCGAGCCCGGAGGACCTCGGCGCGCCGCAGCTCGTCGAGCTGTTCGAGCGCGAGCGCGAGCGGCGCGGGGAGGTGCCGCCGGTGATCGACAGCGACGACGTGCTCCAGGATCCCGAGTCGGTCCTGCGGCAGCTGTGCGACCGCCTCGGCCTCGACTTCTCCGGCCGCATGCTCGAGTGGGCGCCGGGTCCGCGGCCCTACGACGGCGTCTGGGCGCGCTACTGGTACGCCAACGTCGAGAAGTCGACGGGCTTCGGGACGCCGCGCACCGAGCCGGTCGACCTGCCCGTGCGCTTCACCGACCTCCACGCCCGCTGCGACGAGCTCTACCGCGAGCTGTGGCAGCACCGCATCACGCCCTGACCGGCGCACGATCCCGGCCATGCTCCAGACCTTCGACGAACGCAACCGCGACCTGATCGTCAACGTGAACGGGAAGCTCGTCCACCGCGACGAGGCCGGCGTGAGCCCGTTCGATTCGGTCGTGCAGGGCGGCGACGCGGTGTGGGAGGGCCTGCGCCTCTACGACGGCAGGATCTTCGCGCTCGACGAGCACCTCGAGCGACTCGAGCACTCGGCCAAGGCGCTCGCGTTCGCGTCGATCCCGACGCGCGAGGAGATCGTGACCGAGATCCGGCGCACGCTCGAGGCGAACGGGATGACGGACGGCGTGCACCTGCGGCTGACGCTCACGCGCGGCGTGAAGATCACCAGCGGCATGGATCCGCGTCTCAACCAGTCGGGTTGCACGCTGATCGTGCTCGCCGAGCACAAGGCGCCGGTCTACGACAAGCGCGGCCTCTCGCTGATCACCAGCTCGATCCGCCGCTTCTCGCCGGACCAGATGGATCCGAAGATCCACCACAACAACCTGATCCAGTCGATCATGGCGAAGATCGAGGCCAACCACGCTGGGGCCGACGACGCGCTGATGCTCGACGCGCGCGGCTTCGTGGCCGAGACGAACGCCACGCACCTGTTCATCGTCGAGCGCGGCACGGCGGAGAACGGCGCGCGGCGCGGGCCCGACGGATGCTTCGAACCGGTCGTGCGCACCTCGCGCACCGTCGCCTGCCCCGAGGGCGTCACGCGGCGCACGGTCATCGAGATCTGTGACCAGCTCGAGATCGTGCGCGAGGTGTGCGACCTGTCGCTGGTCGAGTTCTACCGCGCCGACGAGTGCTTCTGCACCGGCACGATGGGGGAGCTGGCGCCCGTCACCTCGATCGACGGCCGCGCGATCGGCGGCGGCGGCATCGGCCCGATGACCGAGCGCCTGTCGACCGCCTATTCGAAGCGCGTGGCGTCGGGCGGAACACGCGTGGTGGGCGCGGGCGTCTGAGGCGTTCGCGCTTCGCGCGCGCCCTTCGGTTCGAGAGAGATGGCCAGTCGCAAGGAACGCCGCAAGCGTCAGGAGGAGCAGCGCCGGAGCGCGCAGGTGGTCGAGGTCGCCGAGCGCACGAGTCACGCGCCGACGCTCGAAGAGCTCGCCGCCGACGTGCTCGACTGGGAGGCGCTGCGCGCGAAGCTCGCCGGCTACGCGTCGTCGGCACTCGGGCGCCGCGCCGTCAACGAGCTCGCGCCGCGCGACGACGAGGACGCGCGACTCGCGCTCGCGCGCTGCGGCGAGTTGATCGCGCTCGACGACGAACCGCCGACCAGCGACCTGTCCGACCCCGTCGGCGACCTGGCCGCCGCACGCGCGTCGGGCCACGTCCTCGGCCCCGACGAACTGCTCGGCCTGCTCGCGTTCCTCAAGGCCTCGACGCGACTCGGCGCGTGGCTCGTCGCGCACGAAGGGTCGGCGCCGGTCCTGTCGAAGCTCGCGACGGGCCTGCCGCGGCTCGAGTCGCTCGAAGGGCTACTCGAAGCCGGGCTCGATCGCCGCGGCGACGTGCGCGACGACGCGAGCGGGCGCCTCGCGAAGCTGCGCGCGTCGGCGCGCGACCTGGCGCAGAAGATCGAGCGCAAGGTCAAGGCGATCGCGAACCGCCCCGAGGTGCGCCGCGTGCTCGCGCCCGGAATGGCCGGCGCCGTGCACCTGCGCGACGGTCGCGCGGTGCTCGCGGTGAAGTCCAAGTCGCTCGGCCAGGTGCCCGGCATGGTCCACGACGCGAGCGGCTCGGGCGACACGTCGTTCGTCGAGCCGCGCGAGGTGATCGAGATGGGCAACGAGCTCGCCACGATCCGCGCCGACGCGGGCCGCGAGGTGCAGCGCCTGCTCGTCGAGTGGACGCGCGCGGCGCTCGACCAGGAGGAGCGCATCGGCAGGCTCGCCGCGCGCATGGCCGAGGTGGAGCTCGCGCTCGTCGGCGCGCGCTACGCCGCCGCGTTCGGCGCGCGCGTGCCCGACGTGGCGAGCGTGAGCGAAGGCCTCGTGCTGCGCGGCGCGCGCCACCCGCTGCTCGCCTGGCAGCAGAAGGACGGCGAGCTCGACGGCGTGGTCCCGCTCGACCTGCGCCTCGGCGATCCGTTCCGCGTGCTCGTCATCACCGGACCGAACACGGGCGGCAAGACGCTGTCGCTCAAGACCGCGGGCCTCGCCGCGCTGATGACGCGCCTCGGCCTGCCGTTCCCGTGCGCGAGCGGTTCGAAGGTGCCGCTGTACCTCGGCACGGTCGCGGACATCGGCGACGAGCAGGCGGTGGAACAGAGCCTGTCCACCTTCAGCTCGAGTCTCGCCCGCATCGGGAAGGGCCTCGATCGCGCCGGACCGCGCACGCTGTTCCTGCTCGACGAACTGGGCGGCGGAACGGATCCGGCCGACGGCGCGGCGCTGGGCTCCGCGCTGCTCGAGTGGTTGCTCGCGCGCCAGGCGCCGACGATCGCGTCGACGCACATCGGTCGCCTCAAGGAGTTCGCGTTCGCGCACGCGGAGGCGGAGAACGCGAGCGTCGAGTTCGACACCGAGACGCTGCGCCCGACCTACCACCTGATCGTCGGCGCGCCCGGCGAGAGCAAGGGCCTGGCCATCGCGCGTCGGCTCGGCTTCCCGACCGACATCCTCGACCGCGCGGAGGCGCTGGTCGACACGAGCGGCGACGAGGCGCTCGAACTGCTCGGCAACATCCAGGGCGCGCGCCTCGAGGCGGAGCGCTCGCGCAGCGCGGCAGCCGAGCAGCTGGCCGACGCCGAGGCGCGCGTGGCCGAGCTCACGAAGCAGCGCGCTGAGATGGAAGCGCGCCAGTCACTGTTGACCGACGAGGCGCAGCTGGAGATCGAGCGCCGCCTCGCGCCCGTGCGCGACGGCATCGCGCGCCTCGCCAAGCTCTCGTCCCAGGCCTCGGGCCAGACGCGGAAGGACCTCGAGGCGCAGCTCGCCGCGCTCGAAGCCGCCGTGCACGCCGCGTCCATGTCCGATCGCCGCCGCGCGTTCGAGGACGGGCTCAAGAAGGGCGACTTCGTCTACCTGCCGCGACACAAGAAGCGCTGTCAGGTGCTGAAGGTCGATCGCGCGAAGGGCATGCTGCGCGTGCGCCTGGGGCGGATGGACCTCGAGGTCGCGATCCAAGAAGCCACCGCGCACGAACAGCTCTGACGTGGGCACGCTCCGATACACGACCGCCGGCGAGAGCCACGGCCCCGCGCTGACCGGCATCCTCGAGGGGCTGCCGGCGGGGCTCGAGCTGTCGACCGAGCGCATCGACGCGGAGCTGATCCGGCGTCAGGGCGGCTACGGTCGCGGCGGGCGTATGCGGATCGAGCGCGATCGCGTGCAGGTGACCGCGGGCACGCGCGGCGGACGGACGCTCGGCTCGCCGCTCGCGCTCGTGTTGGAGAACAAGGACGCGACGATCGAGGACCTGCCGGTACCCGGCAACGCGCGCCCCGGGCACGCGGACCTCGCGGGCAGTCAGAAGTTCGGCGAGCTCGATCCGCGCGCCGTGCTCGAACGAGCGTCCGCGCGCGAGACCGCGATCCGCGTCGCGTTGGCCGGCGCCGCGCGCCAGTTGATCGAGCACTTCGGCGTGCGCGTGTTCGGTCACGTGGTCGAGTTGGGCGGCGAGCGGTTCGCGTCGGAGGACGCGGAGTTGCCGCCGGTCGACGAGCGCGAACAGCGCCGCGACGCCAGCCAGTTCTTCTCGCTCCATCCCGAGTGCGACGAGGCCTTCATCGCCAAGGTCGACGCCGCGAAGGAAGCGGGCGACACGCTCGGCGGGGTGTTCGAGGTGCGCGCGGTGGGCCTGCCGCCCGGCCTCGGCAGCCACGCGTCGGGCCCCGAGCGCCTGACCTCGCGCCTGGCCGGTGCGCTCATGTCGATCCCCGCGATGAAGGGCGTCGAGTTCGGCCTCGGCTTCGAGGCCGCACGCCGTCCGGGCAGCCGTGTGCACGACGCGATCGATCCTGCGGACGGCTCCGATCCGGTCGCGTCGCCGAACGGTCGCTTCCGTCGCCGCACGAACAACGCCGGCGGCCTCGAGGGCGGCATGACCACGGGCGAGGAGCTCGTGGTGCGTGTCGCGATGAAGCCGATCAGCACCCTGCGCCGCGGCCTCGACACCGTCGACTTCGCGACCGGCGAGTCGACGCGCGCGACCTACCAACGCAGCGACGTGACCGCCGTCCCCGCCGCGAGCGTGGTGGGGGAGGCGCTCGTCGCCTTCGAACTCGCCAAGGCCTGGCGCGAGAAGTTCGGCGGCGACGCCCTGAGCCAGGTCGAGGCCGCCGTCGCCTTCCATCGCGACCAGGTGCGGGGACTGTAGGCCTTCGCAGTACGGTGCCAGGCACGCTCTTGCAGTGAGGCGCGCCGCAGCGAAGCTGCGGCGCGCCTCACTGCAAGAGCGTGCCTGGCACCGTACTGCGAAGATGAATGCACGACGCGTGACGGCGTAGTCGCCTCCACCCCATGCCCGACCCGCACCACCCCGCCCTGTGGATCGCGCCGCTCACAGGCGTCGTGTTCGCCGCCCTGTGCCTGTGGCGCGCGTACGTGCTCGCGTACCGCGCGCGGCTCGTCGACAACCTGCCGACCTGTCGCACGACGGGGGTGTTCATCGGGCTCGTCGAACTGGAGGGGCGCGCGCGCTCGAACCGGCCGGTCGTGAGCTACCTCGCTGAACGGCCCTGCGTGCACTACGCGTGGTCGGTCGACGAGCACTGGTCGCGCACGGTGACGGAGACCTACACGGACTCCGAGGGCAAGACGAAGACGCGCACGAAGACCGAGAGCGGGTGGAAGACGGTCGCGCAGGGCGGCGAGACGATCGACTTCTTCCTCGAGGACGACGAGGGGCGGATCCTCGTGCGGCCCGAGGGCGCGGACCTCGAGCCGGCGACGATCTTCGAGGAGCACTGCCGCCGCTCGGACCCCCTGTACTACAGCAAGGGGCCGCGTCGTTCGGTGATGCACTCCGACCACAAGCGCCGCTTCGTCGAGCGGGCGATCACGCTGGGCGCCGACCTGTACGTGATCGGCCGCGCGAGCGAGCGCGACGACGTGGTCGCGCCGCAGATCGCGCACGAGGAGGACGCGAAGATGTTCCTCATCTCGACGCGCGGGCAGGAAGCGGTGCGCCGCTCGCTCGGCTTCGGGTACTGGGGCTGGACGGTCTTCGCCGGACTGCTCGTCGCGGGCGGCTTCGCCATCGGCGATGCGATCGCGCACCTGCCCGCCGATCAGCGTTGGCCCGTGTACGCGCTCGCCGGCGCCGCGACCTGGTTCGCGCTCGCGCCGCTCCTGTGGCTGCTCATGGCGTACAACGCACTCGTCGACCTGCGCCATCGCGTCGAGGCGGCCTGGCGCCAGGTCGACATCCAACTGCAACGCCGCGCGACGCTCATCCCGAGCCTCGTCTCCGCGGTCAAGGCGATCGCGGGCTTCGAGAAGGACACCCAGGAGGACCTGGCCGAGCTGCGCAGCCAGGCGGGCGCGACGGCGCCGGGCGAGGCGGGCGCGAACCCGCACCAGGTGCGGCAGCGCGTGCAGATCGTCGTCGAGCGCTATCCGGAGCTCACCGCCGACGCGAACTTCCGCCAGTTGCAGGACGAGCTCGTCGCGACCGAACAGCGCATCGCGCTCGCGCGCGGCTACTTCAACGAGATCGCGACGCACTTCAACACGCGGCTGGAGACGGTGCCCGAGCGCTGGGTCGGCGCGCTGGGGTCCATGACGCCGCGCTCGCTGATCGAGGCCGAGGCGTTCGAGCGCGAGGCGGTGGAGGTGGAGCTCGAGTCGGAGGCGCCCGGTCGGCAGCGCCGGGTCGAGACCCGTTCGGCCGGTGCCGCCCCGAGCGCGGGGACGGCGGCGGCGGGCGAGGCGACCGACGGGGGTGGGGGCGTGCCTGGCGGTGGCTCGGCGAGCGGCGCCGAGGGCCGCGACGTGGGGGAGAGCGACGGGGACGGCGAGCTCCCTGGGCGGGAGCCGGCCCGCTGAGCGATGCCACCAACGGTTCTGTCCTCATCGGCTGGTGACGCGCGGCCCCGCTCACGACCCCACGAGAGCGCTGCGGGCCCGACGCGGGGCCCGATCCGCGCCGACGACCTCCCGCGATCCGGCGATCCGGCCCGACGACTCCGACGCCACCCGCCTCCGCGCCCCCGTGGGTCCCGCTCGGGGACGTCGGGCCATGCACAGCGGATGAGGCCAGTACCGGGGGAGGGTCCCTCGGGCGATTTTCCCCCCGCCACCGTTGCACCGGCGAGGGCCAGCCGTACCATCCTCGCTCCCTACGCCGAACGCGAGGGCTCTTCGCAGCCATCGCTCGGTCGATGGAGCGGCCTCTCGAGGCCCTCCGAGGGGGTTCGACCGGTCGCCGGGCGGGCCTTCTCGGGCGCACGACGGCCGGTCCGAACCCGCGCCAGCGTGGCTCAATTGGCAGAGCATCGGATTTGTAATCCGAGGGTTGCGGGTTCGAGTCCCGCCGCTGGCCCCATCCGCACACGGCGCGCGCGCCGCGCTCGCGAGCACCCGCTCCGAGCCACCCCCGCGCGCCGCAGCTCACTGACAACGAGATCAGACGTCTGGACGAGACGGGAGCGCTCCGCCCTCGAGCGGGGTGCGTTCGTACCGACTCGCCGATCGACGAAGCACGCTCCTCGAAGGGCCGCCCGCGTTCGCGCGGGGCGGGCGCTCCGGGGAGCACCGGGTCGCTGCTCCGATCCTTCCCCCAGGCCTCCGGCCCTGCGCGGTCCCGTCCGACGGGCGCGCGCGAACGGAGCGCCGAGCGGGACGGCCGCGGTCGCCGCGACCAGCCCGGGGCGGATACCCAAGCGGCCAACGGGGGCAGACTGTAAATCTGCTGGCACAGCCTTCGCAGGTTCGAATCCTGCTCCGCCCACCATCACTCTGGCGCTCCCCGGCCGCGCAGGCCGGGCGTTCGGAGCGGGCGCGGCAAGACGACACCTTTCTCCGGGTTCGAGTCCGCGCCGACGGTGTCGCCCGGGGCGCGCCAAGCCCCCGGGGCACGCGCCCGGACCACGGACGCGAGCCACGCCAAAGGCGCGAGCCACGCCCAAAGGTGCGAGCCAAAGCTTCGACGATCGCGAAGTCGGTTTCGTTGACCCGGTCCGTGGCCGAAGCACAGGCCGTGCGCTCGCGAGCGCGCGGCGGACGCGGGAGTAGCTCAGTGGTAGAGCGTCAGCCTTCCAAGCTGAATGTCGCGGGTTCGACCCCCGTCTCCCGCTCCACCCTCCGCCTCGCTTCGCGGTTCCCGGTGGTTCCGGACGTCAGCGCATTCGCAGCGCGCCCTCGGTTCGCCGCTCCCCGTCGAGCGACGGCTCCGGCGCGCGCGAGTGGCACCGAGCACGGGGCGCGCACCTCTTCGAGGCGTGTCGCTCCGCGGGCTGCTGTAGCTCAGTGGTAGAGCACTTCCTTGGTAAGGAAGAGGTCACGGGTTCAAGTCCCGTCAGCAGCTCCATCGCCCATCCGGGTCGCGCACCGGCCGCCGTCGACGCCTCGCTCCGAGGACCGTCCGACCGCGGTCGTTTCGCGTTCCGGCGTCTTTCTCGAACACCAACGACCTGCCCACGGGCTCTCGCGTCGGGTGCGGCCATCACGGCCGCGCGCGGCGTTCCGCGGGGCTGTCCCTCTCACCACTCCGACTCACCAGTCGCGGGCACGCGCCCGCCCCGTCCCGCACCAAACGTCATGGCCAAGGAAGTCTTCCAGCGGACCAAGCCCCACGCCAACGTGGGAACCATCGGACACGTCGACCACGGCAAGACCACGCTGACCTCGGTGATCTGTATGCACCAGGCCGCCAAGGGTCTGGCCGAGGCTCGCAAGTTCGACGAGATCGACAAGGCGCCCGAGGAGAAGGAGCGCGGCATCACGATCTCGACCGCCCACGTCGAGTACGAGACCGAAGCGCGCCACTACGCCCACGTGGACTGCCCCGGTCACGCCGACTACGTCAAGAACATGATCACGGGTGCCGCCCAGATGGACGGCGCGATCCTCGTGGTGTCGGCCGCCGACGGCCCGATGCCGCAGACCCGTGAGCACATCCTCCTGGCCCGCCAGGTGAACGTGCCCGCGATCGTCGTGTTCATGAACAAGGTCGACCAGGTCGACGACGAGGAGCTCCTCGACCTCGTCGAGATGGAGATCCGCGAGCTGCTCGACAAGTACGAGTTCCCGGGCGACGACACCCCGATCATCCGCGGCTCGGCCCTCGGCGCGCAGAACGCGCTCGAGGCCGGCAAGGGTCCGGACGACGAGGCCTTCAAGTGCCTCGACGAGCTCATGGAGGCCGTGGACAGCTTCATTCCGCAGCCCGAGCGCGACGTCGACAAGCCGTTCCTGATGCCGATCGAGGACGTGTTCTCGATCAAGGGTCGCGGCACGGTCGGCACCGGCCGTATCGAGCGCGGCATCGTCAAGACCGGCGACTCGCTCGACATCGTCGGCATGCAGGAGGAGATCGGCTCCACGACCTGCACCGGCGTCGAGATGTTCCAGAAGACGCTGGACGAGGGTCAGGCCGGCGAGAACGTCGGTGTGCTCCTGCGCGGCGTCGACAAGAAGGACCTCAAGCGCGGTCAGGTGCTGGCCCAGCCCGGCACCATCACCCCGCACACCAAGTTCGAGTGCGAGGTGTACATCCTCTCCAAGGACGAGGGTGGCCGCCACACGCCGTTCTTCTCCGGCTACCGCCCGCAGTTCTACTTCCGCACGACCGACGTGACCGGTACCGCGACCCTGCTCGGCGACGCCGAGATGGTCATGCCCGGTGACAACGTCAAGCTCGCCGTCGAGCTCGGCACCCCGGTCGCCATGGACGAGCAGCTGCGCTTCGCCATCCGCGAAGGCGGCAAGACCGTCGGCGCCGGCGTCGTGACCAAGATCACCCAGTGACGCTCCTCCGCGAGGGAGCGCGCGGCCCTCGGGCGGCGCGCTCCCTCGCGACCGTTCATCGCCGTGTCCGGCCCGCTCCGCGCGGGCGTCGGGCGCCGCGAACCCGTCGAACGACGAACACACACCAACCACGACACACGCGATGAGCTACAGGGAAGACCAGGGCCGCATGGCCCGCATGTTCGCCTTCTGGTCGCTCGTGTTCATCGCGTTGTTCGGTTGCACGTTCCTGTTCGACCTGCTCTTCAACAACGTGGAGTCGCTGCGCCGTCCGCTCATGGACCGGCCGCTGCCGCTCGTCCGCGTGGAGGCCACCGGGGCCTTCCTGATCTCGACCGTGGTGTTCCTCGGCCTGGCGCTGCTCATCTGGCGCTGGCAGAACAAGCGCCGCGTCGCCGACTTCCTGATCGACACCGAGCACGAGCTGCGCAAGGTCACCTGGCCGACGGTGCAGGACGTGATCAACTCGTCGACCGTGGTCGTGATCTGCGTGCTGATCCTGATGGCGTTCCTCGCCTTCACGGACTGGTTCCTCGGTCGGCTCTTCCAGAACATCCTGCTGGGCTGAGGCACGACGACGATGAGCTACAAGTGGTACTTCGTCCGCTGCCAGTCGGGCCGTGAGGACTCGACCCGACGCCAGCTGGAGACGCGCCTGCGCGCGGCCGACCTGGAAGAGGTCATCCCGCAGGTCCTCGTGCCGTTCGAGCGCGTGACCGACCTCAAGGGCGGCAAGCGCCGCGTGGTGACGAAGAAGCTCTACCCCGGCTACCTGATGGTGCAGGCCAACCTCGAGGACCCCGAGGACGCCATGACCATGAAGGCGCGCGCGACCATGCGCGACACGCCCGGCTTCGGCGAGTTCCTCGGCCCCCGCAACGAGCCGACCGCCCTCACCGACCACGAAGTGACCGAGATCCTCGCGCGCATGTCGGACTCCGAGTCCAAGCCGCAGGTCGACATCACGATGAAGAAGGGCGACATGGTCAAGGTCAAGTCGGGCGCCTTCGACGGCTTCGACGCCCAGGTCGACGAGGTCAACGCCGAGAAGGGCACCGTCCGCGTCATCGTCACCATCTTCGGACGGGCCACGCCCGTCGAGCTCGAGTACTGGGAGGTCGAAGCGGTCTGAGCAGCGCACCTCGCTCCAGCCCTTCCTCCCGCATCCCTCTCCAACGATCGCTCGCGCGTTCCTTCGCGGAACGCGTCCCGAGCGCTCGCTCCATCCACGCCGCGCCCACGCGTCGCGGCCCAACGCGCCACCCCTTCCGCGCCACACCCATCCAGCCATGGCGAAAGAAGTCACAGGCAAGATCAAGCTGCAGTGCCCCGCGGGCCAGGCCACGCCGGCCCCGCCGGTCGGCCCCGCCCTGGGCGCGCACGGCGTCAACATCGCGCAGTTCGTCAAGGAGTTCAACGACCGCACCCGCGACCAGATGGGGATGATCATCCCCGTCGAGATCTCGGTCTACAAGGACCGCAGCTTCGACTTCATCCTGAAGTCGCCGCCGGCTGCCGTGCTCCTGAAGAAGGCCGCCGGACTCGACAAGGCCGCCGGCATGGTCGGACACGAGACCGCCGGCTCGGTCACCCGCGCGCAGGTGGAGGAGATCGCTCAGCTCAAGATGAACGACCTCAACGCCCGCGACCTCGAACAGGCCTGCCGCATCATCGAAGGCACGGCTCGCTCCTCCGGCATCGTCGTCGAGGGCTGAGCGCAGGAGCGCTCGATCCCGACGACACGAACCGAAACGACCACACGCTCACTCTCCCGCGCGCTCCCCTGCGCGCGAACCAACGACCACCGACAGCCCGCCCCGGACGGAGCTGTGACGACCACCGCGAACGCGATGGGACGAGCACAGCGCCCGCACGTCCGACAGCTCGAGGAACCAGGATGCCCAAGCGCAGCAAGCGATTCGAACAAGCGGCCGCCCGCGTCGACCGCAACAAGCAGTACGACGTCGTCGAGGCGATCGAACTGATCCAGTCCCTGCCCGCCCCCAAGTTCGACGAGACCGTCGACGTGGTGGTGAAGCTGGGAGTCGATCCCCGCAAGTCCGACCAGCTCGTCCGCGGCGCCGTGTCCCTCCCGAAGGGTCTCGGCAAGGACGTGAAGGTCGTGGTCTTCGCCGAGGGCGACAAGGCCGAGGCCGCGAGAGCGGCTGGCGCCTCCGAGGTCGGGAGCGACGAACTCGCCGACAAGATCGCCGGCGGCTGGCTCGACTTCGATGTGGTCATCGCGAGCCCCGACATGATGAAGCACGTCGGCAAGCTCGGTCGCGTCCTCGGTCCGCAGGGCAAGATGCCCAGCCCGAAGAGCGGCACGGTCACCCCGAACGTCGCCGAGGCCGTGCAGGAGTTCCGCGCGGGCAAGGTCGAGTTCCGTACCGACGCGGGCGCCAACGTCCACGCGCCGGTCGGCAAGCGTTCGTTCCCCGCGGCCGACCTGGCCGCCAACGTCGAGGCGTTCCTCAAGCACGTCGCCGGCATGCGACCGGCGGCCGTGAAGGGCGTCTACATGCGCAAGGTCTCCATCTCGACGACGATGGGCCCGGGCGCCTGGGTCGCCTACGAGGCCTGATCCGGGCCGCGCGCCCACGCTCGACCTTCCTTCCGCGTCCCGACCGCACCACACACCTCACGCCCCGCGCGCCGCTCTCGCGAGCACCGCGCGACCGTGACGAACCGAGGCCTTCACGATGCCCAGCGTTCTCAACGAGATGCTCCTGCGGGAGCTCACCGACACCTACAAGACCGCCGACAGCCTCGTCGTGATCTCGATGAGCGGCCTGTCGATGCCCGAGAACGAAGGGCTGCGCAACGAGCTGGCCAACGGGGCCGGCGTCCAGCTGCGCATGGTCCCGAACCGTCTCGCGCGTCGCGCTCTGGCCGAGGTCGGCCTCGAGTTCGACGAGTCGGTCTTCAAGGGCTCGAACATCGGCGTGATGATCGGTGACGCCGAGACCGCCATCGGCGCCGCGAAGATCGTCAAGCAGCACGGCACCACGAAGGCCGGCAAGGTCGCCTTCCGCGCCGGCGCGCTCGAGGGCAACGTCCTCGGTCCGGACGACGCCAAGGCCATGGCCGACGTGCCCGACAAGGACACGCTGCGCGCCAAGATCCTCGGCTGCATCGTCGGTCCGCAGCAGGGCCTCGTCGGCGTGCTCGCCGCGAACCCGGGCGGCCTCGCCCGCGTGCTGCAGGCCAAGGTCGACAAGGGCGAGTAGTCCTCGCTCCGACCGCGCCATCGTTCAGCGCGTCCGTCCGACGCCTCGCGTCGCACCGCGACGGCCGCGCCACCTCTCCAAAGCAACCCGAAACCCCGAGGTTCGCACCGTGATCGCACGGTGTCGTTCGCTCACCCCGGGATCGCCGACGACCGCTCCGGTCCGACGCGTTCCAGGGACTCCCACCAAGCATCGAACCATGTCCGAAGAAACCACCACCGCCGAACTCGAGCCCGGTCTCCAGGAGATCATGGACAAGCTCGACGGGCTCACCCTTCTCGAGGCCTCCAAGCTGGTCAAGGCCCTCGAGGATCACTGGGGCGTCAGCGCTGCTGCTCCGGTCGCCGCCGTCGCGGCTCCGGGTGCCGGTGGCGGCGAGGCCGCGGCCGAGGAGAAGACCTCGTTCGACGTCATCCTCGAGAGCGGCGGCGACAAGAAGATCCAGGTCATCAAAGAGGTCCGCGGGATCACCGGCCTGGGCCTGAAGGAGGCCAAGGAGCTCGTCGACGGCGCCCCCAAGCCGATCAAGGAAGGCGTCTCCAAGGACGAGGCCGAGGAGATCAAGAAGCAGATCGAGGGAGCCGGCGGCTCCGTCAAGATCGACTGATCTCGCGTCGTCGGGCTCGTCGCCCGCTCCGGCCCCCGGGCCCCGCGACCGTCCGCGTCGCGGGGCCCGGGGGGTGGGGGATCCCGCAGGCGGGGTCCCTCGCAGCCGGGTGCGAAGGGGCGGGTCCGCCACGCGCTCCGCATCGTCGGGGCACGCGTCGAGGGCTTGACGCCCGCGGCGCGTTCCCGCATGGTGTGGGGTCCGCGCCGGATCGACCAGCTCCACCGAGCCGCGCCGCGGCCACGGGGGCGGTGTCGGACGGCACGGGGTCGAGTCGACTCGTACGGAGCCCGGCCGGTCCGGCTTCGAATCGGCCCGTCCGGATCCGATCCGGCCCGTCCGGACTCGAGCCGGCCGTTCGTCCCCGAGTCGGGCGGTCGCGAGGGGCATGCGGAACTCTCTCGAGTTTCGAATGCGCCACGCTGGCCGAACCGAGCGGATCGGACGACCGATCCGATTCGGTGAGCGATCGACCCGGCGCCGACTCGCGCCGCTGCGGGGGACCGACCGTCCCGCTCCCGCGGCACCGCACCGGCTCCGACCGGCCCGACTCCCCGCGGTAGCCCCGACCCGCCGACCCGACCGCCGCTCCCAGCCCAGCCCCACGGTCCCCAGCACCAGCCGAGGGGGCCACCTCTCGCTGCCCGCCCGCGTCCACCTCCGCAGCGCCCGCTCTCGCCGATCCGTTCCCGGCCGCGCCCTGCACCGCCCGCCCGCTCCGATAGCGTCCCCGCTTCGATCCGCCTCGTCGTCCGCGCGCCCCTCGACCCGTCGTCCCGCCACTCGGGCCGCGCGGGTCGTCGTCGTGTCGACGCCCGGTGTGCGATCGATGCCCGGCGTGCGTTCGGTGCGCGGTGCGCGGGGGAGCGCCGCGAGCCACCCGGTGCACCAGCACCCCGTTCCGACGCGTGACGCGAGCGCGCGTCGTCGACGCACCGCCCGTGCGTCGCGCCCCTTCGGCCCCGCCCTCCGGCGGCGCTGATTCGACCAACCGCCGCCCGCTCCGCGCCGTCCCCCGCGTCGACCCACCGTCGCCGCCCCGACGACGCGCCCCGACCCGAGAAAGGTCGCACCCGCTCTTCCGACCATGACGAAGAACCTGCCTCCCGTCCGCACGTTCTCCCGCTACGGCGACATCGTCGAGGTTCCGAACCTCGTCGAGATCCAGCGCAAGGCGTACGACGACTTCCTCATGGTCGAGACGCCGCAGGCGGCGCGGGCCGAGGAGAAGGGCCTGGAGGGCCTCCTGCGCGAGGTCTTCCCGATCTACTCGTACGACAAGACGATGTGCCTGGAGTACGTCGGCTACGAGCTGGGTCGTCCGCGGTACACGATCGACGAGTGCCGCAAGCTGCGCCTCACCTTCGGCTACCCGTTCAAGGTGCGCCTGCGCCTGATCAAGCCGGAGCCCGTCGAGGAGGAGGTCTACCTCGGCGAGATCCCGATCATGATCGGGGGCGGCGAGTTCATCATCAACGGCTCCGAGCGCGTCATCGTGAGCCAGCTCCACCGTTCGCCGGGCGTCGACTTCTCGATCGACACCTCGACGATCGACAAGCAGCTGCACTCGTGCTGGATCATCCCGGAGCGCGGCTCCTGGATCGAACTCAACGTCACGAAGAAGGACCTGCTGACGGTCCGCATCGACCAGTCGGGCAAGTTCTCCGCCGTGACGCTGCTGCGCGCGATGGACGAGAACCTGTCCACCGACGCGGACATCCTGCGCCACTTCTACAAGACGAAGGTCGTCAAGCGCACCAAGTCGCAGACCGAGAACGCCTTCGCCAAGAACATCACCGGCCGCTACGCGGTGGGGGACGTGGTCGTGCTGAAGACCGGCGAGGTGCTCGTGCCGTCGGGCACGCAGATCTCCGAGTCGGCCGCGCTCGAGATCGCCGGCGGCGAGCTCGCCCAGGTCGAGATCATCGACGAGAAGCCGGACGACCTCGACCCGCTCATCATCAACAGCCTCGCCGAGGACCCCTGCGCCACCCACGAGGAGGCGCTGGTCAAGATCTACAGCCGCCTGCGCCCGGGCAACCCGGCCCAGCTGGAGAAGGCGCGCGAGCTGTTCCACGAGAAGTTCTTCGACCCGCAGCGCTACCGCCTCGGTCGCGTCGGTCGCTTCCGCCTGAACCGCAAGTACGCGCAGGACGTGGACGAGGAGGTGCAGGTCCTCCAGCCCCAGGACATCACGAACTCGATCCAGTACCTCCTCGACCTGCGCAAGGGCGAGGGCGAGATCGACGACATCGACAACCTGGGCAACCGCCGCGTGCGCACGATCGCCGAGCTCGCGGGCGAGGAGTTCCGCAAGGGTCTGCTCAAGCTGCGCCGCACCGCGCAGGAGCGCATGAACCTCGAGAGCCCGGAGACGGTCTCGCCGCGGAACCTGATCAACAGCAAGACCTTCTCGAGCGCCGTCGAGTTCTTCTTCGGCCGCGGCGAGCTCAGCCAGGTCGTCGACCAGACGAACCCGCTCAGCCAGCTCACGCACGAGCGTCGCCTCTCCGCGCTCGGCCCGGGCGGTCTGAACCGCAAGCGCGCGGGCTTCGACGTCCGCGACGTGCACCTGTCGCACTACGGTCGCCTCTGCCCGATCGAAACGCCGGAAGGCTCGAACATCGGTCTGATCTCGTCGCTCGCGCTCTACTCGCGCCTCGACGAGTACGGCTTCCTCACCGCGCCGTACCGGCGCGTGAAGAACGGCAAGCTGACCGACGAGGTCGAGTACCTGCGCGCGGACCAGGAGGCCGGCGCGGTCATCGCGCCCGCCGACGCCGTCGGGAAAGACGGTCACCTCGGTGGCCCGCGCGTCCTCGTCCGCAAGGACGGCGACAACTACGAGGTCGCGCCGGAGGAGGTCGACTTCGTCGACGTCTCGCCGCGCCAGATCGTCGGCGTCTCGGCCGCGCTCATCCCGTTCCTCGAGCACGACGACGCGAACCGCGCGCTGATGGGCTCGAACATGCAGCGCCAGGCGGTCCCGCTCGTCGTGCAGGAGCCGCCGACGGTCGGCACCGGCATGGAGAGCATCGTCGCGAAGAACACCGATATGAGCGTCCGCGCCAAGAACGCGGGCACGGTGCGCTACGCCGACAGCCAGGTGATCATCGTCGACGACGACGAGTACCAGCTCACGAAGTACCGCGGGCTCAACGAGCGCACCTGTCAGAACCACGTGCCGCGCGTCGCCGAGGGCGACACGGTCGAGGAGGGGCAGCTGCTCGCCGACGGTGCGTCCAGCTACATGGGCGAACTCGCGCTCGGCAAGAACATCCTCGTGGCCTTCATGCCCTGGGACGGCTTCAACTACGAGGACGCGATCCTCGTCAGCGAGAAGCTCGTCCGCGAGGACGTCTTCACCTCGATCCACATCGAGGAGTACGAGGTCGAGATCCGCGAGACCAAGCTCGGCAAGGAGGAGTTCACCTGCGACATCCCCAACGTGGGTGAGAAGGCGCTCTCCATGCTCGACGAGGGCGGCATCGTGAAGACCGGCACCTTCGTGCAGGCCGGCGACATCCTGGTCGGCAAGGTCGCGCCGAAGAGCAAGAGCGAACTCACCCCCGAGGAGAAGCTGTTGCACGCGATCTTCGGCCGCGCCGGCGTCGACGTGAAGAACGCCTCGCTGACGATGCCCCCCGGCACGTCCGGCATGGTGATCGACACGCAGAAGTTCTCGCGCCGCGTGAACCTGACGCAGGAGGAGCGCAACAAGGTCCTCACGCAGATCCGCGACGCGGAGACCGACTTCCTGCGCGCCTTCCGCGAGTACACCTCGATGATGCTCAAGGACGTGACCCGCATCCTGGGCACGGACATCATCGACAGCCAGACGAACCAGCCGATCGCCTTCGACGACACGTCGACCTTCGACGAGCTGCGCCGCGTCAAGCTGCTGTGCGTCGCCGCCGCCGAGGAGTGCGGCGACGACAAGAAGCGCGCCGAGGCCGAGCAGACGATCAACGACTTCCAGAACCGGATCGAGAACAAGGAGTCGGAGAAGAACAAGGTCGTCAACCGCCTCAGCCGCGGTGACGAGCTGCCGACCGGCGTGCTCGAGATGGTGAAGGTCTACGTCGCGACCAAGCGCCACCTCTCGGTGGGCGACAAGATGGCCGGCCGCCACGGCAACAAGGGCGTCGTGTCCAAGATCATGCCGGTCGAGGACATGCCGTACCTCGAGGACGGCACCACGGTCGACATCGTGCTCAACCCGCTCGGCGTGCCGAGCCGGATGAACGTCGGTCAGATCCTCGAGACCCACCTGGGCCTCGCGGGCCGCATGCTCGGTTGCCGCTTCTACACGCCGGCTTTCGACGGCGCGGAGGAGAGCGACATCGAGGCCGCGCTCGAAGAGGCCGGCCTGCCGAAGACCGGCAAGTTCCGCCTGAACGACGGCCGCACCGGCAGCCCGTTCGAGCAGGACGTCACCGTCGGCGTCATGTACATGCTCAAGCTGCACCACCTCGTCGACGAGAAGGTGCACGCCCGCGCGACCGGCCCGTACAGCCTCATCACCCAGCAGCCGCTGGGTGGCAAGGCGCGCTTCGGCGGCCAGCGCTTCGGCGAGATGGAGGTGTGGGCGCTCGAGGCCTACGGCGCCGCCGCGATCCTCCAGGAGCTGCTCACCGTCAAGTCCGACGACGTCGACGGCCGGACCAAGATCTACGAGTCGATGGTCAAGGGCCTCAACATCCTCGAGCCCGGCACGCCCGTGTCGTTCGAGGTGCTGTGCAACGAGATCAAGGGCCTCGGCCTGAACATCGAGCTGCAGAAGAAGGCCGGCCTGTAGCGCCGACGCACTCCCGACGCCGAATCCATCCGCTCGCGCCTGCGCGCTCACCCGCGCCGTCCCGCGAGCACCCCCGACCTCTCCGCCCAACGCTCCAACGAAGCCCGGTCCGCCGGGCTCCCGAGCCGCCCAACCCACCATGGTCGAAAACGTCTACAACCGCATCAACGACTACGGCAGCGTCAAGATCAGCCTCGCTTCGCCCGAGGACATCCGCTCCTGGTCCTACGGCGAGGTCAAGAAGCCGGAGACGATCAACTACCGGACCTACCGTCCGGAGCGCGACGGTCTGTTCTGCGAGCGGATCTTCGGTCCCGAGCGCGACTGGGAGTGTGCCTGCGGCAAGTACAAGGGCATCAAGCACAAGGGCATCGTCTGCGACAAGTGCGGCGTGATGGTGACGCACAGCCGCGTGCGTCGGAAGCGCATGGGCCACATCAACCTGGCCGCGCCCGTCGCGCACATCTGGTTCTTCAAGGCGATGCCGAGCCGCCTCGGCACGCTGCTCGAGATGAAGACCAGCAACCTCGAGCGCGTCGTCTACTTCCAGGACTACATCGTCGTGGATCCGGGCGACACGCCGCTCGAGGAGAAGCAGCTCCTCACCGAGGAGGAGTACCGCCAGGCCCGCGCCAAGTACGGCTCGGAGTTCGACGCCGACATGGGCGCCGAGGCGGTCAAGAAGATGCTGCGTCGCCTCGACCTCGGCATGCTCGCCGACGAGCTGCGCGAGGAGCTGCTGTCGACCCGCTCGAAGCAGCGCCAGAAGGACATCATCAAGCGTCTCAAGACGGTCGAGATGCTCCGCGACTCGGGCAACGACTCCGAGTGGATGGTCTTCGACGTGGTCCCGGTCATCCCGCCGGACCTGCGCCCGCTCGTGCTGCTCGACTCGGGCAACTTCGCGACGAGCGACCTGAACGACCTCTACCGTCGCCTCATCAACCGGAACAACCGCCTCAAGAAGCTGCTCGACCTCAACGCCCCCGAGGTCATCATCCGCAACGAGAAGCGGATGCTGCAGCAGTCGGTCGATGCGCTGTTCGACAACGGCCGCTGCCGCCGCCCGGTGCTCGGTAGCTCCAACCGCCCGCTCAAGTCCCTCACGGACATGATCAAGGGCAAGCAGGGGCGCTTCCGCGAGAACCTGCTCGGCAAGCGCGTGGACTACTCCGCGCGTTCGGTGATCGTCGTCGGCCCCGAGCTGCGCCTGCACCAGTGCGGCCTGCCCAAGAAGGTCGCGCTCGAGCTCTTCCAGCCGTTCATCATCCGGCGCCTCAAGGAGCTGGGCCTCGCCGACACCATCAAGTCGGCCAAGCGCATGCTCGAGCGCCGCGACGAGGAGGTCTGGGACATCCTCGACGAGGTGATCCGCGACCACCCGGTGCTGCTCAACCGCGCACCCACGCTGCACCGCATGGGCATCCAGGCCTTCGAGCCGGTGCTCATCGAGGGCAACGCGATCCGTCTGCACCCGCTCGTCTGCGGCGGCTTCAACGCCGACTTCGACGGCGACCAGATGGCCGTTCACCTGCCGCTGTCGTTCGAGGCCCAGATCGAGGCCGCGACGCTCATGCTGGCGACGAACAACATCTTCTCGCCCGCGAACGGCGCGCCGATCATCGCGCCGTCGCAGGACATGGTCCTCGGGATCTTCTACCTCACGAAGAACCCGCACGACTCGATCGAGAACGCCAAGCACTTCTCGAGCCTCGACGAGCTCTTCCTGGCCTACGGCCACGGCATCACGCGCACGCACCGTCCGGTCCGCGTCCGCATGGAGCCCGGCACGATGGTCAAGCTCGGCATGAAGGACGAGCCGATCGTCGTCGGCGACGACGGCAAGGTCACGATCACCGAGACCGACGAGGGCGGCAACACGACCGAGCGCAAGGAGTACCTGCTCACGACGATCGGTCGCGCCATCTTCAACGACATCCTCCCGGAGGGGATGCCGTACTACAACTACGAGCTGGTCAAGAAGGGCATCAGCGGTCTGATCAACGACTGCCACCGCCTGCTCGGTCGCGACGCGACCCTGACGCTGCTCGACGACCTCAAGGACCTGGGCTTCAAGGCCGCCACCCGCGCGGGTCTGTCGTTCGCCAAGGACGACATGCGCATCCCCGACGGCAAGCAGGCGATCCTCGACAAGACCCAGAAGGAGATCGACGCGATCGAGGCGTCGTTCCAGAAGGGCGTCATCACCGACGGCGAGCGCTACCTCAAGATCATCGACCTGTGGACCGGCGCGCGTGAGGAAGTGGGGGTGGAGCTCATGGGCGTCCTCTCCGCGGACCACGCCGAAGGCGACGTCTACGTCAACCCGATCTACTGCATGGTCACCTCGGGTGCGCGTGGTTCGATCGACCAGATCCGTCAGCTCGCGGGCATGCGCGGTCTGATGGCCAAGCCGTCGGGCAAGATCATCGAGACGCCGATCAAGGCGAACTTCCGCGAAGGCCTGAAGGTGCTCGAGTACTTCTCGTCCACCCACGGCGCGCGCAAGGGTCTGGCCGACACGGCGCTCAAGACGGCGGACGCGGGCTACCTGACGCGCAAGCTGACGGACGTCGCGCAGAACGTCGTCATCACCTCGGACGACTGCCAGACGCCGAACGGCGTGTTCAAGGAGGCCGTCTACAAGGGTGAGAAGCTCGTCGTGAGCCTCAGCCAGGCGATCCGCGGTCGCGTGGCGCGCCAGACGATCGTCGATCCGATCACGGACGAGACCATCGTCCGCGAGAACGAGATCATCACCGAGGACGTCGCCGCCCGCATCGAGGCGCTCGGCATCGAGAAGATGAAGGTCCGCAGCCCCCTCACCTGCGAGGCGGGACTGGGCATCTGCGCCCGCTGCTACGGCATGGACCTGTCGCGGGGCACGATCGCCGAGCGCGGTCTGGCCGTCGGCATCATCGCCGCCCAGTCGATCGGTGAGCCGGGCACGCAGCTGACGATGCGGACCTTCCACATCGGTGGTACGGCCAGCCGCTCGGTCGAGGCGTCGGAGATCCGCACGCGTCGCGCCGGTACGGCGAAGTTCGAAGGCCTCAAGGTCGTCAAGAACAAGGACAAGGAGGAGGTCGCTCTCTCCCGCTCCGGCGCGATCCTCATCGTCGACGAGCGCGGCCGCGAACTCGAGCGCCACGAGATCCTCATCGGCTCGGTGATGAAGGTGAACGACGGCGACGAGGTCGAGTCCGGCGGTGCCCTGTGCACCTGGGACCCGCACCACGTGCCGATCCTCGCCGAGTTCAAGGGCAAGATCCGCTACGAGGACCTGATCGAGGGCAAGACCCTGCGCATGGAGCGCGACACCCGTCGCGGCATCACGCGCCGTCAGGTCATGGAGCACAAGGGCGACCTGCACCCGCAGCTCGTGCTCGAGGACAAGAAGGGCGAGGTCCTGGCGATCTACCCGATCCCCGAGCGCGCCTACATCGAGGTCGACGACGGCAAGTCGATCGACGCGGGTGACCTGCTGGCCAAGACCTCGCGCGAGATCGGCGGTACGCAGGACATCACCGGTGGTCTGCCGCGCGTGACCGAGCTCTTCGAGGCGCGCCGCCCGAAGGAGCCGGCCGTCATCGCGGAGATCGAAGGCGTCGTCGAGCTGGGCGACAAGAAGCGCGGCAAGCGCACGATCATCGTCAAGGCCCTCGACGAGAAGGGTCAGGAGATCGAGGTGCGCGAGCACGCCGTTCCCCAGGGCAAGCACCTGCGCGTGCACAAGGGCGACGAGATCGACGCGGGTGACGCGCTGGTCGACGGCCCGCTCGTGCCGCACGACATCCTCGCGATCAAGGGCGAGGAAGCCGTCCAGGGCTACCTCCTGCACCAGATCCAGGAGGTCTACCGCTCGCAGGGCGTGCCCATCGACGACAAGCACATCGAGATCATCATCGGTCAGATGATGCGCAAGGTGCAGGTCAACGACCCGGGCGACAGCGAGTTCCTCCCCGGCGCGGTCGTGGACAAGTTCCGCTTCCGTCAGGAGAACGCGCGCCTGCGCAAGGAGCGCAAGAAGCCCGCGACGGGCCTGACGCTTCTGCTCGGCGTGACGAAGGCGTCGCTGTCCTCCGAGTCGTTCATCTCGGCCGCCTCCTTCCAGGAGACGACGAAGGTGCTGACCGAGGCCGCGATCGCCGGCAAGCGCGACTTCCTCGTCGGTCTCAAGGAGAACGTGATCCTCGGCCACATGGTCCCGACGGGCACGGGCTTCCGCGACCACTACCGGACGCGCGTGAAGAAGAACATCGACTTCGGCGAGATCAGCCGCAGCTTCGGCTCCGGCGCCGAGGCCGACGACGCCATGGAGGCGTTGCTCGCCTCGAGCCTCGACGACCTGGCCGGCGGCGGCTCCGACGGCGCCCTGCCCGATCCGCTCGGGATGGACGCCGGCGAGTCGAAGCCCGACTCGGCCGAGAGCCCCTCCGACGAAGCCGCGGCCAACTGACCCCTGCGCCGGCGAACGATCGCTCGTCGGCCTCCACCCCTCACGGACGCGCTCGCGCGCCCACGCGGCCCTCGCTCCGCCCCGCGCCCGATCGGCGCGGACGCGGCCGGCGGGGGCGGGTGGGGGAGCGCGCGCTCCCGCCGCCTGGGCGCTTGACGCCACCGCGGCCCTCCCTACACTACTCGGCCCACTTCTCCGCGAAAGCCCGACCGCGACCCCAGCGTCGTCTCCGGTCCGGCTCCGCGCGAGGCCCATCCATCAGCCATGCCCACGATCAATCAGCTCGTCCGCAAGGGGCGCAAGAAGATCACCAAGCGGTCCAAGTCGGCCGTGCTCGAGTCGTGCCCCCAGAAGCGCGGCGTGTGTCTGCAGGTGAAGACCCAGACGCCGAAGAAGCCGAACTCCGCGCTCCGCAAGATCGCGCGTGTCCGCCTGTCGAACGGCAAGGAGATCACCGCCTACATCCCGGGCGAGGGCCACAACCTGCAGGAGCACTCGATCGTGCTCGTGCGCGGTGGTCGTGTGCGCGACCTCCCCGGCGTCCGCTACCACATCCTGCGCGGCACGATGGACGCGTCGGGCGTGGACGGCCGCAACCGCAGCCGCTCGAAGTACGGCACGAAGCGTCCGAAGAAGTAGGCGTCCGCCGAAGCAAGCGTCCACCGACTCAGCCCCAACGACCACGCTCACCGACCGGCTCGCTCGCCGCGAGGCGCCCCACCCGGCCACGGCCCACGATCATGCCCCGTAACTACAAAGGCACCGCTGACCTTCAGCTCCCCGACCCCAAGTTCCAGTCGATGCTGGCGACGAAGATCATCAACCGGATGATGCTTCACGGGAAGAAGACCACCGCGCAGCGCACGTTCTACGAGGCGCTCGACATCGCGGCGAAGAAGCTCGAGGTCGACGACCAGGTCGAGCTGTTCACCAAGGCGGTCGACAACATCCGTCCGTCGGTCGAGGTGCGCAGCAAGCGCGTCGGTGGCGCGAACTACCAGGTCCCGCGCGAGGTGCGCCGCAACCGCCAGCAGTCGCTGGCGATCCGCTGGCTGATCGACAACACCCGCAAGAAGAAGGGCAAGCCGATGGCCGTCCGTCTCGCGGACGAGCTCGTGGACGCCTACAACGGCACCGGTGCTTCGGTGTCGCAGAAGGAGACCGTCCACAAGATGGCCGAAGCGAACAAGGCTTACAGCCACTTCGCTCGCTGACGCTCGCTGCGCGGCCTCCAGCCTCGTTCGCTTCAGCCATCTCGTGCTGTTGGTTCGGCGGCTGGCGCCGCCGAGACGAATGGCTGAGGCCGGCGAGGCCTGAACAAGGCCGACGGCACCTCGCTCGCCGACGCGCGAGAGTGCGAGACCGAACGACGACGGCCGCTGCCCGAGAGGGGAGCGGCCGTCGGTCGTTCCGGGCGATTCACGCCGGACCGGCGACCGGGGACGAACGACTCGCGACCAACGGCCCAGGGTCTCGCCCTGCTCCCGGGCTCCGCGAGCCGGGCCCGCGACCGACCGGGCGCGCGACGCGCGTGCGTGACTCGCGCGCGCACCTGGCCCGTCGGCGTGCTACGCTCCCGGCGCCCTCGGATGCGGGGAAGCCCGGTGCGAATCCGGCGCGGTCCCGCCGCTGTGAGCGCTGACGAAGGCACCGAGACCCGTTGCGACGGGTCGACCCCTCGACCAGGGGGGCCACGGGAGACCGCGAGGGATCCTGGAAGGCCGGTGCCGGCAGGTCGACGCGCGAGCCAGAACATCCGCACCGAGGACCGTGAATCGAACGCCGTGGCCCGGGACGCTCTCCCGGACGACGGCGCCTCCGTTCCTCCCGTCGCGCCGGCGGTCGACCGCGCGCGGCCTCGAGTCCTCGCTCCCATGCGCTCCTCCTCCGCGGTCGCCGTCGGCGCGGCCGCTTTCTTCGTCGCCGGTGCGTTCGCCGCACCCGCGTTCGCGCCGAACCCCTTCGCCACCGGTGTCGTCGGCTACGCGCCGGGCCCGGGCGTCTCGCCCGCCTTCAACGATCCGGCGAAGGCGCTCGGCGGTCCCCAGGGCTGCGGTCTTCTGTGCGGCTCCCTCGACGTCGTCACCCTCGGCGTCGGTGGCACGCTCACGCTCGACTTCGACGTCCCGATCTCGAACGGCCAGGGCGACGACTTCATCGTCTTCGAGAACGCGTTCCAGGTGAGCGACTTCGGCCCGCCCACCTCGTACGCAGAGGTGGTGTTCGTCGAGGTCTCGTCCGGCGGCCCGTTCGCGCGCTTCCCGGTCAGCGTCGCCGGCGTCAGTGGAACGGTGCCGACCTTCGGGTCCGTGCCGATCGGTGCCTACGACGGCCTCGCCGGCGGTGTCCCGACGATCGTCAACGTCGCGACCAACACGCTCGACCCGCTCGATCCGACCTACGGCGGCGGCACGGCGTTCGACCTGTCGGACCTGCGCACCGATCCGCTCGTGCTGTCGGGCCAGGTGGACCTCGACGCGATCGTCGCCGTGCGCCTGGTCGACGTCGAGGCCGGAACGGTCACCGACGCATCGGGCTTCCTGATCTACGACACCGGTGGAGTCAGCGGCGCCGCGGACATCGACGCGATCTCCGTGATCAACCACGCGCAGAACCGCAGCGATCGTCAGCCGCGCGTCCACGTGTGGCAGGACCAGCAGGGCTTCGTGCGCCTCGACCTCTCGGACCCCGAAGGCCTCGGCGACCTGGTGCCCGCGTCGCTCAAGCTGTCGCGCGACCTGCGGCCCATCCACCTTCCGCAGCTGTTCGCGGCGGGGCTCGCTCAGGTGGTCGACCGCGACCCGACCCGCGTCCGGATCCGGATCGCACAGCTGATGCCGTACCCGTGGGTCTTCTCGGCCTCGATCCGCGACACGAGCGGTCGCTTCTGCGTCGACCAGGCGATGATCCACTGACGCGTCGGCGCGGGCCGCGCGCGAGCGCGGTCCGCGTCGTCGAGGCGCACCGCGTCGATGCGCACGGTTCGACGAGAACGGTGTCGATCGGAACGGTGTCGACGAGCACGGTGTCGAGGCGCACAGCGACGACGTGCACAGCGACGACGCGCGCAGCGGCGATGCGCACGCTGGCGACGCGCGCACCGGCGCGACGCGCGCGCCCTCGCCGAACACCGCGCGGGCGCCGTTCGTCGCGCGAGTGAGCGGGCCCACACCGCATGGTTCCTCGCGCCTCGCGCGCGCTTCGCCCGCGTCGTCGAGCCCCGCGTCGGCCCGCCGGCGCGATCCGGCCGCTTCGCGCGCGGCCGCGCTCCCACCGACTCGCACTCCACGCCGCTCCGTGCGCGCCCGTCCGTCGCGCCCGCGCTCGGCCGCTCCCTCCACGACCATGTTCCAGCACCGCTCCGTCCTCGCGATCGCGTCGGCGCTCGCGCTCGCGACGCCGCCGGCCCTCGCCCAGACCTCCTTCGGCACCGGCTGCGCCGGCGCATCGGGCGTCACGCCCCAGCTGACCGCGAGTTCGGTCGTGCAGGCCGGTCAGCCGTGGACCGTCGAGGTTACGGCACCGGGCGGGATCGGGCTCGGCTACCTCCTCGTGGGCTTCTCGAACGCGAACGCGTCGGGTCTCGAGGGCCTCGCGCTCCCGCTCGACCTCGGTGGGCTCTTCGCCGATCCCCTGTGGTCGGGGTGCGAGCTCGCCGTCGATCCCAGCTACCTGGTCCTGCCGTACACCTTCGACCCGAACGCGAACGGCGGCGTGTGGTCGACGGACTTCCAGGGGTTCGACGCGGGGCACGTGTACCTGCAGGCGCTCAACGTCGACTTCGACTTCACGACGCGGATCGCCGGTGTGAGCCGCGGCCTGCTCGTGACCGGCTCGAACACCTTCGTGCCCGGCATGGTCCCGATCCCGCCCGGCACCTTCGAGATGGGGTCGACCGCTCCGGCGGGCGAGCCGTACTTCGGCGAGGCCGACGAGGTCGTGCACACGGTGACGATCAGCCAGCCGTTCTGGATGGCCCAGCACGAGGTGACCCAGGCCGAGTACGAAGCGCTCGTCGGTTCGAACCCGTCGACCACGCTCGGGCCGAACCGCCCGGTCGAGAGCGTGTCCTGGTTCGACGCCGCGTTCTACTGCCAGAACCTCACGGTGCAGGCGGCGGTCGCGGGCGACCTGCCGCCGGGGTACGAGTACCGCCTGCCGACCGAGGCGGAGTGGGAGTACGCCTGTCGCGCCGGGCGCACGAGCGAGTTCGGCGTGGGCGACGGCGACGCGCTCGTGTGCGCGGACGCGTGGTTCGCCTACTCCTACCACTCGCAGGAGGGGTGCAACTTCGGCTTCGACACGGTCGGCGTGGGCTCCTTCGCGCCGAACGACTGGGGGCTGTTCGACATGCACGGCAACGCGTGGGAGTGGTGCCTCGACACCTACGCGCCGTACGCGACGACGCCGGTCACCGATCCGCTCGCGACGGGCGGTACGAGTCGCGTGCTGCGCGGCGGCGGCTGCGCGGACCTGTCGTTCTTCTGTCGGTCGGCGAACCGTTCGAGTTCGAGTCCGGCGTCGACCTTCTCGAGCGTGGGCTTCCGCGTGGTGCTGGCGCCGGTGCGCACGCCCTGAGGCGACGGGGAGAGGAAGGAGGCACACGGGTGCGCGCTCGTTCTTCCCTCGTCCTCCTCCCTCGCGGCGCGCCGCCCTCGCGCACGACCCCGACCGTCTGCCACACTGCCGGCCATGCAGCGCGACCTCCTCATCCTCCGCGACCCCAAGGAGTCGTGGAAGCGCTGTTCGCTCGCGCCCCTGCGCGGCCTCGACGGCGTGCGCTTCGTGACCTGGCACCCCGAGCTCGAGCTCGACGTGACCGGCCGGCTCCTGCTCGACCCCGCGGCGCCCGCGCTCGCGCCCGGTGAGCTGGGCGCGGACGCGGCCGGGCGGCCGACCTGCCCGCTGTTCCTGATCGACTCGTCCTGGCGCCGGCTCGCGACCCTGCGCCGCGCGGTGGTGGGGGAGCCGGTCGCGCGTTCGCTGCCGCCCGTCACCACCGCCTACCCGCGGCGCTCGACGACCTTCGACGACCCGAGCAACGGGCTCGCTTCGATCGAGGCGCTCTTCGCAGCGACCTGCTTCGCCGGCGCGCCCGACGAGGGGTTGCTCGAGGGCTACCACTTCAAGGACGCCTTCCTCGCGGCCAATCCGCAGCTCGTGCCGTGACCTCGATCGACCCCGGGTGTCTGCGCAACGTCGGGATCATCGCGCACATCGACGCCGGCAAGACCACGCTCTCCGAGCGCATCCTCTTCTTCTCCGGCGTCGAGCGCCGGATGGGGGAGGTGCACGAGGGCTCGACCGTGCTCGACTGGATGCCCGAGGAGCGCCGGCGCGGCATCACCATCACGCTCGCCGCCGCCACCGTTCCGTGGCGCGGCTTCACGGTCCAGGTCGTCGACACGCCCGGGCACGTCGACTTCTCCGTCGAGGTCGAGCGGGCGATGCGCGTGCTCGACGGCGCGGTGCTCGTCATCAGCGCGCTGGCGGGCGTCCAGGCGCAGTCCGAAGCGGTGTGGGGCGAGGCCGCGCGCCACGGCGTGCCCACGCTGACCTTCGTGAACCAGCTCGATCGCACGGGCGCCGACTACCTGTCGGCGGTGGCCGAGATCGAGCGGCGCTTCGGCGAACGCGCCGTGATGCTCCACTACCCGATCGGCGAAGGCGAATCGTTCAGCGGCTTCGTCGATCTCGTCGAGAACCGCGCGTACGTCTTCGAGCGCGGGCAGCCGCGTGAGGTCGAGGTGCCCGACAGCGTCGTGGACGAGGCCGGCGTGCTGCGCTCGGACCTGCTCGACTTCGCCGCCGACTGGGATGACGAACTGCTCGCCGCGATGGTCGAGGGCGAGGAGCCCGAGCCCGCGTCGATCCGGCGCGCGCTGCGCCGCGCGACGCTGGCGCGCCGCGGACACCTGGTCCTGTGCGGGTCCGCGTTCCGGAACGTCGGCATCCAGCACCTGCTCGACGCCGTCGTGCACTACCTGCCGTCACCGCTCGAGCGCCAACCGCTGGTCGCGACCGACGCGACCGGCGACGCGATCACCGTCGAGCCGCGCACCGACGGCCCGCCGTGCGCGTACGTCTTCAAGGTGCAGCACGTGGGCGACGACGACCTGGCGTTCGTGCGCGTGTACGCGGGCGAGATCGTGCGCGGCGCGTCACTGTTCGTACCGCGGCTCGGCGGTGAGCTCGTCGTCGACCGGCTCGTGCGCGTGCACGCGGACGGCGGCGAGACGATCGAGCGCGTCGGCGTCGGCGGCATCGCGGCGCTCGTCGGACTGCGCGCGTTGACGACGGGGGACACGCTGTGCGGCCGCGCCGAGCCGCTCGCGCTCGAGGCGCGCGCCTTCTCCGAGCCGGTGTTGAGCCAGCTGCTCGAGCCCGAGCGCTCCGAGGATCGCGAGGCCCTGGCGGTCGCGTTGCGCGAGATGTGCTCGGAGGACCCGACGCTGCACGCGCGCGAGGATCGCGACACCGGCCAGTGGCTCCTGTCCGGCATGGGCGAGCTGCACCTCGAAGTGGCGACGCGACGCCTGTTCGACGACTACCACCTCGAGGTCCGCACCAGCCGGCCGGCGGTCGCCTATCGCGAGGCGGTGCGCATGCCCGGGCGCGGGAGCGGCGCGGTCGAGCGCGAGGTCGGCCTCGATCGCGTCTGGGGTCGGCTCGAGATCGAGCTCGATCCCGAGCCCGACTCCGGTCGCTTCGAGGTGAGCTGGGGCTGCACCCCGCCGCGCGATCGCGCGCTCGCGGCCGAGATCGTCGCCGCCGTGGAGCGCGCGGCGCTCGTCGGTCCGCGCTTCGGCTTCCCGCTGATCCACGGCCGCGCCACCTTGGTCGCCGTCGACGCGGAGGGCGCGGCCTCCCGGTCCCAGGCGTTGGTGCAGGCCGCCGGTCTGGCGATGCGCGAGGCGATGGCCACCGCGAGCTGCGAGCTGCTCGAGCCGCTCGCGGCCTTCGAGATCGACGTCCCGGCCGACCACGCCTCGGGCGTCCTCGCCGACCTGGCCGCGAAGCACGCGAAGATCGGCGAGGTCGTCGCCGACGGCGCGTGGCGCCGGGTGGTGGGGGAGGTGCCGCTCGCCAACCTGTTCGGCTACTCGACCGCGATCCGGTCGCTCAGCCAGGGGCGGGCGCGGTTCAACCTGCGGCCGAGCGGGTTCCGGGGGGTCGACGAGGCCACCCAGCGCGAGCGCGGCCTGCTCTGGTCCTGACGAGGTACTGGCCTCAGGCGCTGGACAACGGCGTCGACCGGAGTGCAAGTGGAGTTCAGATGGTGCTCGACTGGTGTTTACGCGGGGCTTCGATCGGTCCGAACGGGCCGATGACCAGCGCCTGAGGCCAGTACCGGAGAATCGACCGGATTCGTGGTGGCGCGTCATTGACGGCCCCTGGGGCCGCTGCTACCTTCTTCGCCCTTTCCCGCTCCGGAAGCGGGTCTGCGGTGCACGCGCCGTGCACCGGGACGCTGGCGAAACCACCTCTGGAACCCTCCAGACGCCCTTTCGACAGCTCCTGGGATCGACACACTCCACGGAGTGCCGTCCGGCTCCGGCCGCCCCTCGCGGGTCGCCGGCCCACCGGTCGGGTCCGATGGCCTCCGGCCTCGGACGGCGCGCCCGCCCTCGGACGATCGTCCGCGGGCCGGCCTCGATCAGCGGCGCGACAGGCCGACGGCAGCTTCCGGACCGGACACGACCAACGGACCCGCCCCGCTCGGCGGTGTCGCCGTTCCCGTGCCCCCGCCGCGCTCCTCCCGTGCCGGCGCCGAGCGCGGCCGGCGGTGCCCCGGGAAGCGCTCGCTCGCGAGCGTCGGCGCTCCGGACCACCCACGACCGATCGCCCGGCCCCACGGACCGCGGCGCCCACGACACGACCAACCCGGCGGCGGCAGCCACCTGCGCGCCCACGACACCAGCGCGCACCCCATGGAGAAAGAGATCCAGATCCAGATCCGGATGGAGGCCTACGACAACGAGGCCCTCGACCAGTCGGCGTCCGAGATCGTGGATACCGCCAAGCGCACGGGCGCCAAGGTCCGCGGTCCGATCCCGCTGCCGACGCGCATCAGCCGCTACACGGTCCTGCGCTCGCCCTTCATCGACAAGAAGTCGCGCGAGCAGTTCGAGATCCGCACGCACAAGCGGCTGATCTACATCACCGAGCCGACCAACGAGACCGTCGACGCCCTGTCGAGCCTCAACATGCCGGCCGGCGTCGACATCCGCATCAAGGCCTGAGCCCGCGCGGGCGCCGCCCCCTGGCGGCCTCACGGCACTCGCCTCCGTCCCACTTCCCCTCCGGTCCACACCTCGAACGGATCACCTCCCACGGCCGCGTGGTCAGGCGTCGCGGCGCGCGCTCGAACTCGAGCGCTCGCAGCATCTGATCGAACCGGCAGCCGCACAGCGGCTGGAACGACCCGCTCGACGGACCATCTCCCGACACCCCCAACCCACTCGAGGTTCAAGGACTCATGACGCTGATCCTAGGACGCAAGCGTGGCATGACGCAGTTCTTCAAGGACGACGGCACCGTCGTCCCGGTCACCATCGTGGAGGCCGGTCCCTGCGTCGTCACCCAGGTTCGCACCCAAGAGGTCGACGGCTACGACGCCGTCCAGCTCGGGTACGAGGACGTGAAGGACTCGCGCGCCACCAAGCCGCGCCGCGAGCACTGCAAGAAGGCCGAGACCGCGCCCAAGCGCTTCCTGCGCGAGGAGCGCCTCGCCGCCCCGGCCGAGGTCGAGGTGGGCTCCGAGGTCTCCGCCGCCGCCTTCGAGGAGGGGACGCTCGTCGACGTCACCGGCACCAGCAAGGGCCGTGGCTTCGCCGGCACGATCAAGCGCCACGGCTTCGCGCGTGGCGCGGAGACGCACGGCTGCATGAACGTGCGCCAGCCCGGCGCCATCGGCGCCTGTGCCTACCCCGGCCGCGTGTTCAAGGGCATGCGCATGTCGGGCCACTTCGGCGCGGAGCGCACGACCACCAAGAACCTCGAGCTCGTGCGTGTCGACGCCGAGCGCAACCTGCTCTTCGTCCGCGGCTCCGTGCCCGGCCCGAACGGCGGTTTCGTCCAGGTCCGCACCGCGAAGACCGGTCTCGTCAAGAACGGCTGAGCCACGAGGAGCGCACGACCATGCAAGTGAAGAGCTACAAGGCCGGATCCATCGGCGAGGTCCAGATCGACGAGGCGCCCTTCGGCGGCCGCGTCCTGTACCGCACGCTGAAGGACGCGATCGTGATGTTCCAGGCGAACCAGCGCCAGGGCAACGCGAGCACCAAGGGCCGCAGCGAGGTCAAGGGCACCAACAAGAAGCCCTACAAGCAGAAGCACACCGGTCGCGCCCGCGCCGGTGACGTCAAGTCGCCCATCTGGCGCGGCGGCGGCACGGTCTTCGGACCCAAGCCGCGCGACTTCAGCTACCACATGCCCGTCAAGGCGCGCCGCGTCGCGCTGCGGACGGCCATCGCCGGCAAGCTGAACGACGACGAAGTGGTGGTGGCCGACCTCGGCGGCTTCTCCGCGCCCTCGGCCAAGGCCGCGCGCAAGGTCCTCGCGGACCTCGGCGTCGGTACGGACGGCGGGCATCGCCGCGCGACCCTCGTGCTCTGCGAGCGCGACGAGAACGTCTACAAGTCGTTCCGCAACTTCCCGGGCGTCACCGTCCGCATCGCCGCCGATCTGTGCGCCCACGACGTGGTCGCCGGTGGCCTGATCGTCGCCCAGTCGGGCGCTCTCGAGGCGCTCGCCGAGCGCGTCGGCACGACCCGGACCGCCAACGAAGCCCAGGCCGCCAACGCCGGAGGGGACCAGTGAGCAGCCTCGACCGTTCCTACCAGGTCATCAAGAAGCCGCACGTGACCGAGAAGTCGTCCGACGACATGGTCTCGCGCAACGCCTACCACTTCCGCGTGCCGACCGACGCGAACAAGGTGGAGATCCGCCAGGCCGTCGAGCAGCTGTTCGACGTGAAGGTGCTCTCCGTGAACACGCTCAGCGCCCCGACCAAGTCCCGCCGCCGCGGGTGGGTCGCCGGCCGCACGCAGGCCTGGAAGAAGGCCATGGTCACGCTCCGGGAGGGGGATTCGATCGAGGTGCTGTGACCCTTCGGTCGCGCCCCTGATCGCCTTCCTCCGAGCCGCCACCTCCGCGCCCACCACCCGACAAGCATCCACGCGCTATGGGTATCAAGTCCTACCGTCCCACCTCGCCTGGCCGCCGCCACGGCAGCGTGCTGGACTACTCCGAGCTCTCGGACGTCAAGCCCGAGAAGAGCCTGCTCCGTCCGCTCAAGAAGACCGGCGGTCGCAACAACACCGGCCGTATCACCTCGCGTCGTCGCGGCGGTGGTCACAAGCGCCGCTACCGTCTGATCGACTGGAAGCGCGACAAGGACGGCGTGCCCGGCACCGTGCGCACGCTCGAGTACGACCCGAACCGTTCGGCCAACATCGCCCTCGTCGTCTACGCCGACGGTGAGAAGCGCTACATCCTTGCGCCCCTGGGCCTCGAGGTCGGTCGCGCGATCCAGTCCGGCAAGGGCTGCGAGCCGCTGCCGGGCAACGCGATGACGCTCGGCGACATCCCGATCGGTCTGACGATCCACAACATCGAGCTCCAGCCCGGTCGCGGCGCCCAGCTCTGCCGCAGCGCCGGTTCGGCCGCCCAGCTCACCGCGCGCGACGGCGACTACGCCGTCGTCTCGCTGCCCTCGGGCGAGCTGCGCCGCATCCACGTGCGCTGCCGCGCCACGATCGGTCGCGTCGGCAACACCGACCACCAGAACGTCAAGCTGGGCAAGGCCGGTCGCAAGCGCCACATGGGTCGCCGCCCGGAAGTGCGCGGTACCGCGATGAACCCGGTCGACCACCCCATGGGTGGTGGTGAAGGGCGCACGGCCGGTGGTCGTCACCCCTGCTCGCCGACGTCCGTGCTCTCGAAGGGCGGCAAGACCCGCCGTCCGAACCACCCGTCCAACAAGTTCATCCTCCGTCGCCGCAAGAAGTCCTGACGCCGCGCGCTCGACGCGCCCGACTCCTCAGCGACGAACCTCGAGATCATCTGACATCCCATGGGACGCAGCACCAAGAAGGGCCCCTTCATCGATCCGAAGCTGGCTCGCAAGGTCGAGAAGGCCGGCGAGCCCGGCTCCTCCGAGATCAAGACCTGGGCTCGCGCGAGCACGATTCCGCCCGAGTTCATCGGGCACATCTTCCTCGTGCACAACGGCAAGACCCACGTCCGCGTCCAGATCACCGAGGACATGGTCGGCCACAAGCTGGGGGAGTTCTCGCCCAGCCGTCAGTTCCGCGGTCACACGAACAAGAAGGAGGCTGCCAAGGGCGGACGCTGATCACCGCGGCGCACGACGCCGCTCGCTGACGCGCTCCACCTCCCAGCCTCGAACGATCCAGACCCATGAACGCCCAAGCCAACACCGACGCCGCCCCCAAGTTCCGGGCCGTGCACCGCTACGCGCGCATGACCGCCCGCAAGGCGCGCCTCGTCGCGGACGCGATCCGCGGGCTGCACGTGAACGAGGCCCTCGAGATCCTCGAGTTCGCCCCGCAACGCGCGGCCGCCGCCTACAAGAAGGTGGTGGAGTCCGCCGTCGCCAACGCCGCCCAGTCGGAGCAGGTAAACGTCAACCGGCTCTACATCAGCGAGTGCAAGGCCGACGGCGGCCCGCTCCTGAACAACCGCATGCGCTTCCGCCCCGGCCCCCAGGGTCGCGCCATGCCCTTCCGCAAGAAGACCTCGCACCTGACCGTGGTCGTCCAGGAGATGGGGGAGGAGTGAGCGCTCGCGCGCTCCACCTCGCACCCCACGCTCCCTCGCTGCCCACGACCGCTTCCTAGCGTTCAAACGACCACGACCACACGACCAAGACCATGGGTCAGAAAGTTCACCCCACCGGCTACCGCATCGGAGTCATCGAGCCCTGGCGTTCCCGTTGGTACGCCGGCAAGAAGGACTACCGGGCGATGCTGAAGCAGGACCAGGACATCCGCCGGCACATCCACAAGGAGTTCAAGTCGGCGGGCATCCCCCGCATCGAGATCGAGCGCACCTCCGAGGCCGTGAACGTCATCGTTCACACCGCGCGCCCCGGCGTGCTCGTCGGCCGCAAAGGCGCCCGCGTCGACCAGCTCAAGAAGGAGCTGACGGACATCGTGGACATGACCTGCCACCTGACGGTGCGCGAGATCAAGCGCCCCGAGCTCGAGTCCTACCTGGTCGCCGAGCAGCTCGCCGAGCAGCTCGAGAAGCGGATGCACTTCCGCCGCGCGATCAAGAAGACGATCCAGACGACCATGCAGGCCGGCGCCAAGGGCATCAAGGTCGAGCTCAACGGCCGCCTGGGCGGCGCCGAGATGGCGCGCCCCGCCAAGGAGCGCGAAGGCCGCGTGCCGCTCTCCACCCTGCGCAGCTACGTGGACTACGGCACCGCCGAGGCCAAGACCACCTACGGCGTCATCGGCGTCAAGGTCTGGATCTACAAGGGCGACCTCGACCCGGGCGAGATGCTCGACTACCGCTTCCCGCTGGGTGGCGTCACCCGCGGCAGCGGCGACGCCCTCCCGCCGCCGAGCCGCGGCCGCCGCGGACCGCGCCGTGAAGGCGGCGGCGGACCGCGCAACTGACCGCCGCTCCGACCGACCGCATCTCAGACCCTCGACCGCTGCGGTGGTCGCGCGCCGCGACGCGCGCGCTCCGCCGACCCGACCAGCACACCTTCAGCTTCGCGCGGCCCGACCACCGCGCCCTGCCACGAGAATCACCATGGCCCTGATGCCCAAGAGAAGCCGCTATCGCAAGTCCTTCCGAGGACGCGTGAAGGGCTTCGCCACCCGCGGCAACCGCGTGTCCTTCGGCGAGTACGGCCTGCAGGCCCTCGACGCCGGCTGGATCACCGGCCGCCAGATCGAAGCGGGGCGTATCGCCGCCAACCGCGCCTGCGCCGGCGCCGCCAAGATCTGGATCCGCGTCTTCCCGCACAAGCCGATCTCCGCCAAGCCGGCCGAGACCCGTCAGGGCAAGGGCAAGGGCGACGTCAGCTACTGGGCCGCCGTCGTCAAGCCGGGCACGATCCTCTACGAGCTGGGCGGTGTGCCCGAGGACAAGGCCAAGCTCGCCTTCAAGCGCGTCGCTCACAAGATGCCCATCAAGGTGAAGATGGTCCGCCGCCTGGCGACCCACTGATCCGCGCTCGCCGCGCGCGATTCCGCCCTCACGCTCAGCGCACTCACGCTCAGACCGTCCAACTCCCCGCAGCCATGAACATCGAAGAAGCCCGCAGCAAGTCGGATTCGGAGCTCCGCTTCGATCTGGGCAACTTCAAGAAGGAGCTCTTCGACCTGCGCTTCCGCTCGTCGTCCGAGACCTCGGCGAACCCCAGCCGGATCCGCGTCGTGCGTCGCTCCATCGCGCGCATCAACACGCTGCTCCACGAACGCGCCACCGGCGTCCGCGGCCAGGAGCCGCGCGCCTGATCGAGGCTCCTCCCCGGATCCCGATCCCGCCCCGAACACCCCAGGCGGCCGTACCCACCCGGCCGTCGAACACCCGTCCGACCAGACCCATGTCCCAAGCCACAGGCACCAGCACCGAGACCGGCGATCGCAACCGCCGGCGCGTCCTCCAGGGCGTCGTCTCGAGTGCGAAGATGGACAAGACGATCACCGTCGAGGTGGAGCGTCGCTTCGCCCACCCCAAGTACGGCAAGTTCGTCCGGACCCACAAGAAGTACCACGCTCACGACGAGACCAGCGAGGCCTCGGTGGGGGACGTGGTCGAGATCGCCTCGACCCGCCCGCTGAGCAAGCTCAAGCGCTGGCGCCTCGTGCGCGTCGTCGAGGCCAACCGCCTCGCCGCCGCCACCTCGGCCGAGGGCGAGGAGCTCGCGAAGGAGATCGCGATGAGCGGTAAGCAGGCGAGCGACGAAGCCGCCGACGCCACGCCGGCCAAGGCCGACGGGGAGGGCGACCAATGATCCAGATGCAATCCATGCTGGACGTCGCGGACAACACGGGCGCCAAGCGCGTCATGTGCATCAAGGTCCTCGGCGGCACGCACCGTCGCTACGCCGGCCTCGGTGACGTCATCGTCGCCTCGGTCAAGCGCGCGATCCCCGGTTCGGAGGTCAAGCCCGGCACCGTCGTGAAGGGCGTGATCGTCCGCGTCTCGAAGAACACGCGCCGCAGCGACGGCTCCTACGTGCGCTTCGACCGCAACGCGCTCGTGATCGTCGACGCGGACGGCAACCCGAAGGGCACCCGCATCTTCGGCGCCGTGGCCCGCGAGCTCCGCGACCGCAACTTCATGAAGATCGTGTCGCTGGCCCAGGAGGTCGTGTGATGAGTGCTTCCAAGTTCAAGTTCAAGAAGGGTGACCAGGTCGTCGTCGTCGCCGGCAACGACAAGGGCCGCCAGGGCGAGATCCTCGAGGTCCGCCGCAACGAGAACCGGGTCGTGGTCGACGGCGTGAACCTGCGCTGGAAGACCCGCAAGCCGACCCAGGAGAATCCGAAGGGCGAGCGCTACCAGGACGCCTGTCCGATCGACGCCAGCAACGTGATGTTCGTCGGCGCGGACGGTACGCGCACCCGCAAGCGTCCCGCAGCGACCGAGTCCGCGAGCAGCTGAACCCGTCCGACCGGCTGATCCCATCCGACCACCCGCGGCCGCGACTCGACCGCTCCTCACCGAGGACCTCCCCGCACGGAGCCGAGCCGACCGCACGAGATCGACCCGCTGATCTCCCACACGAGCCATGTCCACCACCGCCACCTACGTCCCCAGCCTCAAGCGCAAGTACGACGAAGAAGTCGTGCCCAAGCTGAAGGAGCGCTTCGGCATCGAGAACCCGATGGCCGTCCCGCGCCTGACGAAGATCGTCATCAACATGGGCTGCAAGGGCGCCGTCGAGAACAAGTCGCGCGTCGAAGCGGCCCTGAAGGACCTGACCCAGATCGCGGGTCAGCGCCCGACGATCCGCAAGGCGCGCAACTCGATCGCCGGCTTCAAGCTGCGCGAGGGCATGCCGATCGGCGTGGCGGTCACGCTGCGACGCGCGCACATGTGGGAGTTCGCCGACCGCCTCATCAACATCGTGCTCCCGTCCATCCGTGACTTCCGGGGCGTGAAGAACAAGCTCGACGGCCGCGGCAACTACAGCCTGGGCCTCTCCGAGCAGACCGTCTTCCCCGAGATCGAGCTCGACCGCATCGAGTTCGTCCAGGGCATGGACATCACCTTCGTGACGACCGCTGCAAACGACGAGCAGGGCTACTTCCTGATCGAGCAGCTCGGCATGCCTTTCAAGAAGGGCAAGTCCTGAGCGCGCCCCGCTCGCACGCACCGCGTCACCGACCGACACCGACCACACGAACACGTCTTCCTCGAGACGGCAACGAGTAAGGAACGCCAGCCATGATGACCGATCCCATCGCGGACATGCTGACCCGCATCCGCAACGCCAACGCCATCCGGCGTCAGAGCGTGCGCATGCCCGCGTCGAAGATCAAAGTGGGCATCGCCGAAGCGCTCAAGCAAGAGGGGTTCATCGAGAGCTACGAGGTGATCGAAGGTTCGCCCGCCAGCGAGCTCGTCGTGAACCTCCGCTACGGCCCGGACGGCGAGCGCGTCATTCGCCAGATGGAGCGCGTGAGCAAGCCCGGTTGCCGCGTCTACAGCGGCGCGAAGCAGATCCCGCGCGTCATTCGCGGTCTCGGCATCTACGTCCTCTCGACGCCCGCCGGTGTGGTCTCCGACCGCAACGCTCGCGAGCTCAACGTCGGGGGCGAGGTCCTCTGCAAGGTCTACTGATCCCTCGGGATCGATTCCTCGGGACCCAGTCCTTTCGGGCCGCACCCCATCCGCACAACGAACGAGCAGAGACACGAGCCATGTCCCGCATCGGTAAGCAACCCATCACCATCCCCGCCGGCGTCACGGTGGAGGAGAAGAGCCGTCGCCTCACGGTCAAGGGCCCCAAGGGCGAGCTGAAGCTCGACCTGCGCCCCGAGATCGACGTCAAGATCGACGGCGCCCTCGCCAGCGTCGAGCCCAACGGCTCCGGCGCGCCGCGCGAGGCGCGAGCCTTCCACGGCCTGACCCGCGCGCTCGTCCAGAACATGGTCGACGGCGTCACCCAGGGCTTCACCAAGGAACTCGAGATCCAGGGCGTCGGTTGGAACGCCAAGGCCTCGGGTCAGAAGCTCACGCTCAACATCGGCTTCTGCCACCCGGTCGACTTCGTCCTCGCCAAGGAGCTGTCGGTCGAGTGCCCGTCGCCGACCGAGATCAAGATCACCGGGACCGACAAGCAGGCCGTCGGCCAGATGGCCGCGCGCATCCGCAAGGTGCGTCCGCCGGAGCCCTACAAGGGCAAGGGCATCCGCTACAAGGGCGAGTACGTCCGTCGCAAGGCCGGCAAGAGCTTCGGTAGCTGATCGAGCCACCGCGCCCGCTCTCCGCACGGTCCACCCGCCCGGCCCACACGCACGGTCCACACGCACACCGTCCAGTCGACGAACCAGTCATGAACCCGCAAGCCGTCAAGAACGTCCGCAACCGCCGCCGCAAGGGCACGGTGCGCGCGACCATCCGGCGCACCGCCGACCGGCCGCGCCTGTCGGTCAACCGCTCCGGCAAGCACATCTACGCCCAGGTCATCGACGACGCCTCCGGCCGCACGATCGCGTCGGCCAGCAGCGTCTCGAAGGCGTTCCAGTCGGAGCACTCGGGCAAGAACAAGACCGAGACCGCCGCGCTCGTCGGCGCCGAGGTCGCGCGCCGCGCCAAGGACGCGGGCGTCGAGAAGGTCGTCTTCGACCGCGGTGGCTCGCGCTACCACGGTCGCGTCAAGGCCCTGGCCGAAGCCGCTCGCGAGGGCGGCCTGACCTTCTGAGCCGACCGGCTCCTCGTCCAGCACCGACACGGTCCACCGAACACGGTCCACCGAACACGGTCCACCGAACACGGCCCACCGAACACCGGGCGCTCGAGCTCCTCGAACGCCCACCCCCGCATCGAACGATGAACGACCCGATCCCCTTCCTCGACACCGCCTCCGCCCAGGAGATCGACAACCTCACCGAGGTGACGGTGCGCATCAACCGCTCGTCCGCCGTGGTGAAAGGTGGTCGTCGCTTCTCCTTCTCGGCGCTGGTCGTCGCCGGCACCCGCGAGGGCGTCGTCGGCTACGGCTACGGCAAGGCTCGTCAGGTGCCGAACGCCATCGAGAAGGGCAACAAGGACGCCCGCAAGCATCTGCTCAAGGTCGAGCTCAACGAGGCCGGCAGCATCCCGCACGAGGTGACCGGCCGCTTCTGCGGTGCGATGGTCCGCCTCATCCCCGCGGGCGAGGGCACGGGCATCATCGCGGGCCAAGCGGTGCGCTCGGTCAGCGAGATGGCGGGCATCCGCAACATCCTCACGAAGGTCTACGGTTCGACGAACCCCATGAACGTCATCAAGGCGACCTTCGACGCGCTCTCCCAGCTCCGCACGCCGGAGCAGGTCGCCGCCCTGCGCGGTGGCATCGAGCTGCGCTGATCCGCGCACCACGAACGACGAACACGCAGAGCCTAGGACCACCCCGAGAACGAGTCGCCGATCGCGGCGCTCACCGGAGCATCTCCACCATGGACATCAAGACCGTCACCGCCAAGGGCACCAAGCACGCCAAGCCGATGCGCGTCGGCCGCGGCATCGGCAGCGGCAAGGGCAAGACCTGTGGCCGCGGCCACAAGGGTCGTGGCGCGCGTTCCGGCGCGAGCCGCCGTGCGGGCTACGAGGGTGGCCAGATGCCCCTGTACCGTCGTATCCCGAAGCGCGGCTTCACGAACGCTCGCTTCCGCAAGGATTACACGGTGGTCAACGTCAGCGTCCTCGAGGGCCTCGACAGCGGAACGACCGTCGACCTCGCGGCCATCCTCGACGCCGGCCTGGCGTCGATGAACACGCCCATGCTCAAGGTGCTCGGCAACGGTGAGCTGACCAAGTCGCTCACCGTCCGCGCGCAGAAGTTCAGCAAGAGCGCCCAGGAGAAGATCGAGAAGGCCGGCGGCAGCGTCGTGTTCCTCGACGACCGCGGGCGCGAGCTCGACGCGGCTGCCCAAGAGGGTGGAGACTCCGAGTGACGAACCCCGCCGTCCAGCTCCTCAAGACGCCCGAGACGCGCCAGAAGATCCTGGTGACGCTCGGGCTCTTGGCGTGCTACCGCCTCGGGTTCCAGGTGCCGATCCCCGGCACCGACCCCGCGTACATCGCCGCCGGCGGTGGGAGCGCGGCCTTCGGTTTCCTGAGCGCCTTCTCCGGTGGCGCGCTCGGACAGACCGTGCTCTTCGCGCTCGGGATCATGCCGTACATCTCGGCGTCGATCATCTTCTCGATCCTCACGAAGGTCTCGCCGAAGCTCGAGGCCGTCCAGAAGGAGGGCGCGGCCGGTCAGAAGAAGATCAGTCAGTGGACCCGCCTCGTGACGGTGCCGATCGCGATCGTGCAGGCGCTGTTCGTGTGGTTCACGGTCTTCGCCGCGGACCCCGCCGTGACCGGTGGGGTCGGGAAGCCGGGCATGGGGTTGGGCCTCGTGGTCATCCTCGGCCTCGTCGCCGGCGCGATCCTCGTCATGTGGATCGGTGAGCTCATCACCGAGTACGGCATCGGCAACGGCGCGTCGCTCATCATCATGGCGGGCATCATCGCGACGATGCCCGCGAGCCTCGGTCAGGTCGTCCAGTCGGACAACCAGGCCTACAACACGATCCTGACGCTGGTCGGCCTCTGGCTGACGATCGTCGTGCTCGTGGTCTTCATCCAGAAGGGCGAGCGCCGCATCCCGATCCAGTACGCCCGCCTGTCCCGCGGGCGCCGCGTGTACGGCGGTCAGAAGCACTACCTGCCCCTCAAGGTGAACATGGCCGGCGTCATGCCGATCATCTTCGCCTCGGCGCTCTTCATGATCCCGAGCGTCGTCTTCGAGGCCTTCGGGTGGCGCTACCTGGCCAGCTTCTTCCTCCAGACGGACGGCTTCCTGTACGTGTCCGTCTCGATGGTCCTGGTCTTCTTCTTCTGCTTCTTCTGGAACAACCTGATGTTCCAGCCGGACGACATCGCGACCAACCTGCGCGAGCACGGGGCCTTCGTCCCCGGTATCCGTCCGGGCCTGAAGACCTCCCAGCACATCAAGGCGATCCTGCAGCGGGTGACGCTCGCGGGCGCCGTGTTCCTCGCCATGGTCGCCGTCCTGCCGGGCCTCATCACCGCCAAGGTGCCGGGTCTGCAGGGCAACCTCGCCTACTTCCTCGGCGGCACCTCGGTGCTGATCGTCGTGGGCGTGGCCATGGACCTCGTCGACAAGCTCAACGCCCAACTCGTGATGCGCAACTACGAGGGCTTCATGAAGGGCGGCGCCGGACCCGCGTGGGCCGGGAAGAAGGGGGCCTGATGGCGAAGGAAGAACCGATCACGGTCGAGGCCGTCGTCACCGAGTCGCTGCCGAACGCGCGTTTCCGCGCCAAGCTCGAGTCCGGTCACGAGATCCTCGCCCACGTCTCCGGCAAGATGCGGATGCGCTACATCCGGATCCTGCCCGGCGACACCATCACCGTGGAGATGTCCCCCTACGACCTGACCAAGGGTCGCATCGTCTGGCGCGGTGACCGTCGCCGCGGCGGTGGGGGACCCCGGCGACGCGGGGGCCCCGGCCCCCGACGCTGATCCGCCCCTCCACGGTCCCACGAACACGAAGCACCTCCAACAGGCACCCAGCCACCACCTATCGCCATGCCCCGCGTCCTCGGCGTCGACATTCCCGCCAACAAGCGCCTCGAGATCGCGCTGACGTACATCTACGGCGTCGGCAACTCGACGGCCCACGATGTGTGCAAGCGCCTCGACCTCGATCCCGGCCTGCGCGCCCGTGACCTGACCGAAGAGCAGGTGACCCAGCTCGCGGCCATCCTCCAGGAGGAGTTCGTCGTCGAGGGTCAGCTGCGCCGTCAGACCGCGGCTTCGATCGCGCGTCTGCGCGACATCGCCTGCTACCGCGGCCTGCGCCACCGCCGCAGCCTGCCCGTGCGCGGCCAGCGCACCCGGACCAACGCCCGCACGCGCAAGGGCAAGAAGAAGACCGTCGCCGGCAAGAAGTCCGTCAAGGGCATGAAGTGATCGACGGCCCCGCCGCCGACCGATCACCGCGCTCCATCCGGACCACCGCTCGACCCACCGTCACCATCACGTCCCCCTCGGCACGTACCCCCTCGGCACGTACCCCTCGGCGCCAGTGACCGGCATCCCGCCGCTCGCGAGCTGAACGAAACGACATGGCCAAGACCAGCACCAAGAAGAAGGCGAAGAAGAACGTCGTCCGCGGTATCGCGCACGTCAAAGCCTCCTTCAACAACACCCACGTGGCGCTGACCGACTCGACCGGCGCGGTCCTCTCCTGGGGCACCGCCGGCTGCGTCGGCTTCAAGGGCACGCGCAAGAGCACGCCCTACGCCGCCCAGCGCGCCGCCGACCGTGCCGCTTCCGCCGCGATGCGCCACGGTCTCAAGGAGATCGAGGTCCGCGTCAAGGGCGTCGGGTCCGGCCGCGAGTCGGCCGTCCGCGCGCTCGCCAACGCCGGCCTCAAGATCACCTCGATCGAGGACGTCACGCCGCTGCCCCACAACGGCTGCCGCGCGCGCAAGCGCCGCCGCGTCTGATCTCGTCGCGAGACGACACCCGCTCACCGAACCTCCGACCCACGAACGATGTCGCGTTACACCGGACCCGTTTGCAAGCTGTGCCGCCGCGAAGGCATGCAGCTGTTCCTCAAGGGGCAGCGCTGCTTCAGCGACAAGTGCGCCGTGCAGAAGCGCAACTATCCGCCGGGCCAGCACGCCCAACGCCGTAGCAAGGCGACCGACTTCGGTCTGCGCCTGCGCGAGAAGCAGAAGCTGAAGCGCATCTACGGCAACATCTCCGAGAAGCAGTTCCGCAACTACTTCTCCGAGGCCGAGCGCCGCAAGGGCAACACGGGTGACGAGCTCGTCCAGCTGCTCGAGCGTCGCCTCGACTCGGTCGTCATCAGCGGCGGCCTGGCCCTGTCGCGCACCCACGCGCGCCACCTGGTCAGCCACGGTCACTTCACGGTGAACGGCCGCCGCGTCGACGTGCCCTCCTACCAGATCCGTCCCGGTGACGTGGTCGGAGTGCGCGAGAACGACAAGACCAAGAAGGTCGTGAACGAGGCGCTGGAGTTCAACCGCTCCCAGACCGTCCCGGACTGGCTCTCGGTCGACCGCACGAAGCCGGCCCTCACGGTCAGCTCGCTGCCGACCAAGGAGCACTTCACGCACCCGATCCAGCTGCAGATGATCATCGAGCTCTGCTCGCGCTGATCCTCGAGCGCGGCCGCGGTTCGTCCTGCGAGCCGAGGCCGCGCGCCGCGCCCGAGCGCGCCGCTCACCGCTCCTGCGAGCGGCGCGGAGCGGCCCCGGGCGCCTGCCATTCGTCCCTTCCACGCACGATCAACCGTTTCGCGCGCCGTCCGGCGCCCACCGTCGTCCCGTCCATCCCGGCCGACGCCGTCGCCATCACGCGCGAACCACTACCAGCAGACGAACATGAGGATCCGTTGGCGTAACTTCGAGCTGCCGAGCAAGGTCCAGCCCGATCGCGAGTCCCTGACCGGCCAGTACGGCCGCTTCGTCGTCGAGCCGTTCGAGCGCGGCTTCGGCAACACCATCGGCAACGGCCTGCGCCGTGCGCTGCTCTCGTCGATCGAGGGCACCGCCGTGACCTCGATCTTCATCGAGGGCGCCGAGCACGAGTTCGACTCGCTCGAGGGCGTGTACGAGGACGTGACGGACATCGTCATGAACCTCAAGCGCCTGCGCATCCGCATGCCCGGCGACGGCGAGATCACCTGCCACGTCCACAAGAGCGGCAAGGGCCCGGTGACGGGCGCCGACGTGGAGTGCGAGGGCGACGCGACCGTCATCAACACCGACCTGCACATCGCGAACCTGACCCTGGACCGCGAGCTCAACGTCGAGCTCAAGGTCAAGAAGGGGCGCGGCTACGTGCCGGCCGAGGAGAACCGGACCGACGACATGCAGATCGGGACCATCCCGGTCGACTCGGTCTACTCGCCGGTGCACCGCGTCCGCTTCGCGGTCGAGGCCACCCGGGTCGGCAAGTTCACGAACTACGACCGCCTGGTCATGGAGATCTGGACCGACGGCACCGTCACGCCCGAGCTGGCGCTGGTCGAGGCCGCGAAGATCTACCGCAAGCACCTCAACCCGTTCGTGATGTTCGAGCCCGACCTGGGCGAGAGCCGCATCCCGGACGACCCGGCGAACTCCGAGCTGCACGCGAGCAACCGCGAGAACGACGAGCTCAACCGCCGCCTGGACATGGGCATCGAGGAGCTCGAGCTCTCCGTCCGCGCGCGCAACTGCCTGGACGGCGCCGAGATCACCTCGGTCCGCCAGCTGGTGACCATGCCCGAGCAGGACGTCATCAAGCTCAAGAACCTCGGCCGCACCAGCCTCACCGAGATCAAGAACAAGCTCGCCGAGCTGGGCCTCGAGCTCGGCATGGAATCCTCGGTCGAGTGACCGACGGCGTCTGACTCGAAGGCGACCGAACCTCCGCCGCCGCCGCCCCTCGTGCGGCGGCCTCCTCCGAACGCACCGAACGACGCCCGGCGAACCGCGCCGGGCCCCGCACCTCCCTCCGACATGCGACACAAGGTTGCCGGCAAGAAGCTCGGCCGCACGACGAGCCACCGCATCGCCATGACCCGCAACATGGCCGCGTCGCTCATCGAGCACGAGCGCATCATCACCACGGTCCAGAAGGCCAAGAACCTCCGGCCGTTCGTCGAGAAGCTCGTGACGCTCTCGAAGGAGCCGACGCTGCACCACCGGCGTCAGGTCTTCGCGCGTTTGCGCAACGCCGACGCCACGGCCAAGCTCTTCGAGGTCCTCGGCCCGCGCTTCAAGGAGCGCCCGGGTGGCTACGTCCGCATCCTCAAGCTCGCCAAGCCGCGGCTCGGCGACAACGGCCAGCGCGCGATGATCGAGTTCGTCGAGCGCACGGCCGAGGGCGAGACGGACGCGGCGCCGGAGGAGACCGCCGAGGCCGAGGCCACCGCCTGACCGAGAAGGCGCTGAGCCGCGGACCGCGTCCGCACACCCCGTCCTTCCTTCTTCGCCGAGCCCACCGCGCCGACTCGTTCGGTCTGGTGGGCTCGCTGCTTTCGACGACCCTTCCTCGCCGCGGTCCGACCCGCCGCCCTCGATCATGGCCAAGCGCACCTATCTCATCTTCGGTCCCCCCGGCGCCGGCAAGGGCACCCAGGCGACGGCGCTCGCCGCCCTGCTCGGCGTGCCGCACGTCTCGACCGGCGACATGTTCCGGGCGCACCTGAAGGACGAGACTCCGCTCGGACTCGAGGTGAAGGCGCTCCTGGCGTCGGGCACGCTCGTGCCGGACGACGTCACGAACCGCATGGTCGAGGAGCGCCTCGCCGACGACGACGCGGCGGAGGGCGTGCTGCTCGACGGCTTCCCGCGCAACGTGCCGCAGAGCAAGTTCCTCGACGCGCTGCTCGCGCGCGAGGGTGAGAAGCTCGCGGGGATCGTCGTGCTCGAGGTCGGTGAGGACGAGCTGCGCGCGCGCCTCGCCAAGCGCGCCGCCGACCAGGGTCGCGAGGACGACGCCGATCCGAAGGTGATCGACGATCGCATCCAGACCTACCGCGACCAGAGCGAGCCCTGCCTCGACTACTACGCCGGCGTCGGCGTCCCGATCCACCGCATCGACGGCGTCGGTTCCCCCGACGAGGTCGAGCGCCGGATCGCGAGCGCGGTCAGCGTCTGAACCGGCGAGCGTGAGGTCCGGACGCGCGGCTCACAGCCCGCGCGTCGCGCCGATCGATTCGACGTCGGCGAGAACGGCGTCGACGAGCTCGTCGGTGAGCTCGCCGAGCGCGATGCACAGTCCGTCGCGCCACGCGTCGGGGTCGATCGAGCGTTCGGCGCGGTAGGTCCGACCGGTCCGGCGACCGGCGACCGAGAGGCGTGCGAAGAGTTCGATCTCGGCCCGCGGTTCGGTGAGGGGTCCGGCACCGCCGAAGTGCACCAGCTCGAGCTCGAGGACGGCACTGGGATTGGCCGCGCGTTCACCGATCCGCTCCACGAAGCGGCGCCGCACGAAGTCCGCCGGGCGCACGGCCCAGCGGTCGGTGCCGCGACGCTCGAGTCGGGACGGACCGCTGCGCCACGCGAGCACCTCGCGCGCGCCTTCGTCCGCGACGACCTCCCGGACCTCCACCGCGAGCCCGAAGTCCGCGGGCTGGGAGGCGGACGCGCGCGGGGCGAGGTAGCGGTAGTCCGGCGCGTCGGGCGCGGAGAGGCACCCGCCGCAGAGGGCCAGGCACAGGGTGGCGGCGAGGGGTGCGAGACGGCGAGGCGCGTGGACGTTCATGGGGTTCAGTCGCCGGCGGTGCCGAAGATCACGGAGGACGGTTCGCGTTCGAGGCGGCGCGCCAGCGCGCCGATGGCGGCGAGCGCGCGCTCCAGCTCGCGCAGGGCCGGACCGGCCTGCTGTCCGGCGCGCGCGCCTTCCTGCGCGACGGCTTCCAGGGCGGTCGCGGCGTCGCGCAGGGCGGCGGCGGTCGCGCCCAGCTCGGCCGCGGCGAGCTCACTCGTCACCACGTCGGCGGCGGCGCGCGTCGAGTCGAGCGTGTCGCCCAGGCGGGCCGTCTGTTCCTCGAGCTCGCCGAGCACGCGACCGGCCGAGGTGGCCAGGTCGTCGATCGCGCCGGTGCCGCGTGCGAGCGCTTCGCGATCGACGGCCGCCGCGATGCCGCGCAACTCGTCGACGAGCGCGTCGACCGACTCCATGTCGATCGCGCCGAGCTTGGCCTCGACGCGCGCGAGGACCGCGTTGAGGCGCGCCGAGGTCTCGGCCAGCGCGAGGTCGTCGAGGTTGGCCGAGAGCTCGTTGACCACGCGCAGGGCCGCGCGCATCAGCTCGGGGAACTCGGCCAGCGTCGCCGAGAGGTCGTCCTCGAGCGACTTGAGCGTCGACGGCTCGGTGGGGACGTAGTTGAACGGCTTGTCGAACGGCAGCTGTTGGACGGGGCGCGTCGCCGCGTCGAACACGTCGGCCTCGAGGTAGGTGAAGCCGGTCAACGCACTGCGAATGATGCGCAGGCGGATGCCTTCGTCCTCGAGCTGGCGCGTCGCGCTCATGACCGACGCGTCGTCCTCGACGCCGAGGCCCTTCATCGCGTCCACGTACGCTGCGATGCCGATCTGCACGTGTCGTCGATCCGGCGCGAACGCGATGTCGCTCACCTCGCCCACGTTCACGCCGCGGAACTTGACCGGCGTGCCGACGCTGAGGCCCTCGATCGATTCGTCGAAGAAGGCGACGAGCTCGACGGTGGGGCGGCTGAGGCCACGCGCACCGAGCGCTGCGAGTCCGAGCACTCCGGCGGTCAGGACGCCGACGACGAAGAGTCCGACCTTCCAGTTCTCGCCGCGTTGGATCACACCTGGGCTCCTCGCGCTCGCTCGTCACTGCGGAAGAACTCGCGGACGCGCACGTCCGTGCTGCTGGTGGCCAGCTCGCGCGGATCGCCGTCGGCGATGATGCCGCGCCGGTCGCGGTGCAGCAGGATGCAGCGACTCACGATCCTCTCGATGCTGTGCAGTTCGTGGGTGACGAGCACGATGGTCACGCCGAGATTGTGGTTGAGCGACAGGATCAAGTCATCCAGGTGCGAGGCCGTCACCGGGTCGAGGCCCGCGGATGGTTCGTCCAGGAACAGGAGGGGCGGGTCGAGCGCCATGGCGCGGGCGATCCCGGCGCGCTTCTTCATGCCGCCGGAGATCTCCGCGGGCAAGTGCGACTCGAAGCCGCCCAGCCCGACCAGGCGCAGCTTCGCGGCGGCGACCGTCAGGACCTCGGTCTCCCCGAGTTCGGTCCAGTGTCGCAGCGGGAGCGCCACGTTCTCGAGCAGGTTCATCGAGCCGAACAGCGCGCCGCTCTGGAAGAGCACGCCGATCTGCGGTCGGCCCTCGAGCGTGGGCGGGCGTCCGTCCAGCTCGATGCTGCCGGACATCGGCCGCTCGAGCCCGATCAGGTGCCGGAGGATGGTCGACTTGCCGGTGCCGCTGCCGCCGAGGATCGCGAACACGTCGCCGCGCTTCACTTCGAAGTCGAGCTCCTCCAGCAACGCCTCGCCGCCCCAACCGATCGTCAGGTCGTGCGCGCGCACGAGCACTCCGTTCTGCGCGTCGCTCACAGCCCGTACAGCGTGAAGAGGTAGGTGAAGAGCGCGTCGGCGACGATCAGCGCGAAGAGCACCGTGACGACCGCGGCGGTCGTCGAGCGCCCGACGCCCTCGGCGCCGCCGCTCGTCGACAGGCCGCGATGGCACGCGACGAGGCCGACGATGCCGCCGAAGAAGACGGCCTTCACGAGGCCGGTGACCACGTCGACCGTCTCGATCGAGGTCGCGGTCTGGATCCAGTAGGCGTTGAGCGTGAGACCCATCACGCCGCAGCCGATCGCGAGGCCGCCGAGGATGCCCATGGCGTCCGCGATGATCGTCAAGAGGGGCGCCGTGATCGCGAGGGCCGCGACGCGCGGCAGGACGAGGAAACGCTGCGGCGACAGGCCCATCGTGCGCAGCGCGTCGACCTCCTCGGACACGCGCATCGTCCCGAGCTCGGCGGCGAACGCCGCGCCGCTGCGCCCCGCGAGCAGGATCGCGGTCATCAGCGGCCCGAGCTCGCGCACGACCGACAGCCCGACGAGATTGGCGACGAACAGCTCCGCGCCGTAGCGCTCGAGCTGCACGGCCGACTGGAAGCCGAGGATCGTGCCGACGAGGAAGTTGACCAGCGCGACGATCGCGACGCCGTCCGGTCCGGTGCGCGAGAGCTGCACGACCCAGTCGCGGAGCGGGAAGGTGGTGGGCCGCAACGCCGCTGCGAGGCTCGCGCGGGTGAACGCACCGATGAACGCGATGCCGCTGACGAAGTCCTCGGTCGCGCCGATGCTCCGGCGGCCGACGTGCGCGAGGAACGACTCGTGCAGCTCCTCGGGACGCGGCGGGGGGACCTTCTCCTTCGGGGCGTAGAGGTCGAGCAGCGCCGCGACCGGCCCCGTCGCCCCGACCAACGCCCCGTCGCGCCCTTCGCGCGCGAGGTCGCGCGACAGCTGGACGAGCAGCGCCGCGCCCGCGCCGTCGAGCGCCTCGAGCTCGGTGAGGTCGAGGCGCAGGCTGCCGCTCGCGCCCGTCGCGCGGCGCCGCGCCTCCCGCCAGTGCGTCGCGACGGTGCCCGCGTCGAGGCGCCCGGCGAACCGCAGGACGGCGCCGTCGCGCGCGTCCTCCAGCGCGACGGTGAGGGCGGTGGTCGCTTCGTCCCGCGTCGTGGCGGTCATGGCGACCGAGTCTATGGGGGTGGGGTGGCCCTCGTACGCGCCCCTTGTGCCGACGGCGCCGATCCGATCCGGTACTGGCCCGGTCCGGTGCGCACGCTGGGCGCCGTCCACGCGCGGTGGAGCGCGTTCTCGGCATCCCGCGCGGTCGGGACCGCGAGACACCGCGCCGCCCGGTTCGCCGCAGGGGTCCCGCCGTCTCCGCGCGCGCCGCCACCCGCCGCGTTCGCGTCGACCACCCGTTCGGGACAGCACCTCTCCTTCGGCACAGCACCGCGCGTTCGGGACAGCGCCGGCCGTTCGGGGCAGCGCCGTCCGGGACACGACCGGCGCCGGACGCGAAGAACCCCTCGGCTCGCTCGGAGCCGAGGGGTTCTTCGGTGGATCGGTCGCTCGAGCGACGCAGCGGCCAGCAGGCCGCGCGCTCAGCGCTTCTTCTTGTTCTTGGCGCCGCCCTGGCGCGCCTTGAAGCGCGGGTCGGTCTTGTTGATGACGTAGATCCGACCCTTGCGGCGGACGACCTTGCAGTCGGGGTGGCGGAACTTGGCCGAACCGATGGAGGAGACGACTTTCATGGCGCGATCTGGTGGCTGGCGCGGGACCCTCCCGGGCGCCGCAGCGGGCCGAACAGGGTAGGGGGGCGGTCCATTCGGCGCAAGGCCGAAGCGGCGCATCCCGGGGGGCGATCCGCGGGGGGGGCGTGGAGCTCGATGGGCGGGTGCCGGGACGGGCGCCGGAGCGGGCGGGGTCTTCGACGGGGGCCTGCGAGAGTTCCGATGGGCGTCGCTGCTGCGGCTCCGGTGGGGCCGCGGGGCCCCTTCCACCTACGGGCGTTGCTTCGCGGATCTCCTACGGGATGCGGGCCCCCACCCCGTACGGGCGCTGCTTCGCAGCACCCTCTCGGGGTGACGGGCGCTGCTTCGCAGCACCCTCTCGGGGTGACGGGCGCTGCTTCGCAGCACCCTCTCGGGGTGACGGGCGCTGCTTCGCAGCACCCT